>Ga0209797_10000005_pt1 | contig 112818 bp, 122 predicted proteins | sample DOMMetBare3Fresh_2_FD_187472 | JGI IMG/M metagenome (GOLD analysis project Ga0209797, IMG submission 187472) | Wetland sediment microbial communities from St. Louis River estuary, USA, under dissolved organic matter induced mercury methylation -... | ecosystem: Environmental > Aquatic >... | reverse complement strand
TCGCGCGGATTCACCGGCTGGCCTGGGAAGAATATCTTCCGCATGCCGTTGACAATGACCTTGTCGCCGGGCTTCAGGCCGGATCTGACCACGCGCAGTCCCTCGACATGCGCGCCGAGCGTGACGTCGCGGCGCTCCGCTGTATTGCCCTTGCCGATGACGTAGACGAATCGCCGATCCTGGTCGGTCAACACGGCCTGTTCGTGGATCAGCAGCGCATCGGTGTCCGATCCGCCCAGCAGCCGCACCCGCGCGAACAGGCCTGGCGTGAATACTCCGTCCGGATTCGGCAGCACGGCACGCGCCCGAATCGTGCCGCTCTGCGGATCGAGCGCGTTGTCCACGAAATCCATCTCGCCCTTGTGCGGATAACCTTCTTCATTCGAAAGACCGACCAATACCGGGTTTGGCGCATCGCGGGAACTCTGGCGATTGCCGGTGCGTGCGAGTTCCTGGTAGCGCAGGTACGCGCGCTCGTCGCCCGTGAACGTGACGTAAACGGGATCCACCGACACGAGCGTGGTCAGCAGGGACTCGCCTGCCGCAACGACATTGCCGGGTTTGATGAGCGCAGCGCCCGCGCGACCCGCGAACGGCGCCCTGACTCGAGTGAAGCTCACATTCAGTTCAGCCTGGGTCAGGCGCGCCTGGGCGGAGAGTTTGTCGGCCTCGGCTTGCTGGAATTCCACGCGGCGGGACTCGAGTTCACCCTGCGAGACGGCGCGGGCGCTGATCAGCGCGTCAGCGCGGGCGAGTTCCTGTTGCGCAAGCGTCAGGCGCGCTTCGGCGCGCGCAAGGTCGGCACGCGCAGCGTCTGCGGCAGCGGCATATTCGCGATCATCGATCGTGAACAGCAATTGTCCTTTCTCGACCAGGCCGCCTTCACGGTAGTGCACGCCATTCAGGTGCCCCGTGACGCGTGGTCGGATCTCGGCCGCATCGACAGCCTCCACGTGCCCGCTGTAATCATCCCACTCGGTCACGGAGCGAGGTGTGACCGTCGCGACACTGACATCCGGCGGCGGAAACTGCTGCTGGCCCGCCTGGCCGCAGGCGGCAAGCCACAGGGAAGCCGCAATCGCGATGACAGGGAGGCTCACTCGGCGGATGGCCGCCGCACCGGGGGAGGGAATCATGCTTCAGGCTTCCTTGGCGATTCTTCGGGTTTGTTCTTCGCCCCATTCGCGGGCGAGTCGCTCCATCAGGGCTGTCAGCCGGGCCCTTGCGGGCGCCGGCATCGAAAACATCTGGAACAGCTCCTGCCACATCAGGCCCTCGGCGGCGAGGTGCAGGATGTGCAGGCGCAGATCGCGCTCAGTCCACTGCTTGCGGCCAAGCCGTTCCTGCAGCTCCTGCCTGCAAGGATCCATCAGGGAAGGGTCGAGCGTTGCGGCGGAGAGCATCCCACAGAGGAATCGGCGATGCGAGTCGTCCCGCGAGGTATAGGTGCGTATGAAGCCGAGCAGGCGCGCGGTATCTGGGTCGCAGTCGGTGGGCATGCGGGCGGTCTCGGATTCCTCCCATTGCGCGAAATCGGACTCCAGCAGCCCGCGCAGCAGGTCTTCCTTGGTCGGGAAGTGGTAGGTGATGCCGCCGCGCGTAACGCCGCTGACCCTGGCCAGTTCGTCGAAGGTCAGGCGGCCGGCGCCGTCCTGCTCGACGATACGGCGGGCGGCGGCGAGGATCTTTTCCTTGGCTAGCGGTGGACGCGCCATGAAATTACTATACAAAACATTCTGTATAGCTAACAAGTAGCCTGTCCGTATAAAAAGGGGACGCGCCCCTTTATTTCAGGAGCCAGCCGCGCCGGTGGGAATAAAGGGGCGCGTCCCCTTTTTTGCTTTTTTGAGGGTCCCTTGTGGACAAACTAGAGCCAGCCGCGGCGCCGGAAGAAGTAGTAGGGCAGCACCGCCGACACCAGCATGATCAGCAGTGCCAGCGGATAACCATAGGGCCAGTCGAGTTCGGGCATCACATGGAAATTCATGCCATAGATGCTTGCGATCAGGGTCGGTGGCAGGAACACGGCGGCCGCGACCGAGAAGATCTTGATGATGTTGTTCTGCTCGATATTGATCAGGCCAAGTGTGGCCTCCAGCATGAAACTCGATTTGTTGGCAAGGAACGAGGCGTGATCGGCGAGCGCCAGCACGTCACGCGACATGCTCTTGTAGCGGGAACGCAGCTCATTCGGAATTTCCACTGCGGTCGACTGCTGGATGAACGTGAGCTGGCGCGCGAGCGTGACCAGGCTTTCGCGCGCCTTTGAGGTCAGGTCGCCGTCCCGGCCGATGCGCTCCATGATACCGCGCAGGTTGTGCGCCCGGGTTGGCACCTTTGACTGCACCGCAAATACGCTGGCGGACAGATCGTCGAGCCCGAGACCCACGCGCTCCAGCACGTCCGCGGTGCGCTCTATGATCGCTTCGAGAAGCCCCGCCAGGATGCCGGGCGCCGTCGTCGCCGCTCCCGGGTGGCGCTCCGCATAGGCGACAAAGCGGCGAAATGGGAGCGGATCAACGTAACGATTCGTGATCAAGCGGTTGCGCGACAGGATGAACGTGACCGCGGCAGTCTCGGGGCGGTCAGTATCGATCTTGGTGACTACCGTCGCCGTCATGTAGAGCGTGCCGTTTTCCTCGTAGAGGCGGCTCGAAGTCTCGATTTCACGCATTTCCTCGCGTGACGGCACGTCGATGGCAAGCAGGCGCTCGACCGCGCGTTCCTCGGTCAATGTCGGCTCGAGCAGATCCACCCAGACGCAGCGCTCGGGGATATCCGCCGGCGGTGGATCGAGGCGATCGAGGCCCTGATTACCAGGTACGAAGCAGTTCAGCACGCTGGTGCCCGCTCAGGGTGCGCCGTGTTCACGGGCCGCCAGGTCGTCGACCAACTCGAATAATTCCTTCCGTCCACCCGCCATGCTGGCATCGGTCACGTACTTGCCCTGCACGACGACCATTGGCGTGTGGTCCAGCGCATAGCGGCGCGCCAGATTCTCAGCCTGGCGCAGCTTGTTCTCGGTCGAAAAAGTGCGGTAGTAACGCGCGAAGTCTTCGGCCGATACGCCATGCGAAGTGAGGAATTCACGGGCGGCCTTTTCGGAAGCAGCGGAATCCACGCGACCGCCGCGCACGACGGTCAATGGCCGGCCGCGGACATGTATTTCGCGAAACACCTCGGAGTGAAGCTTGTCGACCAGACCGAGCCCTTCAATCGTGTAATACAGCCGCGCATCCTCGCGCGTGACTTCATTGAATATGACCGGCAAGCGCTTGAGCTGCACCCAGGCGGGTTTCTTCTGTTCCCATGCGACCAGCACCGGTTCGAGTTCGAAGCAGTGCGAGCAGCCGTACCAGAAGCCTTCGATGACTTCGACGTTTCCCGGCGCAGCGCTGGTGGGCTGTGCGACCGCGAGTTCGGTGTAATTCTCGCCCTTCTTCCAGCGCAGCGGCTCGGATGCGGGCGCAGCCGGCGTGTTCGCCGCAACCGCTGCGGCAATCGGGCTGGTGGTGGTCGTGCCGGTATCAACGGTTTCGCCTTCAGGGCCGGCCACGGAATCATTTGATGCCGGCGCCGGCTCCGGCGGCGCGGTGTCCGGGGCGGGCGTGGAGGCGGGTGACGCAGCCTGTTGCGCCGGTTCCGCTGGCGCGGGCGCTTCGTCAGCAGCTTTCTTGCCGCAAGCGGCCAGCGACGACATGGCAATGATCACGTAAAGCAAGGTCCTCATCATCGGTGTCATCCTTCTAATGCGGCTGAATCAGCGCAGACCCTGCGTGTAGGAGGCGAGCGCACGCATTTCCGCGTCAGTGAGTCTGCCTGCTACGACATTCATGATGTCATTGCCCGGTCCGCGTCGCCTGCCTTCGGCGTAGGCCTTCAACTGGTTGTAGGTGTAGACCGCATGCTGCGAGCGAAGTGCAGGGTACCGGGCGGGTCCATTGCCCTTGCCCTGCGGGCCGTGGCAGGCGATGCAGGCCGGCAGTTTGCGCTCAGGATCGCCACCGCGATAGAGCTTTTCGCCGGTCTTGTAGTTGGACGGATCGGCCTCGAGCCCGACTGGAGTCTGGTGCTCGAAATGCGCCCCGAGATCCTGCATGTCCTGATCCGAGAGAGCCATGGCATTCGGCATCATCACCGGATTGTCACGCAAACCCTGCTTGAAAAGCGCCAGCTGGGCGGCGATGTAAGTCTCGTGCTGGCCGGCCAGACTGGGCCATTCGGGATTGCTGCTGTTGCCGGTGGCGCCATGGCAGGCACCGCAAACCACGGATTTCTCCGCCCCGGCAGCGGCATCGCCAGCCCCTGCTTCCGTCGCGATTACACACAGGAGCGGTAGGCAGCCAAACAGCGCGAATGTCATTTTCATCGGCGAAATTCTCCAGCAGGGCCTCGGGCGGGTGATCGGGGTAGCTGTTAGACTGCCCGCCGACGAGCCCGGAATTATACGCAAGCCACCGGTGCTGCCGTCCACTCACTGATGTCTGATTATCCCCGGGCCCGATTCCTGATAAGCGCCGACGCGCCGGCCGGTTTTGGCGACGATTCCGGCGCCGAAGTCGCTTTTGCCGGACGCTCCAACAGCGGCAAGTCGAGTGCGATCAATGCGATCGTCCAGCGCCGCGACCTGGCCCGCACCAGCAAGACACCGGGCCGCACGCAACTGGTCAATTTCTTCGAGCTGGAGCCGGGCCTGCGCCTCGTCGACCTGCCCGGCTATGGCTATGCGCAGGTGCCGCCGGCAATGCGCGCGCACTGGGGCCGGCTGATGGGGGCATACTTTGCCACCAGGGCGTCGCTCGCGGGGCTCTTCATCGTGGTGGATGCGCGTCGTGGGTTCGCCGATAGCGACAACGTGATGCTCGAATACGCCGCTGCACGCGGCCGCCCGGTGCATGTACTGCTTTCCAAGGCCGATAAACTCAGCCGCAATGAGGCTCGCGAGCTGCTGAAGAAGACGTGCGTGTTGCTCGCGGAACGGGCCACGGCGCAACTCTTCTCGGCAGTGACCGGCGCGGAAGTGGATGCGGCACGTGGTGCGCTGGATGCGATGCTTGCGCGGCGCCCACTGCGACCGGCCGGCGCCGTTGTGACCTGAAGAAAAACGCCCGGCGATCCCGAAGGACCGCCGGGCACGCAAACCCGGCTTGGGGATGCAATCCGGGCTACCCGCCCAGGGAGGGGAGCGGGGAGCGCCTCAAAGCGCTCAAAACGTTAGAGAGAAGCACCGAGAAAAAAGTTCCGGCTTCCGGCTGGTCCCGGGGCATCACCGCGCGGCATTGATTCGGCTGATGATTCTAGTGTGCTTCGTCCCAGTTTTTCCCGACGCCCGTGTCCACCTTGAGCGGCACCGAGAGTTCCGCCGCGCCGCTCATGATCCTTGCCACTTCGCGGCGTACTCTATCGACAGCCGATTCCGCAACTTCCAGCACCAGTTCGTCGTGAACCTGCATGACGAGATGGGCCGGCGCTGCCTCGACCGCGAGCCATTTGTGCACCTTGATCATGGCGCGCTTGATGATGTCCGCGGCAGTGCCCTGCATCGGCGCGTTGATGGCGCTGCGCTCCGCGTACTGCTGTGCCTGGCGGTCGCGCGAATTGATGTCGGGCAGGTAAAGCCGTCTGCCGAAAACCGTTTCGACGAAACCCTGCGAGCGCGCGAGCGCGCGGGTGCGCTCCATGTATTCGCGCACGTCGGGATAGCGACCGAAATAGCGACCGACATATTCCTGTGCGGCTTCGCGCTCGATCCCGAGCTGGCGCGCGAGGCCGAAAGCCGACATGCCGTAGATCAGGCCAAAATTGATCGCCTTGGCCGCGCGGCGCTGATCGGCGGTCACGGCGGCGGGCTCGACATCGAACACTTCGGCTGCGGTTGCGCGATGAATGTCGCCCTCCGCGGCGAAGGCGCGCCTCAGGCTCTCGTCGCCGGACAGGTGCGCCATGATCCGCAGCTCGATCTGCGAATAATCGGCCGCCAGCAGCACGTAGCCCTCCGGTGCGATGAAAGCCTGGCGGATGCGCCGGCCCTCCGGCGTCCGGATCGGGATATTCTGGAGGTTCGGGTCGCTGGATGACAGCCGGCCCGTGACGGCGACTGCCTGGTGATAAGAAGTGTGCACGCGGCCGGTTTTCGCATCGATCTGCTCCGGCAGCTTTTCCGTATAGGTTGAGCGCAGCTTCGCAAGGCCGCGATATTCCAGGATTATCCGCGGCAGCAGGTACTTGTCAGCGAGTTCTTCGAGCACGTCCTCGGCCGTCGAGGGCTGGCCGGTACGGGTCTTGCGCATCGCCGGCAGATTGAGCTTGTTGAACAGGATTTCCTGCAGCTGCTTCGGAGAGTCCAGGTTAAATGGCTGGCCGGCGGACTTGTGCGCATCGGCCTCGAGTTCTGCCAGGCGTTTCGCGAGCTCGCCGCTCTGGATGCGCAGGAGCTCGCGGTCAACGAACGCGCCACGATGTTCCATGTCGAGCAGCACATGAACGAGCGGCTGTTCGATCTCATCGTAGAGTTTCAGCAGCTGCGGCAGCTTCGCGAGTTCCCCGTGGAGCACGTGGTGCAATTGCAGCGTGACATCCGCATCCTCGGCCGCATATTCAGCCGCCTGATCGAGCGCCACCTGGTTGAACGTGAGCTGCTTCGCACCTTTGCCGGCGACATCCTCGAACTTGATGGTGCCAATGCCGAGGTAATGCTTCGCGCAGGAATCCATGTCGTGCCGGGTCACGGTTGAATTCAGCACGTAGGATTCCAGCATCGAGTCGTAACGCATGCCGGCCAGGTTGATGCCGTGATTCAGCAATACGTGCGCGTCGTATTTTAGGTGATGCCCGACCTTGAGCCGGTCGGCGTCCTCCAGCAGCGGCTTGAGTTTCGCGAGTGTCTTCCGGCGATCCAGCTGGTCCGGGGCGCCGGGATAGTCATGCGCGAGTGGCAGGTAGGCCGCATGACCCGGCTCGATGCAGAAAGAAATGCCGACGATTTCGGCTTGCATGTAGTCAAGGCTTGTGGTCTCGGTGTCGAAGGCGAACAACGGTGCTCTTTGAAGTTCTTCGAGCCAGGACTTTAACTGCTCCGCCGTAGTGATCGTTTCGTAGTGGCGCAACGGCGCCGGCGGCCGGGCCGCCGGCTCGCTCGCGCCGCCGGAACTTACGCGCTCGCTCGCCGGCTGGCCACCGGCTGGTTGCGTCGCGGTCCCCGTCAACTGCCGCAGCAGCGAGTTGAGCTCGAGGCGCTGGTAGAGCGGAGTCAGCGCCTCGATGTCAGGCGGTTTGCGTGCGAGGTCGGCGGGCTCCAGGTCGAGCTTCACGTCGCGCCGGATAGTCGCGAGCTTGCGCGACAGCTCGAGCGTCTGCAGGTTCTCGCGCAGGCTTTCGCCGACCTTGCCGGGAATGTCCGCTGCGTGCTGGATGATTGAGTCGAGCGTCTTGTATTCGTTGAGCCATTTCGCGGCGGTCTTGGGGCCGACCTTGGGCACGCCCGGGATGTTGTCCGAACTGTCGCCGACGAGCGCGAGGTAATCGACAATCTGCTCTGGGAATACGTCGAATTTTGCCTTGACGCCCTCGCGGTCGAGCTTCGTGTCGAACATCGTGTTGACCAGCGTAATCTGGTCGTTGACGAGTTGCGCCATGTCCTTGTCGCCGGTCGAAATGACGACCGAGAGGCCCGCGCGCGCGGCGTGTTCGGCCAGCGTGCCGATGACGTCGTCGGCTTCGACACCGGTTACGCGCAGCATCGGCAGGCCGAGCGCGGGGATGGCCTCGATCAACGGCGCAATCTGGGAGCGCAGTTCATCCGGCATTGGCGGGCGATGCGCCTTGTACTCCTCGAAGAGGTCATCGCGGAATGTACGGCCCGGCGCATCGAAGACGACGGCGATCAACTGCGGGTCGTCTTCCTTGAAGATCCGGTTCAGCATGTTGAGGACGCCGAGCACGGCGCCAGTCGGTTCACCGGACGAACTGGAGAGCGGCGGCAGCGCGTAGAACGCGCGGTATAGATAGGACGAGCCGTCCACGAGCCAGAGCTTTCCGGACTTCGCCATGGCTCAGCGACCCTGGGGCTCGTCGGTCTTCTTTTCCTTGTCGTCCGGCGCCGGCGCTGGCGCAGGCTCCGGAGCGGGCGTCGCCGGTACCCGGATCTCGACCGGCGTTTCGACGCCCTCATCGGGCAGATACAGCGCGCCGGTCTGTCCGCAGCCCGCGAGTGCGATGATCGCAGCCGGTGTCAGTCGCAGCAGGTATCGGGTCAGGCGCATCGCGGGAGTATAGGCCAGCCTCAGGAGGCCTGGCGCTCGAGGACCGCGAGGGTCAGGCGCGAGACGCAGACCAGGCGCTGATTGTCATCCATGATCTCGATTTCCCAGACCTGGCTGCGCCGGCCAATGTGGATCGGCCGCGCGCTGCCGTGGACAAAGCCCTCGCGCACCGGGCGCAGGTGATTTGCGTTGATCTCCTGTCCGACGACCCGGAAGCGCTCCCGGTCCACGACCATTGCGCCACCGATGCTGCCAAGTGTTTCGGCGAGCGCCACCGAGGCGCCGCCATGCAGGATGCCATCCGGCTGCGTCGTGCGCTCGTCCACCGGCATCCGCGCATCCACGTGATCCGGGCCAATGCGCACCATTTCGATGCCGATATGCGCGTCCATGTTGCCGCGCTGAAGTGCGGTGACCTCGTCAAGACTGTATTCCCGGAACCATATACCCATGGCCGCTGATCCTCGTTTCGGTTAGTGTACCTGCCGCGCGGCCCGCTCCAGAAGTTGTCATGACGGAAATTTTTGCCGTTTTTGCCGCTCCCCGCCCGACCGTCGAGGTCGCCGGCAGCGCGTTGCGCTTTCCGGTACGGCGGATCTTCTGCGTGGGGCGCAATTACGCCGAACATGCCCGCGAAATGGGCATGGGCAGCGAACGGACGCCTCCATTCTTCTTCACGAAGCCCGCCGATGCCGTCGTGCCGGGCGGCAGCGATGTTCCCTATCCGTCGCACACGATGAATCTGCACCACGAGATCGAGATGGTCGTCGCAATCGGCAGCGGTGGCCGCGATGTGAAGGCCGAAGCCGCGCTGACGCTCGTGTTCGGCTACGCGGTCGGCAACGACCTGACGCGCCGTGACCAGCAGGGCGTCGCCAAGGATCTGGGCAGGCCCTGGGATGTCGCAAAGGGCTTCGATCACTCTGCGCCGGTCACGCCCATCTTGCCGGTGGCGAAATCGGGCCATCCGGTCGCGGGCCGGATCTGGCTCGAGGTCAACGGCAGGCCGCGCCAGCAGGGCGATATTTCAGACATGATCTGGAAAGTGCCCGAAATCATCGCCGAACTGTCCACGTGGTTCGAGCTTTTCCCCGGCGACCTGATCTTTACCGGCACGCCCGCGGGCGTCGGCCCGCTGACGCCGGGTGACCGCGTGCGCGGGGGTGTGGATGGCGTCGCCGTGCTGGAACACGGGATTGTGTCGCGATGAAACTGTTCACCTATTTTCGCAGCTCTTGCGCCTACCGCGTGCGCATCGCCCTCAACTACAAAGGCATCCCCCATGGCACGGTTCCCGTGCACCTCGTCCGCGACGGCGGCCAGCAGAACAGCGAGTCCTATCGCGAGCTGAACCCGCAGGGCCGGGTGCCGGCGCTCGCCGACGACGGCAACGTTTTCGCCCAGTCGCTCGCGATCATCGAGTACCTGGAGGAGACCAATCCCGATCCGCCGTTGCTGCCGCCCGATTTTGCGGGCCGTGCGCAGGTGCGCGCGATGGCGCTTGGCATCGCCTGCGATGTCCAGCCGCTCAACAACCTGCGCGTGATCAATTACCTGCGCGGAAAGCTGGGCCAGGGTGACGAACCGGTTGCGGAATGGATCCGGCACTGGATCGGGGAGGGCTTCCAGGCGCTCGAGGAACTCGCGCGCCGCCACGGCGATGGCAGGCAATACCTGTATGGCGACAATGTCACGCTTGCCGATATCTGCCTGGTGCCGCAGATGTACAACGCACGGCGTTACTATTGCGACCTGACGCCATACCCGGCGCTGGTCGCGATCGACGCCCATCTGATGTCGCTGCCGGCCTTTGCGGCGGCGCGGCCTGAAGTGCAGCCGGACGCAGAATGACCGACCCACGCGACCGCAAGCTTGACGACCCGATGGCCGGGATTCACTGGAATCTCGGCCGCTCGATGAGCTATGGACAGTACCTGCAGCTCGACAAGGTGCTGAATGCGCAGAAGCCGCTTTCCGGGCAGCACGACGAAATGCTGTTCATCGTCATTCACCAGGCAAGCGAACTGTGGATGAAGCTCTGCCTGCATGAACTCGCCGCGACGCGTGCGCAGATCCGGGCCGATGATCTCGAGCCGGCATTCAAGATGCTGTCGCGCGTCGCGCGCGCGCAGGCCCAGCTGATCCAGTCCTGGGACGTGCTCGGCACGATGACACCGGCTGACTACATGCGCTTTCGCGATTCGCTGGGCCAGAGTTCCGGATTCCAGTCCTGGCAGTACCGGCTGCTCGAATTCATGCTGGGCAACAAGGACGCGAAGCTGATCGAAGTGCACGCCTCGGATCCGCCGAACCATGCATTGCTGGGCCGCGAACTTGCGACACCTTCGCTGTATGACGAAACACTCAGGCTGCTGGCACGGCGTGGATTCGCAATCCCGCGCGAGCGCATTGAACGGGACTGGACGAAATCCTACGAGGCGCACCCGGAGGTCGAAGCCGCGTGGCTCGCGATCTACCGCGATTCCAATGCCCATTGGGATCTGTATGAGCTCGCCGAGAAACTCGTGGACCTCGAGTACCGGCTCCAGCAATGGCGTTTTGCGCACCTGAAGACCGTCGAACGCATCATCGGTTTCAAGCGGGGCACCGGCGGCTCGGCCGGTGTCGGCTACCTCGAGCATGTGCTGAAGCGCGGTTTCTTTCCCGAGCTGATCAGCCTGCGTACATCGATCTAGGAGTGCGATCCATGGTTGCGGCGCTCGTGTTGATCAAGGCGGACACGGACAAGGTCGGCAGCCTCGCGCAGGCGCTGACGGGCATCGAGGGCGTTCAGGAGGTCTTCTCCGTCGCCGGGCGCTGGGACCTGGTTGCGATCGTGCGGGTGCGCAACAATGAGGACCTCGCGACGGTTGTCACCGACCGGATCCGCAAGCTGCCGGACATCGCGGGCTCGGAGACGATGATCGCTTTCCGCACGTATTCGAAACGGGAGCTGGAGGCGGGTTTCTCGTTAGGCGTCGAGGATTAGCACAACCCGCGCGTCCGGCAGGTGGGCGGGGTGGCGAGTGAGCGAATAAGGATTTCCTGAGCGAACGAGCCAGCCCCGGCCGCCTAGCCGGACGCGCCGATCCGCGCTACGCCACTCGAACAGGAATATTGAGCTTTTTGATCTTCTCGCCCCAGATCGCGGGCCCGGTCTGGTGAACCGATTCACCGCGTGAGTCGACGGCGACCGTGACCGGCATGTCCTTTACCTCGAACTCGTAGATCGCCTCCATGCCGAGATCCTCGAACGCAATCAGGCGCGACGAGCGGATTGCCTTTGATACCAGATAGGCGGCGCCGCCGATGGCGATCAGATAGGCGGCTCCGTGCTCCTTGATCGCTTCGATGGCGGCCGGGCCGCGCTCCGCCTTGCCGATCATCACGAGCAGGCCGGTTTTCTCGAGCAGCAGTCCCGTGAACTTGTCCATGCGCGTCGCCGTCGTCGGACCTGCGGGCCCGACGACTTCATCGCGAACAGCATCCACCGGGCCGACGTAATAGATCGCGCGGTTCCTGAGGTCCACGCCGGGCGGCAGGCTCTTGCCGGCGTTCAGCAGGTCGGCAAGGCGTTTGTGGGCCGCATCGCGGCCGGTCAGCATCTTTCCGGAAAGCAGCAGGGTCTGGCCGGGTTTCCAGTGCCTGACTTCATCCGGTGTCAGCGCATCGAGATCCACGCGCCGGGCATCCGCCGCAGGCGACCAGGAAATAGCCGGCCAGGCTGTGAGCGGCGGCGGGTCGAGCGCGACGGGTCCGCTGCCATCCAGTACGAAATGCGCATGACGTGTCGCCGCGCAGTTCGGGATCATTGCGACGGGCTTCGAGGCGGCGTGCGTCGGGAAGGTCTTGATCTTGACGTCGAGCACGGTCGTGAGCCCACCGAGGCCCTGCGCACCGATGCCGAGCGCATTGACCTTCTCAAACAACTCGATGCGCAGTTCCTCGAGCTTGTTCTGCGGGCCGCGCTCGAGGAGCTCGTGCATGTCGATCGGCTCCATCAGCGCCTCTTTTGCCATCACCATCGCCTTGTCGGCCGTGCCGCCGATGCCTAGACCAAGCATGCCGGGCGGGCACCAGCCCGCGCCCATCGTGGGCACGGTCGCCAGCACCCAGTCCACGACAGAATCCGAGGGATTCAGCATGGCAAACCTGGCCTTGTTCTCGGAGCCGCCGCCCTTGGCTGCGACCGTGACCTCGACGGTATTGCCCGGCACCAATTCGACGTGGACGACGGCTGGCGTGTTGTCGCCGGTGTTCTTTCGCGCGAACAGAGGGTCCGCGACGATCGATGGGCGCAGCCGGTTGCCGGGGTCCATGTAACCGCGGCGCACGCCTTCGTCTGCCATCTGCTGCAGGCTGCGGCTCGTATCCCAGCGCACGCCCATGCCGGCCTTCACGAAGACATTGACGATGCCGGTGTCCTGGCAGATCGGGCGGTGCCCCTCGGCGCACATGCGCGAGTTCGTCAGGATCTGCGCGATTGCGTCCTTTGCCGCAGGGGACTGCTCGCGCTCCCAGGCGCGGCCCAGGTGTTCGATATAGTCGGCGGGGTGGTAGTAGGAGATGAACTGCAGGGCGTCGGCAACGCTCTGCACGAAGTCGGCTTCACGGATCACGGGGCCTGCCATCGCCCCGTCATCTTAGCGCAGGAAAGCGGCTCCGCGCGTCAGGAAGGTGTAGTCGCCCTCGATCGCCATGAAGCCGATCAGGATCAGGAGGCACAGCGGCGGTATCAGGATGGCGAACTTCAGCGCAAGCCGTTCCCAGGCCATGTGCATGAAGATCGCGACGATGAAGCCCGCTTTCAGCAGCATGAACACGATGATCAGCGACCAGCGCAGCATCCCGTGCAGGTGGAAATAATCCACCAGGTAGGAAAACGTGCTGAGCACGAACAAGAGCAGCCAGATCCACAGGTAGATCTTGAGCGGGTGTTGTTGGCCTTCTTTCGCTTCAGACATGCTGCCTCACCACAGGTAGAAGAAAGCGAAGATGAATACCCAGACCAGGTCGACGAAGTGCCAGTAAAGACCCGCGACCTCGACGGTTTCGTAGCTGCCGCGCTTGTCGTAGAAGCCCGTATGCACGCGCCTTGCGACCGTCAGCAGGTAGATCACGCCGGCCGATACGTGCAGGCCGTGGAAACCCGTGATCATGAAGAATGCGGAGCCGAACTGCGGCGCTCCCCAGGGATTGCCCCAGGGACGCACACCTTCCATGATCAGCTTCGTCCACTCGAAGGCCTGCATGCTGACGAATGTCGCGCCGAGCGCGGCGGTCGTGACCATCAGCAGCACCGTGTTGCGCTTGTTACGGCGATAACCGTAGTTGACTGCGAGCGCCATCGTGCCGCTCGAGGTGATCAGCACGAAGGTCATGATCGCGATCAGGATCAGCGGGATATCCTGGCCGCCGATATTCAGCGAAAACACCTGGCTGGGATTCGGCCAGGTCGAGAGCGTCGACAGCCGGACGTTCATGTAGGACGTCAGGAAGCAGGTGAAGATGAAGGTGTCGGACAGCAGGAAGATCCACATCATGGCCTTCCCCCACGGCACCGAGAACGCCTGCTTGTCCGAGGCGAAATCGGTCGCTACTTGCTGCAACGGTGGCAGGATGGCGGTTTCTGCATCATGGGCCATTGGCGGAATTTCCCCTTACAAGTACAACAGCACGCCGAACACGACCAGCCAGACCAGCAACAGGAAATGCCAGTAGACCGCGCAAAGCTGCAGGCTCAGGCGCAGGTCGATCAACTCGGCGCCAGCGACGAAGCGCGCCGTCGTACGGCCAAGTACCAGCAGGCCGCCGATCAGGTGCAGGCCGTGAACCGCGGACAGCACGTAGAAGAACGCGACGGCGGGGCTGCCCGATATGAAATACACGGATGGGCCGACCTGCTGCCATGCCATCAGCTGCCCGGCCAGGAATGCGAGCGACAGCATGCCGCCGACGACGAGCGCCGAACGGGCGCCATCGCGCGCTCCATGATCGGCCGCCCAGCGCGCGCGCTGCATCGCAATGCTTGCGCCCACCAGCACCAGCGAATTGACCCACAGGATGTTCGGGATCGTGATGTGGCACCACGCACCGACATGCATGCGCATCGCGTAAGCCGAGATGAACAGGCTGAAGAGCGACGTGACGACCGCCATGAAGATCCACAGGCCGATGCGCTGGGGCGCCATGCGTATCGCGCCGACGTCGCCCTTCTCGCTCTGGCTCTCCCAGGACTTCGCGGTCAGCCGGCTGACCACCAGGAACCAGGCGACGACGCCGGTTGCGAGCGCCGTGAATATGGCGGTGTTGCTCACCGATGCTTACCGTGGTCCCTGCCGGCGCCGAGCGCCGGATCCACGGGCTCGTTCTGCGGAATGAAGTCCTCTTTCGCCCCCGGCACGCTGTAGTCATAGGCCCAGCGATATACGACCGGCAGCTTCGGGCCCCAGTTTCCGTGATGCGGCGGCGTGTCAGGCGTTTGCCATTCGAGCGTCGTCGCGCGCCAGGGATTCGGCGGCGCCTTCTCGCCCTTCCGCAGGCTCGTGATCATGTTGTATAGGAACACAAGTTGAGCGGCCGCCACGATAAGCGCCGCGATCGTGATCGAGGCATTGATCGAATGCACTGAATCCGGAATGAAATCCGTGTTGCCGAGGGCGTAGTAACGGCGCGGCACGCCCAATATTCCCAGGTAATGCATCGGCAGGTAGATCGCGTAGGTGCCGAGGAACGTCATCCAGAAATGCACCTTGCCAAGCGTCACGTTCCACATGCGGCCGGTGATCTTCGGGAACCAGTGGTAGATCGCGCCGAAGACGACCAGGATCGGCGACACGCCCATGACCATGTGGAAGTGCGCGACGACGAAATAGGTGTCGGACAGCGGCAGGTCCACCGTGACGTTGCCGAGGAACAGTCCCGTCAGGCCGCCATGTATGAAGGTAAAGATGAATCCGATCGCAAACATCATCGGTACGGTCAGATGGATATCGCCTTTCCACAGCGTCAGCACCCAGTTGTAGACCTTGATCGCCGTGGGCACTGCGATGATCAGCGTCGTGGTCGCGAAGAAGAATCCGAAGTACGGATTCATGCCGCTGACGTACATGTGGTGCGCCCACACTACGAAGGAGAGCCCGCCGATCGCGAGGATCGCCCAGACCATCATCCGGTAGCCGAAGATGTTCTTGCGCGCATGCGTCGAAAGCAGGTCGGAAACGATGCCGAAGGCGGGCAGCGCGACGATGTACACCTCGGGATGACCGAAGAACCAGAACAGATGCTGAAACAGCAACGGGCTGCCGCCATTGTGGCCGAGCTTCTGGCCCATCGAAATGACCGCCGGCATGAAGAAACTGGTTCCGAGTGTCGAGTCCAGCGTCATCATCACGGCTGAAACGAGCAATGCCGGGAATGCGAGCAGGCCCAGGATGGTCGCCATGAAGATGCCCCAGACCGACAGCGGCATGCGCATCAGCGTCATGCCGCGGCAACGGGCCTGCAGCACGGTCGTCACGTAGTTGAGGCCGCCCATCGTGAAGGCAACTATGAAAATGCCGAGCGAAACGAGCATCAGGATGATGCCGAGACCCGCACCCGGCGTGCCGGTCAGCACGGCCTGTGGCGGGTAAAGCGTCCAGCCGGCACCGGTCGGGCCGCCGGGCACAAAGAAGCTCGCCATCAGCACCAGCACGGCCAGCAGGTACACCCAGAAACTCAGCATGTTCATGTACGGGAACACCATGTCCCGCGCGCCGCACATCAGCGGGATCAGGTAATTGCCGAATCCGCCGAGAAACAGAGCCGTCAGCAGGTAGATCACCATGATCATCCCGTGCATGGTGATGAACTGGTAATAGTCGTTCGGATCGATGAAGTGGAAGGTGTTCGGGAAGCCGAGTTGCAGGCGCATCAGGCCTGACAGCACAAGCGCCACGAGCCCGACACTGATAGCGACGATCGCGTACTGGATCGCGATGACCTTGTGGTCCTGACTCCAGATGTACTTCAGGAAGAAAGTATGCGGATCGTGTATCGGAGCGTCACGGTCCGCGATTGCGACGTATGCCATCAGTAGCCCCTCCTGGATGCCAGGACCGTCTTGTCCTCGGGCTTCAGGGTATTGATGTAGGAGATCAGGTCGTTGATCGACCGATCGTCGGCGAACGCATGGGCCATGAATGACATCTGCCGGCCGTAGTAGTCCTGCCGGTGAGCGCCACGGATTCCGCTGCGGAAATTATTCAGCTGGCGCGCCAGGTACCAGTCGCTCATCTGCGCGAGGCGCGGGGCATTGAGCGCCCAGATGCCCTCTCCATGCTGGCCGTGGCAGGCCGCACAAGTCGTATACAGGGACTTGCCGCGCTTCGCGTCGCCGGTCACGGTTGATTCCGGCGCCGAATCCGGAAGCGACTCGATGTGGACCGTGACATTCCGGATTGCCATTTCGTCCGGCAACATCGCCGCAAAGGCGCGCATCTGCGTGCCGAAAGTGTCCTTCTCGTGCATGCCGCGCAGCCCGCTGCGGAAGTTGTGAAGCTGTCGCTGCAGATACCAGGCCGGCTGGCCAGCGATTCGCGGCGCGTTCAGCGCCTGATTACCCTCGCCACCGGATCCATGGCAGGCCATGCAGACCGCGTACTGGACCGCGCCCGCCGCTGGATCCGTGGCCGCAAGCGACTGCGTTTGGCTGAATGTCGATTGTGCGGCAAGCCAGGTGTCGTAGGCTTCCTGCGTATCGACGACGACCCGACCGCGCATCGCAAAGTGCGCGAGCCCGCACAGCTCCTCGCACATCAATTCGTACTCGCCGAGCTTGGTCGGCGTCATCCACAGATAAGTGATCATGCCGGGAACGAGGTCCATCTTGACGCGGAACTGCGTCACCGTGAAGTTGTGCAGCACGTCCTTGGATCGCAGCAGAACCTTGATGGGCTTGCCGATGGGGAGATGTAATTCCGGACTTGCGACCAGGATATCGTCCCGGCCGTTGGGATCTTCCGGATCGAGCCCGAAGGCATTATCCGGCGTGATCAACGATGCGTCCGTGTAGCCGAGTTCGCCGTCCTTGCCGGGCAGGCGAAAACTCCAGTGCCATTGTTGGCCGACCGCCTCGACGATCGTGGCATCCTTCGGAACGACGACAAACTTGCCCCAGACGAACAGCCCCGGTGCGAGCATCGCGGCAACGCCAATGGCTGTGATGCCCGTCAGCCACCATTCGAGCTTCTTGTTCTCGGGCTCGTAATCCGCCTTCTGTCCCTTCTTGTGGCGATAACGCATCACCGACCAGGCCAGGAACAGATTGACGACGACGAATACGATGCCGGTGACCCAGAAGGTCAGGATCACCGTATCGTCCATGGTGCTCCAGTTCGACGCGATCGGCGTGAACCACCAGGGACTCATGAAGTGGAAGATGACCGAGCCGACCACCAGGAGGACCAGAACGACTGCGATCGCCATCTGCTAGTCCCCTTGTGCCGCGCGGACCCGATCGCCGGTTGCCCGGCGCCTGCGCTGCACGGCCGAGAACGGATTCACGAAATGACTGTCGATACCCGCGAATTCCGCCTCGGGATGCCGCGTCTTCATCATGTGCCTGACCGCTGCCTCCTGGTCCTTGCGGGCATAGATCAGGATCAGGAATTTCCCGGCCTCGATGTCGTCGTGGAACCTGGCGAGCTTCCTGTTTTCCTTCTCGACACCGATCAGTCCGCCTTCCCAGGCGCCGAACAATGCCGCGACCGCACACAGCGCGACAAATACGAACCACGGGATATTTGCAAATGGCCCGAACTGGTCGAGCATCACGCAGCCGATCACGCCCGCAAACAGGCCGAATGCGGCGCCCAGGAAACCATCGCGGACGACATCGAGCGTCTCGAGGTAATTGGCTGAATGAATATGCCGCTTCTTCAGCCCGGATTCGTCCTTGGCGATCACGTGCACGAAGAAATCGTCGATTCCCACATCGTGCAGGTCATCGGAAACCTGGGACGTACTTTCAAGTTCCGGCGCGACGTAATACAGGCACTTCATGAGTCCCCTCGCCGAATCGCGGGCCTAAAATGACGCCGACACCTGTTAACGTTTGAGTCTCGCATAAGACCCCAGGCTTTGGAAGTCTGGGAGCCGGCGGCGGGTGATCTAGCCGCGGAGCCAGGCAAGCGCCTCGTCCAGGTCCGTGAAGACCCGGATGAGTGCGCCATGGCTCCTCGCGACTATTTCGCCGAACCTCTGCGGGTGGAGCATCCTCTCGTCAGAGAGGTGCGCGAAGCGGATCTGGGCTCCGGAACCGGATCCAACACGGGCAACGTGCACACCGTGCTCAAACAGGTCGGTGAGCGTCGGAGGATCACCGGTGACCTGGCGCACGTCCACCAGGACGGCTTCGCGGTTTTCGCGCACGGCGATCTCAGAGGCCCCGCTGTACATCTGCAGGGCCGATTCGAGCGTGTAAGTGCCCGTGCATACGAGCTCGACATAGCCGGGGTGGACCTTGTATTCGAAGCTGACGCTCATGCAGGCCAGAGCCAGCCAAAGGCGCCGCCGGTTAGCAGGCCATAGATCACGCCGTCGAGCGTCGCCTTAAGGGTCGTGGACCACGAGCGCCCGTACCAGATCGACATCTGCCACAGCGCGACGGCGTAGCCGATGAATGCCGTCGTGCAGGCGAACCGGAAGACAGTCAGGTATTCCGTACCGGGCGGAAATGCGTGTCCCGTGACATAGGCGGCCAGGATGCTGACGCCAACAACGTAGACGAACCACTGCGCGAGGCTCTTGCCCATCGAAAAGGGGCCATTCGGCAGCACGGTCAGCAACATCACCGGGCCGCGTTTCAGCTTCTCGACGAATTCAGGTGATTTCATCGCTGCATGGTTCTCCGCGCGCGGCAGCATGTAATCGCCGGGCGGAATCGCAAAGGGACGCAGTGCGTCCTGGACCTTTTCCTGGTTCGGCAGCTTCGGGGATTCGCCGCGATGCCACAGCGGCGCCATGTGAATGATGGAACTCGCGATGAAGACGATCACGGCCGATACCAGGATCGGCATCCAGAGGGCAGCAATGCTTATCATGTGGTTCTCCTGCTGATGACTCTATATATGGCTGCGCCGAGCAGCGCGCCTGCGATGGGCGCGACCCAGAACATCCAGAGCTGGGATGTCGCCCAGTCGCCGACATAGATCGCAACTCCGGTACTGCGGGCCGGATTCACGGAAGTGTTCGAGACGGGAATGCTGATCAGGTGGATCAGGCACAGCGCAAGCCCGATGGCGAGCGCCGGAGATCCCGGGGGGGCGCGTTGATCGGTCGCACCGAGAATGACCAACAGGAACATCGCGGTCATCACGATTTCGCAGACCAGCACCGACATCATGGAGTAGCCGCCGGGCGAGTGGGCCCCATAGCCATTCGATGCGAAGCCCGACGAGACATCGAAGTCCGAGCTGCCGCTGGCAATCACGAACAGCACGCCGCCCGCCGCGATGGCGCCCGCGACCTGGGCCACGATGTAGGGGGGCAACTGGCGGGCCGGGAAGCGGCCGCCGGCCCAGAGCCCGATGGAAACAGCGGGATTGAGATGACCGCCGGAGATGTGGCCGATGGCATAGACCATCGTGACGACCGTCAGGCCGAAGGCCAGGGAAACCCCCAGCAGGCCAATGCCGCCGTCGGGAAACGCCGCAGCAAGGACCGCGCTGCCGCATCCGCCGAGCACGAGCCAGAATGTTCCGAGAAATTCGGCCAGGTACCTGTTCATGCCTGTATCCCCCCAACCCGATCCGCCCGCGATCATAGCCCCGAAAGCTGGGCCCGCGTATCAAGCTCCTGGCCTTTGCGCCCGCCGCGCACCAGAGCGCCCTGGCCCAGCGCGCTTTCAATCATCACCCGCGCCATGTCGGCCGCCCTGTGCGCGAGCGCCGCGGCGCCGTCGTGAAGCAATTTAGAATTGCGCACATACAGCTCGTTGTTCTCCATGTCCTCCGCGCTCCAGCCACGAGAATGGGCGACATAGGGGAACTGCGGGAACTGGCAGCCGAGTTCCGCGAAGAATCCGAGCAACTGGCCGGCGACGGCCTGAACATTGTCCTGGCCGCCGGTAATGATGAACGCGGCAACCTTGTTGCGCATCAGGTGCCGGTTGGCCACGGTCTCCTGGTTCTGGATGCAGTTCATGCGTTCGACCATCTTGTAGTAGAGACTGCTCGCACCACCCCAGCGGATCGGCGTGGCGACCAGTATCACATCGGCCCAATGCACGACTCCCTCGTACACCTTGTCCATCTGGTCCTTCGACTCCATCTGCGTGATCGAGCAGGGCCAGGTGCAGGCGCGCGCCGATTTCGAATAGAAGCCCTCACAGGCGCGGAATGAAAGGTCCCGGATCCGGAGAATCTGTGTATCGCATGCGGAGTCAGTGCGGCCACGCGCCGCGGCAAGCGCACTCTCCAGCAGATCCTCTGATGTGCTGTAGCGCGGATGGCCTGCGGTCATGGATGTTGTCGAGATGCCAAGGACGCGGATCGGCCCTGGTTCGCGCCTGGGATCGCGCGCCAGCGGATGCGCTTCGTGCGGTAGTCGGCCGCGCTTCGTCTTCTGGACCTCGTTGACCAGCACCCGGCCGTTCTCGACCTTGACGTCATGGGATGGAACGCGATCGGCTTCGTAGCCCGGTTCGCCCGCGCCGGTCTGCCAGTGGAACTTGTAGTAATGCCATGGGCAAACTACGTAGTCGCCGTCGAGCTCGCCATTGCCGAGCGGACCGCCAACATGATTGCAGACGCCTGAAATCGCGCCGAACTTGCCGTCCTTGAATGTCAGCGCAATGCGCTTCGTGCCGACCCGAAGTTCCTGTACCGGTTTTCTTGCGAGTTCATCGCTGGCACCGACGTCGATCCATTTTGTTTCGGTCATGAACGATTGTCTCCCCGTAATTCCTTGCGGACCATCAGTTTCAGCCCCGACCAGACCTCGGAAACGGCGCAGACCTTGATGTCCACATAGCCGAGCGGCAGCGCCACGTCGCGAATCGTTTGCTCCGTGATATCCGTCGCGACTTTCGCAGATTTCTTGGGCCACGAAACCCACACAGGCGTCGCTTCATCGAGCTTTCTGCGATAGGAGCGCAGGGCCGCCGCTAGCTCCGACCTGCGCGTCACGAAATGATGAACGATGTCCACGCCGGTGGCCACGCCGGTGACGATCCTGACACCGTCGGGCAGCGGTGCCAGGAGCTTGTGATAGTTAACTGGCGCGTCAATGGCCTGCAGCACCATGCCTGCCTTGATGCCAAGCTTCGTAGCGAGCGGTGTACCCGAGTAACCGGCCATGCGCGGCCCGAACCGCCGTCAAGCCCGCCCCTGGCCGCGATACAGAAATGCGACGACCGCACCAAGGACAAGCATGAGGATGCTGTCGAATACCATCTGTTTGACGGCCAGCATTCCGGGCATCGGCTGCACGACGTAATAGATCATGTAGGTCGGCACGATGCCGAGAAGCGCAACTGCCGCACCAAATCGCAGACCCTGCCCGAGCCAGGGCTTGTTCTCGACGCCGCGTGCATAGATCCAGGTGAAGGCGCCCGCCATCAGCACGTGCGCGATGACCATCCACTGGAATAACGGCATTGATTCCTCTTCTGAACGGAAAAGGTTTGGCAGCGCCGTGTAGTCGCCTTTCAGCAGCACTCCGTGCACCACGAAACTACCGGCGAAATAGACGATGAGAATCACAAGCCAGGCAATGAAGAACTTCTTGTTCATGAAAGATCCCCCTTGGTCAGACGAATTCAGGGCTCCCTGAGACCCGATGGTCCCGGCGTCCTTGGAATGCCTGGATTGAAACTCCAGTAGTCAGCGCTTTCCGCAGTCCAGGAATGCACGGCAAGCTTGAGGCCCGTTGGCTCATCGAGCGAGCCGGCGGCGATCGACCAGAGCGGCTCGTCGTCACCTTCCCAGAACAGGCTCGAACCGCAGTTGGCGCAGAACCCGCGTTGTGCTTCGGCGGACGAGCGATACCACTTCAGCGTATCGCCGCGTTCGATGAAGACATGCTCCTTGCGGGCACAGGTGCCGACCCAGAGGCCGCCCGTGAACTTGCGGCAGGTCGTGCAATGGCAGGCGACCGCCGAAGAGCGCAGCGGGCCGCGGATTGAAAACCGGACCGCGCCGCAAAGGCAGCCGCCGGTTGCTCGGACATCCGCCGGTTTCTCCATGGCTGGATCTTAACTCTTATGCCTATGCGCCGATCAGCACCGACGTCATCGAGAGTGCACTGATGACCCGGTCATTGAAAATGCTTGCTGGTTCAGCATCTTCCTGCAGGGCGAGGGCATAGAGCAGCGGGAAATAATGCTCCGGGGTCGGCACCGCAAGGCGCGCGTTCGGGCCCAGCGTGACGTAGTCCTTCAACAAGTCATGTTCCCGGGCCTGGATGCGGCGACGCAGTGTTGCATCGCATTCAGCGGCCCAGGGCAGCGGTTGCGGATCATGAAAGCTGAACAGGCGGAGGTTGTGAACCATGTTGCCGCTGCCGAGAATCAGGATGCCTTCCTCCCGCAGCGGCGCCAGTTCGCGGGCGAGCGCGTAATGGAATCGCCCCGGCTGGCTGGTGTCCAGGCTCAGTTGCACGACCGGGATATCCGCGGCTGGATACATCGGGGCCAGTACGCTCCAGGCGCCGTGGTCCAGGCCGCGCCCTTGATCGAGCCCGACATTGGTGGATGAAATCAGCCCGCTGATTCGATGTGCGAGATCAGCGTCGCCTGGCACGGGGTACTGCACATCGAAGAGCGCCTTCGGAAAGCCATAGAAGTCGTGGATGGTCTCCGGCTTCCCGGTGGCGGTGATGCAGACGCCGCGCGTTTCCCAGTGCGCGGAAATGCACAGAACGGCCTTCGGTTTCGGCAGCCTGCCACCGAGTTCCTGCCAACTGCGATGGAACTCGTTGCGCTCGATCGCATTCATCGGATTGCCGTGACCGACGAACAGCACCGGCATCTTCACGAGGAGGTCACCGGACCGATCAGGTCCCACTTGTTCCCGTACAGGTCGAGGAACACGACCACGGTGCCATAGGCTTCATGGCGCGGCGCCTCGGCAAAGCGTACGCCCTGCGACTTCATGTGCTCATAGTCTTCGTGGAATTTGTCGGTGCGCAGGAACATGAAGACGCGGCCACCGCTCTGGTTGCCGACCGCGCGTTCCTGTTCGGGCGTTGCCGCCTTCGCGAGCAGCAGTGCCGTGCCGCCAGTACCTGATGGGGCAACCCTCACCCAACGCTTGTCGCCCGCGAGCGGCGCGTCCTCGAGCAGGACGAAGCGCAGCGACTGCATGAAGAACCGTTTTGCCTCGTCGTAGTCCCGGACGAGCAGGGCGACCTGCGAGATACTTCGCGGCACCGAATCAACCTGCGGATGATTCAGCGCGCGGCGCCCAGATCGAGCGATACACCTTCCAGGCGCCGTTCCTCTGCCGCCGCAGGACGCGCATGACGTGATACTCCGACCGGACGACCCTGCCGGTCGCGATCTCACGGGTGGCGCCGCGTATCGCGCCCCATTCCACGGCGTAATTCCCGAAGACCTTTACTTCCTCGAACTCCAGCCGATACTCAATTACTTCGCGGGTCTTCGGCGCGCCGCTCATGCGCTCGAATACGGCGTCGAATTCCTTGGCACCGCGCTGCGCGGCGCCGCCGGGCGGAAACATCACGGCATCGTCGTCCACCAGCGCGCGCAGGGCCGCGAAGTCACCGGCGGCGGATGCCTGCATGTCGCGCTGGTGCAGTCTCTCGATTGCCTTGCGGTCAGCGTTTTTCATGGTCTTTGCACTGCGAGCCGCAACCCGAGGCCGATCAGCAATGTGCCGCATACGGTATCCAGCCAGCGCCGCAGTTGCGGCTTCACAAAAAAGCGCCTGGAGCGGTCGACAATGTACGCCACGATACCCAGCCAGAGTATGCCTTGCACGAAGTGTATCCCCGTGAGCAGCAGCGATTTGAGGAATACGGGATCGGCGGGTCCGATGAACTGCGGCAGCAGTGCGAGGTAGAAGACGGCGACTTTCGGGTTCAGGACATTCGTCAGGAATCCCTCGCGGAAGCAGCGGGAGGGGGTCACGACCGCCCTGGAGACGGAATTGTCCGGCCGCACCGCCGCCTTCCGCGTAGCGCCGCGCAGGGACTGCAAGCCCAACCACCCCAGATAACAGGCGCCGGCGATCTTCATGACCGTGAAGGCAGTCGCCGACTGCATCAGTATCAACGACACGCCAAGTGCCGAGAACAGTGCGTGCACATAGAGTCCGCTGCAGATGCCGGCCGTCGTGAAGAAGCCGTCCCGCCTGCCGCCGCGCAGGACATTTCGGACGACGAGCATGGTGTCGGCACCGGGAGCCACGGTGAGGGCCGCCGCAACAATCGTGAATGCGATGACCTGCGAGTCAAACATCGCCGTCATTCACGCCGGTCAACGACAGCTCGCGACCGCGCCCGGAACGCAATGCGCGCTCGTATACCATCGCGGCAGCTGCGACGTCCTGCAATGCCGTTCCGGCGCTGTCGAAGACAAAAATCTGCTCGTCGGATGTGCGTCCAGGCCGCTGGCCGGTGACGATCTGACCAAGTTCGGCGTGCACATCGGTAGCTTTCATCAGGCCCGCCGCTATCGCATGCTGCAGTTCGCCCATTTTGGCTGCCTGCGTGACGATGTCGGCTATGACGAGTGTGCGGCACAGCACTTCGGGTTCGAATTCCTGCTTCCCTTCGCCGTCTGCGCCGACTGCCGCGAAGAACTGGCCAGGCCGCAGATGCTCGACTCTAATGAAGGGGCTGCGCGCCGGCGTGCAGGTGACGCAGATATCGCTGCTCTGTACGGCACCGGAAAGATCTTCCGTCGGCGTGACCTCGATGCCGCATTCACGAGCCATCTTCCCGGAAAATAGCTGCGCGCGCCGGAAGTCACGGTCGTAGGCGAAAACACGGTGCAGCTTGCGCACCTGCAGCAGGGCGCGCAGGTGTGCGCGGCCCTGATTGCCGCAACCGCAGATGCCAAGGGTTTCCGCATCGGCGCGGGCGAGACGCCGCGCGGCGACCGCACTTGCTGCGGCCGTACGCAGCGTCGTGATCTCGATCGAGTCAAGGAGCGCCAGCGGCCGACCGTTCGCGGTGTCGAAAAGGCCGATCATGCCCTGGATCGCCGGCAGTCCGTTCCGCTCAGGATTGGCCGGGAAGTTTGCATTGATCTTGGCGGCGAAGCGGCCAGGCGAGCCCAGGGCCGCGGTCTTGATGTGGAATCCACCGCCATCAACATGCGCGCCGAGCACGCCGGGAGCAACCGGTAACGATCCCGAGGCATGGGCGGCAAAGGCACCCTCCACCACGGTGATGCAGTCCGCAATCGAAAGCAGCGCGATGACGTCCTGTCGATCGAGGAACAGCATGGCTCCTCAGCCTCTGGCGCAACTCCGGTACCGGAAACAGCCGGTGATGTGATCGTTCACGACGCCGACCGCCTGCATGAAAGCGTAGCAGATCGTCGTGCCGACGAAGCGGAATCCCCTGCGTTTCAGTTCCTTGCTCAGCGAGTCAGACAGGTCGGTGCGCGCAGGGACCTGCGTCGAAGACCGCCGGCGATTGACCAGCGGTTTTCCGCCCACGAAGTCCCAAAGGAATGTATTGAATGCGCCGAATTCCCGTTGCACCGCCAGGAAAGCCTTCGCGTTGGCAACTGTGCTTTCGATCTTGAGCTGGTTGCGCACGATGCCGGCATTGCTCATGAGCTTCCGGCAACGGGCCGGCGTGAAGCGGGCAACACGGCGCGGATCGAAGCCTGCGAACGCCTCGCGGTAGCCGTCGCGCTTGATCAGGATCGTCTCCCAGCTGAGGCCCGCCTGTGCGCCTTCCAGCGTGATGAACTCGAACAGCACGCGATCATCGTGCACGGGCACGCCCCATTCGGCGTCGTGATAGGCGATGCAGGCCGGCGTGCGGGCCCAGGCGCAGCGCTTCATGGTTCGGAGGCGAACAACCGAAGCTCAGTCGGGTCGTCGCCGAGAAGGAGCATCCGCTCGAAACGAAAGCCCAGCTTGCCGAGCAGCCTGATCGACAATTCATTGTCCACCGAGGTAATCGCCAGGATGCGGCCGACGCCGAGCGCGCCGCGCGCCTGCCGCATGACCGCGTCCGCCGCCTCGTGCGCGTAGCCTTTCGACCAGTAGGCCGGCAATAGCGAAAAACCGAGGTCCGGCTCCGGCAATGTGTCGCGTTTCAGCACGCCGCAAATCCCGATCGGAGTGTCGTCAGCCTTGAGTCCGACCCGCAGCAGGCCATAGCCGTAGCGTGCATAGCTTGCCACAGGGCCATCCTGGATATAGCGGCGCGCATCTTCCGTCGTGCGCACGCCGCGATCGCCGATGTAGCGCAGGAAGCAAGGCTCGTTCAGCAGCCCACGAATGAACTCCGCATCGCGCTCGGCGAGCTGCGTCAGGACCAGGCGCCCGGTTTCCAGCACCATTACGGGGTGGCCATCGGTGCTAGTGGTCCTTGGCCTTGTGCAGCAACCACAGCGGCAGGTTTGCGCGATCCACGAATCCCAACTGGCGGTAGACGGCGATGGCGCGGACATTGTCATGGTAGACGTGCAGGAACGGCACGAAGCCGCGCTCGAAGGCGCCGCGGCAGACCAGTGAAACCAGGCGTTTTGCATGGCCACGGCCCGTGTAGTCAGGATGCGTACAGACTGCGCTGATCTCCTGGAATCCGTCGAGCCGCATTCGTTCGCCCGCCATCGCCGCGAGCCGCCTGCCATCGTAAATTCCGAGATAGCGCCCCATTTCCAGCGTACGGGGCCGGAAGAAACCCGGGAACACGAGTGCAGTCAGGGCCAGCATGTCGTCGCGCTGCATCGCGGACATCTCGGTCACCGGGGGACCCCGAATATCGGCAGGCGGCAGGTCACAGATCATCTGCAGGCAGGGTCTCTGCGGTTCAAGCGTCCAGCCGGGCGGGGATTCGGGCGCCACGCCCACGAGGTACACGGACTCGCGATCTTCGAGCAGGCTCGCGAGCTGCATGCCGGAGCGGCCCGGTTCAGCACCAACCGCGGCAAATGGCGCAACCGCGGGTGGGTACTTCGCGGCGCCCGGCGCCGTGATCGCAAGCGGGGCATGCTGCGTCGCCAGCGAATGCCAGACAGGATTGTCCAGGGTATTGGCAGTCACGCCGTCCAGCCGTTCAGGCAGTGACGCCGAACAGGCTCCCGACTGCGGCCGTCAGGGCCATGGCCAGCGCACCCCAGAATGTCACGCGGATGGTACCCGTGGAGATTCGTGCGCCGCCGACCTTGGCCGCGATACCGCCGAGAATCGCCAGGAATGCGAGCGACAGTATCGCGACCAGCCAGACCATCATCGCCTGCGGCACGGCGACGACGGTCGCAAGCGGCAGTGCGGCGCCGACCGCGAAGGAGAGGGCGGAGGCGAATGCGGCCTGTATGGGCCGCGCCTTCATGATCTCCGAGATGCCAAGTTCGTCGCGCGCGTGTGCACCAAGCGCGTCATGAGCCATCAATTGATCTGAAACCTGCGACGCCAGGGCAGGATCGAGCCCGCGCTCGACGTAAATTGCAGCGAGTTCGCGCTGCTCCGCTTCGACGTCGGTTTCAAGTTCCTTGCGCTCACGCGCGAGATCGGACCGCTCGGTGTCCGACTGCGAGCTGACCGAAACGTATTCGCCGGCCGCCATGGACATTGCGCCGGCTGCGAGACCGGCGGTGCCGGCGATCAGCACGGCGCTGCGGGTGGCACCGGCAGCGGCAACGCCGATCACAAGGCTCGCGGTGGAAACGATGCCATCGTTGGCGCCCAGCACCGCTGCGCGCAACCAGCCGACACGACTGGATTTGTGCCATTCACCGTGACGCATGAATCTTCCTGCCTCTGCGCGGGCGGGCCAACTGGGGGCCGATAGCTCCAGATTCGGCTTCGGGAGTCATGGTTTGCGGCCGACAACCAGCAACGGCACGCCGGCGGCGATCGCGCCGATGCTGGCCCATTTCGGTACTTCGATTACGTCCTTTTCCTTGTACGACAATTCCAGGCTCCCGAGACTGGCCTCGTGCTTGTCTTTTGTATACGTGAACTCACCGTAGTTCAGGCCGAGGGCGCCTGCGGCGACCAGCAGGACGCCTGCCATTGGCTTGATCCAGTTCTTCATGACCGACCTCTGCTTTCTCTGTCAATTTCTTCGGCGACACGGCGATAGGCGTCGCGAAACGGAATTCTCTCCTTGACGGCCAGCTCATTTGCGCGCGCAGCGGCCTGTATCGACGGGTCGAGCCGGATGTTTTCCGGCCGGAACCGCAGGCCCGCGAGTGCCGCCGGCAGCACGCCGAGAACCTGTGAGCAGACGTCGATGCCGCGAAAGAGCGGCGCCTTGATCAGCTGCAAGTCCCGGTTGTACCCGGATGGCAGGCGCGAGTAAACACTGAGGGCCTCGATGAGGCATGCAAGCGCAGTGGCGGACCGGCCACGGATCAGCTCGAGGACGTCCGGATTCCGCTTCTGCGGCATGATCGAAGACCCAGTGGTCATTTCCGCCGGCAGTTCGACAAAGGCAAATTCGCGCGTGCAGAAGAGCAGCAGATCCGTCGCCAGCCGGCCGAGATCCTGCATCAGGAGGGTCACCTCGAACAGCAATTGGGATTCCGCCTTCCCCCGCGACAGCTGGACCGCGGTGACTGGCTCCTGCACGTCATCGAATCCCAGGCGCTGCCGCGTCGCTTCGCGCGAAACCGCAAGATTGGGCGTGCCATAGCCCGCCGCCGACCCGAGCGGGTTGCGGTTGATGCGTCGCAACGTCTGGCGGATGCCCTGGGCGTCGTCGCGGATTTCGGTGGCAAAACCCCGCGCCCACCAATCGACGGAACTCGGCATCGCCTGCTGCATGTGCGTATAGCCGGGCAGTGCAATCTTGCCCTGGTGTGCAGCGAGCGCAAGCAACGCGTCGGCGACCGCATCGGCGGCGGCCGCGAGTTCCGCGACCACGTCGCGCATATAAAGCCGGAGTGCGGCCAGCACCTGGTCATTTCGCGAGCGCCCGAGGTGAATGCGCGCGCCGGCCTGTCCGATACGCTCGGTCAGGCGAACTTCAAGCGCCGTCTGGCCATCTTCCTGGTCCAGCGGCACGCTCCATTCGCCGCAGGCATGAGCCGCGCCAATCGCCATCAGGCCATCGCGGATCTTCACGAGGTCCCCGGCGGAAAGCAGATGCGCCTCGGCCAGCATTTCGGCGTGGGCGATCGACGCGCGCACGTCGTAAGAGACCAGGCGGTCATCGAGCGCATGATCGTCACCGGCCGTGAATTCGAGTACGCGGCGGTCCAGTGGCGTGCCCTTGTCCCACAGCCTGCTCACGAGGCGATTGCTTCCGGATGCTGCTCGGCGGGCGTCATCGCCTTGATGTCCGCAACGATCATCGTGCCGGTGCCCTCGTTGGTGAAGACTTCGGCAAGCACACTGTCGCGCACCCGGAATGAAATCACGTGCACGCGGCGCACACCACCACGGATTGCCGACTCGATCGCAGTGGCCTTTGGCAACATGCCGTCCTCGAGGCTACCGGCCTTTTGCAGGCGCTTGAGCCCGGCGAGATCCGTGTAGGACACGAGTGAGCGCGGGTCATCGGAGCGCTCGAGAATGCCGGGTGCGCCGGTGCAGATGATCAGCTTCTCGGCGCCGAGCGCTGCGCCGATGGCTGCCGCGACGGTGTCGGCGTTGATATTCAGCACGCAGCCGGAGTCATCGGCTGACAGCGGGCTCACGACCGGCATCAGGCCCGCATCGAGTTGCTTGCGCAACACGGTTGTGTCGATCGAGACGATGTCGCCGACGTAGCCGTAGTCCACGGCTTCGCCGTCCACTTTCACCGGCGGACGGCGAATGGCACGCACGAGCCCCGCATCCACGCCCGAGAGACCAACCGCCTCGATGCCGACCTCGCGGCAGGTTGCGAGAATTCGCGTGTTGATGAGGCCGCTCAACACCATCGTCGTCGCGTCGATGGATCTATCGTCGGTGACACGGCGTCCGCCCACCATGCGCGGTTCGATGCCGAGCGAGCGCTGCATCTCGTCGAGCTGCGGCCCGCCGCCGTGCACCAGCACGACGCGGATTCCAAGGTGATGCAGGATCGCGATCTGCTCTATCAGGCCGCGGGTGTCCGCAGCATTGCCGAAGACGGCTCCGCCTGCCTTGATCACGAAGATCTTGCCCTTGTAGAGCCGGATATAGGGCGCGGCGCCGCGAAGTGCGGCGATCACGGCGGACTGGTCGATGCGGTGGTTCACCATCTCGTCTGGGCTCCTCGTTTCAGTGCAGCTGGCCGGCGGGCGTGCCGCTGAGCAGGCGGTAGAGTATGGCCATCTGTACGATCAGTCGATTGTGGGCCTGACTCAGCACCCGGCTGCGCGGCCCGTCAAGCACTGCGTCGGCAATTGCGACGTTACGCCGCACGGGCAGGCAATGCATGAGATGGCAATCCGGCGCGGCATTCTGGAACCACGACTCCTGGATCATCCAGTCGCCAAGACCGCTGCGCGCCCGGGCCTCGGCTTCCGCATCGCCATAGCGCTCCGCCGAGCCCCATTCCTTCGCATAAACCACCTGTGCGCCGGCGAGAGCGGCGGAGCGGTCGTCGGTCTCGTTGACGCTCCCGCCCGATCCGGCGGCGGCGCGGCGCGCCTTGTCCATGATCGAATCTGGCAGTGCAAATCCTCGCGGGCGCAATACCACGACGTCCATGCCGCGTAATGCCGCCATATGCACCACGGCTGCCGGCACGGCGAGCGGCAGTGCGCGCGGGTGATTGACCCAGGACAATACGAAGCGGCCCCGGTGCGGCACCTTCAGGTCATCGAGGGTCTTCCAGTCGGCAAGGGCCTGGCAGGGGTGATTGGCCGCCGACTCGAGATTGATCAGCGGGCGCCGGCATAGCGATGCGATGTTGTTGAAGTTCTGCTCCGCGAGATCGGCTGCAAGGTCGCGTCCCTCCGCAAATACCCGCACACCCAGCGCATCGCAATAGGAATCGAGAACGGGGATTGCTTCGCGGATGTGCTCGGCTGCGCTTCCGGTCATCGTGACGCCCAGGCGGGTCTCGAGCTGCCAGCTGCCGCTGCCTGGCGTGATGACGAACGAGTCGCCGCCCAGACGCGCCATCGCAACCTGCATCGAGGCGAGTGTCCGCAGCGAAGGATTGAAGAACAGCAGGCCCAGCATGCGGCCCTCGAGCGCCGTTGGCTGAGGTCGTTCACGCAGGCGTTCGGCAAGGGCGAGCAGATCCACGACCTCGTCGCGCTGGAAATCCGCAAGATCGAGGAAGTTCCTCATCTCAGGTCCAGCCGGGAGCGGGCGCGGCCAGGCCGTCGGATTCATCGAAGCCGAGCAGGCGATTCATCCACTGCACCGCGCCGCCGGCTGCGCCCTTCACCAGGTTGTCGATGACGGACATCACGACGATCGTCTTGCCGTCGGCGGCGGCGGACAGATGCGCGTAGTTGCTGGCGACGACGTCCTTCATGCGCGGCGGCTCATCGAGCACGCGCACGAATGGGCGATTTGCGTAGAAGCCGCGCAGCGCCGCGATGGCCGCAGCGGTGTCGAGCGGTTTCTTCAGCCTCGCGTGCACCGTCGCGTGGATGCCGCGCGCGAATGGCCCGGAATGCGGCACGAACGCGAAGTGGCCATCCTGTCCCGAGGCGGCGCGCGCAAGCGCCGTGATCTCGGACGCGTGACGGTGGGTCAGTGCGTTATAGGCGTAGAGATCGCTGTGGCGCTGCGGATGGTGAGTACCCGCGATCGGGCTGCGTCCTGCGCCGGTGCTGCCCGTTACCGCTGAAACGTAGATCTGCGGCTCGACGAGAGCGAGGGCGAGCAGCGGAACTGATGCGAGCAGCGTCGCGGTGCTGAGGCAGCCCGGATGGGCGACGTGTGGTGTCGGGGCGCGGTCCAGATGCTCCGGCACCGCGCAGGTGAACTCTTTTGCGCGCGCAGGGGCGCCATGGGCGTGCTTGTAGACCCGCTCGTATTCCCGCAGATCCGCGTAACGGAAATCGGCGGAGATGTCGACGACGGTCGGTTTCGTACCGGCGGCCGCGGCGCGGGTGAGGAGGGCGTCCAGCAGTTTGTGCGAAACGCCGTGCGGCGCTGCCGCAAGCACTGCGGAGCGCGGCAGTTGCGCTGCCATTTCGATCACTTGTTCGATCGAGGCGTATCGCAGTCCGCCGCAGGCCACGGCGAGGTGCGGAAATGCGTTTGCGACTGGCTCGCCTGGCTGGCTGTCTGAGGCGATCGCGGCGAGTTCCAGGCGTGGATGGCCAAGTACGAGGCGCAGCAGTTCACCGGCCACGTAGCCGGTTCCACCCAGGATGATGGCAGGCAGGCGCGCGCTCACTGCTCGAGCTCCCGCGAATGGGCAATCGCGTCAAGCCCGACGGCTGAAATCACGCAGTCGCCAAGTGCCGCGCCGCTGGTAATCGCATTGAAGGCCGGGACGCCAAGCTGCTCCCGGATGATGTCCACGCCCACGGAATTATCGGTGGACGGCCCGGTGACGACCACGGGCTCGATGCCGAAGCGGTCCCGCAAAAGCTTCACTCCACCCCAGGCGGCGACCGGGTCGTTGGCCGACAGCACGACTGCCGTCAGCGCCTTGCTGATGTCGGGCTCATCCAGTATGGCCTCCACGCCGTAGGCGCCCAGGATTCCATCGCCGAGCTCGAAAACGATGGCGTCGGGCTTGCCGGCTGCCATCTCGGTCAGCATCGTGCGCGTCAGCGCGGGCCCGTTCTTCGCGGTCGTCGTGACGACGCCGAAGTCGGTGAAAATCGCTGTGCGGCGCGCACCCGAGTCCTCCATCGCGAGAATGTCGCGGCGGAGCGAAACCCCGGTCGCCTTGAAGGCGTCGACCGTGAGCCCGCGATGCCGCATGCGCGAGATCATCGCGCAGGCCGCCGCGGTCTTGCCGGCCTCCATGCAGGTGCCGGCGAGCGCGATGACGGGCACGCCGGCAGTGTCGAGCGCGGCCGCGAGATCGAGCTTGCGCATGCCGGCACGGGCCGGCACGCCGATGCGCTCGCCGAGATAGGGGAAATGCAGCACGGAGCCGAGCACGCGGCAGTCAAAAGGCCGGCCTTTCTCGGGATTCGCGGAGTCGCAGACACCGAGTACGCCGCCGATGTTCAGCATCTGGATCACGTCGCCGGCTGCAAGCTTCTCGGGCATGTGCCCTGAGTAGCCGAACAGGGCTTTGCGGTGCCCGAGCGCGCCGACGACCACATTGCCGCGCGCGAGCTTCGCCATGCGGCCACTCGTGAGCTCGAGCGTGTTGTACTGCGCCTTGTCGGTCAGGATTTCGACCGCGAGCACGACACCCTCCTCGCAGGGGATATCGGTCGAGATCCGCAGCTCGTGCGACAGCCCGCAGGCCTGCGTGACCGAAGCGATCTTGTCGACGATGATGGACTTCATCATTGCTTGTGACCCTCGTCGCCGGCACGGCTCCAGAACACCCCCGGCAGCGAAACCATCCTGGAAAACCCCTGCGCATCAGCGGCGGTCCATTCGCCGGCCGACTCCCCGTACACGCCTTTCGATGCCTTCATCAGCGACCACGGCGAATCCACGCCCTCGACGAATGCCGAACCGGGCCGCAGCAAAATCGTGACGCTGCCGGTCACGCGTGCCTGCGATGAAGCGAACAGGGCTTCAATGTCGCGGCAGACTGGATCGAGGTTCTGGCCCTCGTGGACCAGGTCGCCATAAGGCGCTGCCACGAGCTCCTTGATGCGTTGCTGGCGGCCGCTCAGCACGAGCTTCTCGAGTTCGCGGTGCGCGTCGATCAGCACCGCGGCGGCGGGTGCCTCGAAGGCGACGCGGCCCTTGGTGCCGATGATCGTGTCGCCGAGATGCATGCCTCGGCCAATTCCATAGGGCGCCGCCACCGATTCAAGCTTCTCGATCAACGCGACCGGAGAAAGGCCCTCGCCATCGAGCGAAACGGGCAGTCCCGACTCGAAGCCGATGATGATGCGCCGCGGCGGTTCCGGCTTCGTGAATGCATTCTTTGAAAGCACCCAGGCGTCCTCCGGGATGCTGCCGGTGGAGGTCAATGTCTCCTTGCCTCCGATTGTCACGCCCCAGAGGCCGCGATTCGTGGAGTATGCCGCGCCGTGCGGCGGCACCGGCAGCTTGCGCTGCTGGAGATAGGAGAGTTGTTCGGGACGCTTGAACGCCTGGTCACGCACGGGCGCCAGTATTTCGAGCCCCGGCGCGAGCGTGCGCAGGGCGACCTCGAATCGGACCTGATCATTGCCGGCCGCCGTGCAGCCGTGCGCGACCGTACTTGTGCCCAGTTTCCGCGCCGTTGCCGCAACTGTCTGTGCCTGGATCGAGCGTTCAGCACCGACACAGAGCGGATATAGCTGTCCACGGCGGACATTGCCGATCAGCAGCCAGCGGAGCACTCGATCGAAATAGTCGCGACGGGCATCGATGAGGTAATGGGCACTGGCCCCGAGCAGGCTTGCCCTTTCCGCGAGCTGCCGCGCTGCAGCCGCGTCGATTCCGCCCGTGTCCACTGTGAGGGTAACGACGGGACGACCGTAGGTTTCCTTGAGCCAGGGCACGCAGAACGACGTGTCCAGGCCGCCGGAGAACGCAAGCAGGATGGGCGCGCCGGCGCCCGGTGAATCACTGGGCATGAAGGTACTCAGACTCGGAATTCTTGGTGGAGGCGGGCGATCAGGCGGCGTTGAGCGGCAGCCGCCTCGGTTGCGACGAAGATCGTGTCGTCGCCGGACAGCGTGCCAACGATTTCAGGCCACTGCGCGCGGTCCAGCACGATGGCGACACTCTGTGCAGCACCTGCGGTAGTCCGGATCACCGTCAGGCAGGGCCCGGCTGCCTTGAAGTCACGAACAAAGGCGGCGACCGCCGAGAAATCGCCGATTGCCGGCGCCGACTCATCCGGCAGCACATAGCGGTCCCCGCGCTTGGCCACACCGAGTTCGCGCAGGTCGCGACTGATACTCGACTGGGTCGCGCGATGGCCGGCCTTGCCGAGCAGGCGCACGAGATCCTCCTGCCGGCCGACGGGCGAGCGGGTGATGATGCGCCTGAGCGCGTCGCGGCGCGCCGCGGCATGCGCACCGTTGTCGTGGGCGTGTGTACGCATAAACTTGCAGAATACTTGCATAAATATGCATGCGTCGTCAAGCGGATCAGCGCTCGATGTGGTATTCGACGTCGGCAGCGAATGCGAGGCCGGACTCGGCCGACAGCACCCAGCGGTCGCCGATCGTGTAGCGCAGCTTGAGCGTGTTGATCTCGTCGACCAGCGAGATGCCGTAGCTGACATAGAGTCGGGGCGACAGGAACTTGCCGAGCACGAGAGCAGCACGCGCGTCCGCGCCCTCCGCGACACCGGCCTCATCAAGCCCGACGTAACGGCCGAGCTGGCCGGCGAGCAGCGCGCCGCCCTGGGTGGCCAGGCTCGGGCGTTGGGCGTCGAGACTGCCGATGTCTTCGGCCTGCAGGCTGTCGAGTGTCCGCCCGACGATCAGCATTGATGCAATCTGCGTCTGCGGCAGCGAAGGCTCCGAATACAGGGTCAACTGGGGCCTGCGCAGGAGGCCGCGCGCGATGACTCCCACGGTATAGCCTGGCAACTTGCGCGAGGCGCGTAAGTCGACGCCGGGATCGGTGACCGGGCCGCCGCTGAAGAGCAACCGCCCCCTCTCGACGTCGAGTTCGCGCGTGTAGGCGCTGTAGCTTCCGTCCGCGATCTTGAACTCGCCGAAGGCGACCGCGGCCTCGCGCGGCACAGTGCGTGTGCGCACGGTTCCGGTGATCTTGCCGCGCAGGCCAAAGGCGTCAATGCTGACCTTGTCACCGAGCGTGAGCCGTATGTCGCTCGCGACTTCAAACGGGGTGCGCTTGTCGATGGTCTCTTCCGGCCGGACGATCCGTTCGTCGGTCGAGACGAGCACGGCGTCCGCGGTTTCGACCGGGACAATGCGCGCTTCTGGAATGATCACGCTACCGGTCACGTCGATGTGTCGATCGGCCAGCACAAAGCGCAGGTCCGGTGAGGCAAGCACGTGCGCTTCCGGAACGTCCACCAGTAACAGGCGTTCACCTTTCATGATCAGTACGCCGTTCAGGTGACGCTCCTTCCAGCCGAGCCTGCCGTCGACGTCGAGGGTTCCGCCGCCCGCGCTCGCGGTCGCGCGCAGCCCAAGCCCGGTTTCCTGAAGCGCCATCGTCGCTTCGATGTCCCGCAGTCGAAGATTGGCCGGGTAAAAATCCAGCGTCCCGTCGGTGACGCGCGCCTCCCCCCGCAACAACGGTGCTGCGAGCCGCCCCGAAACCGCAAAATCGAGCACCAGGCTGCCGGATGCATGATCGATGCCGTCGAAAAGCAGCGGCAGCAGATCGAGCTGACGCGTCGCGCCGCGCACGCTGCCGGTTATCGGCAGTTCGCTGAGGGACACGCCCGCGCTGCGCTCGGCGACCAGTTCCGCTGTCAGGTCGGCAGCGGCTGCATCCACGAGCCGCAGATTCAGTCGATGACGCCTGGGGTCACTCTGCAGCGTCAGTATCGTCCGCCCCAGCGCGATCGACTTTTCCTTGCCGCTGGCGGATTCGTACTGGAACAAGCCGTCGCGGATCTCGGCCTGCACTTCGGCGAGCCAGGGTTGCCCGGCCGTGCCAAACAGGCGTGCGTCGACGAACAGCTGCCCGTGAAAGCGCGGCTGGCCCGGCATCTCTGGATTGAGCGATTCGAGCGGGAAGGATTGCGTGCCCGCTTGCAAGGACCAGCTCTCGTTGCGCTGCCAGCGACCTTCGGTACAGATGCGCCGCGCCTCGTAAATGAAGCAGGTCGGCGCGAGTTCGACATGATCGACGGAGACGGTCAAATGTGTCGGCGCCTCGAGCTGATAGGGCGGGGCGCGTGGACCCTGTGCGACGATGCTCCGGGTCTCGAGCGTGTAGTTGTGATCGATGTACGAGCCGTGGCCCTGCAACTCGACCGCATCCTCGCCTGCTCCGACCCGGAACTCGACGCGATGGTCGCGCGTGAATCCGTCGAGCGACAGGCGCGTTTCCGTCAACGCCTGCCCAGCGACCCGCAGGCCTGCAGTGCGCAGCCGCAGCCAGGAAATCTCGTGGTCCTCGAGATCGATGCGCGCATCGGCTGAGAGCACGGCTGCCCGATGCTCTTTCCAGGCTAGATCGTGACCCTTGAACGTCAGAGCGACCGATGGGCCGCGAACCCGCAGCGTCGCGTCGATGCTGCCACCCATCTCCGGAAGGAAACCCGAAAGATCGTCGGCAACCAGCGTCGCATCGAGCAACGACTCGGTCCCCAACGTGCCTTCGAGCTGCAGGCGCGCAGGTCCGACGGAAAGCGCCACCCGCTCGAACCGGGTCAGCGCCCCCTGGCGTCCGACCGTACCTCCGCCACTCACTGCCTGGCCACGGAACCGTCCCGAGAGCCCGGAAACCGCCAGAGTCCAGCGCGCGTCCTCGTCGAAACCCGAACCGGAAGCCGCATAGGCGAAGGACATGCGCCCCGGCAGATCCTGGCGCAGCGTCGCCGGATCGATGTCCAGCGCGCGGCCGGAGATCGTCCACGCGCGATTTTCGCCGTGGGCCAGCATGCCCTTGGCCTCGATGCGCCCGCCGAGCGCCTGTAACGAGGACTCTTCGACAATGAGCTGCGTCGCGGTGTACCGGCCTGCGGCCCAACCTTCGGCAGGCGGCGCGTCGCGCGGCTGGAACATTCCGGCCAGCCGATAGTTGAACTCGCGCCAACCCTCGGCCTGCAATGTGCCCACACTCGAGCGCAGGACAGCGGATCCGACCAGCGGCCAGGCAAAGTCAGTCCATTCAGCGCGCAGGTCGAATGCCGGCTGCTTCGCGACCGTCATCGTGCCCTGCATCCGGACGGTTGCGCCGCCCGGTACGGCAAGACTCAGTTCCGGAAAGGTGACCTGTCCGTCCGCGTAGTCGGCCACGCCTGCGAGAGTCACGCCTTGCGCCGGCAATCCCTCACCCTGGACCAGGCCTGTAAAGGCGTAATGCGAAGGATTTCCCCGGCCATCGAGCCTCGCACGCAGCGGGCCGAATGGCGCCGGGTCGAGCCACTGTCCGAGGTCAAGACTTGCGATCGCCGCCTTGCCGACCCAGCGCAAATCGCCCGTGAGTTGTGTCAGTTCGATATCGGCCGTTCCCGTGCCTGGCGCCGAGACTTGCGCTTTCACGAGCAGACGGTCGAAATCGCCGCTCGCGCGAGCCACGCCGTGGAGTTCACGATCCGCCATCAGCGACCAAGCTGCGCCAGCTTCGATCGCTATGGGATCGCGCGCCAGCACGCGACCTGAGGCGCCGCCGACCGCCCAGCTGCCCGCATCGGCGGCGCCATCTGTGAAAAGGATCTGGGAGCGGGTAATTTTCGCGGAGCCGCTGACGCCGCGCAATCGAACCTCGGTACCGCGCTGCGATGTAATGAGAAGTTCCGAGACGCCGAGATCGTCAATCGCGAGGGTCAGCCAGCGCGGCATGAAGGAAGGTGGTCCGGGCTTCTTGCTGTGGGCGTGCAACTGGATCGCAGTCGTCGCGGCCCGCACGCGCTCGGCCGATATGCGCCCGGCCAGGATCTCGGTGGGATCATAGTCGGCATGGAATCCTGTGATGCGGATGCTCGCATTCCTGTGCTCGATGGAGATCGCATCGGCGCTCAGCGGGCCTATCAATCGTCCGTGCGCACCCGTGATCCGGATCGTTACCTTGTCGAGCGATTCCAGCAGCGCCACGGTGCGCGCAAGGCCCGCTTCGGTCGCAAGCAACCAGGCTGCGCCTGCGCCAGCGACGAAAATCGCAAGCGCCGCCAGGATCAGCAGCCATCGGGTCCTTGTCTTCATGGCCAGCGGCATCCTAGAGTTCCGGTGCGAAGTTCAGGTGCAGCCGCGGGCCGCGATCGGGTTCGGAGATCGACTGCGCGACATCGAGGCCGATGCTGAGGAACGGTAGGCGGTAACGCAGGCCCACGCCGAGCGAGTACTCGAGCCGGTCGCCGAAATTGTTGATGGCATTGCCGCCATCCACGAACAGCGCCGCGACGAAGTTGCGCGGCAGGTTGCGCTGCAATTCGATGCTGCCAGTCATCAGGTGCCGGCCACCAACGCGGTTGCCGTCGGCGTCGACAGGCGACAGCTCCTCGTAAGCGTAGCCGCGCACGCTACGGTCACCGCCTGCGAAGAAACGATATTGGGCAGGCAGTTCCTGGAAGTTTCCAACCGCACTCGCGCCGAGTTCCGCGCGCAACTGCAGGTGCCAGCGCCCGGTGAGACGGAAGTGTCGTTCATCGTGAATCAGCAGGCGCGCGAAATCCGTATCCGAGCCGAGCGCCGAGGTCGAGCCGACCAATTCTGCCTGCAAGCCACGCGGCACAGCATTGATGCCGAGAAAGCCGGGAGGGAGCAGCGAGTACGATATCCCCGGCACCAGCAGCCGGCTGGACGAGCGGGTGATCTCGGTCGTCGTGCCAGTCGTCGTGATGACCTCGTCGCGCGTTGCGTCGGCGGTCACCGACAGCACGCGTTGCCAGTTACCCGACACCTGAGACAATGCCACCATGAAACTGCTGCCGGTTGTCTCGACGTCGGCGCGCTGCTCGCGGAAGCCGCGCAGTCCGAATGTCAGCTTCTCCAGCGCCGGGTCGGTCCACGGGATTGCATAAGTAAGTTGCACGCTTTCTTCGATGGTCGAGCCCTGGAGTTCGGCGCGCAGGCGGTGTCCGCTCCGGTTCACGCGGCGGTTCTCCCAGCCGAGCGTGCCGCGCGTGAGGGTGTCCGTCGCATAGCCTGCGGCGATCGTGTAGCGGTTGCGCTTGTTTGGTTCGGACGTGATCCGGATCGGGGCGATCCTGCGCACGTGGTCGCGTTCCTCCGGCAGCACCTCGACGACGGCGAAGTACTGGGAGTCGTCCAGCGCGAACTGCGTGCGCAGCAGTGCGCCTGCATCGTACCAGTCGCCTTCGCGATAGCGTAGGTACCGCTCGACCAGATCGGCGCGCAGGAAATTTTGTTCGATGACTGTTGGGCCGAAGCGGTAACGCCCGCCGGTTTCGAACGTGATCCTTGCTCGCGCCTCGCGGGCGGCGGGATCGACCAGCAGTTCGCTGCGGATGAATTCGGCATCGAGGTAGCCGTTGCCGGCGGCGGCGCGAAACAGGTCGCCCTTCAGCTGATCATAGTCCACGTGGCTGAGGCGCTTTCCGGTCCTCAGCGGCGCTTGCGCAAGCACCTGTTGCAGCTGCGGCTCGTCGCGGCCGCCGCCCGTGATCTCGATCTGTTGCTCGACGAGAATCACCGGCGGGCCCGGATCGATCCTGATGATCACCAGCCAGCCAGTTCCGTTCCGGGTAAGTTCCGTGTGGATGTCGGGCTCGTAATAGCCGTACGGGCGCAATGCCGTACCGATTTCGCCGGGGGCGCGCTGCGTCAGCCGCCCGACCAATTCCTCGTCGAGTTCCTTCGAGCGCGCGTGACGCTTGAGACTCAGGAGTGCAAGCACGTTCTCCAGCAACGGTTCCTCGACGCCCTCAACCCGGACCTCGATCGCATCCGCGGCGTAGGCGGCGGGTATCCACACGAGGCCGGCCAGCAACAGCGAGGCGAAACAGCGGGTCACCGTAGCGCTCTGGACTCGTATGCCATGCGAACGCGAACCGTTACGGCGCCGTCGGTGGCATAACTGCGCTCTTCAACGGTGACCCGGTTGTCATTACGCATCAATATAATGGTGCTGCAGCGTGTGCCGTAGCCGTCGCTGACGATGAACGCCGACGACAGAAGGCGTTCCCATTCAATATCGATGCCGGTATCGGGCAGTACGCCATCGTCTGCGATCGTACGATCCGAAAGGATGCGCATGAGCGCCTCTGGTCGCGGGTGGTCTGTCATCAGTTCCCGTTCAAATTGCCTGCGTGCGCGCAGGATCTTCGGCCACGGCGTGTCGAGTCGCCGGTTGCTCAAGCCATAGATGCCGGGCAGGAGCATGCGGGCCTCGGGTTCGGGATGACTTGTCACGTACCCGAGACCTTCCTGATCCATTGCAAGCAGGTTGAAGCCGCTGAATTGCCCCGCGCGCGACGCGGCGGCACGCACGAATTCGGCTGCACTCTGCCGGGCGCCGAGGAATTCGCCGATGAGCGATCCTCGGGACGTGCCCTGCGGCCGCGGCAATGATGGATCGCGGTAGTTCGTCACGAGCGCCATTCGACCCAGGGCATCGACTCCCAGCCAGCTGCCGCCGCCCTGCAGGTCGCGGCCGGCGAGCATGTGGACGCCATCATTCCACCAGTGAAGCGGCTGGGCCGGCCGCGCGCGGAACTCGTCGCGATTGGCGGCAAGCACCAGCGGGTAGCGCGGGTGGCTGCGATAGGCGATCAGGACCAGGCACATCGCAGGCTCAACGTCGGCGGCGCCGGATCGCAACGATCACGACAGCGACGATCGCAATCAGCGCCGCAATCGGCAACAGGAGCGCCAGCGCCGCGAGCAGGGCGGACCCGATGAGCTCGCCTGTGGAATAGATGGGATTGGCCATGCCGCCCGTCAACGCGGCTGATTTCGCCCGCCCGAGTGACGTCAGTGTATAGGCGGCAGTGGTCGCAGCGCCGCCTGCGACGATTGCAGCGAGCCAGCGCAGCCAGTCAGGCAGGCTCGTCATGACGCTCGCTGCAACGATGACGCCCGCGGCAAGCGCGATCGGTGCCGCGATGAGGTCCAGTGCGTGATCCAGACCGGGGATGTAATAGGCCGCGATTTCCAGCAGGGTCGCGACCGTCACCGCAATCAGTGTGACGGGCTCTCCTAGCCAGGCAAAGCCGGGCGCGGGCTCCACGATGCCAAAATGAATCGCGAGACCCGCTGCCAGCAACGGCACGAAAGCGCGAAACCCCGCCGCCGCGGCAAGCGCGATGCCGGTCACGATCGGCAGGCTGACATTCACGGGCGCTGGTCCCTGTCCTGCGCCTTCGCTTCCTCGGCGAGCGGACGCGCGGCGTCCTCGTCGTACCACTCTTCGATCAGCCGATAGGCGATCGACTGTGGAAATGGCAGCAATGGCGTGCCGGCTGCGATCTGTGCGCGGCTGAACCAGCGAGCGTCCTCGAGTTCCTCGTCGCCGAGGCGTATTTCCGTGGAAAGCGCTTCGGCGCGAAAGCCGAGCATCAGCGAACGCGGGAATGGCCAGGGCTGCGATGACTGGTAACTCATCCTGCCGGTTACCACGCCGGTTTCCTCGACCACTTCGCGGCGGATGGCATCCTCGAGACTCTCGCCCGGCTCGACAAAACCTGCAATCGCGGAATAGCGGCCGGCGGGCCAGCCAGCCTGGCGGCCGAGCAGGGTATGGTCACCCTGCGTGACGAGCACGATGACGGCCGGATCCACACGTGGAAAGAACTCCGTGGCGCATTCTTCGTTGGTGCAGACCATCATGCGCCCGGCGCGCTGCGGTCGCGTCGGCGCTCCACAGCTGCCGCAGAAGTGATGCCGATGACGGAAGGAAACCATTGCCCGCGCATATGCAAGAAGACCGGCTTCTTCATGCGGCAACAGGCCGGCCACCATGCGCAGGTCGGCGAATTCCGCGCCGCCCATGAGCTGTGGCGGCACGTCCGCGTCTATTTCGACCGCGAAGACCGTGTTGCCGCGGTATTCCCCGAGCAGGATCAGCTCGTTCGAATCGATGCCCGCAAATGGGCCGACACCGAATTCGAACAAAAAAGCGCTGGGTGAAGGCGCACGAAGCAGGGGGCAGCGCGAACGCCAGACTGGTATCAGGCGGGCCCTGCCCTCGGCAATTGCCAGGGCGATGGTCCCGGCATCGGCGCGCGAAAACTTCAGGCGATCGACATGAGGCCCGGCGAAGACATTGGGCCGCTCGATGTCAGGATCCATCGCGAGCCGTTCCTGGAAGGCAGATGCGCCATTCTAGCAGTCGCCTACCGATAATCCCGGCCGCGCAGGCGGGCGTGTCGAGGCGCAGAACTCGCAGGCTTTCGGTTTCTCCGCATAACGCAGCACGACCAAAAGGCTGCCGCAGCCTTCGCATTCATCGAGGCATAGCTCATTTTGCCGCTCCAGCGAGCGCATCAGGTGGCATGCGTGCTCGAACGAGATCTGCGGCTGCTGAAAAAGGCTTGCGAAAGTCTCATACGCCTCGCAGAATCTTTCGCCCCAGCGCAGCTGGTCCAGGCCGCCGGGCGAGTTCGCAGCCTCGCGGCGCAACAGCCCGAGAATGCACATCAGCGTCGCGAGACCCGCAGCCTCGCGGCGGATGCCGGCATTGCGCATGAAGAAGGCGCTCTGGCGCGGCGACTTGCCGCGGTGCCGCTGAACATCGCGGCGGCCGGCGTCAGCCACGTAGGACCGATAGAGCTTGCGGATCCGGTCGTCGGTCAGCCCGGTCCAGCTACGGATCGTGCGTGTTCGCGCCTCGTGCCCGATCAGGCGTAGCGCCAGGTCCAGCCGGAGCCGGTCGCGGGTGTAGCGGTCATCGGTAATTCGCATCGCAGTCGCCTTGACGTCATGGTACTGGACTGGTATTTTTTTACCAGCAAACCACTAGCCGGTCCAAGAGCCGGCGACCAACGTAATGGCACGTCATCGGGGAGAAATGCCATGAACCGCCAACATCCGCTTGCGCTGGCGCCGCCAGCAGGCCACGCCGACTGGTCCGAGCGCTCGCTGCTGGATGCAGCCAGCCGCAGGGCCCTGTGCTCCATGAATCTTGCTTTCCTGAACCTGGCGGCGGAACTGGCCGAAGAAGGCCGGCTGAAGCTGATTTCGGGCCTGCCGCCGCGGGCCATCGACGCGTTGATTGATCCCGATTCGCAACACAGGCTATGCGAAATGTTGCCGTACGCGCTCTTCGAGCTTCGATTTGATGACGGCGGTTTCTGGGAGGGCCAGATTGCTGCGGCCGGCGGCGTCCAGGATGCCCAGGCCATTCAGGCCGCGGACGAGCGCATCGTGGCATTCACGCGCACCGTGATCATGCTGGCGTGGCACCTTGCGCAGACACACGCTCCCGGCGCACGTCTCATGTTCGGGATGACGCCCGCGACCATCGCGGCGCTCGCGGCACTCCCGGTCGCGACACTCGATGGACTGGCGCGGCGGGTCGCGCCCGCGCTGACTGCACGCTTTGGCTCGCGCGCGCGATTCTGGCTGCAGTTCGAGGGATGCGCCGCGCATCCGGACGACAAGTCGGTCAGCGTGCTGCAGCAGCTCGGATTGCAGATACAGGGCGCCGAAAGCGCCAGGCGACAAGCGTTGCAGCGCAGGCCGAGGCGCGCCGCGCTGGCCTGAGAAGAAACTGGACCGGTGGTTGCCGGGGAACAGGCCGCAGCTTACGCTTCGCGCCTGTCCGTCACCGTTCCACCGCCCCCGGAGTCCCATGAAGGCGCTTTCGATCCGCGGCCTGACCAAAACCTACCGCAATGGCGTCCAGGCGCTGCGCGGCATCGATCTCGACGTGCAGGAAGGCGATTTCTTCGCGTTGCTCGGCCCGAATGGCGCGGGCAAGACGACGATCATCGGCATCATCATGTCGCTGGTGACGAAATCGGGCGGCACGGTCGAGGTGTTCGGATACGACATTGACCGCGCCCTCTCACATGCAAAGACCTGCATCGGGCTCGTGCCGCAGGAAATCAATTTCAACCAGTTCGAGAAGGTATTCACGATCATCGTGAACCAGGCGGGTTTCTACGGGATTCCCCGGCGCCTTGCGATTGAGCGCACCGAAAAATACCTCCGCCAGCTCCAGCTCTGGGACAAGCGCGATCAGATCGCACGTTCGTTGTCGGGCGGCATGAAGCGGCGCCTGATGATCGCGCGCGCGCTGGTGCACGAGCCGCGACTATTGATACTCGACGAACCGACCGCTGGCGTGGACATCGAAATCCGTCGCAGCATGTGGGTCTTCCTGCGCGACATCAACGAGCAGGGCACGACAATCATCCTGACGACGCATTACCTGGAGGAAGCCGAAAGCCTGTGCCGCAACATCGCAATCATCGACGGCGGCCACATCATAGAGAACGACTCGATGGCCAACGTCATTCGCAAACTGAGCCAGGAGACTTTCGTGCTGAATCTGCGCGGCGCGATTTCCGGGCCGCCGCCACTGCCGGGCTACGTGTTCCGCATGACCGACGACCACACGCTCGAGGTTGAGGTCTCCAGAGGCCAGAGCCTGAATGAAATCTTCGCGCGCCTGACGCAGAGCGGAGTTGAAGTCGTCAGCATGCGCAACAAGGTCAACCGCCTCGAAGAGCTGTTCATGCGGCTGGTTGAAAGCAAGGGCGTCACCAGTGCGCAGGGAGGCTGACATGCAAACGACTGCCCCGTCGCTCGCGCGCATCCATCGCATTGGCCTTGAGACGATCATGCGACGGGAGTACGGCCGCATCATCCGCATCTGGGGCCAGACCCTGGTGCCGCCCGCGGTGACCGCGACACTGTACTTCATCATCTTCGGCAGCCTGATCGGCCGCCGGATCGGAGCGATGGGTGGCTACGACTACATGCAATACATCGCGCCCGGCCTGGTCATGATGGCCGTCATCACGAACTCATACGGCAATGTCGTCTCGAGTTTCTTTGGCGCCAAGTTTGGCAAGCACATCGAGGAACTCCTGGTTGCGCCGCTGCCGAACTGGTTGATCGTGACCGGATACGTTTCTGGCGGCGTCATTCGCGGACTGATGGTGGGAGTCGTCGTAATGTGCGTCGCGCTGTTCTTCACGCACATTCCGGTCCAGCATCCGCTGCAGGTTGCGGGCTCCGTGCTGCTGACCTCGGTGGTATTTGCGCTGGGCGGGCTCTTCAACGCAATTTTCGCGAAGAACTTCGACCAGATCTCTTGGTTTCCGACCTTCGTCCTGACTCCGCTGACGTACCTCGGCGGCGTGTTCTATTCGATTGCACTCCTGCCGGACTGGGCCCAGCGGCTCTCGTACGCCAACCCGATCCTGTACATGGTCAATGCCTTTCGTCACGGGTTCCTTGGCACCAGCGACGTCAACGTCGGACTTGCGTTCCTGATCATGGCGGCATTCGCCATCGCGATGTTCACTGTAGTGGTCATGCTGATGAACCGGGGCACCGGCATCCGGGAGTAACGATCATGTGCGGGCGTTACGCATTCTTTTCACCGGCCGAAGCCGTCAAGCGTACGTTCGCACTGGACTTCAGTCCCGAGCTGAAGCCGCGATACAACATCGCGCCTACGCAGTCGGTGGCGGCCTTGCGCATTGAAGAGGAGGGATCCCGTGCCCTGGTCATGCTGCATTGGGGGCTGGTGCCGCGCTGGGCCAAGGAGCGCGCGATCGGCAACCGGATGATCAACGCGCGCTGCGAAACACTCGCCGAGAAGCCGGCTTTTCGCGACGCATTCCGCCGCCGGCGTTGCCTCGTGCTCACCGACGGCTGGTACGAATGGCAGGCCGCTCCGGGCGGGAAACAGCCATGGTTCGTCCGTTTGCGCGATCCGCGCCCGTTCGCATTCGCCGGGCTCTGGGAGCGCTGGAAGGACCCTGCAGGTGGTGAGCTGCTAGAGTCCTGCACCATCGTGACGACCGACGCGTCGGAGTCCATACACAAGATCCACGATCGCATGCCCGTGGTCCTGCCGGAGCAATCCTGGGATCGCTGGATGGATCCGGCCTTTTCAGATACCGAAACCCTGTCGAAGGTACTGGGGCCCTACGATTCGAAAGAATTGAAGGCCTGGCAGGTCAGCCGGCTGGTCAATACCCCGAAGAATGAAGGCCCGAAGCTGATCGAAGCGGAAGGCTCAGGCACCGTGGGCGGCGCCTGAGCCGGTCAATCACTTCTTTGCCCAGTCGCCGCTGGCTTTCTTGTAATACCAGCCGGCGCGGGCATTCGCGATCCAGCGGGCGGAAAAGGTGCTGCGGATGTCCGATTCCCATTCGGGGTGGCCATTTGCGTTTGCGATTTCGCTGTAGAGCGCGTTGCGGTCCGCGTTGTCGTCGCTGACCAGCTTGCGCGCGCGGTTGCGGTCCGCTAGCGGCACGGAATTGACGTCACGCAGCTCGACGAGGCCATCCGATGTGAGCCCGATGGCGCCGGAATCGAAGAACGGCTCCAGATCGGCCGCACGGGCCTTCATCGATGCGGTCAACGCGCGTATGGCCGGGCTCGAAACGTCGAGATCGGCCTCTGCCTGGGCGGCAGGCACGACAAAGTCGAGCGTCTCGCGCAGCGCCACCAGCATCAGCTCGCCCGCGGGCGTGCCCAGGGACGATTGTTCCTTGGGTTGGGGCTGCGCCGCCTTCTCAGGACCCCAGATGTCCTCGATGATGCGGTCGGCCGCTTTCTCGGCCGCGGCGGCGGGGAAATAGACATTGATCGTCACGCAGGCGGCCAGCGCCAGGCAACCGGCGGCGATGCCAGTGGTGATCCAGCGAATCATGTCACTACTCCTTCAATTTCCATGCCGGTCATGACACATGCTCGTGCCCCGCGGCTGAATGAATCCTGAACCGATTCTAGCGCACCCGCCGGCCTCACTCGACGACGATCTCCGACTCCATGATCGAAGCGAGCTGGCGCACGAGCCGGGTCCAGGCGACGCGGGACTGGCTGCCGACCACGTCGATGCGCGGCAGGCCGGCACCCTTGACGATGTAATAGCCGCCATTGGTGCTCTCTACACCGCGCATGGTGCAAACGTCATTCGCGAGCAGGCAGCTCAGGCCCAGGCGCTCGTAGCTGAAGCTGTCGAAGAACTTCAGGAACCCCCCCTGCAGGGCGGACGCAACGCCGCCACCGCTGCCGCCGCCGATGCTCGACAGGTTCGTCACGGCGCGCTGGCTGATCCGGTGCTTTGACTTGTCGCCCGGTGGCGTATAGAAGCGCGCGTCGAAAGACTCGGGCATCCAGTTGAATGTCTCCAGATCCTCGATCCGCCCCGACAACCGGCCGGTGATCATCCCGAACGAAAAGGTCCTCGTCACCAGGGTCAGTTCGAGGTTGTCCACATCGATGCTCGCGTGCAGTCGTGGGAACTTTCCGAGCGGATCACGCAGGCGCAGGTCGCGTACGACGACGCGGCCGTCGAACACGGCGGCCTCCAGGTTGCCGCCAAGCGTCACGACGCCCTTCGACAACTGCAGATCCGGAATACTTCCGGAAAGCGTGCCGGAAAATTCCGGCCATCCCAGGGCGCGGCTCAGCAATGCGACGCTGATCGGGCGCACCTCGGCGTCGAATCGCAGGTACATCTGATCCGTGCCTGCATGGCGCAGGCGCAGAGTCTTGATCGCGAGTCCACCATCGAATATCGGGAGCAGCTTCGGCTCCAGCAGCCGGAAGTGGCGGCCCGTCGTCGTAAACGGCAGTTCGATGGCGCCGATCTCGATGCCCCAGAGGCTCGCCGACCGCCAGGCCATCAGTGACTGAAACGAGTCATCGTCGATCTTGCCCGCGAGCTCGCTGCGCTGCGAATCGTCAAACCAGTTGAGTGTTCCGTGGAGCCCGCTGACGGACAAGGAGCCCGTGACGCTGTCGAGCGTGACGTCCTCGAATTGGAGCGCCGCCCGGCTCGGCAGACCGGCGGCCACGTCCACTTCCCCATGAACCCGACCGATACCCTCCAGATCCTTCAGCGACGTCGCGATCAGGTAGGGTTGCACGTAGGTCGGCAGCGCGGTCGCAAGATCGAGCTTTTCGATGGTGAGCTTTGCCTGCTGAAACATGGTGTCACCAAAGAGATCAAGCGTCGCGGATCCGGATACCGAAGCGACGCCGTCATGCACCAGCGCAAACTCCCGTGCGGTGAAATGCGATGCGTCCGACGACAGCGTGCCAGTGAAATCCATGTTCATCCGATGCGCACCGAAGTCCAGGAAGACCGGGTCGCTGTAGGCCTGGCCGCCGGTCAGGGCGATCCTGCCATCGGTCATGAAGTCGCCGGAACGGTCGGCTGCGAGCTTCACCTCGAGTTCGCCTGCGATTGCTTCAGCCGCGAGCGTGCCGGCCGCATCCGCGAAATCAAGGCGGCCAACCGAGAATTCCGCTTCTGCGCTGCGCAGCTGATCGCTGCGGCCGGTAGCGCGTACGCGGCCCGAAGCCCGGCCTGCCGTCGTGAAACCCTCCGGAAGCTCAAACCAGGCTGCGGCGACCTTTGCCATTGCCGCGAGGTCGATATCCGCAAGGGTCGAATCGAGATTCCAGTTTGTGCCGTAAAGCCGCAGGTCCAGCGCTGTACGACCGCCGGCCAGCGCTACGGCATCGAGATGCAACCTGAGACTGCCGTCCGGTTGCCTGCGCGCATTGAATCTCGTGTTCTGGCCGCCGAGACTTCCGAGCGCGCCGCGCAGGCGCCCGCTCTTACAGCTGAGCACATCACCTGATATGAGCAGTTCAGTGCAATCGATCGAAATTCCAGACAACGGCCCCGTCGCAGCAATGCCGCGGATGCGGGCGGCACGCATGCCGACCTTGCCGCTGGCGGCTGTTCCCGGTGTCCAGTCGAAGCCCAGGTCCTCGATCTTCAACCCCGCGAATTCCGCGTGCCCGACCTGGAGCGTGATTCTGCCGGCGGCGAGAGAGCAATCCGCGGCTCCCATGCAGGCGATGAAAACGAGCGTGCTGGCACATATTCCTGTCGGACGGCGAGGTAATCGCTCCTTGTTCATGGCGTCCAAGAGTAAGCCCGAAACTTCGGCAGTCCAAGGCATGTCTTGGGCGCCAGGATTATTGATGCGATAACCTGTGCGTCTCTCCCAGCCCTGGAATCGTGATGGCGAAGCGGCATCCCCACTTGCTTGACCAGTCGACCGTCCAGGCTGCCAGAAGAATCGCTGCTGGTTACCTGAAAGATGCCGCGTCAGCGCTGACGCGAATCCGCGACCCGAAGGATCACGATGCGCTGCACAATTTCCGGGTCGCAGTCCGCCACCTGCGGTCGCTGCTTCGCGCCTATCGTCCCTGGCTAGGGAGTGTGGGCGGCAGGAAAGTCCGGCGACGGCTGCGCAAGCTGACCCGGTTGACGGGAGCCGGACGGGACGCCGAAGTGCAGATCGAATGGCTCGAGTTGCAGCGTAGGCATCTGGATGCGCGAGAACGCAACGGGCTCGACTGGCTGATACGCCGGCTACGCGCACGCAGGCAACTTGTGTATCGGACGGCCCGGAAGAAGATCGGCCGGGACTTTGAGCGCGTCGCGCAGATGCTCCGCGACCGGATCGAGTCGGCTGAAGGAGGCCACTCGAAAGGCTTTCGGGATGCGTTCTGCGGCCTGGTCCAGTTGCAAGGCCGCGAATTCGAGCAGCGACTGGGCGCGCTCGCGAGCGCCGATGACGTGGAGGCCGCACACCAGGCGCGGATTGGCACCAAGCGGTTGCGTTATCTCGTGGAGCCGCTTCGTGCGCAGTTGCCTGAGGCCCGCGCCGTCATCAAGTCGCTGAAACGCCTGCAGGACCGCCTCGGCAAGTTGCATGACATGCACGTGCTGGAGAGCGAGATTGCGAGGGTCGCCGAAGGCGCCGCCGCCGGGAAAGCAGGACGGTTGCATGCGCTCGCCCGTGAGCGACGCCGTGACAGGCGCCCAGGGCTTGTTGCAATTGCGGCGCGAGCCCGGATGCATCGCAAAGAGTTGTTCAATGAGTTGGGCCGGTCCGGGTTGCGGAAATGCCGCCGTGAACTGGCCGCCCAGATCGGTGAACTCTTGGCGGTAGCGATGCGATCCGATGGCACGGTCGAATTCGAACGCAAGTACCTGCTGAAGGCAATGCCGCCAATGGCTCGTAGCGTGCGCGTGCAGGAGATTGAGCAGGGATGGCTACCGGGCAAGCGCCTGCGCGAGCGATTGCGCCGGGTCAGGGATGCAGACGGCGAGCGGTTCTACCGGACGATAAAACTTGGCGCGGGCGTCCAGCGACTGGAGATCGAAGAGGAGACGACCGCTGAATTGTTCGGCGCATTGTGGCCGCATACTGAAGGCTGCCGCGTGCGCAAGCGGCGGCATCAGGTCCAGGAGGGTCGCCTGACCTGGGAAATCGACAGATTTCAGGATCGAAATCTCGTGTTGGCCGAGGTGGAACTGACGGAAGCCGGCATGGAGGCGGAGCCGCCCAAATGGCTCAAGCCCTATGTCGTCCGGGAGGTCACCGTTGATCCGGCGTTTCTGAACCTGAATCTGGCGCGCTGAAAAGTCGCTCACCAACGTCGCGCGGCGATAGCCTGTAAAATCGCGCGATGCGCTCGATCATTTCGATCTCGGACCTGACCAAGACCTATGCCTCGGGTCAGCACGCGCTGAAGCACGTCAACCTGGAGATCCGCGAAGGCGAGATCCTGGCTCTGCTCGGGCCCAATGGCGCCGGCAAGACCACGCTGATCAGCATTGTCTGCGGCATCGTGACGCCGACTTCCGGCACGGTTCTTGTAGATGGCCACGATATCCTGCGTGACTACCGGGCTACCCGCTCAATGATCGGCCTGGTACCACAGGAGCTGGCGACAGACGCGTTCGAAACCGTGCGCGCGACTGCCAGCTTCAGCCGCGGCCTGTTTGGCCGCGCCCCGAACCCCAAGCACATCGAAGGTGTCCTGCGGGACCTTTCGCTCTGGGACCGTCGCAACGACATCATCATGACCCTGTCCGGTGGCATGAAGCGGCGCGTGATGATTGCCAAGGCGCTGTCCCACGAGCCGCGCATCCTGTTCCTGGATGAGCCCACTGCCGGTGTCGATGTCGAATTGCGACGCGACATGTGGACACTGGTCCGAACGCTGCGCAACAACGGCGTGACCATCATCCTGACAACGCATTACATCGACGAGGCCGAGGAAATGGCCGACCGGATCGGCGTCATCAGCCAGGGGGAACTGATCGTCGTCGAGGACAAGGTCAGGCTGATGCGAAAGCTCGGCAAGAAGCGGCTGACGTTGCACCTGCAGGAGTCCATGGCGGAAGTGCCGCGGGCGCTCGAGGCATGGAAGCTGGCGCTGAATGCCGGCGGGCTCGAACTTGAGTACACCTTCGATGCGAGCGAGGAACGGACCGGAATTCCGGCGCTGCTGCGGCAGCTGTCGGAGCTTGGCATCGCGTTCAAAGACCTGAATACGCAGCAAAGTTCACTCGAGGAAATCTTCGTCAGCCTGGTCAACGAACGTCAGGGATTCCGCCGGTGAGCGGCCTCGCATTCAATCGCCACGGCGTCTGGGCGATCTACCGCTTCGAGATGGCCCGTTTCCTGCGCACGCTGCTGCAGAGTGTGCTGACACCCGTCATCACGACATCGCTTTACTTCGTCGTATTTGGCGCTGCGATCGGCGCGCGCATGACGCAGGTTGACGGCGTGCCCTATGGCGCATTCATCGTTCCCGGGCTGATTATGTTATCCGTGTTCATGGAGAGCATCTCCAACGCCTCGTTTGGCATCCATTTCCCGAAGTTCACGGGCACGATATTCGAGCTCCTGTCGGCACCCGTCTCCTCCTTTGAAGTAGTGCTGGCCTACGTCGGCGCTGCGGCGACCAAGTCCGTCGGGCTCGCACTCATCATCCTGGCGACCGCGTCGGTCTTCGTGCCGATCCAGGTCCTGCACCCCTTGTCGATGGTCGCTTTTCTGGTCCTGACCGCGGTGACTTTCTGCCTTTTCGGCTTCATCATCGGCATCTGGGCGAAGAACTGGGAACAGATGCAGATCGTCCCGATGCTGGTCGTCACACCACTGACTTTTCTGGGCGGCGCATTTTATTCGATAGACATGCTGCCGCCGGCCTGGCGCACCATCACGCTGTTCAACCCGGTCGTGTACCTGATCAGCGGCTTTCGCTGGACCTTTTTTGGCAGCGCCGATGTCGACTTCCGTGTCAGCGTGGCGATGACGCTGTTGTTCCTGCTGACCTGCCTGGGGCTCGTGGCCTGGATCTTCCGGACCGGCTATCGCCTGAAGAACTGAATCGCGGCGCATTGGCAGCCGCCTGCGTTACACTTCGCACGACCCATCTGGGAGAAACGCGATGCCGGGCAAGCGTGCTCTGGTCGTTGACGATTCCAAGTCGGCGCGAGTCGTCCTGAGCCGGATGCTCGAGAAGTACGGGATTGAAGTGGACAGCGCCGATTCGGCCGAATCGGCACTGGAGTACCTCCGCGAACACCGCCCGGACGTGATCTTCATGGATCACCTGATGCCAGGCATGGACGGCCTGCAGGCGGTGCGCCAGATCAAGGCGAATCCGGAACTTACGCAAATACCCGTGATGATGTACACCTCCCAGGAGGGCGAGCTTTACGCCGGCCAGGCGCGCGCGTCGGGCGCCATGGGCGTACTGCCAAAATCCATCCGGCCGATCGACGTGACGAAGGCGCTGTACCAGCTGCACATGCTGCCCGACAGGCGCGATGACCGGCCGCCGGTGCTGCAGCCGGTCGATGGCCGCAGCGCCGCGCCGGCGGGTGGACCCGTTGCAACGGCACAGCTGGAACCGGCCGAAACGCAGCTGCGCGCCCTGTTCGAATCGATGCTCAAGGAGCAGAGCGTCGAGTTGCGCAGATTCATGATCGCTTCGCTTGAATCACAATTGCACCGGTTCGTCGGCGAGTTGCGGCCGAAGGAGCCGGCAACGCCCGGCGGGGAGACCGAGCCAATGGTCGAGGTGCCCGGCGCGCGGCCGTGGGGCTGGATTCTCGCGACCGCATCCGCACTGGTCGCGCTGATCGTGGTCGGCGTGCTGTATTGGCAATCACAGGGCGCCACTGAACAGGCACAGCGCGCTTTCGAGGCGGTTACGGCATCCAATGATGCGCTGACCAAGGCCATCGATAAATGGCGCGTCCTCAACGAGCAGCTGCCAACCACCGATGACGGTACGGAACAGCGGGCGCTGATCCTGTCGGTGCCATTTGGCGAGTCACCGCTCGCACCGGCGCGTGTGGAGGCGCTGCGCGCGCTCGTGGTCCAGCTGGAGCGGGCTGCAATCAGTGGCATCGTGCGGGTCGAAACCTATTCGGGCAGTTTCTGCCTTTCCGGCAATGGCGAACAAGGCTATACGCTTGCCGCTGCGACGACCGCTGCCTCGCAATGCGAGCAGATGGGCAATCCCCACGACGACACACAGGGAAGCGCAGCACGGGCGCCGGTTGGATTCGCAAACCTGGCGGCCACCGTGCGCCGGCGTACCAATGGGGCGATCGAACTCGAGCTCGTGCCGGGTCCCCGTGATCGGCTGTCCGTTTCGTACCCATCCATCGACCAGGCGACCGCTGGCCAGTGGAACGCGGCGGCGCAGTCCAACAACCGCGTCGAGATCAGCGTCATACCGAGATGACCAGAGGCCTCCTGATCTACGGCGCGAACGGTTACACGGGCGCAATGATCGCGCGGGCAGCGGCTGCTGCCGGTCTGGCGCCGGTACTGGCCGGCCGGTCGGCCGCGCCAATCGAGTCACTTGCCCGCGAGCTTGGCTGCGAATCCCGCGTATTTGATCTCGACGATGCGGCGGCCGTTGCCGCTGGGCTTGCGGGCATCGGCGTCGTAATCCATTGTGCGGGCCCGTTTTCGGCAACCGCGGGTCCGATGATGGCCGCGTGCCTGAAGGCGCGCGCACATTACACGGATATCACGGGAGAGATCGACGTCTTCGAACTCGGCTTCCGCCAGGACGCGGCGGCGAAGCAGGCTGGAATCGTCCTGTGCCCCGGCGTCGGCTTCGACGTCGTGCCAACCGATTGCATCGCGCTGACATTGAAGCAGGCGTTGCCGGACGCGACCCATCTCGCGCTCGGTTTTGACAGCCGCTCCGGTTTGAGCCGCGGGACGGCTTCGACGAGCGTCGAAGGCCTTGGTCATGGCAGCCGCGTCAGGGAGGACGGCGTCATCCGCGACATCCCGCTGGGCTCGCGCAGCCGACGAGCCGATTTCGGCTCAGGCGAGAAGCTCGCGACCGCGATACCCTGGGGCGACGTCAGTACCGCATATCGCACGACCGGTATCCCGAATATCGAGGTCTACGTCCCGGTATCGCCGCGCGCACTTACGAACCTGCGCCGCCTCGACAGGTTAGGCTGGCTGCTGCGCTCGAGTCCTGCGCAGTCATTCCTCAAGTGGCGCATCCGCAAGGGCGCTCCGGGACCGACTGAAGAAGAGCGCATGAAGACGCCCGTTCATGTCTGGGGCGAGGCGCGCTCCGGCGGCCGCACGCTGACCGCCAGGGTCCGTGTGCCGAATGGCTACACGGTCACGACCGATGCGTCCATTGCAATTGCACGCCGGCTGCTCGCAGGTGGTGTTTCACCCGGATTCACGACGCCGGCGCGGCTGATGGGCGCCGATTTCGTGACGACCCTGCCGGGAGCATCAAAGATCGCCATTGAATGAGCTGAACCCGCCCGCCCGCGAAGAATTCCAGCCGCCCGGCTGGCTCGGCAATCGCCACGTGCAGTCGTTGTTTCCGAGCCTGCCGATGCGGCGCGTGCCCGTCGAGCGGCGCGCACAACCCGTCATTGCCGGCAGCCGCCGGCTGGTGCTCGACTGCGGCGACGGAGTGCGCCTGATGGGCTGGTACGCCGATCCGCCGGCTGGCAGCAACCTGGAACCGCAGCGCCTCGTTGTGCTGTTGCACGGCTGGGAAGGCAGTTCGGAGTCGCTCTACGTGCTGTCCGTGGCACAGCTGCTGCACGAGCGCGGATTCGCGGTGATGCGGCTGAATCTGCGCGACCATGGCGGCAGCCATGCGCTGAATGAGGGCCTGTTCCATTCCTGCCGCATCGCCGAGGTCGTCGGTGGGATTGCCCGCCTGCAGACGCTGTTTCCCGCGGCGCAATTGTCGCTCGCAGGATTCTCGCTGGGAGGAAATTTCGTGCTCAGGGTCGGCGCACGCGCGGATGCAGCGGGAATCCGTATCGTGCGCATCATTGCGGTCTGCCCGGTGCTCGATCCGGCGACGACATTGGCTGCCCTGGAGGCGGGGCCGGCAATGTACCGGCAATACTTCCTGCTCAAGTGGCGGCGGTCGCTGCGCGCCAAGCAGCTGGCCTGGCCGGCGGCCTATGACTTCGACGAGCTGCTCGGTGAGCGGTCGCTGACGGCGATGACCGAGCGCATGGTGCTGAAGTACACGGAGTTTCGGGATCTTGCGAGTTACCTGAATGGCTACGCAATCACAGGCGATGCGCTCGTTGGACTGAATGTGCCGGCGCGCATCATCACCTCGCATGACGATCCGATGATCCTCGCGCGGGACCTGGACCGGATCGCAAGACCCGCCGCGCTCGAACTGACCGTCACCGCGCGCGGCGGTCATTGTGGCTACATGGATGCGCTGCGCGGTCCGAGCTGGATCGATCGTGCGATCGTGCAGGACCTGCTGAACCGGTGATTTCTCATGCGCGCGTTGCGGCGCGCATGAGGTCGAGCCACTTGAGGTAGCGCGCCAGCAGCACATGATCAGTGTCCGGCCCGAGTCGCTGCATCGCGGGCCCCGCGAAGCCGACGGGCTCGCCCGCGACCAGGAATGCGAGGCCGCGCGAGGTTGCCTCGTGATCGTTCGCCCGATCGACCGGCACGCCGGCGAGGCAGGCAAGCATCCGGCACAGCAGGAGATTATCGGCAAGGCCTCCGCTCGCAATCAGCCGCTTTGGAGTGTCGAGGTGCCGGTCCATCTCGTCGAGATTGGCCTTTATGAGGAATGCGACGCTTTCGAGCACCGCCCGGCACTGCTGCAGATCGGAACCCTCGCCGACGAATCGTGACTCGAAATCCGGATTCCAGAATGGCGAGCCGAGTCCAGCGACGCCATTCAGGAAAAAAGGTGCGTCGTCGTCCGCAAGCGGAGCTGAGTCAAGCAGGGTCAGCATGCGGTCGGCCGCGGCGCCCTGGTGCTGCTCGAACCACGCAAGTGCCGCACCCGCACCATTGACGGAGCCCTCGAGCACGAAATCGAAGTGCGTGTCATCGGCCCGGATCACGCTGGTCATGAGCGGAGCCGCTCGCAGTGCCGTAGCCGTCGGTCGCAGCACGAACGCGCCGGTGCCCAGATTCACGTAAGCCGCGCTCGCATCCAGTGGCCCCGCCGCGAAAGGCACGACAGACTGGTCGCCGTTGCAGACCACGACTGGAACTGCCGCGCCCATCGATGTGAGCGTGCCGAAACGCGCCTTCGTGCCGGTTGCGCGGGGCAGGATTGCACGCGGAATGCCGAACAACTCCAGCAACTCGTCCGACCAGTCACGCTTGAATGGCGACCAGAGCAATGTGCGCGCCGCATTGGCCGCGTCCGCAAGCATCGGGCGCTCCGCCAGGAGGCGATGCAGCAGATAGCTGGCGAGTGGCCCCGCCCTCAACCGGCTTTGCGCAGCAGCGGCGCGCACCTCCGGCAGGTGATCCAGACACCAGCGCAGCTTGCTTGCTCCGTAATGCGGAGAGAGCGGCAATCCGGTCAGTTGGTGTACCTCGTCTGCCTTGCGCGCAAGACCCTTGAGCCAGGCTGCATTGCGACGGTCCTGCCAGGATATGACCGGTGCGAGTGGCCGGCCGTCGTGCGCATCCCAGCAGGCAAGACTCGAACGCTGCACTGCGAATCCGGCCCCGGCCCAGCTCCTGACCGGCACGAGGCGCGCAAGCTCCGACAGCGCGGTTGCAACGCTTGCCACGACTTCATCGGCATCATGTTCGACATGACCGAGCGCATTGTGCTGGGTCGCGATGGTGACAAGGGCGGCACCTTCCTGCGTCCCGCGCGCGCTGAACGCAGTCGCACGCGTTGCGTGCGCGCCCTGGTCGATCGCGATGTAGAGCGGCTCGTTCAGGCGCGCATCCCCATGTCGCCCGAGAGAGCCGCCTGCAGGCGCCGCGGCGCCATCGACTCGACCAGCGCCACGCCACGCGCGTGCAGGGCGCGCGCGAGTCCGGCATCGGTCACTTCGTAGACCACCCAGGTCCAGGAGCCGCGCGGCAGCGGTCCGTCTGCTGGCAGGGCGCGGTGATCGCAGAATGCGAATTCGGGCTGAATTTCCTCTAACTTTGTCAGATGCTGATCAGACCCGCCCTCGAAGACCCAGCCGATCGGGAGACCCGCGGTCTTGCGCGCGAGAAGGCAGGCCTCGCTGTCGAAGGAGATCATCACGCAACGATCCAGCACACCGGCGAGCGCTGCGACCGCATGATCTATGCAATGCTGCCGCCCATGGTGAACAAGACTCGCGCGCTTGAGTTCGACGAATGCCCTGGCCTCGGGAAAGCCCGCCATCAGCTCCGCGACTGCGGTGAGTCTAGGCAGGCGAGTGCCGGCGTGGCGTGTGCCAAAGCGGCGCGGCTCGCAGGCGTCGATGCCATCGAGCTGCCCCGACATCATCAGGCGCAGGTCGCCGGTCGAGTTGGTGGTCCGGTCGAGATTCGCATCATGGATTGCATAGGGAACGCCGTCCGCCGACAGCTGCACGTCGAATTCGGCGTGCCGCAGGCCATGTCGCCAGGCGGATTCGAGTGCAGGCAGCGAATTTTCGGGAAAGTGTTCCACGTCGCCGCGGTGTGCGACGATTTCAGGAAGGCCGGGCCGGACGGTGGCTGGTATCGACATGGCTACGCTGGGTTGACGGGATTATAGGAGCACCGTTGCGACAGAAGTGCATTGTCTTGTGGATTGCCTGCGCCATTGCGCTTGCGGGCTGCAGCCGGCAGGAAGCCGGCTGGCGGGATGCGCACGGCGAAGACAGCGTGCTTGCATACGAAACCTACCTCGAGCATTTTCCGGCCGGCGCGCATGCCGAGGAAGCCCGGGCGAGGATCCGCGAGTTGCATGAAGAGCGCGAATGGGCCCGCGCAAGCGAGCTGCAGACACCTGAAGGCTGGCAGCGCTATCTCGGTGCGTATCCCGAGGGTCGGTACGCCGCGGAGGCGCGCGACCGTCTTTCCGACTTTGTGCTGGCCAAGGCGCTGCCCGAAGATCGGCAGCATGCAATCCAGCTGGGCGCCTATTCGAGCGCGGCCGCGGCCCGTGCAGATCTTGCACGCCTCTCGCGGGATCATGCGGACCTGCTGAAGGACCTGAAGCTGGAGATCCAGCCGCCCGGGAATGGCGCTCCGCCGCTGTGGCGACTGCGTGCCGGACCGCTCACCGAGAGTGCGGCAAGGAAAATCTGCGCGGAGCTCGAGTCACGCGCGGTTGACTGCGTGCCGGCGGCGCCGTGAATCAACCGGTCACGCGCCGCCAGAGTGCGCGACCGATCAGACGGGTCTTGTCCGACAGTCCGAAGCGCTTCAGGTTGGTGCGGATGACACCTTCGGTGAAGCGGGTGCGCTTCGTATAGTCGATGTGCACGTCCACCAGCATTGGCTGGCCGGTTGCGGCAGCGGCGAGCGCATCGGCGATGACACGGCCGATGTCGTCATCATTGCGCATGACCCGGTAGCCGACGCGATTGGCGCGTGCCAGGCCCTCGAAGTCGAGCTCTGGCAGCACCGTACAAGTCTTGCGGTTGTAGGGCGTCTCCTGGGCCTGTGCGATCTGCGCCAGTTCCCCGTCGTTGAATATGAACCACACGACACCGGTCTTTTGCGCGACAGCGGTCGCCATCTCGAGGCCGGTCATGCGTGCTGCACCATCGCCTACGATGCCGACGACCACGCGATCCGGCCGCGCCAGCTTTGCGCCGATGGCGGCGGGAATGCAGTAGCCCATCGAGTTGAAGTCGGAAGGCGAGAAGAAGCTGCGGGGAGCGTGGATCGGCATCAGCTCGGCGACCAGAAATGTATGGTTGCCGTCGTCGGCAACGACGATGGCATCGTCGGGCAGGCGGCTGCGCAGCGCGTCGAAGAACCTCGCCGGATTCACGCGGCCCTTCGAATCATGGGCCAGCCATTCATCATGATAGCCGCGCTTGTCTGCGGCAATCTGTTCGCGGACCCGGTGCGCCCGCTCCGGGCCGCCCGGCACCGGCCCCAGTGATCCGATGAGCGCTGCGAGCACCGCACGCGCATCGCCCTCGAGCGCGACGGCAGGTTTGTAATTCGCGCCGAACACGCGTGGATTGATGTCCACGTGAATCAGCTTCGCGGGCGGCTCGTAACCGAAGCTGCCGGTCGGAATCTCGGCGAAACGCGTGCCGACGGCCAGCAGGCAATCGCAGTCCCGGAATGCATTCTCCGAGGCGGGCGCCGCGGCCGGTCCCAGTGCAAAGCCCGCGTGCAGCGGGTGGCTGGCCGGAAATGACGACAGACCCTGCAGGGTGGTCGCGACGGGCGCGCCGAGCAATTCGGCGAGCTGCCGCAGTTCCGCCGTCGCATCGACCGTACCCCAGCCGCAGAAGATGCCCGGCCGTTCCGCCCTCTGCAGCAATTCCGCTGCGCGCGCGATATCCGCGGGCGACGCATGATGGCTGGCGCGCGGCAACGGAACGAATTCCGGAATATCGCCTGAGTCTCCGGTCATCAGCTGCAGATTGACGGGGATCTCGACAAATACCGGCCCCGGCTCGCCGCTCATTGCGAGCCGGCACGCCTCGTAGATTATCGGCACCACCTCGGCGTGGGTGTCCACGCGCCAGCGGCCCTTGGTGATCGGTGCGAGCAGGGCATGCTGGTCCATGTCGTGCAGCTGGTAGGCGCGTCCGGTGTCGCGACGGATGCCGCCCGCAATGACGAGCAGGGGGATTCCATCGAGGAAGGCCTCGCCGATACCGCTCGCGGCATGGGTGACGCCAGCTGCGGGCACGATCAGGAGTGTGCCGAGCCCGGCGCCGCTGCGGCTGACGGCATCCGCCATGAATGCGCCGCCGCATTCGTGTGCGACAAGAACGGGAGTGATCGATCCGGACGCCGCGAACTCGTCATAGAGCTCGGTGTTGTGAACGCCGGGTATGCCGAAGGTATACCGGACGCCGACCTGTTCCAGCGCATGGCGGGCGAGCCGCGCTGCGGTCTTCTGCATGGGATCTCCTGACCGCCACCTTGCGGCGCAGGAATTACTGCACTATTCCGCCGATTGAGCAAGGAGCTAGCCGCTCGGCGGCCAGCTCCCCCGTGGCCGTCAGTCGTCGATCATGCGCCACTCGCCCTCACCGTAGCGACAGGCGCGGGCTTTCCTGATAACGCGGTGATGATCCGTTTCGCGCACCAGCGTGAACCGGCGGCAAACGCGATTGTCGCGCTCGAATCGGCCGTACGGCGTGAGTATGTACTGCATGCCCGGGCGGGCGCCTACCCAGCGGACCGCGCGGCCATCATCCAGCAGTTCCAGGGAATGGCCGAAGCAGGCACGGTCGCTGCGATCCATGTCTTCCCCGATCTCGTGACCGATAATTGCGCCGATCGTCGCACCGGCGAGGATCGCGATGAGGCGATTGTCATCGCTGCCGACCGTTGAGCCGACTGCCCCGCCGACGACTGCGCCGAGCACGGTGCCGACGCGGTCGCGGTCACAACGACCCTCGCGGATGCCGTAATCATCCTGCCAGCGATGGCCGGTATAGCCGACATAGTAGGGGTCGTGCTTCGCGCGCCAGCCGTGGGCCGGGGCATGTGGCGGCGGATCGGCGAGTGCGACCGGGGCGCTCATGACCACGGAAACCAGCAACGTCGCCGTGGCGGCCAGCATTCTGCAATGGCGATTCATGGGGTTTTTCCTTGCGTCGCCTGCAAGATGGGGGGCAGGCTCGGGCACAGTCTAGTGCGGCAGCGGCTGAACCAATGCTGAATAGCGCCGCAATCGGCCCATTTCGTGACCGGCCGCACGGGCCAAACCGCACTGGCCTAGAACGCGTTGATGCCCGTCAGTGCGCGACCAATTGTCAGCTGATGAATCGTCTCGGTGCCTTCATAGGTGATCACGCTCTCGAGATTGAGCGCGTGGCGTATCGGCACGTACTCGGCGCTGATCCCCGATCCGCCCAGCATGTCACGCGCGTCACGCGCGACGTCGATCGCCATCCGGCAATTGTTCCACTTGGCGAGTGACACTTGAGCCGGCTGCATGCGGCCGGCATCCTTCAGCCGGGCTAGCTGCAAAGACAGCATTTGTGCGCAGGTGATGCCACGCGCCATGTTGGCAAGCCGAATCTGGATTGCCTGATTCGCGGCCAGCGGGCGGCCGAACAGGACCCGCGACTGGGTGTAGTCGAGCAGTTGTGCGAGGCAGGCCTGCGCCGCGCCGATGACGCCCCAGCTGATGCCAAAGCGCGCCTGCGTGAGGCAGGACAACGGCGCCTTGAGGCCGATCGTGCTGCCCGGCAAAACATTCGCCTCGGGTACCACGACATCCTCCAGGTACAGCGCGCCGGTCGACGAGGCGCGCAGCGAGAACTTGCGCTCGATCTCCGGCGCCGCGAATCCGCGCATGCCTTTTTCGACGATGAATCCACGAATGCCTTCTTCGGTCTTTGCCCAGACGATCGCCAGATCCGCAATCGGCGCATTCGTGATCCACATCTTCGAGCCATTCAGTACCCAGTCCCGGCCGCGTCGTTTCGCATGGGTCTTCATGTTGCCGGGATCGGAACCGCCGTGCGGCTCGGTCAGCCCGAAGCAGCCGATCAGTTCGCCGGTCGCCATGCGCGGCAGGAATTTCTCCTTCTGCGCATCGCTGCCGTAGGCGTGGATCGGGTACATGCAGAGGCTCGATTGCACGGATACGAAGCTGCGTATTCCTGAATCGCCACGCTCCAGTTCCTGGCAAATCAGGCCGTAGGACACGGCATTCATGCCGGCGCAGCCATAGCCCTCGAGTGAACTGCCGAGCAGGCCAAGTGCAGCAATTTCCGGCACCAGCTCGCGCGGAAAGCTGTGCTCCTCGAAATGCTTCTGGATGATCGGGAGCACCTTGTCATCGACCAGCCGCGCGACAGAGTCCTGGACCATGCGCTCCTCGTCGCTGAGGGCGCCGCGGATATCGTAGAGGTCGAGCACGTCTAACGCGGCCTTTCCGGCCGTGCTGGATGCGGCGAGACTGGCGGCGGTTGCCATCAGGGAGTCTCCGCGGCTCAGCCGGCCTGCATGCCGAGGCGGGCCATCAGGTCCTGGGTCATGGTTTCGACATCGCGCGCCTTCGTGGCTGCGGATTCCAGATCTCCCGCCATGAATGCAGCGCTGGCGTCGTCCCACGCGCTCTTTGCGCTGCTGAAGGCTGCATTGGCCTCCTCGAGCAACTGCTTGTCCATGCCCTGCGGCAGCTTGCGCATCTTGCCGAGTTCGGCGAGCCGGGTCTCGATGGCGGCGACCCGGCCGGGCAGACTGCCGGACAGCCGGGTCCATTCCGCGTTGAGTTCGGCGAGCCGCTTCTGCTTCGCTTCAACCGAGGCCTTGGCAAGTTCCTCGGCATGCGCCGGCACGTCCTTCACCGCGGCGATGGCATCCGCGTAGCGTTCTTCGTCGAAGGCTTTTCGCGCCGTTTCCAGCTCCGCCTTCACTTGAGCGTACCGCTCCGGCACGTATTTCTGGGCATCTTCGTAAACCGCCTGGAGCGCACCTTCGGCGGCATCGATCGCCGCAGCGGCCGGATCCCTCTGCGAACAACCCGCGGCCAGCAGCAGGAGCGCTGCGAATGCGACATTCCGGATATTCATGCTCATGCGCCTCTCCTTACGATGCCTTGATACCGAGTGTGTCCATGACACCCGCAATCGTGGTCTTGGCCTCGCGCGCCGTCATGACCGAGGATTCGAAATTCGCCGCGCTGATCGATTCTGCGGCCTTGCTCCAGGCAGCCCTCGCGGCGTCGTAATTTGCGACGAGCGCCTTGTAGGCATCGCGATCCATGTCCTTCGGCGGCCGGCCGCCCTGGGCCGAGATCTTCTTGTCCACCGCGGCAAGCATGGCCGGCATGGTGTTGACGAGGTCAGCCCACTCGCTTTCCAGTTCGACCCTTACCTGGGCCTTGCGGATCTGGCTGTCCGCGACCGCGCGGCGCAAAGCATCAGCGACAGCGGGAGCTGCTGAAACCACGTCTCCGTACTTTTCCTGCGCGAGGCTTTCACGGAGCCCTGCGACCTTGGCGCTGATCTCTTCATAGCGCTCCGGCAGATATTGCTGAAGCTGGGCGCCGGATCCTTCCATTGTCTTCTCGATGCCCGCGATCGCCTGCTCGGCGGGCTCCTTCTGGTTTGCGCAGCCGGCCATACCCAGGAACCCGACGGCTAGCGCCGTGAGCGTTACTGCGCTGCGTGTGAATATCATCAGGCTTCCCCTTGAACTGATTGAATTACCGGCCGGTGCACCGGCCGGCCAAGGCCTAAGATTACCACCGATCAAGGACCCATCAGGCCCGCAGGGCTATTGTTGCCAGGTCGCAGGTTCGTTGCTGTTCCTGCGATCGGCATGAACCTGCGACCCGGCACCAATTATGCGGCCATTGCGGCCCGAAGCTTGCTGATCGCCGTTACTTCGATCTGGCGGATACGCTCCGCTGAGACGCCGTACTCGTCGGCCAGATCCTGAAGCGTCCGCTTGTCTTCGGCGAGCCAGCGAGCCTTGATCACGGCGCGGCTGCGCTCATCCAGATTGTCGAGCGCCGCGGCCAGGGAATCTGCGACGGCCCCGTCCCATTCCTCCTGCTCAACAGTCGTGGCGGGATCCAGATCCGGCGAAGGCAGGTAGAGTGAAGGTGAACCGACGCCATCTTCTTCGTCGGCATCGGGCGCCGGATCGAATGACAGGTCGCGTGCCGCGAGGCGCTGTTCCATTTCCCGCACTTCGCTCGGTTCGACACCCAGCTCGCCGGCGACGGCATTGGCTTCGTCATCGGAGAGCCATGCCAGGTTCTTCTTCATGCGGCGCAGGTTGAAGAACAGCTTGCGTTGGGCCTTGGTCGTCGCGACCCGCACCAGCCGCCAGTTACGGATTACGAACTCGTGGATTTCGGCGCGGATCCAGTGGATCGCAAAGCTGACCAGCCGCACGCCCATGTCCGGGTCAAAACGCTTGACCGCTTTCATCAGGCCGACATTGCCTTCCTGGATCAGGTCGGCAACCGGCAGGCCGTAGCCCATGTAGCCGCGAGCGACATGCACGACGAACCGCAGGTGTGAAAGCACGAGCAGGCGCGCCGCGTCCAGGTCGCCGTCGTTATGGAAGCGCTTCGCGAGCGAGAGTTCTTCCTCGCGGCTCAGCACGGGAATGCTCGAGACCCGCTCGACATAGGCCTCCAGACTCCCGACCGGGCCATCGAGCGCCAGAGAGTGACTCTTCAGGACAAGCGCAGTACTGGTCATTCGTATGTAAACCTCCGTTGCCCAATATTAGCAGTCGCTCCAATGGAGTGCTAACGACGCCAAAAGTTCGTCGAGCGGAAAGGAAAAAAACATCGTCAGAACATCAGCTTACGTGCGCATCGAGGCACGGCCCGCGGCTCATCAGGGCCTGCGGGCCTTTTCCAGGATTGCTTGCGGGATGCGATGGCGGATCGCGGGATAGAACTGGGCAATCGTGCCGTTGAATGCCCCGTCCTTCAGGTGACAGGTCATGCAGGGGTTGCCGGGCGGCAGAACATCCGCTTGCCCGTCCGTTGCGCCGAACGGGTAAAAATAATGCCCCTCGCCGGGCCGCCGCCGATCGATCAGGTGGATCTCGAAACTGGCGAGATCGCCTTGCACGAAGCCGCTGCGGTTGATCGATACCTTCTGCTCCGAGTCGTAGAACGACAGCAGGAACATCGCGCCGTCGGGGTAGGCGCCGGTCTCGACGAAGTGCCGGTAGGCCCGTGGCTCCATCAGCACCACCTGGAATTGCCCCGGCGAGTCAGGGTTGAATTTGGCGGCGTTGTATCCCATTCCGAGTGAAGCGCCGAGAAATACCCACTCGTCGAGGTCCGATGGCCGCCGCAGCTGCCCTGCCGATGTGAATGAAGCGACATCGACCGTGCCTGCCGGCGCTTCCATGGCCGAATCCGGCTGGCCTGCCTGCGCCAAGGTCAACGATTCCGCTATCGCGATGATCATGCCCGTCAGGACAGCAGGCGCGCCCGGCGCGAGATTTGCCCATGAGTGTCTTCTGGTCTGTGTCATCTGTTCACTGGATCCCGGGAGCCAGGAAGAGTTGGGCGCGGCGATTAATCAGGCGCGAGGCTCGATGCGTCGCAAATGAAACGCAGCTGCCAGCCAGGCGCCCAGCAGACCAAGAATCGCGCCGCCGCCGATGACCACGAAATACTCCCGCGCCGCAAGGCCCGCAAGCATGAATTTCGTCCCGTATGCCGCCGCTACCCGTGCAATCGGCGCCTCGAGGACGAAGAGGCCAATTCCGATCAGGACGACAGCCAGGAGACCACCCGCGAGGCCCTGCCAGAAGCCCGAATAGAGAAATGGCCTGCGCACAAATGCATTGCTGCCGCCGACCAGCTTGGTGACCTCGATTTCTGCACGGCGCCCATTGATCTCGAGCCGTATGGTGTTGCCGACGATGGCGAGCACGCCGAGCGCCAGCACGCAGGCAGCCAATACGACGATCTGGCGCAGCGCGTCGAGGATCGCATGCAGTCGTCTCACCCATGCCGCGTCAGCTTCGACCAGCTCGACTTCCGGGAGCTTGCGCAGGTCGGCGGCGAGCGCCTCGACAGCGGTCGCTGAATCCTCACCCTCGGCCGGCCGCAGTTTGATGACCCAGGGCAGAGGATTCTCGCCGAGCGTTTCCAGCGCTTCGCCGATGCCGGAAAGCTTGCGGAATTCGATGAGCCCCTCATCGGGACTCACCAGCACCGCTTCGCCCACTTCGTCACGAGCCTTGATCGCGCGCGCAACCTTTCGCGCCTGCTCTGCAGTTGTCGCCAGGCGCAAATAGACGGAAAGCTGCACGGTATCGCCGAGACCGGCCGTTACGGCGCGCGCATTGGCGACGACCAGGTAAAGCGCAGCGGGCAGCGCAAGAGCGATGCCGATGACCGCGATCGTCAGCACGGTAGCCAGGGGCTGGCGCGCGAGTCGGCCGAGCGAGCCAACCAGTGTCTGTGCGTGGCGCTCGAACCAGGTCGCCGCGGCTCCCGTCAAGGTTCGTGGACCCGCCGGTCGGACATTCCGGAGTTCTTCAGGCAGCGACATTGGGGTGACCCGTGAGCCGGCCCTGCTCAATATGAATGCGGCGTACGGCGAACCGGTCGAGCAAGTGCACGCCGTGCGTCGCGACCATTACCGTGACGCCGACGGCATTGAAACGCTGGAACAAGTTCATGACCTCGAGCGCGAGATCCGGGTCCAGGTTACCAGTCGGTTCATCAGCGATCAGTACCGGTGGTTTGGTGATGACCGCGCGCGCGATGCCGACGCGCTGCTGTTCGCCGGCGGACAATTCGAGCGGAAACGACCTTTCCTTGCCGAGCAGGCCGACCTGGTCGAGCGCTGCGCGCACGCGCCTGTCCATTTCGCGCCGGGGTACGCCTGCAATCGCGAGTGGCAGCGCGACGTTGTCATACACGGGACGGTCGTCGAGCAGGCGGTGGTCCTGGAACACGACGCCGATCTGGCGCCGGAATGCCGGGATCGCGCCGGCGCGCAGTGTCGCGGTGTTGCGCCCGTTGACGATGACCTGGCCACGAGTCGGCCGCTCGAGCAGGGCGATCAGACGCAGCACCGTGCTCTTGCCGGCACCCGAGTGGCCGGTCAGGAAGGCCATCTCGCCGGCTGCGAGTTCGAATGAAAGTTCCGACAAGGCTTCGCGGCCATTCGGATAGCGCTTGAAGACGCGATCGAACCGGATCATGGGGCGCCTCCGGTTGCGGGACGCAGCAATCCTTCGACAAATGCTTCCGCCTGGAACGGTCCGAAGTCATCGATCTCTTCCCCGACGCCGACAAAGCGGATCGGCAGCCCAAAGCGGCGCGCGATCGCGATCAGGATGCCGCCCCTGGCGGTGCCGTCGAGCTTGGTGATGACGATTCCCGAAACGCCGATTGCGGCGTTGAACTGCTCCGCCTGCCGCAGGGCGTTCTGACCGAGGCTCGCATCCAGCACCAGCAGCACTTCGTGCGGCGCCTCGGGGTCGAGGCGTTTCAGCACGCGCGTGACTTTCTTCAGTTCATCCATCAGGTGCGACTGAGTATGCAGCCGGCCGGCCGTGTCGGCGATCAGTACGTCGATGCCGCGCGCCCTGGCCGCCTGCAGCGCATCGAACACGACGGCGGCGGGATCGGCGCCCGCAGCCTGCGCGATTACCGGGACCTGGTTGCGCTCGGCCCAGATCGTCAGTTGCTCGACGGCCGCCGCACGGAAGGTGTCGCCTGCGGCGAGCATCACCTTCATGCCATCCTGCTTGAGCCGTCGCGCCAGCTTGCCGATCGTCGTGGTCTTGCCGGAGCCATTGACGCCGACGACGAGCACCACATAAGGCTTCTTCGCCCGATCGACGACGAGCGGCCGTTCGACGGGCTTCAGGATTTCCAGCAGGGAGCCGCGCAGGGCGGCCAGCAGGGCAGTGACGTCGGCCAGTTCCCTGCGCGCCACCTTGCGGTGCAGTTCACCGAGGATTGCTCCGGTCACTTCCACGCCGACATCGGCCGCCAGCAGCCGCGTCTCGAGTTCCTCGAGCAGTTCGTCGTCGATCCTGCGCCCCGGCACCAGGTCGCCGAGCCACGACGTGCCGCGGTTGACCCGCGCGCGCAGTCGCGCAAGGAAACCGCCTTCGGCGGACTTCGCGGCTGGCTCGTCTGGTTGATTCGCACGGGAACCGAACATGGGCGTCCTGAATGGCCGGGCGGATTGTACTATCGCGCTTGTTTGTATCGGGCCAGCCCGTTCAATGAAACGCAAGAAGCCAAACGAACTGCGGATCATCGGCGGCAAATGGCGCGGCCGCCGGATCCGTTTTCCGCCGCGGCCCGGAATCCGGCCCTCGCCGGATCGGGTCCGGGAAACCCTCTTCAACTGGCTCGCGCCGGTCGTGGAAGGCAGCCGTTGCCTTGACCTATTCGCGGGCAGCGGTGCGCTGGGGCTCGAGGCGCTGTCCCGTGGCGCAGCCGCAGCGACCTTTGTCGAGTCCGATCCGACTGCCGTGGAGCAGTTGCGGGAGACCGTTTCGACCCTGACAGCCGAAAAGGCGGTCATCTTGCAGGCCGACGCCCTCGGATGGCTCAATGGCCCGCCGCAACGCTTCGACCTGGTATTTCTCGACCCGCCATTCGGATCCGGCCTGCTGGCCGAAGCCCTGCGAAAACTCGATTCCGGCGGCTGGCTTTCGCCTGGGGCATACGTCTATCTTGAGGCGCCTGCCAGGGACGGCCCGCCGTCGTTGCCTGCGGGCTGGAGGCTGCACCGTTCGGGCAAGGCAGGCGCGGTCGGTTATCATCTGGCCCTGAAGTGAATCCGAAACGCATCGCCGTCTATCCCGGCACATTCGATCCGGTCACCAATGGTCACGAGGACCTGGTGAGGCGCGCGGCTGGCATATTTGAGCGCGTCTTCGTCGGCATCGCCGCGAATCCCTACAAGACGCCGCTTTTCCCCCTGGATGAACGTGTTGACCTGGCGCGCCGCGTCATGGGCGACCTCAAGAACGTCACGGTCATCGGCTACGCGGGCCTGACCGTCGACTTCGCGCGCGAGCATGGCAGCCAGATCGTGATCCGCGGCCTGCGCGCCGTATCCGACTTCGAGTTCGAGTTCCAGCTCGCGAACATGAGCCGTCATCTCGCGCCGGATGTGGACTATGTCTTCCTGACGCCCAAGGAGCAGTTCACCTTCATCTCCTCGACGATGGTGCGCGAGATCGCGATGCTCGGCGGCGACGTCTCACGCTTCGTGCATCCGATCGTCGTCGAGGCGCTTGCCAGGCGTCGCGCAGAAACGCGGCCAGGGGCGTGAGGGTCGCAGCGCCCTAGCGCTGGCAGCGCGGGCACCAGTAGGTGCTGCGCTGGCCCTGGACGTACTGCTGGATCGTCATCCGGCATTTCCTGCAGGGTTGGCCGGCCCGCTCGTAAACGAACAGTTTCTGGCGGAAGTACCCGGGCATTCCGGACGGATCCACGTAGTCGCGAAGCGTCGTGCCGCCGACGCCGATCGCCTCGCTGAGCACTTCGCGGATTTTCGTGACGAGAACGGCCATGCGTTCGCGGCTGACCCTGCCTGCAGCGAGCCCCGGCCTGATGCCGGCGCGAAACAGGGCCTCGCTTGCATAGATGTTGCCGACACCGACGACGGCGCGCGAATCCATGATGAAGGCCTTGATCGAGGCTCGCCGGCCCCGCGCGCGGCGCCACAGCGCCTCGCTGTCGAAATCCGAAGACAGGGGTTCTGCGGCCAGACCCGCCAGGAGCCGGTGCCGCAGCGGATCGCCCGTCGTGAACAGCAGGCTGCCGAACCGGCGCGGATCGTTGAATCGCAGGCAGCGCCCTGAGTCGAGCACGATGTCCACATGGTCGTGCGCGAGCGGCGGCGCGGCTGCATCCATCACGCGCAGGCTGCCGGACATGCCGAGGTGAAGGATTGCCGTGCCGGTGTCGGTCGCGATCAGCAGGTACTTGGCGCGCCGCCCGACCGCCTGAACCGTGGATCCGCGCAGCCGCGCCGGCAGGCTGCGGGACACAGGCCAGCGCAGTCGCGCGTCGCGCACGATGACCTGTTCGATGCGGTGCCCGACGAGCCAGGGCTCGATGCCCCGGCGCGTCGTCTCCACCTCCGGCAGTTCCGGCATCCTTGCCGGCCCGGACTCAGAATCGCGACTTGATTGAAACGCCGACGATCCGGGGCTCGTTGTCGAATCCCGTCAGGTTGTTGAAGTCGATGGCGCCTTTGACATTTTCTTCATCGGTGATGTTCCGGCCGAAGAGCGCCACTTCCCACTTCCCGTTGTCGCGCGAGTAACCGATGCGTGCGCCGCCTTCGAAGGTGCTGTCGCTGTAGAATTCCCTAGACTCGTAGATGAAGAACTGGGTCTTCCCCTGGAATGCCCAGTCGGTCGAGAAGAAGAACTCGCTGTTGTTCGCCATCGGGATTCCATAGCGCGCCGTGATGGTCGCGATGTATTCCGGGGCCTGCGTAAAAGAGTTGCCGTCGATGATGGCGTTGCCGTCACTGTCGAGGGGATCGATCACCGTGCAGAGCCCTGAACCGCAGGGTGGCACGACGAGAGAGCTGTCTTTGATTTCAGTGTCCGTGTAGCTCAATCCCAGCGTCACCAGGAAATTGTCGGTGACGAGGAATTCACTGTCGAAGTCGAAACCCATCCCCGTGCCCTTGTCGGCATTCACCAACCGCACGAAATTGCCGCCGCCGCCGATGGCCGAGAGCTGCTGGTCCTTGATCTCGTAATAGAAGACCGAACCGTTCAGCCGTACGCGGTCGCCGGCGAGCTGCGACTTGAACCCCGCCTCGATCGACGTGATGGTTTCGGATTTCGCGATCGACGGAGTCCCGAAGAACGCAACGTCACGGCCCTGAATGGTCGGCGCGCGGAAGCCTGACGCCAGGCGCCCATAAATGTTGAACTGGTCGTTGACTTCGTAGAGAGCGCTCAGGTCCCAGCTCACCTGCTCATCGGAGACACTCTGCGGCGCGATGGGGAACAACGGTGCACGGAAGACCGATATTTCCTTGTCGTCATCCGTGAAGCGAGCGCCGGCCGTCAATGTCAGGGCGTCGGTCGCCTCGTAGCTGACGTGTCCGAACACCGCCCAGGCAGTGTTGTCGTGTTCGACGGTTGTAGGCGCGAACACATCCGCGGGATCCGGCGTCACGAAGTTTGGAATGAATGTCGTGGTCGTCACGGAGAAATTGGAATCGAAGTAGAAGGCACCTGCTTGCCAGAACAGGCGGTCGCTCGCCTGCGATGAAAATCGAATCTCCTGGGTCAACTGATCGAGGTTGTCGATTCCGTCAATTGAGTGCGACGGGAATGGAATGCACGGATCGCCGACCGCGCTTCCCGGCGGGCAAGGCCCGACGTATGGCACCGGCAGGAAATTCAGGAAGTCCGCGCCGAATCCGCCGTCGATGTCGCCCTCGCTGCTGCTCGCAGTGTTCTCGTACGCAGTCACCGACGTGAGGGTGATATTGCCGGCAAACTTGAAGTCGAGTTTGACTGATCCGCCCATGCCGTCGGCATGCTGGGGATTATTGTTGCCCTCGTCATAGGAAACGCTGTCGCGATCGTAGTTGGAATTGAAGCCATTGCTGCCAGGGCCGAGCACGTTGGCGCGGAAGATCGACGCCGTTCCGTCGATGGAGCGGCCATGGATGTTCAGCAACGCACTGAAGTTGTCCGATGGCTCAATGAGGAGCTGGGCGCGGTAGGCAGACTCGCTGAAGCCTCCCATTGCGTTCTTTTCGCCGCTAAAAGTGTTGTCGATCCAGTCATTCCGTTCGTGGTAGATCGCGGAAACGCGCGCGGAAACGGTGTCGCTCAGTCCGCCGCCGACGCCGAATTCAGCGGTCTTCGTGCCGAGCTCGCCATAACTCAGGGTGCCATCGCCACCGAATTCCTGGCTCGGCTTCTTCGTGTCGAACTTGACGATGCCCGCCGGGGTATTGCGGCCGAACAGGGTTCCCTGCGGGCCGCGCAGGACTTCCACCCGGTCGATGTCGAACAGCGGGAAGCTCTTCAGGATCACGTTTTCCAGGACCACTTCGTCGACGATGATCGACACCGGCTGTGATGCGGCGAGGTCGAAGTCAGAATTTCCGAGGCCGCGAATGTAGAACCTCGGCGCGAGCCTGCCATTGGATGACTCGGCGTACAGGCTAGGCACGCGGGTCGCGAGAGCCTGGATGTCCGCGCCGCCCTCGAAGATGGCGTCGAGGCGCTCGCCTTCCAGGGGTGCAACCGAAATCGGAACGTCCTGGATGTTTTCGACCCGGCGCTCGGCCGTGACCATGACGTCTTCGAGTGTCGTAGGTGTCTGCGCCCAGGCAGCTGGCAGCGGCAATGCCAAGGCGATTGCGACCGCAAGGCTGCGACGCGCGAGCCGCCCGTCAATCTCTGCATTACGCATTTTCAGACTCCCCTGTGTACCGGTGCGGTCCGGGATATCCGGACGCGGAATTTTCAGTGGAGTGTAACGGAGTCGCGGGGGGGTGCAAGCCGCCCGTGGACGGCCGGCCTACTTGATCTTCGATTCCTTGTAGGGCACGTGCTTGCGGACCACCGGGTCGTACTTGCTGATCTCCATCTTCTCCGGGTGCAAGCGCTTGTTCTTGGTGGTCGTATAGAAATGGCCGGTTCCGGCCGATGAGATGAGCTTGATCTTGTCGCGCATGTCGGTTCCTCAGACGTGGGTGCCGGCGGCACGCAATTCGGCCAGCACGACATCGAGACCCCGTTTCTCGATAGTGCGCAGGCCGCGGGTCGACAGCCTGAGCGTGACCCACCGGCCCTCGCTCTCGACCCAGAAACGCTGGGCATGCAGGTTCGGCAGGAAGCGTCGGCGCTTCTTGATGTTCGAATGCGACACCTTGTTACCGCTCCTGGGCCGCTTGCCGGTGACCTGACAGACTCGGGACATGACCTGGACTCCGCTGGACAAGCTACCCGTAAACGAGCCGCATATTAGACCAGCCGGGGGCAGCGGCAGTCAAATCAGGTCCTGGCCGTCAAATCAGGCCTTTTTCCGCCAGGGAAGTGCACATTCCGTCGCCGATAATCAGGTGATCCAGCAGCCGGATCTCGACCAGTGCCAGGGCGTCGCGCAGGCGAGTCGTGATGATCTCGTCGGCCTGACTGGGCTCGGCAACGCCGGAGGGATGGTTGTGGGCCAGGATTACCGCAGTCGCATTGCGGGAAAGCGCCTGCTTGACCACTTCGCGCGGGTGCACGCTGGCGCCGTCCACCGTGCCCCGGAACAGCTCCTCGCAGTTGATCAGGCGGTGCCGGCTGTCAAGGAACAGGCAGCAGAAGACCTCGTGTTCCAGGTCGCGCAGCCGCGCAATCAGGTATTCGCGGGCGGCGCGCGGGCTTTGCAGCACCGGCCCGGCCTGCAGCCGCTCCAGGTGGTGACGGCGCACGATTTCAAGCGCGGCCTGCAACTCGGCCCAGCGCGTCGGCCCGACGCCACGCTGCCGGCACAGCGCATTGCGCTCCGCCGACAGGACGCTGCGCAGCGAGCCGAAGCGGGCGAGCAGCGCGCGCGCCACATCGAGCGCCGTCTGGCCCCTGGTGCCGTGGCGCAGCCAGATCGCCAGCAATTCCGCCTCGGTCAGCGCCGCTGATCCCATCTGCAACAGCTTTTCGCGCGGCCTGTCGGCAAGCGGCCAGTCCCTGATCTGCATGTGCACCTCCCGGAGGCAGTTTGCGATCAGGTTCGCGTTGCCGCAGGCCGTAAATGGCGCCGGTTGCGGGAGTAAGGTGATAATCGGCCCATGAACAAGCTCGCGCCACGTCCGTTGCGGATCCTGCTGGGGGTGACCGGGGGGATTGCGGCCTACAAGAGTCCGGACCTCGTCCGGCGCCTGCGCGAGCGTGGCGCCGAAGTCCAGGTCGTCATGACCGGGGGCGCAGGGCGCTTTATCACGGCCCTGACCCTGCAGGCCGTATCCGGGCGTCCGGTGCGGGATTCGCTCTGGGACGAAGCGGCGGAAGCCGCCATGGGCCACATCGAACTCGCACGCTGGGCTGACGCGGTGCTGGTCGCGCCGGCGACCGCCGATTTCCTGGCCAGGCTCGCCCACGGACAGGCGGATGACCTGCTCTCGACGCTCTGCCTGGCGACGGCGGCCCCGCTGTATCTAGCGCCGGCGATGAATCAGCAGATGTGGGCCAGCCCGGCGACCGCCGCCAATGTGGCGTTGTTGAAGGATCGCGGCGTCACCATCCTCGGGCCCGGCGAAGGCGATCAGGCCTGTGGCGAGACGGGACCCGGGCGCATGCTGGAGCCCGTTGAGCTCGCCGAACTGACGCTGTCGGCATTGACAGCAAGTCGTGTGCTTGCGGGACTGCGCGTCGTCGTCAGCGCGGGCCCCACGCGCGAGCGCCTGGATCCGGTCCGATTCATCAGCAACCGCAGCTCCGGAAAGATGGGCTACGCCATCGCCCAGGCGGCCCGGGACGCAGGGGCGGCCGTCACCCTGGTCAGCGGCCCGGTGGCCATCGCCCCGCCGGCGGGCGTCGAATTTGTATCCGTCGAGAGCGCCCAGCAGATGTACGACGCCGTGCACCGTGCTCTCGCCGCCGCCGATATCTACGTCGGCGCTGCTGCGGTCGCCGATTACCAGGCGCCGGCAATCGCGGTGCAGAAGAGCAAGAAAACGTCCGAGAGAATGCAGCTTGAGCTGGTCAGGGCGCCGGATATCCTGGGGTCGGTCGCGGCACTGAAGAGCGGCAGGCCATTCGTCGTCGGTTTTGCGGCTGAAACGGAGAATGTCGAGGAGAATGCGCGCGCGAAACTCGTGCAGAAGCGCGTGGACATGATCGCGGCAAACGAGGTCGGCGACGGGCTCGCATTCGATCGAGACGACAACGCGCTGCTCGTCCTGTGGGCAGACGGTCGCGAGGAGATCCCTCGCTGCAGCAAGTTCGAGCTGGCTCGCCGGCTGGTGGCGCTCATCGCGCGGGTCCGCGGCTCGCGACGGGGCTCAGCCACCGTGGCCGCAATCCGCGGCTGATCACCGCGCATGACAGCGATTCGCCGGCTCCTCGTGCGTGTCCTCGATCCGCGCGTCGGCCGCGAAATCCCGCTGCCGGCCTATGCGACGGACGGGTCAGCGGGTCTCGACCTGCGTGCCTGCCTGGACGCGCCCGTCACGCTGGAACCCGGCGAGACCCATCTGGTACCGACCGGATTTGCAATCCATCTCGAAGATCCCGGACTGGCCGCCGTCCTGCTGCCGCGCTCCGGCCTGGGGCACAAGCACGGTATCGTGCTCGGCAATCTGGTTGGCCTGATCGACTCCGACTACCAGGGCCAGGTGATGGTTTCGGTCTGGAACCGCGGCGGCCACCCTTTCACGATCTCGCCTGGCGAGCGAATTGCCCAGATGATTGTCGTACCGGTCGTGCAGGTCCGGCTCGAAGTCGTTTCGGAGTTCAGCGAATCCGGACGCGGCACCGGGGGATTCGGGAGCTCGGGCCGCTAGCGACCCTCAGCGCGGAGCGGTCGCTCTCAGTTCCTTGAAGCGCTTGATGTCCGCACCGAAGTTCGCGCGGATGGTCTCGCGCTCGAGGCGCTTTTTCTCGAGGTTCTGTTGTTGCGTCGCGATGTCGGACGCCGAACGTTGCAGGTCGCGCGCCAGTTCATCGGGTATCATCGGTGCGTCCGGCTCCTTGCTGCGCGGCAGGAAATTGGAAGCCTGCTTCTCGAATTGCGCGTGCCTTGCCCGCAGATTCGCAAGCGACTGTTCCTGGATCGTCAGTTGCGCTTCGATGAGGTCGAGGCGCCGGTCACGCAACACCTCGATTTCTTCCACTGACTGGTATACCTGAAGCAGCGTCCGGTCGCGCTGCTTCTGAATCAAGATTTCCTTGGCCGCCTTGTCCGCTGCGACCTTGGCGCGCGCTTCTTCCGGCGTCACCAGGCCTTCTTCGCGGCCCACCGCGATGCCGTGCTGATTCAACACATCGCGATCCTGTTCGGCGTACTCGGGCGGAATGCTGTCGCCGTAGTGAACCTGGCCGTTCTTGTCGACCCAGCGGTAGAGCTTCTGCTTGGCATCTGATGCCGCATCGGCGACGCCCGCCAGCAGGGCAAGCATCAACGCGGAAACCAGCACCCTTGCCGACCAGACATTCATCCGGAACACCTCTGACCGCATATTCTGCCCCCACGCGCAGGGGTTCGCCGTAAATACGTCACGCTTCGCGGTCGACACCATAGCGCGACCGATAGTTCCTGAGGCTGGCAAGTTCATCGGGACGTCCAGCCATCTCCAGGTGCTCAATGATTTCAGCGAGAGCGATGATTCTAATGACCGGGATGCCGAATGTGGTCTGAATCTCCTGGACCGCCGACAATGCGCTCTGGCCCCGCTCCTGGCGATCCAGCGCCAGCACCACGCCCGCTGGAGTCGCGCCAGCCGCGCGAATGACATCAACGGACTCCCGAATGGCCGTGCCGGCAGTGATGACGTCATCGACGATCAGCACGCGTCCTGCCAGCGGCGCGCCGATCAGGCTGCCGCCTTCGCCGTGCAGCTTTGCCTCCTTGCGGTTGAAGGCGACCCCCACGTTGCGGCCGTGCCTGGCGGCCAGGGCGATCGCTGCCGAAGTCGCAAGCGGGATGCCCTTGTATGCGGGCCCGAACAGCATGTCGAATGCCAGGCCCGAGTCGATGATCGCCTGCGCATAGCAGGCGCCAATCGTGCCCAGTGAAAGGCCGTCGTTGATGAGTCCGGCATTGAAGAAGTACGGACTCACGCGGCCCGACTTCAAGGTGAACTGCCCGAAGCGCAACGCCTGCCGCGCGAGGATCAGTTCCATGAATTCTTTCTGGTGGGTCCGCATGCACGCTTCAGCTGCCAGTGCGTATCATGGCGCATCCGCGGCGGAGCCACCATGCGCATCCTGACGCTCAACTGCAACGGCATTCGCTCCGCGGCCCGCAAGGGCCTGTTCGACTGGCTGCCCGCACAGTCACCGGATGTCGTGTGCCTGCAGGAAACCAAGGCGCAGGAATCCCAGCTCACGGACGGCGATTTCCGGCCCCACGGCTATCACTGTCATTACTACGACGCAGAGCGCAAGGGTTATAGCGGTGTCGCCGTATTTTCGAGGTCGAAACCGGACCGGGTGATCCGCGGCTTCGGCGTGTCCGAGTTCGACGGCGAAGGCCGTTACATCGAACTGCAATTCGGGCTGCTTTCCGTCGTGTCGCTGTACCTGCCCTCGGGCTCGTCGGGCCCGGAGCGCCAGGCTTCGAAATTCCGGTTTCTCGAGGCTTTCCTTCCGTACCTGAAGCGTCTTGGCAAACGCCGGCGAAACTATGTCCTGTGCGGTGATTTCAATATTGCGCACCAGCCCATTGACCTGAAGAACTGGCGCGCAAACCAGAAGAACTCTGGATTCCTGCCTGAGGAGAGGGCCTGGCTCGATCGCCTGTTTGGCGAACTGGGCTGGGTCGACGCTTTTCGGGAAGTTGACCCCCGGCCTGAGCAATACACCTGGTGGTCCAACCGCGGCCAGGCGCGGGCCAGGAATGTCGGTTGGCGAATCGACTACCAGATCGTCAATCGCCAGCTGGCAGGCAAGGCGCGCGCAGCATCGATCTACAAGGATGCGTGGTTCTCCGATCACGCGCCGCTGACCATGGACTACGAGTTGTGAGCAGCCGGCCCGCGGCTCCGTCCGGCGGCGGCGGACCCTGGGCGGCGCTCCGGCCGTACCTCGAGAAAGAGTCGCTGGCTGCGTTCTTTGTCGGCGTCTCCTCCGGATTTCCTTACGCGATGATCGGCGCCACGCTGACCACGCGGCTCGCGCAGGAAGGCATCGACAAGCGGACCATCACCGCGTTCACCTTCGCCTTCCTCGTTTACAACCTCAAAGTGTTCTGGGCGTGGATCGTTGACGGCGTGCGCATTCCGCTGCTCAATCGGCTCGGCCAACGCGTGTCCTGGCTGCTACTGGCCGGCGCCGCGGTAATTGCGGCGGTAGTAAACCTCGCTCTTGTCGATCCGCATGCGAGCATCCAGGCCACGATTGTCGCGGCCGTGCTGGTCGGCGTCGCTGGCGCCACCTACGATATTGTCATCGACGCCTACCGCATCGAGACACTGAAGCCTTATCAGCTCGGCGTCGGCTCCGGCATGTCCCAGTACGGCTGGCGCATCGGTTCGGCGGCCGCGGGCGCGCTTGCCCTGGTCATCGCGGGGCGCAATGGCTGGGCCGCAGCCTATCTTGCCTGTGCGATATTCGCGCTGCCGGCGATGCTGACCGGGCTGATCGTCGGCGAGCCCGCGCGTCACGTCGTCACGACCAGGAAGCAGGGAGTTGCCGAGGTCTGGAACTCCATCATCGGCCCCTTCGCGGAGTTCATGCGCCGCTCGGGCGCCTGGCTCGTGCTGCTTTTTGTCCTTGTCCACAAGATTGGCGATACGCTTGCGAACCTGACATTCCGTCTGCTCTTCAATGACCTCGGATACACGAATGACGATATCGCCATTTACGATGTCGGTTTCGGCTTTTGGGCATACCTGATCGGCATCTTCCTGGGCGGCATCCTCTACACGAGGCTGGGCCTGAAACGATCCGTGCTGCTCGCGCTCGTGCTGATGTGCGTCTCGAATCTGGGCTTTGCGCTGCTGGCTGCCGTCGGGCACAGCAATCCAGGGCTGGCCGCCGCGATCGGCTTCGAGAATTTCGCAAGCGGCTTCGGCGGCGTTGTCGTGGTGGCGTACTTTTCGGCGCTCTGCAACCTGCAATTCACCGCTTCCCAATACGCGCTGATCTCCGCGGCGGCGAGCGTCCTCGGGCGCGCGCTGACTGGCACATTCGCGGGCGCCCTGATCCAGGCGGTGGGCTACGTGAACTTCTATCTGCTGACGACGGTTCTGGCCTTGCCCGGCATCCTGCTTTTCTGGTTCATGATGCGCCGGGGTATGATCGACCGCGCGCTCGGAACGGCGGGGCAAATCGGTGACCAATGACCGACGAACTGGTGAAATTCTTCGTGCTGTTTTTCGTGATCGTCGAGCCGATCTCGCTGGTACCGTTGTTTGCGGCCCTCACGGAGGGCGCGGACGAGGCATTCCGCAGACGCATGGCATTGAGGGCGGTGCTGGTTGCAGGCGGTGTGCTCGCTCTATTCGCGATCGGCGGGGCCTGGTTCCTGCGCACGATGAATATCAGCATCGATGCATTCCGCATCGCCGGCGGCATCATGCTGTTCCTGATCGCGCTCGAGATGGTGTTTGCGCGCGAGTCGGGCACGCGCGTGACGACCGAGGAGAAAAAGGAGAGCAGGAAGCGCGCGGACATCTCGGTATTCCCGCTGGCATTCCCGTTCATTGCCGGGCCCGGTGCGATTGCAATCGTGCTGCTGACATTCGGCGCTTCGCGTGGTGACGTGCCGCTGTCGTTCGGGTTGTTCGGCGTCGTCGTGCTGGTGCTCGCGATCACGTATTTGCTGATGCGCCTGACACCGATCGTGATGACGGTCATGGGAGTGACCGGAGCCAATGTCGTCAACCGGCTGTCGGGCGTCGTGCTCGCGGCGCTGGCTGTCCAGTTCATCATCGACGGGCTGGGAGGCGCGTTCGAGAGCATCTAGCACGGCACGCACGCCGCGCAATTGCCGTGTAATATCTGCGTGCATCAATCGCCCGACTTTGGAACAGGTCGTTTATGCAGTTTGCTTCGAACATGCTTCGCGGCCGCACCATTGCCGGGTTCCTGGTGCTGTTGCTGCCATTCGCTACGGTTGACTGCGCAGCCGCCGGGCGTGAGGCCGGCATTTCGCCCGATGGCGTCCCGCAACGCCTGGTGCTCGCTCTTGACGGCATTCCGTACGACGTATTCGTAGCCATCCAGGGGCAGGGCTATTTCACTGACTTTCACCCGGCGGCGCGGATGGTCTCCACCTTTCCATCGCTGTCGGACGTTTCCTTTGCCGCTATTGGCGGCAGTGAGCCGCCCGAGGGCTATCAGCAGATGCGCTACGACGCAGCGCAGAACAAGGTTGTGGGCAATACGATCGGTTCGCTTTCCAGTCGGGCTCATCCGGGCGTCGGAGAGGACTCCAGGAGTTACTCGAGCCTGCATCGCATCATTGGTTACATGGCGCCCTATCACGTGGCGCTGCGCGAAATGCGGGAGATCGGCCGCGAGGTGCTGAGCAGTCCCAAGCAGACATTCGTCGCCTACCTCGAGACCAGCGATGCCCTGCTGCATGTCGAGGGCCGGCGAGCAGCGGAGAAATTCCTGATCAAGCTTGATGCGTTCCTGCAGAACCTGCAGGCCGATGTGCGCGCGCGGACAGGCCGCGGCCTGTTCGTCGATATCGTCTCCGACCATGGCTCGACAATGGTCAAGGGCCGGATCGTGCCGGTCGAGCGGTTGCTCCGGCGTTGCGGCTACCATCGCCGCGGCCGGATTACGAATCCGAACGACGTGGCGTACTCGCTGGCCGGCATCATCGGTTCGGTTGCAATTGGCACTTCCGGAGAGCAGGCCGAGGAGGCCGCAAGTTGTCTTGCTGTCGCCGATGGCGTGGACCTCGTCGCGGTCGATCGGGGAGACGCGGTCGGCGTCCTCACCGCCGATGGGATGGCAGAAGTGCGGTTGGCTGGCACTTCCCCCGAGACATACGAATACCGGGTACTGCGAGGCGATCCGCTTGGGCTGCTTGGGATGACGGCTGTCACGGAGCGCAGATTCGATGAATCTTCGCTCTTCATCCAGACACTCGATGCGCAGCGGCCAGATCCATTACGTCGGCTGTGGTGGGCCTTTCATGGTGACGTCAAGGAGCCCAGTCCCGTTCTCGTGTCGCTGGCCGACGGCTATGAAGCCGGCAACACCAAGCTGTTCGCCCTCGCCAGGATGCGCGGCCGCGTTGGCACCCATGGGTCGATGACGCGACTGGCCACCTTGGGTGTCTTTGCGTCGAACTGGCGTGCTGTTGATGACGTTGATTCGCACGGGGCGAACGACGCGCTGTTCGGTGCCGCAACCGTGACCGCAATGCGCCGTGCGCACAGTGAGCGGTTGGCCCGCATGGACCACTCAGCGACAGGCGGCACCCAAGCAACGGGGCAGGTTGCAACTTCGGCGCCGGTCGTGCGGAATTCGTTGCTGCAATAGATTCGCCGCATCTCACCGCCCGCCGCCCCGGCGTTTCTGCACTGCCTGGCGCAGCAGGTATTCGATCTGGCCATTGATGCTGCGCAGTTCGTCTGCCGCCCACTTTTCGAGCTCCTTCCAAAGACCCGCGTCAATCCGCAGCAAGAGCGACTTGCGCGCGTCTTCTGAACGATGGGGCGCCATCCTGCGCGCATCCTTCAATTGTACAGGGTGCCGGCGTTCACGATCGGATGCACCTCGGACTCGCTGCACAGCACCACCATCAGGTTGCTGACCATCGCTGCCCGGCGCTCGTCGTCAAGTACCACGACCTTCTTTTCCGCCAATTCCGTCAGCGCCATCTCGACCATGCTGACGGCGCCGTGGACGATCTTCTGGCGCGCGGCGATCACCGCCTCCGCCTGCTGCCGGCGCAGCATCGCCTGCGCGATCTCCGGTGCATAGGCGAGGTGGGTGAGCCGCGCTTCCTCCACCACGACGCCGGCCTTTGCAAGCCGTTCGTGCAGCTCGCCGCGCAGGGCCTTCGATACCTCGTCGACGTGACTGCGCAGCGTGATCTCGTCGTCCTCGCCCTGGTCGTAGGCATAGTGACTGGCGATGTGGCGGAGTGCCGACTCGCTCTGTGTCTCCACATAATTCTCATAGTCATCGACATCGAACATCGCCTGCGCGGTGTCCTGCACCCGCCAGATAACGACGGCGGCGATCTCGATCGGATTGCCGCGCTTGTCGTTCACCTTGAGCTGTCCGCCGTTCAGCGTGCGTGCGCGCAGCGAGATCTTGTTGCGGGTGAGGCCCTTGCGCCCGGTCGCTGCGGCCGCCACTTTCGCCTGGTAGGACGCTCCCTTCGCGTGCCCCTCCGTCACCGAGGTGGCTGCCGCCGCGCCGCTCTTTCCGTTCGAGTAGAAAGGATTCCCCCAGTGGAACCCGCTCTCGCGCACGGTTCCCCGGTAGTCGCCAAACAGCAGGAGCACGCGTCCCTCATTTGGCTGAAGGGTGAAGAATCCGCAGAGGAAAATGATCCACGTGGGAATCCCCAGCAAGCCAACCAGGAGTGGCAGCAGCAGCGGGTGCCCGACGGAGGGGACCCCTTCCGTGAAGGAGAAGATCAGCACGTAAATGTCGCCGACGAGGAGCAGTAGCGCCAACAGCAGGAAGACCCAGCCATTCTGGACCCTTGTGGTCTGCTCGCGGTTGACGGTGGTGGTGTTGCTCTTCATGGCCCGCTCTCCCTGCGGCACGGGCCGCTGGTTGATATAGTTTAGATATCATAATGAAATCTCAAGAACTATCAAGTTGGCAAGCCGGCACCAACTCGGGGACCAATGCAGGAACTAGCGCCGGCGGTATTCGAGGTCGAAGACCTCGTGGCCGAGGCGCCGGCCGCGCCGCTCGAAGCGTGTCGAAAGGGGACGCGCCCCTTTTCCTTGAAGAAAAAGGGGCGCGTCCCCTTTTTCCGAGCGCCCCTGCGCCGCGGCGTTGACGAGTCGCGGCTCGGCATTCAGCACGTCGAGCATCTGCAGGGCATACGGTTCCCAGTCGGTCGCCACGTGAAATGTGCCGCCGGGTTTCAGGCGATCAGCGACAAGCGCAGCAAATGGCGGTTGCATGATGCGACGCTTGTGGTGACGCTTCTTGGGCCAGGGATCCGGGAAGTACAGCCGTATTTCGTCCAGCGATCCGGGTGACAACTGATGCGCGAGCACTTCGACAGCATCGTGTGCAATCAAGCGGATGTTGGTGAGACCGCCTGCCTCGATCGCGAGCAGGCAATGGCCGATACCGGGCGGATGGACTTCGATGCCCAGGAAGTCCGTATCCGGGCGCGTGCGGGCGAGTTCCACGAGCGTCGCGCCATTGCCAAAGCCGATTTCCATCACGCGCGGCCCGCGGCGACCAAACGCAACGTCCAGGTCGAGCGGAGCGGGCGTGTATGGCAGGCCCCACCTCGGCAACAACTCATCGAGGGCGCGCCGCTGCGCGCGCGTGATCCGGCCGCCGCGAAGGACATAACTCCTGATCGGCTGCCGCGAACGATCGCTGCGCGAATCGCTCATGGTCATATGCCTTTCGCGATCAGGTCGGCAGTCAGCCCTGCAACATCGCGGCAGCCGTTCAGCGCAAGCGTCCTGTCGAATTCATCGGCCAGGATCTCGATTGCGCGCGCCACGCCGGCCGCGCCGCCTGCAGCCAGGCCATAGACCGGGGCGCGGCCCAGCAGCACGCCTTCCGCGCCGAGCGCGACCGCTTTCGCGATGTCACTGCCGCGGCGAACTCCGCCATCGATCAGGATCGATATGCGTTTGCCAACCGCGCGCACGACTTCGGGGAGTGCTTCGATTCCGCTGATCGCACAATCGAGTTGCCGTCCACCGTGATTCGACAAGACGATGCCGTCCACGCCCACGCCAGCAGCGCGCTCGGCATCATCGGCGCGCAACAGGCCTTTCAGCATCAACTTGTTTGGCCACAGATCCCGGAAGTGTTTCATGTCGTCCCAGCGGAATGACGGATCGAACATGCCGTGGCCGACGAAGTTATTGACGTTCTGGCCCGGCGCCAGCTCGCGCTCCACATTGACGAATCGCGGCCGGTGCGTGGCAATCGTCGCGAGCCAGCGCGGGTGCATCAGCATGTCGAGCTTCGTGGCGAGGGTGAATTGCTGCCTTGGCAGCAGGCCCGTGCGCCAGTCGCGCTCGCGCTTGCCGGCAACGGGAAAATCGCTGGTCAGCATCAGTCCCTCGAATCCCGCATCCAGCGCGCGCCTTATCAACGCGTCGGTGATACGGCGTTCCGAGAATACGTAGGCCTGCAGCCACAACCGCCCGGGAGCTTCGCGCGCAACATCCTCGACGAAGCTCATCGAAACCGTCGACATCGCGAACGGGACGCCGGCGCGCGACGCCGCCCGCGCAAGTTCCATGTCGCCGTCGCGCCAGGACAGGCCGTTCAACCCGGTCGGGCCGACCACGACCGGCAACGCCGATCGCTTGCCGAGCAGCTGCGTGGAGAGGTCGCGTGTCGAAACATCGACCAGCGTGCGCGGCCGGAAATGCAGCCTGCCGAACGCTTCACGGTTTCCAGTCAGGGTAATCTCATCCTCCGCGCCGCCATCTACGTAGGCGAAAACAAAGCGCGGCAGCCTGCGTCGCGCGATGCTGCGCAGGTCTTCAATATTGACCGCATCCCGGTAGTTCATTCAGGACGTCCGGCCGGCAATCCGGCCCGAGAACATACAGCCGCCGAGAAATGTTCCCTCGAGGCCGCGCTTGCCATTCATCCCGCCGCCGCCGAATCCGGCCGCCTCGCCGATCGCGAACAGTCCATCAACCGGCCGGCCTGCCCGATCGAGCACGCGGCTTTCGAGGTCGGTCTGGATACCGCCCATGCTCTTGCGGCTGATGATGTACTCGCGGATCGCCATCAGCGGCCGCGCGCCCGGATCGAGGATCTTCTGGAACTTGCAGGTTCGCAGCCGGTCGCCCCGCCACTTGCGCGCGAACGCGATGCGTCGCAGCTGTTCGTCATTGTGAAAGCGCGGGCCGCGATCGATTGCGGCATCGTAGCGCCTGGCGGCCGTATCGACGGTTGCAAGATCGACGACATCATCGCCATTCAATGCATTCATGCGTTCGACCAGCTCGGGCAGCGTGTCTGCAAGAACGATGTCCTCGCTGTTGCGCGTCAGCTCCTCGTAGAGCCAGCGATTGCCGAACAGCAGATCGCGCAGGACCGCGAGCCGCCGGCGCTCCCTGAACGCCGGATTGAATTCCGCACCCGACACGGCAAGTTCCTTCAGGGCGATCTTCCGGTTCAGCAGCTGCCAGCTGTAGCCGCCGGGTTGCCTGCAAATCTGCGCAACGAGGTCGTGCGTGTCGTAACCCGCCACCAGCGGCATCGGGCCGATGCGCTCGCCCCGCGCGTTGAGCCAGAGCGCGGATTTCGGCGGCAGCAGCGACAGCCCGTGATCCGGCTTGCGCGGCCGCCAATGCCGGATACCGGCGGCGTAATTCCATTGCCAGTCGAGGTGCGTAATGCGAGCGCCCGCGGCGGCAGCCGCGACATGCAGCGTTCCGTCGGCAAAGCGGTGCGAGCCGTTCAGGATCACGGCGGGCGCCTCGCCCCAATCGGCGTGCCAGTTCTGCCGCACGCGCTCGAGATCGCCATTGATTCCGCCCGCGGCAATGACGACGGATTCAGCCGTGACCTCGAAGGGCGCGTTGTCCGGCTCGATCACCCCATTCAGGCCGGCGACGCGGCCGCCGCTGGTCACCAGTGAATCAACGCGATGGCAGAAGCGGAATTCAAGCAGCTCGCGCCGCGGATGGTTCAGCAGCCGGCTCTTCAGCGTTTCAACCAGCGCCTGGCCGGTTCCCCAGACCAAATGAAATCGCGGAACCGAGTTTCCCGGCTGGTACAGGCCTCTTTCGACCCACATCGGCAAGGGCATGAACTCGACACCGAGCCCGGTGAGCCAGTTGTAAACGTCAGGAATGCAGCGTTCAACATAAGCGCGGGCCCAGGCGCGCGGCCAATGGTGCCCGGGGCCCAGTTCGCCCCAGGCAAGCCAGTCCTGCAGACCCAGCTCGACGCTATCGCGGATCCGGTAGCGCTTCTGCAGCGGCGTACCGGCGAACCACAATCCCCCGAACGACTCCCGGGCGAGGCCGCCCAGATTCGCCTCGGCATCGCGGTCAACGAGCAGCACGCGCCGGCCGCGGTCGAGGGCCTCGAGTGCGGCGGTGATGCCAGCGATGCCTGCGCCCGCAATCGCTATGTCGGTGGCATGTCGGGTAGGCGGCATGCCCGTGAATGTACACGCGGGCGAGCGGCAGAGTATATTTGCTGCCGCGGCGGGCCCCCAGGCACCCGTGAGCGAGCGCCGCGCCCAGGGACTAGTATCCGGATCCGCCCATCGGAGGGCACATGAAGACGTATTCACGCATGGCGTTGTCTGCAGCCGCATTGCTGAGCGGCTTCTTCATCGTTGCGAGCGCCGATGCAGGCCTGCTGGGGACCAAGAAGGGGAAGGGTGGCTCGGAGGTGCAGGGCGCCGCCGGGACCCAGGGCGCACAGGGCGCGGCATCGGACCTCGAGAAGTGCGACAAACCGATGGGTGCCGTCGCGGTCGTCGAGCCGCAGGATTACGTGATGGTGGCGCTCTCGCACTACAACCTGCAGTCACCGGTCGGTCTGATCCGGATGATGATCCAGCAATCGAATTGCTTCATCGTCGTCGAACGCGGGCAGGGCATGCAGAACATGATGCAGGAGCGCGCGCTGGCCGGCGGCGGTGAAATGCGCGGTGGGTCGAATATCGGCGGCGGCCAGATGGTCGCGGCAGACTTCATCCTGACGCCGAGCGTGGTCTTCTCGGAAAGCAACGCCGGCGGCATCGGCGGAGCGCTCGGTGGCCTTCTTGGCGGACGCGGCTCGGCGATCGGCGCGATTGCCGGTGGACTGAAATTCAAGGAAGCGCAGACCAGCATGCTGGTTGCGGATGCCCGATCGGGCGTGCAGGTCGCGGCGGCTGAAGGCAGCTCGAAGAAGGCTGATCTCGCGCTCGGTGCGGCCATCTTCGGCGGCGGTGCCGGCGGCGGCATCGGCGGCTACGGCAACACCAACGAAGGCAAGATCGTCGCCGCGAGTTTTGCGGACAATTACAACAATATCGTCAGGGTGATCCGCAACGACCCGGCCCTGCATCGCGACGTCGGCACGCTGGCGCAGGAAGCGGCGTCCGGCGGCACGACCAAGGCCGGTGCCGTATTCAACGAAGGCGACGTGATCTATCCCAAGATCGGTGGTCTCAAGCTGATGGCCGCCGCCGGTGAAGGTGGCAAGGTCATCGCGACGCTCGCGAAGACCGACGAGATGATCTACATGGGCGAGGAGCAGAACGGCTACCTCAAAGTCGAATCCGGCAGCGGCAGCGGCTGGGTCAAGAAGATCCTGGTCGCGAAGTAGACGATCTGCCTGCGGCTGCCAGGCCCGATGCAATTGGCGGGCGCGGGCGGCGTGCTTGCAATCAAGCGGCGCGGGTGTAGTTCAATGGTAGAACTGCAGCTTCCCAAGCTGCTAACGTGGGTTCGATTCCCATCACCCGCTCCATCCAGAATACATCGATAACCGGCTATTGGTGCTGCCCGGCCGCGCGGCGCCAGTGGTAATGGTAATAGACGACCGGGATCACCAGCAGCGTCAGCACGGTGGAGACGACCAGACCGAAAATCAGCGACACGGCCAGGCCGCCGAAAATGGGATCATCCAGGATGAAGAGGCCTCCCATCATTGCGGCAATCGCCGTGAGTGCGATCGGTCTGGCGCGCACCACCGCAGCGGCGATCGTCGCCTCCTGCAGCGGCTTGCCGGCGCGCACTTCCTGCTGGATGAAATCCACGAGCAGGATCGAATTTCGCACGATGATACCGGCGAGCGCGATCATGCCGATCATCGAGGGTGCGGTGAACTGCTGCCCGAGCAGCGCGTGACCCGGCATGATGCCGATGAGAGTCAGCGGAATCGGCGCCATGATGATCAACGGCACGCCATAAGAGCGGAACTGCGCGACCACCAGCAGGTAGATCAGGATCAGGCCCACCGCGTAGGCGATGCCCATGTCGCGGAAGGTCTCATAAGTGATCTGCCACTCGCCGTCCCACTTCAGGCTCCACTCATAGGGATTGTCCGGTTGCCGGGTCAGGAACCGCCGGATGGGCTCGCCTTCAACGGGTGTCTCATCGAGTTCTGCCGCGATACTGCGCAAGCCGTACAGCGGGCTGTCGGTTGTGCCGGATACGTCACCCGTCACGTAGACGACCGGCAGCAGATCCTTGTGGTAGATCGTCTGCTCGCGCGTGCTTTCGTGGAATTCCACGACCTCGGACAGCGGAACCAGGGCGCCGCCCGCCGAGCGCAGCCGTAGCGACTTCAGCGCTACCAGATCCGCCTTGTCGCTGGTGGACAACTCGACGCGCACCGGGATCGGAATCTTTGCCTGCTCGTCGTGCAGGTAAGACATATCCTCTCCGCGCAGGGCGGCTGCAACAGCCGCGGCGACCGCATGCTGCGACACGCCCAGGCGGGAGGCGCGCGCCCGATCCACCACGGCTATCCATTTCTTCTGCGGCTGCTCGATGGTGTCGTCCACATCAACCACATCCGGCGCCTGCTCGAAGAACTTCCGCACCCGCCGGGCCACCTGCATCTGCCGTGCGTAATCCAGGCCGTAAATCTCGGCGACCAGGGGTGAAAGCACCGGAGGACCGGGCGGTACCTCGACGATCTTCACGTTTGCGCCAAAGTGCCGGCCAATCTCCTGGAGTGGCGCGCGCACGGACGCGGCGATTTCGTGCGACTTGCGTTTGCGCTGGTGTTTTTCAAGCAGGTTGACCTGGAGGTCGCCTTCGTACGGTGCGCGGCGCAGGTAATACTGCCGCACCAGGCCGTTGAAATTGATCGGCGCGGAAGTGGCTGCGTAGAGCTGGTAGTCCGTGACCTCAGGCACGGTCTGCACATGGTCCGCGAGCGCCTGCAGCACGCGCTGCGTGTCTTCAACCGGGGTTCCCTCCGGCATGTCCACTATCACCTGGAACTCGCTCTTATTGTCGAATGGCAGCATCTTCATGATCACCGCACGCACACCGACCAGCGCCAGCGACAGCGCGATCAGGCCAAGCAGCACGTAGAGCAACTTCCAGCGATTGCGGCGGCCTTCGTCCTGGCGCAGGAAGGGCGTCATGCGGCGCGTGAAGAAGCGATGCAGGGCACCCTCGCCATGATTGGCGTGCGCGTGTGCCGCGACCGCCGCATTCATGAACAGTCGCCGGTAAAGCCAGGGCGTGAACATGAACGCGACAGCCAGCGAAATCAGCATGCCGGTCGATGCATTGATCGGAATGGGGCGCATGTAGGGGCCCATGAGGCCCGTGACGAAGGCCATCGGAAGCAGTGCCGCGATGACCGTGAATGTTGCCAGAATTGTTGGTCCGCCCACTTCATCCACGGCGGCGGGAATGGCTTCGGTCAGCGATCTCCCACCCATCTGCATGTGGCGGTGGATGTTCTCGACGACGACGATGGCATCGTCCACCAGAATGCCGATCGAAAAAATAAGCGCGAACAGCGAGACGCGGTTGAGCGTAAAGCCCCAGGCCCACGATGCAAAAAGGGTGATTGCGAGTGTGACGATCACGGCGGCGCCCACGACGATTGCCTCGCGCTTTCCCAGTGAAAGCAACACAAGCACGACGACCGACAATGTCGCGAACAGCAGTTTCTTGATCAGGGTCTGCGCTTTGTCCTGCGCCGTCTCGCCGTAGTTGCGGGTGATTGTTGCCTGCACGCCGTCAGGAAAATAAATGCCGCGCATCTGTTCGAAGCGCTTGATCACGGCGGTCGCGACTTTCACCGCGTTTTCACCCGGCTTCTTGGAGACGGAGATCGTCACCGCCGGGTAGCGCCCTGCGACCTTGATGTTCTTGGCCGCCGCCGCCGGACCGGCGCCGAACGTGACGAAGCTTTCGGGCTGATCGGGACCTTCCAGCACTTCGGCGACATCGCGCAGAAAAACCGGCGCGCTGCCATTCACGCCGACTACGAGGTCGGCAACTTCCTCCGGCGTCTTCAGGAAAGTCCCGGCCTGCACCAGGATTTCCTGGTTTCGATCAACCACGCTGCCCGCGTCCTGCGAAGCGTTTGCCGCGGATAGCGCATGGCGCAGATCCTCCAGCGCGAGTCCATAGCCCGCAAGCCGCTGCGGATCGAATACGACACGCATGACGCGCTGGGATCCGCCAAGCGTTTCGATGTCGCGCGTTCCGGGCACGCGCTGGAGTTCCGCCTCCATCGTGTGCGCGATGCGAAGCAGGTCGAGTGCCGTGATGGCCGGATCTTCGCTCCACAACGTGCCGGTGACGATCGGCACATCGTCGATGCCCTTGGGCTTGATCAGCGGCGCGCCGACACCGCTATTGGGCGGCAGCCAGTCCCGGTTGGAGTAGAAGGCGTTGTAGAGCCGCACGATCGCGTCGGTGCGCGGCTCGCCCACCTTGAAGCGCACCGTCAGCGACGACATGCCCGGCGTAGACGCCGAATAGACGTGCTCGACGCCTTCTATTTCGGATGCGATCTGCTCGGCCGGAGTGGTCACCAGCGATTCCACTTCCTTGGTCGAGGCTCCAGGGTAGGGAATGAAGACGTTGGCGAAGGTGACGTTGATTTGCGGCTCTTCCTCGCGAGGAGTCACCAGTATCGCGAACAGGCCCAGCAGCAGGCCGGTCAGCGCCAGGAGCGGCGTGATTTCCGTGCTAAGAAATGTCCGGGCGATGCGGCCGGAGAGTCCGAAGCCGACTTCCGCGGGTTTGCTCATTCTCGATCTTTCGCTTCCGGCAGGGGCTGTTTCTTGTAGACGACGCCAGCGGCAATCGGATCGAGCGCCAGTCGCTCGCCGGCCGTCAGGCCGGCAAGTACCGGTAAGCGGCCATCGGGGCCGGCCGCGCCGACCCGAAGATAGCGCAGGTCAATATGCCCATCCTGGTCCAGTACGTAGGCACCGGTTATCTCACCGCGCCGCACGAGGGCCTGCGGCGGAATCAATACGCGATCTTCTTCGCCGCTGACGAAAGCAACCTTGACGAGCGTTCCGGGAAAGGCGTCGTGCTCGCCCGGCGGCAGCGTCACGAGCACCCGGAAAGTATGCGTCGCCGCATCTGCTGCAGGCGGAATTCGCAGCTCTGCAGCGGCGACCGACTGGCGATCCGGCAGGATCACGCGAGCCTTGCGGTGCTTGCGCAGCGGGCCAATATGTTGCTGTGGTATCTCGACGACGACGCGAAGGTGCTCCAGGGACAAACCGGTCATGAGTGGTTTTCCGGGTGCAACCGTTTCGCCGAGTTGCACGTGCCGGGCGACGACGATACCGGCGTATGGCGCGCGGATTACGGTGTAGCCGAGCCCTTCGCGCGCTTCGGCGAGCGCTGCCTGCGCGGCCTCGGCGCGGGCGCGTGCCGAGTCGAGGTCGGCAGCGGCCTTGTCCAGCTGCGCCTTGGGGATGAGCCGCTTTTCGTAGATGTCCTTGGCGCGGTTGTAGGTCAATTGCGCTTCGGCCAGGCGCGCATTTGCTTCTGCGAGCGTCGCCCCCGCGCCGCCGGCGCGTGCGCGTTGCTCGGTCGTGGTGATGCGCACGATCACGGCGTCTTTCTCCACGTAGTCACCGACATCGAACGGCAGTTCCACGACGCGCCCCGTGGTTTGCGCAGACACGGTGGACTGATTGATGGCCTCCACCGCACCATCGAACGCGATTTCGCGGGGCACACTCGCTGGCTCAACCGTGACGGATGCCAGGGACGCCGTTGCGGCGATCTGCCCTGCGGTAGGTGAGGTTGAGGTGTCGGAACACGCACAAAGCAACGCCATCGCAAGCAGCCAGGGGCGCGCGCGGAAAATTGTCATTGCGGCCTCGCAGTCAATTGGAGGAGCTGAATCAGCTGGTGCCGGCGGCGGGACGAAATGCCGCTCCTGACTTGACGCCGAGTTTCTTCAGGATTATTGCCATCGGGCAGAAGCCCGTGAACGAGGCCTGCAGCATGTTGGCGCCGACGAATGCCGTGAACCACAGCCACTGGATGCTGTGCAGTTGCGACAGCAGCACCGAAAGCAACACGAACACGCCGGCAATGCGGAATACCCACTGGTCGATGGTTGTGACTGGTCGGGAAGAAGTCATGGTCTGTGCGCTCATCGGAACTCCTTGGTGATCATTTGCGTCTGGTGCGGACCGCGCTGCAGAAGTGGCCATGCAGCACGCGGATCACGTCGAGCGCGGGGCCCGGCATGACACGATAGAAAATGGTCTGTGACTCGCGCCGGGTGCTCACCAGACCATCCGCGCGAAGCACTGCGAGATGTTGGGACAGCGCCGACTGCGAAAGGGCGATGCGCTCGTTGAGCGCACCAACCGAGAATTCGCCTTCGCCGAGCACGCACAGGATCTGCAGGCGATGGGGACTGGCAAGAGCTTTCAGCAGGCTCGCGGCGGACTCGGCGTGGCGGCCCAGTTCCTCCGCGATCGGCAAGCCCGTTCTTGATGCAGTAGCCATCTTGAATATCACCCGTTATTAATTTAGATATAGCTAATATACGCAACAAACTGTTTGATTGCAAGCCTTGCCGAGGCGGCGGGAGAGACTGCGGATGCGGCGCCGACGCTGCGCGCGCGCCTTCCGGCGCTGTAAGATTGGCGCGACATGACGGGAACCCGTGATTCGCTGATCGCCGCTGCGCGCGCCTGCTGCCCGCAATCGCACTCCCCGTATTCCGGTATTCGTGTCGGCGCCGCGATCCGCGCAACGAGCGGCGCCGTGTATCTGGGCACGAATGTCGAGAACGCGGCCTATCCGCTCGGCAATTGCGCGGAAACGAGCGCGATCGCGGCCGGCGTTCAATCTGAGGGCGCCGGTTTCCGGATCGCCGAGCTTGCAGTGTGGGCGACCGACCGGCACGGCCGGACCATCGCAGCCTCGCCTTGCGGCGGATGCCGGCAGCGAATACGGGAGCTCGCGGTCGATGGTGCCGTCGCGATTCACTTTCCTTGGAGCGAAGGCGGGATCCGCACGGCCACCCTCGACGAAATGCTGCCATTTGCTTTCTTCCTGCCGACGGATCGGTCCGGGCGATGAACGCCAGCGGGCCAGCGATTGCCGCGCGCCTGCTGGCGGTGCTGGACCTGACCAGCCTCGGCGAGGACGACACTGCGGAAACGATTACGCGCTTGTGCGAGGCCGCGGCGGGCGGCGGGCATCCGGCGGCTGTCTGCGTCTACCCGGAGCACATCGAGACGGCGCGAAAGGAGCTGGACCTGCGAGGCGCGGCCGATGTCGCGATCGCGACCGTCGTGAACTTTCCCGACGGCGGCAACGACCTCGCGCGCGTGCTGCGTGAAACACACCGCGCGCTGGCCGCCGGTGCCGACGAGATCGACATCGTGTTTCCCTGGCGCGCGTACATCAATGGCGACCGGGACGGCGGGCCCGTGATGCTGCAACGCTGCAAGGAAATCTGCGGACCGAGGGTCCTGAAGGTGATACTGGAAACGGGCGCGCTCGGCGATCCGTTGCTGATCCGGGAATTGAGTGTCACGTCGCTCGCCTCTGGCGCGGACTTCATCAAGACTTCGACGGGCAAGGTCGGCAAAGGCGCGACCCCCGAGGCCGCGCGCATCATCCTCGAATGCCTGCGCGATAGGAACGGAAAAGGCGGTTTCAAGGCATCCGGCGGTATCCGGACCATCGCTGAGGCGAGTCTTTACCTGACTCTGGCGGATGAAATCCTGGGTGCGGGCTGGGCCACGCCGGCCTGCTTCAGGATAGGCGCCAGTTCGCTGCTCCGGGAGCTGAGAACTGCCATGAATCAACCGGTCAAGTGATGGCTGCGCGCACTCGGAGCGACGAACGGATCGCCTGGCTTCCACAGGAAGCCATCCGGCGCAAGCGCGACGGCGAGACGCTCGTTGCAGCCGATCTGCAGGCACTCGTTCGCGGCATGGCCGACGGCAGCCTCGCGGACGCGCAGGTCGCCGCATTCGCGATGGCCGTCTATTTCCGTGGCATGACGGCCGCCGAATGTGCCGCCCTGACGCTTGCGATGCGTGACAGCGGAGAGGTCTTCGACTGGAAGCACGAATCGCTGCCTGGGCCCATACTCGACAAGCATTCGACCGGCGGCGTCGGTGATCTCGTGTCAATTGTGCTCGGCCCGATGCTCGCCGCCTGTGGCGCCTACGTGCCGATGATCGCGGGCCGCGGGCTCGCTCACACCGGCGGGACACTCGACAAGCTGGAAGCCATACCGGGTTATCGGGTGGAGCCGGAGCCGGCATTGTTTCGCAGGTCAGTGCGTGAAGCCGGCGTTGCAATCATCGGCGCAGGTGCGCACATCGCGCCGGCGGACCGGCGCCTGTATGCAATCCGCGATGTCACCGCGACGGTCGATTGCATACCGCTGATCGTCGCCTCGATCCTGTCGAAGAAGCTGGCGGCAGGCACCGATGCGCTCGTGCTCGACGTCAAGACTGGCAATGGCGCGGTGATCACCGATCCGATGCGCGGCCGCGAGCTGGGCACCCGCATCATTGAAACCGCAGCGGAAGCGGGCCTGCGCGCAACAGCGCTGCTGACCGACATGTCCGAGCCGCTTGCGCGTTCAGCGGGTAATGCCCTGGAGATACGCGAGGTGCTCGGCATTCTGCGCGGCAAGCCGGCTGATGCGAGGCTCATGGAGGTCACGCTTGCGCTCGGCGCTGAAGTCATGGTGCTGGGCGGACTCGCGGCAAGCGCGAATGCTGCGCGGGCAGCGCTTACGAATTCGCTGGCAGCCGGTGCGGCTGCCGAGCGATTTGGCCGCATGGTTGCCTGCCTCGGCGGGCCGGTGGATTTCATGGAACGGCCGGATCGGTATCTCGCGACTGCGCCGGTCATCGTGGAAGTGGCCGCATCACGCGACGGGTACGTCACTGCGATCGACACGCGCGAGCTGGGTCTTGCGGTCGTGGCACTGGGCGGTGGTCGTACGGCGCCTGATCAGGCCGTGGATCCGGCCGTCGGCCTGGACCGGCTGGCATCGCTTACACAATCGGTTCGGGCCGGCACGCCGCTCGCGCGGGTGCATGCCGCGAGCGCCGATGCCGCGCGGCAGGCCGTGCTCGCTGTTACCCGCGCCTATGTGATCGGTAACGCGCCCCTGGTGCGGCCGGAACTGATCGAGCGGATCGCGGGCCGGTGCTAGGCCGGGATATGTGATCGGAGCGTCGCGGAGAACTCTCGTCGCGTTGCACGGGCGGCGAATGATCGGTCCGCGCAAACGCGGGTGTCGGCGCAAATGGCACGGCCTGGCGCATCGTCCTCTCGATGTCCCGGAGCAACGACGTTTCATCGTCTGACACCAGCGACACCGCATGGCCATCGTTACCAGCACGGGCCGTGCGGCCGATCCGGTGCACGTAGTCTTCCGGCACATGCGGCATGTCGAAATTGACGACCTGCGGCAGTTCCCGGATATCGAGGCCACGCGATGCGACTTCGGTCGCGACCAGCGCAGTCAGCCTGCCGGCCTTGAAGTCAGCGAGTGCGCGCGTGCGCGCAGCCTGGCTCTTGTTGCCATGGATCGCGGCCGAGCGGATGCCGGCCCGTTCGAGCTGCTGTGACAGCCGATTCGCGCCGTGTTTTGTGCGCGTGAATACCAGCGCCTGGTGCCAGCGGCCCTCGCCATTGGCTCCATTCTGGAACAGGTGCACCAGCAGGTGCCGCTTGTCGTCCTTGGCGACGCGAAATGCGCGCTGCACGACTTTTTCCACCGTGCTGTTCGGCGGCGTCACTTCGACCTGCACCGGCTTGACCAGGATTCGTGATGCGAGCACGCGGATGTCCGGCGTGTAGGTCGCCGAGAACATCAGGTTCTGGCGTTGCGCAGGCAAGAGCTTGATCACGCGCTTGATGTCGTGGATGAAGCCCATGTCGAGCATGCGGTCGGCTTCGTCGAGCACGAAGTGCTTCACTTCCGAGAGATCGACGAGGTGGCGATTCGCTAGATCGAGCAGGCGGCCAGGCGTCGCGACCAGGATGTCGCAACCGGAACGAAGCCTGTCGATTTGCGGCTGCTCGCCGACACCGCCGAAGATCACGCAGGCACGCAGGTTCTTGCGCACACCGTAGGTCCGGATGCTTTCGAGGATCTGGGCCGCGAGCTCACGCGTCGGCGCCAGGATCAGCACGCGCGGCGCGCGGCCACCGGCAGCACGCAGCAGTTGCAGCAGCGGCAGCACGAAGGCCGCGGTCTTGCCCGTGCCGGTCTGGGCGCCGGCCAGCAGGTCGCGACCGGCGAGTACCGGCGGAATGGCTTCCACCTGGATCGGGGTGGGCATGTCGTAGCCACGGTCGGCAACAGCCGAGAGCAGCCCGGGCTCGAGCCCTAGGTCATTGAATTTCATAAATGTTTTTTGGGGTCCGGGGAGGGTCAGGCGCGCGGACTATACAGGAAAGCCGGCTGGCATGTGCGAAAGCTTCCAATGTGCGGTCTGGCGCGCCACGTGTGAGAATTGCCGCACATGTGGGCGCGACCTGCGCCCCGGCGAATGGAGGTTCCCATGCGTTTTCTTGTCACTGGCCTGCTCGCGCTGTCGAGCCTGGCCCTCTCCGGCTGCGGCTATAACACGATCCAGACCCAGGACGAGGCCGTGAAAGCGGCGTGGTCCGAGGTCGTGAACCAGTATCAGCGTCGCGCGGACCTGATCCCGAACCTCGTGAATACCGTGAAGGGCTTTGCCGTGCAGGAACAGAAAGTGCTGATCGGCGTCACGGAGGCGCGCGCCCGGGCAACCTCGATCCAGGTGACCCCGGAGGTGCTCAATGATCCGGAAGCGCTGAAGAAGTTCCAGGCCGCGCAGGGGGAGCTGACCAACGCGCTGAAGAGCTTGATCGCCATCAGCGAGAACTACCCGGAACTGAAATCGGACCAGAACTTCCGCGACCTGCAGGCGCAGCTCGAGGGCACCGAAAACCGCATCACCGTCGCGCGCAACCGCTACATCGAGGCGGTGCAGACCTTCAACGCCACGATCCGGCGGTTTCCGGTCAACCTGACCGCGATGCTGTTCAAGTACGGCGTCAAGGCAAACTTCACGGTCGAGAACGAGGCCGAGATCGCCCGTCCGCCGACCGTGGATTTCGGCACGACGCCGCCCGCTCCAACCGAGGCGCCGGCGCCGACCGGCTGACGCAAGCGAAGCGCCCGCGATGATCCAGCACCCCGCGCTGCGATTCGCCGCGCTGGCATCAGTGCTGCTGCTCGCAGCGCTGCCCGGCAGCGGGGCAATGGCGCAGGCGTTGCGGCCCATCCCGCCGCTCACGACACGCGTGACGGACCTGACGGGGACGCTCACCGCCACCCAGCAGGCGCAGCTCGAGTCGCGCCTCGCCGAATTCGAGTCGCGCAAGGGCGCGCAGCTCGCGGTGCTGATCGTTGCAAGCACGCAGCCCGAGGAAATCGAACAGTATTCGATCCGTGTCGTCGACGCCTGGAAGCTCGGGCGCGAGAAGCCGGACGACGGCGCACTGCTGCTGGTCGCAAAGGACGATCGGGCCATGCGCATCGAAGTGGGCCGCGGCCTCGAGGGTGCGCTCACCGATCTCGTGAGCAAGCGGATCATTGCCGATACGATCACGCCGCTGTTCCGGCAGGGAGATTTTGCCGGTGGAATCACCGCGGGCATCGAGCAGATGATTCGCGTCGTCGACGGCGAACCGCTGCCCGCGCCCGACCAGCAATGGGGCAGCGGGACGGAGCGCCTCGCCAACATGCTGCCGTTTCTGCTGGGCGTCGTCTTTGTCGGTTCGGCGGTGCTACGGGCGCTGTTCGGGCGCGCCCTCGGCTCGGTCGCGACCGGTGGTGTTACCGGGGCCATCGCCTGGTGGCTGACATCGGTGCTCGGGCTTGCGATGGGAATCGGGGCCGTCGCCTTCGTCGTCTCGTTGTTACTCGGCTTCGGTGGCGGTAGACGCTGGTCGAGCCGTCCGGGTCACGGCGGCTGGACATCGGGCGGATGGGGCGGGGTCGGCAGCGGTGGAGGCTTTGGGCGCGGTGGCGGCGGCTTCGGCGGCGGTGGCGGTAGTTTCGGCGGCGGCGGCGCGTCGGGGCGCTGGTAACCCGTGCAAGTCGCACGCGTGCTGCGCCATCTGTTTGCAACTCACTGGGGCACCCGGCGCCGGTTCAATGCGCAAGTGCTCGCGCGCATCGAGCGGGCGCTGCGGCGGATCGAAGGGCAGCACGCCGGCGAGTTGCGGTTTGCGGTCGAGACCGCGTTCGACCTGCCGGAACTCTGGTACGGAGTCACGCCGCGTCAGCGAGCATTGCAGGTGTTCGGTCATCTCGGGGTCTGGGACACGGCGGGCAACAATGGGGTGCTGATCTACGTGCTGGTGGCCGATCGCGATGTGGAGATCATCGCGGACCGCGCGATTGCCGCGCACGTGACGCAGGCCGAATGGGATGCAGTGTGCCGCGACATGGAAGAGCATTACCGCGCCGGCCGTTTTGCCGAAGGCTCCGAGACCGGCATCGCGGCCATCGGCGGGCTGCTCACGAAACACTTTCCCGGTCGCGGCGCGGATCGCGACGAGCAGCCGAACCAGCCTGTGCTGCTGTAGGAGAAAACCATGACAAAGTTCGACCAGCGGGGCAATCCTGTTTCATATGGCGCGCAGTCGGCGATTGACGCTCTTGATCACGTATGCGACATGCTGCATGCCTATCAAGCAGACCCGCTGGCCGAGGTCGACAAGATCATCGCCGAACATCCGGATTTCGCGATGGCGCATGCCTTCCGCGCCGGAGCACTGGCGACCGCGACCGACAAGGCGTTTGAGCCGGAATTCATCAAGAGCGTGAAGGCGGCCGAGCAGTTTGCATCGAAGGCCAACGAACGCGAGCGGCTGCATATCGACGCGGTCAGGGCCTGGCGGGACGGCGACTGGGAACGAGCCACGGAACATTGGGGACGCGCTGCAATTTCCTGGCCACGCGACCTGCTGGCGCTTCAATATGCGCATGTCAGCGATTTCTTCCTGGGCTATTCGCACATGTTGCGCGATCGCATTGCCCGCGCGCTGCCGCAATGGAGTAGCGGTGTCCCGGGATATGGCTTCGTCAAGGGCATGTACGCGTTCGGCCTGGAGGAAGCGGGCGATTACGAACAGGCTGAAGCGCAGGGCCGCGAGGCTGTCGCGCTGAACCGGCAGGACGGCTGGGCCGTGCACGCCGTAACCCATGTCCTGGAAATGCAGGGCCGTACCCGCGAAGGCGCGGATTTTCTCGCGGCCGGTGTCGATGGCTGGGCCCCCAACAGCATGTTTGCCTATCACCTGTGGTGGCACAAGGCGCTGTTCCACCTCGATTCGAATGACGTGGCCTCAGCGCTTGCGCTGTTCGACGAGAAGATCTCGGCCGGCGGATTTGGCCAGGCCCTCGAACTGCTCGACGGGTCGGCTCTGCTATGGCGGATTTCCCTGCTTGGCCACGATGTCGGCGATCGCTGGAACGGCCTCAGCGCGAAATGGAAGTCGCGGATCGACGATGGTTACTACGCCTTCAACGACGCGAACGCAATGATGGCATTCGTCGGCGCCGGCGACGGCGCGGCGCAGCAACGGCAGATTGAAACCGTGAAGCGTGCGGCGGCCGGAACCGGAACCAATGCGATGATGAGCCGCGAGGTCGGCCTGCCGGCTTGCGAGGGCTTCGCTGCCTTCGGCCGTGGCGATTATTCGAAGGCGATCGAACTGCTGCTCCCGCTGCGTGCCAAGGCCAGTCGCTTTGGCGGAAGCCACGCGCAGCGTGACATGTTCTCGTGGACGCTGACAGAGGCGGCGATCCGTCTGGGCAATCGCGCGCTCGCCGACACCTTCGTCGCCGAGCGTCTGTCATGGAAGCCGGATAGCCCGGTCAATCGCGCGTGGGCGGCGCGCGCCGCCAAGCTGCAGGCGACGCGCGCGGCATAGGCCGTAGGAGACTCCGCTAGGGTTGCGCGGGCGCCGCGGGCATCGGACCTTCGGCATTCACCTCGTACGCGACACGCCATACGCCGTCGGCGCCTTTCTGCCAGTAGTCGGCAAACGGGTTGTTGAAGGTTGTCGGCGTCTTGTTGTCCTTCGTCGTCACCGTGTACGAACCAACCGTGAATGTGAGCGCTTCCGTGTCACTGATGACGACGAGCTTGTCGATGCTGGCCGGGCCAAACTCGACGGACTCGAAGGTCGCAAAGAATGCGGCGGCACCCTTCTCGATGTCAGCACGGCCCTTGAATGTCGCGGCATTCGCCAGGACCCAGGTTGCATCCTCTGTAAAGACGCTGGCGACACTGGCGCTGTCCTTGCTTGCGAAGGCCGCCAGGATCTTCTCCATGGCTGCTTTCAGCTCGGCCTGGATCGCGGCCGGGTCCGGCGGCGGGGGCGCGGGGGGCGCCTCCGCTGCTTTCTGGGCACACCCGGAAAGCAGTGCAAGAACGATGATCGACCCTGTCAACGTCAGGAATTTCATGGCGCGCCTCCCCGGATATACCCACCGCGATTGAGATGCGAGGGATATTATCCGGTTTGGCGCGCCAGCTCCATGGTGTCAGCGAGGCATCTACTTGATGGCGTAGACGAGATTGACCGTGGTCAGCGTGTCCGTATTCTTGAGGCCCGCCGGCGGATCGGTGTTGTGCCGCACGCCGACGCCGAACGACAAGGCGAATGCGTCGCTCATCCTGACCTGCAATGCCAGCTCGTTGATCGCCAGCGTGTTGTTTGAGCCGGATTCGACGCTGAACCGGTTGATCAGGCTGGTGGTGTCGGTCAGCACCCGCTCGAAGTTGAGGTCGCCGCGAATGACCGCGTCTCCGAGCGTTTCCGAGGTCACCGAATTCTTCAGGCGTCGATAGCCCAGGCCGAGCTGCCCGGTGAGCTTGGTTGACTCGGTGTCGATCAGCTTGCGGCCGTAGCCTGTGGTTGCGCTCGTCTGATAGTCGAAACCGCTGAATTCGTCCTTCTCGTAGCGAAGACCGCCGAACCAGAAGCTGCGCTCCGTGAGCTTGTAATCCGACTGCCAGCCGGCGCCGTAGCGTTCGGCCGTGACGTTGCCGTCGTTCGAAGCGCGCAATGCCGACAGGCCAAAGCCGTGCTTCCAGCGATCCAGTTCGCGCGCCAGGTCAAGCCGGATATTGATATTGTCGTTGTCGGCGTTGCCGCGTGAAAAGACAATGCCGCCCTCACCTTTGCCGGACCAGTTGGCTTCCGCGGCCGCGCCTGTGCCGGCCAGCGCCATCAGACCGATACCCAAAATCAACCGTTGCATGAAACATTCTCCCTTTCAATCTCGTGGGACCACGAGGCTGGCGCATGCTACTTTTGGAGAATGAACGGCAGCTGAACGGCTGCCGGGAGATCGGCAGTCACGGCAATTTGCGCGCGAACCTGACTAAAACGGTCTGCTAGAACCTGTACGTTGACCGCAGATAATAGTAAGCGCCGTTGAATGAAATAGGCTGCAGCACGTCGTAGGGCAGATTGCCGAAGTAGTTGATGTCGGAACTCGAGAGATCCGGATAATTATCCAGGATGTTGTTGCCGCCGATCGCAACGGTCAGTCCCTTGGTCACGCGATACTCGACATCCAGATCGACTCCCACCTCGGCGCCGTAGACCTGTTCCGGTTCGAACCCATCGCCAAAATTGAACACGCGCTTCGCTTCGCCCCAGCGTGTTGCCCGGCCCAGGATCGACCAACGATCGCTGCTCCAGTGAGCGGTGAGGATCAGCTTGTCGTCCGGCGCCGCAGTCTCCAGCGTATTTCGTTCCTCGACACCGAACAGCACAGTGCCGACGCCGAGCGAATCGAGGACCGGCGGGTTGGGATCGACTCTGACCACATCGGTCTGGGACTTGTTGTAAGCGGCACTGAAAGTGAGCTTGCTTGCCGATAAATCGAAGCCGTACTCGGCAACGATGTCGAAGCCGTCGGTTTCGGTATCAACCGCATTGGTGAAAAAGCGCACGCCGAGCACGTTCGGTATGCCGAGCGAGGTGTCGATGAAATCCGTCACGGCCTGTCCGCCGATGCGCTCAGACAGGGTAATGCGGTTATCGATGTTCACCCGATAGTAGTCAACCGTCAGGCGAAATCCCGCTTCAGTCCGGATGACAAAGCCGAGGTTGTAGCTGACCGACTCCTCGGCCTTGAGATCCTGCGCACCGAGCAATTGCGCGATCGGGTCATCGGTCGGCAGGTTCAGGACTTTTTCGAGCTGGCCGCCGGTTCCAAAGCTGGTCGTGGAGCCACGGAAGAACGACTGGGTCAGGGACGGCGCGCGAAAGCCCGTGCCCACTGTGCCGCGGACGGCAAATACCGGATTGAACTCGTATCGGGCGGAGAACTTGCCGTTGACCGAGTTGCCGAAGTCGCTGTAGTCCTCGAATCGGCCGGCGATGCCGAGCTGAAGTTTGTCGGTGATGCTGGACTCGAGATCCACGTACGCGCTGATGGCATTCCGGTCGACATCGACGGTTTCAGCGGGCTGCAGACCCGAGCCTGCTTCGGTGCCGATCGGCACGTCAGTGACCGGCCCCGCGATGTAGGACTCGGGATCGCCGGCGGTGGTCTTATAGTTCTCCACCCTGTACTCGAGGCCCCAGGCAAAATTCAGCGGGTTTGCAAAACCACCAATTTCGAAAGGCCGTGTCATGTCGAACCGGACATCCCACTGTGTCAGCTTCAGCTCCTCGATGTTGAAGCTCGTCGGACTCGCGGCGCCAAGCGACGGATTGAGGGAGTTCGTGATGTCGTGGTCGAAGTTGTTGGAGCCGTAAACCGCGCTCAGGTCCCAGGTCCATTCCGACGCAAGAGTCCCGCGAACGCCGGCGGCCAACGAGAAATCATCGACGGTTGCATCCAGCACCGGTATGTAGCCGCCGGGAAAGATCGACGGCACATTCGCCGATGAGTCGGGATAGCGGAAGAAGTTTGCCCCTTCACCCTGGCGATGCGAATAACTGCCGAATGAATAGAACTCCGCCGTATCAGCGACGGCGAAGGCCGAGTTGTACATCAGGTTGAGGTCTTTGGTCGGGCCGTCGCCGGCCTTGTGTGTCTGGGTCCCGAGCAGGGCCAGATTGGGAGGCGTCTGGTTTTCGAAGAACGGAATCTGGTCGGGGCCGGAGCGCAGTGTCTGGTCCCTGTCGCGATACTCGGCGGTCAGATTCAGGAAACCATCCTGCCCGATGCCGAAGCCGGCATTGGTCGACACGAAAAACGTGTCGCCATCCGTGACGCTCTTGCCGGTGGGTTTGAAATCGGTCCGGTTCTGGCCAAAGCTGAGCGTCGCTTCGCCGCCCTCGGCGGCATCCCTCAGCACGATGTTGATGACGCCGGCGATGGCGTCAGAGCCGTACTGGGCGCCCGCGCCGTCGCGCAGCACCTCGATGCGCTCGATAGCGCCCTCCGGAATAGTGTTCAGATCGACCGGGCTCGTACCCTTGCCGAGCTTCGATTCGGTGGTCAGCGTCGCCGTGCCATGCCGCCGCTTGCCGTTGATCAGCACGAGCGTCTGGTCGGGGCTCAGACCGCGCAATTGCGCGGGCCGCACGATATCCGCGAAGTCAGAGTTCGACTGGCGTGGCAGATTGAAGGAAGGCACCAGGGACTGCAGGGCCGCGCCAACCTCGCCGGGGAGCGCAGCGGACTGATGCATGTCGGCGGTCGTCACGACGTCGACCGGCGCCAGGCTCTCGTCAGCGATGTGACCGGCGAAGCGCGTGCCGACGATGACGACTTCCTCCAGGTCCTCCGACTTGTCGGCTGCGAGGGCGATTCCGTTGGGAGACAGGCACAAGCCGGTCACGGCCAGGGCGAGGATCGAACTTCTTTCCGGATGCAGATTGCTGGCCATGTTGCAGCCCCCTTGTTATTGCCTTGGCGCCCGGTGAGTCTATTGCGGCCCGGGAAGGCCGGTCAACGCCGAAGCTGAATGCTCCATTCAGGCCCCGATCCGATCCGGTATTGGTCCGCGAAGCTGCCCTGGTTGATGGCGAGCGACACGTTGTTGAGGCTGTTCAGGTAGAGCAACGGCTCGCCAAGCGCCACTTCGCCGAAGGTATGCACGTAGGGCGCCGTCAGTTCGAGGACAACCTTGCCGCCGTTCGAGATGCTGACCTTGACCGGATCGCCGATCTTGAGTTGCAGGCCATCCAGCGTCTTGCGGTCGATGTTGCTCCAGAGATTTCCATAGGTGCCATCGAGGGTCTGGACGTTTCCGTAGGCGACTCCATCCTCGTAGCGCGCCTTTTCGTAAGGAATCGTCACGACCTGCGCCGGCAGCAGGCGGCCGACCTGTTCGAATGTGATGACGCCCGCAGCGAGCCGCGCGCCGGTGAATGCATAAACGTCGCGACCGTGAAAAGTGTAGTTGTTCTCCGTGTTCTTGCGGCGGTTCACCGCCTCGTCGATCTGACGCACCGCTTCGATCCCGAGGCGCGTGGCGACGAAGGTCAGGGTTCCATTGTCGGGGGTCACGAAGTAGTGGCCAGATTTCGTCTTCAGCACGATCGACTTGCGATCCGTGCCGACGCCGGGGTCGACGACCGACACGAACACCGTGCCGCTCGGCCAGTACTCCGCGACCTGCACGAGACGCAGGGACGCTTCCCAGATGTTGAATGCGGGGACCTCGTGCGTCAGATCGTAGATCCGGATTTCGGGTGACACACCGACGGCCACGCCCTTCATCGCGGCGACAGCACCGTCCTTCGTGCCGAAATCAGATTGAAGAACGAGTGCGTTCTGCGGCCAGGCGACCGCAGAGTAGAGGCAGGCGATTGCAACCAGGGTTGTCAGTTTCATGCGCATCATCCTCAGACCAGCGTGTGATAGACCTTCTGCACGTCGTCATCCTGCTCCAGCAGGTCGATCAATTCGAGCGCTTCGGTTGCCTGGGGCTCGGGCAACTCGATCGGCGTCGTGCAGATGTATTCGTGTTCGGCGGAAAGCGGCACGATCTTTCTTTCCTCGAGCCGCTTCTGCAGCTGCCCGAAATTCTCGAAGTCGCAGCGCACGACCAGCTGCGGCTCGCCCTTTTCGCCGGTGCTCTCGCCCATCTCCTCGAGCCCGTGATCGATCAGGTCGAGTTCCAGCTCTTCCTGGTCGATGCCGGCCGGGTCCAGGCGGAATACGCCCATGCGGCGGAACAGGAAACTGACGCTGCCATTGCTCGCCAGGTTGCCGCCGTGCTTGCTGAAGATATTGCGGACGCTTGCGACCGTGCGGGTCGGATTGTCGGTTGCAGTCTCGACCAGCACGGCGACACCGTGCGGCGCATAGCCCTCGTACAGGACCTGCTGGTAATCCGCGGCCCCCTGGCCCGAGGCGCGGCGGATGGCCGCCTCGATCCGGTCCTTGGGCATGTTGATCGAGCGTGCATTCTGGATCACGCGGCGCAGCGCCGGGTTATTGGCCGGATCCGCGCCGCCCGACTTGACTGCAATGGTGATGTCCTTGCCGATTCGCGCGAACTGCTTCGCCATGCGGTTCCAGCGCGCGAACATTGCATGCTTGCGGACTTCGAATATTCGCCCCATAACACAAGTATCGCACCGGACCCGCGGCTGCGGGTAGGATGAGCGGCATGCGCGATGCAATGCGTCGATTCATGATTCGACAGATGTTGCACATGGCGCGCGCGGCGGTCGTGCGCCATCCGACGCCGGACCAGATCCGGCGTGTTGCCGCACGCATCGGACCGCTGATCGCGCGACGAGAAAACTATACATGCTCGGCGTCAATGGCAGTCGGCGCCTGTCGCGCCCGGTGGATCGAACCGGACGGCGTCGCAGTCGATAGCGTGATCCTTTACCTGCACGGAGGCGCGTTCGTCGCCGAGACGCCCGCCATCCACGATCCGATGCTCGCGGCAATCGGCCGCGCCGGCGGGGCCAGGGGCCTGATGGTGGACTACCGGCTTGCGCCCGAGAATCCGTTTCCGGCCGCGATCGAGGATTGCTACGCGGCCTGGAATTTCCTGTTGTCGTCCGGCATCGATCCGGGCCGGATCGTCATTGCAGGCGACTCGGCCGGCGGCAATCTCGCCGTCGTCACGGCGATGCGCGCGCGCGACGAGGGCATGCCGCAGGCGGCCGGCCTGGTGTTGCTGTCTCCGGTGCTCGACTGGACATTCAGCGGCGACTCGATCCAGCGCAATGACGGCCTGGATCACTTGTTCCGCGCATCGAGCGTGCGGGATCTCGTGCCGTACTACGGCGCGGGCATCAATCCGCGCGACCCGCGCCTGTCGCCATTGCTCGGCGACCTGGAAGGCCTGCCGCCGGTCCTGCTCATGGTCGGCAGCTCCGAATTACTGCTGGACGACTCCGTTCGTTTCGCCATGTGCCTGCCCGATTCCACCTTGCGGATCTGGCACGACATGCCGCATGTGTTCCCCGCGATGCGCGGGCTCGCGGCGGGCGACGCGGCAATTCGCGAAATCGGCGAATTCATCCGGGAGCGCACCGCCGCGGCGACCGCAGGCGCCAGCTGAGATTCAAGCGCGCCTAACGCGACTGCGGGTCGTGCTTCTGGCGATAGATGCGCGCACTCATGCGATCCGCATTGCGCTCCAACCGGGCGCGTTCTGCCGGCGTCACGACGCCATCCGACTTGGCATAGCGCTCGTGCATGTGCAGGCGGCGTTCGCCGGCAATCAGGCGCCTGGTCTCGGGGCGCGTCAGCTCGCCCGAACGCACGCCCTGCGCGATGCGGGCGCGCTGGTTGTGTTCCCGGGCATCCAGCCTTGGCGTGCCCGCCAGGGCCGGGACCGATATCGCCGCCAGGGCGGCTGCAATTGCAAACTTCCTGAACATGTTGTGTCTCCTGCCCGAATCGCTCACGATTTGTGGCGTTACGAGACAAGAACGGCCCGCCGACGGCGGCGTTGACGAGGATCCGATGCACCCGCTGTCCCGCTTCGTGATCGATGTCCCGGATTTCCCGAAACCCGGCATCCTGTTCCGTGACATAACGCCGCTGCTGCGCTCGCACTTTGGCCAGGCCATGGAGGCGCTCGACGGCCTGTTCAGCGCCGCCGAATGGGACGAAACCGATGCAGTGGCGGGCGTTGAGTCGCGCGGGTTCATCCTGGCCGCGGCGCTGGCCGAGCGGCGAAAGAAAGGATTCGTGCCGATCCGCAAGAAAGGCAAACTGCCACCGCCGGTCGTCGACCGCAGCTACGAACTGGAGTACGGGTCCGGTGTTCTCGAAATGCAGCGCGGCCATGGCCGTCTGTTGCTGATCGACGACGTGCTGGCAACCGGTGGCACGCTGTCGGCATCGGCGATGCTTGCCGTGGATGCAGGCTACCGCGTCGAACATCTGGGCCTGCTGATCGACCTGGGCTTCGCGCCGGACTTTCGCTGGCAGGGACAGAAGGCGCGCGCCGTGATCCGCTATGGCGGATGAACTGCCTGCAGCGCTTGTCGTCATGGCGCTGACGGCAGAAGGCGCCGGGCGATTCGAGCGGCAAGGCATCCCGGTGCTGTACACGGGCATCGGCAAGGTCAATGCCGCGGCCGCGCTCACCCGGCGGCTCGCGCAATACCGATGCGCGAATCGCGCAATGCCGCTGGTCGTCAATTTTGGGACCGCGGGCAGCCAGCGGCATCCGGCCCACTCGCTAGTTGGCTGTCATCGATTCATCGACCGCGATATGGATGTGTCGGCGCTCGGCTTCCCGCCGGGGACGACGCCATTCGACCCTCTGCCCGCGATCCTCGAGTTCCCGCCCCGTTTCGCGCATCTGCCCGCCGCGGTCTGCGGCAGCGGAGACTCATTTGCGGCAGGGGCGAGGGCAGTTCAATGCGATGTCATGGATATGGAGGCATATGCGATCGCAAAGGTCTGCCGCATCGAGGGGGCGGACTTTGCCTGCGCAAAGTTTGTCAGCGATGGCGCCGACGAGACTGCCGCTCATGACTGGCAGAAGAATGTCGCCGGTGCGGCGGAGGAGTTCGTCGCGCTCTACCTGGAGCTGGTCAGCCGTCCTTGAGCCGGGAGCCGCGCTTTGCGGCCATGTAACCGCGCACCATCTCGAGCGCGGTGCGCTCGCAAGGCGGCAGCTGGACGTCGCTCTCGCCAAGCGGCACGGTGCGCTCGCCCCAGCGCAGCACGTGCGCCGACCAGGAAAGACCCGCACCGAAGCCGGTCAGCAGCAGATTGCAACCCGATGCGACCCGCCCATCTTCCAGCGACTCGACGAGGGCGACCGGTACCGTCGCCGAAGACATGTTGCCGTAGCGCTGGATATTGACGTAGCAGCGCTCCATCGGAATGCCTGCGCGCTTGACGACCGCCTCGATGATGCGCAGATTCGCCTGATGCGGCACGACGAGGTGCACGTCGTCCGGCGCGAGCCCGCGCGACGAAAGAACGGCCTCGCAGGCATGACTCATGCCGATCACCGCGCGCTTGAAAATCTCCTGTCCCTCGAAGACCCAGTCCGTGTCGCCGAGCACCCAGCCCCTGTTGGCGTAGCGCGTGCCCATGCCGTGAACCTGCAGGATGCCGCGGACTTCCCCGTAACACCCGAGATGATCGGCCATCACGCCTTCCTCGCGCGTGGTCGCCTGCAGGATGACGGCAGCGCAGCCGTCGCCGAACAGCACCGAAACATTGCGGTTGGTCCAGTCCATCATCGGCGAGATCAACTCGCCGCCGATCACGAGCGCGTTCTTCACGACCCCGGTCTTGATCATCGAGCTCGCGGTGGTCAGGCCGTAAAGAAAGCTGGTGCAGGCGGTGTTGATGTCCATCGCGCCCGAACCATGGGCGCCGAGGCGGTTCTGGAGCCAGGAGGCCATGTTCGGAACCTGTTCATCCATGCTGCAGGTACCGAATATGATCAGGTCCAGGTCCTTGGCTTTCAGGCCAGCGGCGGCCAGCGCGCGGCTGGCCGATACATAGCCCATTTCGCCCAATGACACATGGGACACGCGCCGCTCGTGGATACCGGTGCGAGACCGGATCCATTCGTCGTCCGTGTCGAGGAATGTCGCCAGATCGGCGTTGGAAAGGACGGCCGGCGGCATGCACTTGCCCCAGCCGGTAATCGTCGCGAATGGCAATGGCGTCCCCCGGGGCGGCTCAGCCTGCGAATTGTACTACTGTATGAATTCCAACCTTTCAGGGCCGGAATCACTCCAAGTTCATGGAAGCTCAAGGGGGCGCGGTGATCGAGCTGGCCAGGGATGACGTAAGCGATGAGGCCGGGCGGGTCGCGCGCGCCAGGAATGGCGATGTGGCCGCCTTTGAAGGGCTTTACCAGGAGCACGTCGGCCGCGTCTATGGATTGTGCCTGCGCATGACCGGCCACCCGGCAACGGCGGAAGACCTGACCCAGGACACTTTCGTCAGCGCCTGGCGCAGCCTGCCCGGATACGAAGGCAGGAGCCGGTTTTCGACCTGGCTGCACCGGATCGCGGTCAACACGGTGCTCGCGCAAAGGCGCGCGCCACTGGGGCGGCACGAAGTCAGCATGACGGACGACGAGGGCGAGACGATGGATTTTGTGGCGGAACAGGCAATGGACGACGCGACGCCGATCGACCTGGAACGGGCGATCGCCGCGCTGCCGCCCGGAGCGCGCGACATCATGGTCCTGCACGGCATCTATGGATACAGCCACGAAGAGGCGGCCGGAATGCTCGATCTCGCCGTCGGAACATGCAAAGCACAGTTGCACCGCGCGCGGCAGTTGATGCGCGCGCGCCTGCACGCGGAGCACTGATCATGACGACCATTCCATTCGGACGCGGGCCGCAGAAAGATGAGTTGCTGGCGCAGGCCTCGAAGCTGCCACAGGAGATTGCACCGCCACGCGACCTGTGGCCGGCGATCGCGGCGCGGCTGGCGGCGCAGTCCCGCGCGGCACCACGCCGGTTCGCATGGCCTGCGGCACTCGCTGCCGGATTCCTGGTCGCGGCCGTATCGGCGCTCCTGACCTGGACACTGGTACGTGAACCGGACGCCGCGACCAGCAGGAACCTGCTTGCAGATCGTGCCGCCACACAGGCGGCGCCGCTGCCGGTCAGCTATGGGCCCAACTCGGCGCTCGGCGCGGTCCAGCTGGAGGCGCGCGATGAATTGCTGGTGCAATTCAGGCAGCGGCTCGGCGAACTGCCGCCGGAAACCCGCGCAACGGTCGTGAAGAATCTCGCGATCATCCAGCAGGCTGCCGACCAGATCGACGCGGCGCTTGCCAGGGATCCTGCGAGTGGCCTGCTGAATGACCTGCTGCGCAACACCTATCAGGAAGAACTGCAAATTTATTCGAAGGTCGTCACCTCCGGTGACGCCCGCACAAGGAGGACCTGACATGAACACCCGGATTTCCCTGGCCATTGCGGCCGCATTAATGGCCGCTGCCCCGCTCGCCGGGGCGGCCCAGAATCTGAACAAGACTGCGACCGTCGCTGCAGACGCGACCATTGACGTGTCGAATGTAAGAGGCCTCGTCGAGGTGACCGGCTGGGACCGTAACGAAGTCGAGCTGACCGCCGTGCTCGAGAACGACAAGGACAGGCTCGAATTCGAGGCGACCGAGCGGCAGGTGCGAATCAAGGTCGTGACAGCGGACGATGATTACGACAATGGTGACGATGCGATGCTGACGCTCAGGATTCCGAAGGGCGCGCGCATTTCGACCGAGACCGTGAGCGCCGACACCACGGTTTCGGGCGTCCTCGGCGAACAGCGTCTCGAGAGCGTCAGCGGCGAGGTCCGGTCCCAGGCGTATGACGCTCCGGTGAAGCTGAGCACGGTCAGCGGCGACGGAGCGATCAGTGGCACCGGCGGCAAAGCGGCGGTGACGGTCGAGAGCGTCAGCGGCCTGATCACGGTGGGCGGTGTCCGCGGTGATTTCGACGGCGAGGTGGTCAGCGGCGATCTCAGGATCAATCTGGCGGCCGTTGAGCGGGTGAATGCCAGGTCGATCTCGGGCGACGTCGACGTGCACGCCGAATTGATGGCGAATGCCCGTGTCGAGATGAAAACAGTCAGCGGCACGATCAAGCTGACGATGAAGCCGCCCGTCAACGCCGAGTTCGACATGGAATCGTTCAGCGGCGACATCAACAACTGCTTCGGCCAGAAGGCCCGCGACAAGAGCCGTTATGGCCCGGGTAGCGAGCTGAATTTCACGCAGGGCAGCGGTGGCGCGCGGGTCAGCATCAATTCACTGAGCGGCGACATCACGGTCTGCGACCGCTAGGCTAGAATCCGGGGGTTCCCTTGAACCCCCGGATTCATGCGTCTGAGGAAAAAGCCCGTCGCGTTGACCCTGGCCGCCATCGCGGCCGTCGTGCTTCTCGCACTGGCAATTCTTTGGATCGGCGTGCGAACCGACGCGGCACATCGCGCCCTGGGCGATTACCTTGGCGAGATGACCGGCCTGCCGGTCACCGTCAGCACGCTTTCGATCGGATTCCTGCCGACGCCGTCAGTGGAAGTTGGTGGCCTCGAGATCGCGCAGCCGCCGGGCTTTGCGACGGATCCGCTGCTGGAAGCCGGCAGCGCGCGCGTCGCGCTGACCTGGCGTGCCGCGTTCGGCGGCGATCCGGCATTGCGGTCGATTGCGGTGTCCGACGTGACCATGCGGCCCGAGTTCATTGCCGACGGCTCGGACAATTTTTCCGCGCTCATCGAGCGGCTCTCGGAGCTTGGCGGGAAAGGGGAGCCGCGCTGGTCCATCGGCAAGTTCGAACTGGAACGCGGCGCGCTCGAATTCTACGACGCCGCTGCCAACCTCAGCTTTCGCCTGACGGCGATCGGGATCGCTGCCGATTCCATCGCGCCGGCAGCCGAATTTCCCGTCAATCTGCAACTGGCGGGCGTCAGCGGCGGCCACACGCTGCACTTCGCTCTTCAGGGACGGGGATTGCTTGATCCGGTTGCCAAACGTTATCTGGCCCGCGACCTGGCGCTGCGCGGCTGGGTCGGCGGCGAGCCCCTGCCGCTCGCCGGTATTGAACTCGAGGGCGGCATCGGGGTCGCAAGTTATGACGGGGCATCGGGCACGGCCGAAATCAAGGCTGGAAAAATGGCGCTCGCGGGCATCCGCAGCGAATTCGAGTTGCAGTCCACGGTCGGCGATCGCGGAACGAGCCTGTCGTTCACGCTCGTGACCTCGCCGTTCTCGCCGCGCTCCGCGGCCATCGCATTCGGCAGTCCGTTG
>Ga0209797_10000001_pt1 | contig 200347 bp, 215 predicted proteins | sample DOMMetBare3Fresh_2_FD_187472 | JGI IMG/M metagenome (GOLD analysis project Ga0209797, IMG submission 187472) | Wetland sediment microbial communities from St. Louis River estuary, USA, under dissolved organic matter induced mercury methylation -... | ecosystem: Environmental > Aquatic >... | reverse complement strand
GCGACGGTCAGGCGTTTTTCGACGAACCACTCGCCCCCGCCCGCCTTGAGCCGGGCCTCGATCTGCTGCAGGAAACGCGTGATGGGGCCCGCCGCCAGCGCCTCGCGCGCCTTCTTCTTGGCTTCGCCTTCGAGCGCCATGGTGTTGCCGATCTTGGTGGAGACGTCCTCGACCGCGTCCATCACCTCGTCCACCAGCGCCGCCTGCCAGTCGTCCTTCGGGTACAGGCCGGCAAGCTTGCCGACGTATCGGTTGATGGTGTTGGACTGCGTGATCATCTTGCCGTCCACTTCCAGCACCGGCATTGCCTGGAACGGCATCTTGTCGCGGAGCGCAGGCCAGTCCTTACCGGCAATGCGCTTGTCCTCGAACGCGATGCCGCCAAGGTGCATCGCCAGGCGCGGGGCCTCGCCGCGGCCGCCGTCAAAGTCAAAGTAGGTAAAGACAAGCTTGGGCATGAGAACTCCTTGTGTCTGCTACGCTCTTGCCGGGTTGGCCGGGGCGAACAGGGGCTGTGCGCCAACGATGAACAAGTTGAAGATCGTTGCACTCCACTGCTTCGGGAGCAACCCCCAAAAGCACGCGAATCAGCAGGGGCACTTCGTACACTGCGCACAGGCTTGTGCGGAGCTGGCCGAATGGGTCTATCCAGCAGGCCCCAATCTTCTCGAGCCCGATGTCGTCCGCAATCTGCTCAGGAACGACATGGGCTGCACCGACGAGGAGGTGGATGCCTTTGGCTTCGAAGAGCCGCGCTGCTGGTTCCGGTTCACCGACAACCGCTACGTTGGCCTCGAAAACGGCCTGGCCCGCCTCGCGGATGTCTGCCGGCGCGAGCGCCCTGACGGCATCGCCGGCTATTCCAATGGCGGCAGCGCGGCACAGCTCGTGGCCGCCGCGCGTGAGGCGGGCCACCCGGACTTCCAGTCCATCCGCTTCCTGATGAGCTTCGCTGGCGCCACCTCGCCGATGATGCAGCGTCACATCCGCGAGTATCTTGGCCCGAGCCACAGCCGGATCACGATCCCGGCCATCATCTTCGGCTCGCGGCACGACCCGATGCTTGCCAATGCCGAACAAATGGCGGCCGACCTGTTCGAACGCTGCGAGCTCGCGATCGCCGACGAGACGCGCCCCTACGCCAATCACGCGCTGCCAGATAAGGCGCAGTGCTACGAGCGCATCGTGAACTTCCTTACGGAGCAGCTACGACCCGAGCCCTGATTGCGGGTGCAATAAATCAGCCGATCGTCCGGTCTGATCATTCGATAGCCTTCACGGCACGAGGCCGCAGCCCATGGACAAGTTCGTCAGGAATCCGGCAGCCATTGCCAAGCTCACCCCCGAGCAGCACCGCGTGACGCAGCTGTCCGGCACGGAAATGCCGGGCACGGGCGTCTACCTGCACAACAAGGAGCCGGGCATCTACGTCGACATCGTCTCGGGCGAGCCGCTCTTTGCGTCAACCGACAAGTACGAGTCCGGATGCGGCTGGCCGAGCTTTACCAAGCCGATCGAGCCGGCCAACGTCAAGGAACTGTCGGACGAGAGCCACGGCATGATCCGGAAGGAAGTGCGTTCGGCCCATGGCGATAGCCACTTGGGCCACGTCTTCACCGACGGGCCCCGCGACCGCGGCGGCCTGCGTTATTGCATCAACTCGGCCTCGCTCCGATTCATCCATCGCGATGACATGGAGGCTGAGGGCTACGGGGCATACCTGAACCAGGTGGGAGACAAGTCATGACCACGGAACGCGCGGTGTTGGCGGGCGGTTGCTTCTGGGGCGTGCAGGATCTCATCCGAAATTATCCCGGCGTGCTATCGACCCGGGTCGGGTACTCAGGCGGCAACACGCCGAACGCGACGTACCGGAATCATGGGGCCCACGCCGAAGCCGTCGAGATCATCTTCGATCCCGCGAAGATCGGCTTTCGGCAGATCCTGGAGTTCTTCTTCCAGATTCACGATCCCACGACGCGCAATCGCCAGGGCAACGACATCGGCGCGAGCTACCGGTCGGCGATCTTCTACACGAGCGAAGAGCAGCGCCGCATCGCCGAGGACACGATCGCGGATGTCGACGCTTCGGGGCTATGGCCCGGCAAGGTGGTGACGGAGGTCGCGCCGGCCGGGGATTTCTGGGCAGCCGAGCCTGAGCATCAGGACTACCTGCAGCGGAATCCTTTCGGATACACCTGCCATTTCATTCGTCCCGACTGGACGCTGCCGAGGCGTAAGAAGAGTCAGGCGATCTAGCTCTCGCTACGCCTCTTGTCGGGCGACCGCACCGTGCACCGGAGCCTGCCGGCGCGAAAGCGCGAACGCACCTTCTCTCAGCAGAACCTGCGCCGCGGTCAGCACGATCAGGTACAGCGGATATTCCCAGCCGCCATTGGCGCTGCTGAAGACCCAGCCGTTGCCCGAGTGCACCCAGAGCGCGCCGATGAGAACCGGGATGAGGGCGGCCGAGACCTCCCGGGTGCGAACGCCGAGCACAAGCAGGATGCCACCGACCGCCTCCATCCCGAAGACGACGTAGGCGAGCAGGCCCGGGAGTCCGATCGACTCGAAGAACTGCGCTGTGCCGGCCAGCGTGTAAGTAAAGTACTTCAGCAGCACGCTGTGGGCGATGAACATCACCCCGAGGCTGATGCGCAAGAGCGCGATACCGTAATCCCTGTAGCGAGAGTCATTCATGGCGTTCTCCTGGTTGGTTTCTGGCGCCGGACTTTCCGGCGCTTCCTGGAGTGGAAACTAGGCCTTCGCGAGGGATTGATAATCCGGGCAAATGGAATAAGATTGTTCACGGGTATGAACAATACTTTCTGATGAATTCGGCCTCCGACATCACCGTTTTCGTGCGGATCGTGGAGCTCGGCAGTTTTACGAAAGCGGCCGATGCGCTCGAGATCTCGAAGGCCGCCGTCAGCAAGTACGTGAACCGGCTGGAACAGCGCCTCGGCGCGCGGCTGCTGCACCGGACGACGCGTCGCCTGACGCTCACTGAGGCCGGCCAGGCCCTGTATGGGCGGAGCGCCGTGGCTCTTGCGGAGCTGGGCGAGGCGGAGAACGACGTCGCACAACTCACGGGCAAGCCGCGCGGCCTGCTGCGGATTACGGCGCCAACCTATTTCGGCAGCACGACGCTCGCCCCGCGCATCAAGGAATTCCGCGCACGCTACCCGGAGGTCACGCTCGATCTCGACCTCAGCGACCGCCTCGTGGACTTGGTCAAAGAACGGTTCGACGTCGCGATCCGCATCTCGTCGATGCACGACTCGAGCCTGGTCGCTACGCGACTGGCGCCCTGTCCGACGGCATTGGTAGGATCACCGGCGTACTTCCGTCGCCATGGAACGCCCGCGACACCGGCCGACCTCGCATCGCACGAAGCGCTCGGCTACAGCATCCTTCGAACCCCGAACGAATGGCGGTTTCGCGCGCCGAAGGGCCGCTGGCTCACGGTGACGATGCGAAGCACGCTCCGCTGCAACAACGATTTTGCGCTCAAGCAGTTCGCTCTCGACGGGTTGGGCCTCTCCTTGTTCCCTCGCTTTTTCGTCGAGAGCGAACTCGCGAGCGGCCGACTGGTGCAGGTGCTCGTGGATTACCCGGGCCCGGAGCTTGCGATCAACGCGGTTTACGAAACGCGGCGCCACCTGATGCCGAAGCTGCGTGCCTTCCTCGACTTTCTCAAGGAGCGATTCGGGCCGGAGTCCTGAGGCTTACAGCGTCCGCTCGTGCCGATGCGCTCAGGGAAGCAGGCGACCGACCGCGACCAAATGGCGCTGATAATAAGGTGCGTCGATGCTCGCGATGCTCACGGCGCCGCCGCTGGACGGCGCATGGACGAACTGGCCGTTGCCCAGGTAGATGCCGACGTGCGAGAGCTTTTCCTGATCCTGAAAGAATACCAGGTCACCTTCTGCCGCTTCCGCGAGCGGAATCTTGCGCGCGGCGTTGAATTGCGCCTGCGAAGTGCGCGGCACGGCATGGCCGTTTGAAGTAAACGTGTAGTACACGAGGCCGCTGCAGTCGAAGCCTTCGCGCGGATCGGCGCTGCCGTAGCGATACGGCACGCCGACCATTGACAGCGCAAGCTCGGCGATGGGGCCGCGCGTGTCGCTCGACTCCGGGCGCCTGGCGGGCGTACCCGCGCACCCTGCCGCGAGCAGCACGGTTGCCAAAACGCCGGAGAGCGCGGCCGCTCGGTTGCTTCGCATGACCTGTGCCCCCCGGATGAATCGGCACTGAGCGATGGCGGGAGCCTGCCTGCGCGGCGCGATCGAGTCGCCGATGCGCGTCACATGCCCTAATCAGATGAAGGATTTCGCTCCGCAGTGCGTCTAAGTACCCGAAGGTCATCAGTTGAGCCCACAATCCCGCACAAGAAACGGAGTAATTGTCATGAGACGACACAAGCTATTGATTTGTCAGGCGGTCGCGGTCGCAGCCGGCCTGGCGCTGGCGGCAGCGGCACCCGCCGATGCGGCTGAGCCGTTCAAGATCACCAACATCCACTTCGAGTCGAACGCATCGGCCTGCGACATGGGCATTCAGATCAGCTTTGATACGGGCGGCGTTTCGGAAGGCTGGGTGAAGGATCCGAACGGCCAGGTCGTATTCCAGTTCGGGGCGGTTGGGGGCCCGGAAGTTACGCATAACATCACCGAGGGCTTCCAGGAGCGTGTCGAGCCGCAGATCGTCGACCTGGAACGGGCGCTCGGTTGTGAGCGTGACCTGGAGGAGCCCGAAATCTTTCTGACGGAACTCCTCTCCGCGTGGCCCGAGGGAAAGTACATCTTCGGGGGCCAGAACGCAGATACGAATTTCAGGGGCTTCGCTAACCTCTCGCACAAGGTTGCCGCCGGCCCTGAAATCCTGGCGCCCGAGGACGGCGATGTCGTCCCGACAGATGAGCACCTCCTCATCCGGTGGAAGAAGGTGACGGAACCGATCATTCCAGAGCTCGGGCCGGTCGAAGTCGTGGGTTACCATGTCCTGCTCGCCGACATCACGAACCCTGAGCCTCCCCCGGGTAAAACGAAGACTCAGTTTGACGCGGATGTGCCGCGGTCGGCGACCAGCTTCCTGGTGGCAAAGCAGTTCCTGCGGCCGAACCGGATCTATGAGCTCGAGATCCTCGCGACCGAGAAGGGCGGCAACCAGACCATCACGGAGGGTGGCGTCTTCTGCACACGCCCGATCACTCCCGCACAGTGCGTCAAGCCGTAACAGGCGCACTGGCTGATCAAAAGAAGGCAGCGTTCCGCGAGGCCGTCGTCGAAAGACGACGGCCTCGTGTCATTGCCGGTTATCGACGACGAACGATCGGTCGATCTCCGTGATGCTGCGTGTCCCCGCCTGCCGCATAGCGGTCAGCAGCTCCCCGCGCAGGATGTCTAGGACCTTCTCGACGCCTTCCTGACCGAACGACGCCAAGCCCCAGATGTACGGTCGCCCGATGGCGACGGCGGTCGCACCGAGCGCGAGGGCCTTGAAGATATCAGAGCCGCGACGAATGCCTCCGTCGACAAGTATTGGCATGCGGCCGCTGACTCCCGCGGCAACTTCCTGGAGACTGTCGATCGACGCGCGGCCGCTGTCTTCGCCGCGCCCACCGTGGTTCGAGACCACCAACCCGTCCACGCCGTGTTCGACTGCGAGTTCGCCGTCCTCGCGGGTCACGATGCCTTTGACGACGAGCTTCCGGGGCCAGATGTCCCGGAGCCGCTTGACGAAGTCCCAGTTCATGTCCAGCGGCGTCATGTCGGTGACAGCCGAGGTGTCGAGGCCGCGAAACATCGGTTTGCGCGGCAGCTCCTGAAGGAACTGCGGCGGCTTGCTCACATGACACGCCGTGCAATCCCGCGTGTCGCGCCGTATCGCATGCCCGAGTGTCACGCGGTTCGTGCCACCCTGCAGATCCACCGTCAGCACCAGTACGGGGCACCCTGCCGCCTTGGCGCGGCTCACAAGCGCTTGCGTCACGGCCCATTGGTCGGTGGGATAGAGTTGGTACCAGATGGGCGCGCCGCGCGCTTTGGTGACATCTTCGACTGCGTTGGACGCAACCGTCGACAGTATCTGGAGATGCTTTCTCGACCGGGCTGCTCTGGCCACCGCCAGCTCGCCATCGGGGTGAAACGCGCGCTGGCTGCCGACCGGATCCAGGACAATCGGCGAATCCCAGGTCGTGCCGAACAGGTCGACGGACATGTCGATCTTGCTGAGGTCCACCATCCGGCGAACCCGCAGGCTGTAGTTCGCGAATCCCGCCCTGTTGGCGTGCAGCGTCTCGTCACCGTCGACGCCGGTCGCGAGATAACCGAAGTGCGCGGGCGGCAAGCGCTCGCGCGCCACACGTTCGAAATCAAATACGTCCAGGGCCTGGTCGGCGGCGGTGATGCTCGCGTCCGCATCCTGCGCGAAAGCCTTGATCGTGGTTCCCAGCCCGGCCAAAAGGGGGCTCGCAAGAATGGATTGCAGGATGCGCCTGCGCGTCTGCCGCCTGATGGTCATGTTGATATCCCCCCGCGATTGTGACGGCCGCCTATTGATTGCGGCGCTCGACGTCTTCCTTGAGCAGCTCGTTCCGCTGCTGGTACTCGTGGAAGAGCTTCGCGAACTCATCTTCCGATCCCGCGAAGTACCCGATCTGCCGCACGCGGACCAGGCCTCCTTCCTCGTACAACTGCCGTGTGATCCAGGCCGGATGCGCTGGATGGTCCTTCAAGGTAAAGATCCAGAAGGTGCGCGTAGGCGGGTCCGAGAATGCGACCAGCTTCTTGTCCTTGAAAATCTCAGCTGTGGCCCCGTGGTTCTGGCGCACCTCCTCGCCGTACTTCGCCCATTGCGCGGGAGTAATCCTGGGAGTCGGGTAGGGCTGGTATTCCTGGGCGAGGACTGGGCTGGCCATCAGCCATTGCGCCACAACAACGAGCTGCAACCTCATCCACTGCATGATCAAATTATGGCAGGGAAGCGGTGCAGGTGGCAGGCGACGTAGACTGAGGCGTCAGGCCCCGGGATAGGAGGAACAATGCCTACGACATTCGTGACCGGCGCAAGCCGCGGCCTCGGCCTCGAGTTCGCGCGCCAGTACGCCGCCGAAGGCTGGCAGGTCCTCGCGACCTGTCGGTCGCCGGACGAAGCTGGGGAACTGCAAGAACTGGCAACCGGGGCCGCGGGTCGAATCCGCGTGCTCCCGCTGGACGTCATGGACGCAGCAAGCGTGCGGGCGGCAGCCGCGGGGCTGAAGGGCGAAGCCATCGATCTGTTGCTCAACAACGCGGGTGTCGGCGGGCCGCCCGGCCAGCAGCTTGGCAGCCTCGATTACGCGGCCTGGGCGCGCGTGCTCGACACCAACGCGCTCGGGCCCATGCGCGTGGCCGAGGCGTTCCTCGAGAATGTCGCGAAGAGCCGGCTCAAGCAGATCGTCACGATCACGAGCGGCATGGGATCGATCGCGGACAACACGTCCGGTGGCCGCTACGCATATCGCAGCTCCAAGGCGGCGGTCAACATGGTGATGAAGAGCCTCTCGGTCGACCTCGCACCGCGCGGCATTACCTGTGTCGTAATGAGTCCCGGCTGGGTGCGCACGGATATGGGCGGAGCGGGCGGCAAGCTCTCGCCAGCCGAGAGCATCACTGCGATGCGATCCGTCATCGCGGCGCTCGGATTGAAAGATTCCGGGCGATTCCTGAGCTACAACGGCAAGGACTTCCCCTGGTGACCCGCGCCTCCTGCCGAATGCAGGAACGCCTCGATCTCGGCCCGCACTTGCTCGTGATGCCCGACCAGCAGGTGCCCGCCGGTTGGATAACCCACGAACCGCGCATCCGGCAGCTGCTGCGCCGTGTAACGGGCGCCATCGTAGGTTCCAAAGAGATCATCCGCCGCGCTGATCAGCAAGGTCGGCGCCGCGAGCTTCTCGAGGTCGTAACGCGGCAGGGTGGAGGTGACTGCCGCATCGTTCAGCAGTCCCGGCCGCCGCGGGCTGATCGGCAGTATGTGCTGCCTGACCAGATTGAAGAGCGCCTGCTCCCTCGGACTCGCGTTCTCCACGACTTCGGGCGGGGTTGCAAGGATCGCGCGGGCGACCATGTCGTCGGCGACCCGGAGCGCGCACCAAAACAGGAAATCGGAGCGCAGTGCGGTGTCGAACAAGAACTGCGTCCAGTGCGGGGTCTTCAAGGATGGCGCGCCGCCCGCGCGTGGCACGTAGGCGGCGGGCACGATGAGGATCATCGCGGCGGTCCGGTCGGGATGGCGCAGCGCGAACTGCATCGTGGAAGGCGTGCCCGCGGATATTCCGAGAATGGATACGCGCGGGATCGCGAGCGCATCCAGCAGGCAGGCGTGCGCATCGGCCTGGGCCTCGGCTGAGGCATCGGCAGGCAGCGGAGTACGCAGGTAACCGAAGCGTGACATCGCGATCGCGCGAAAGCCGCGCGCCTGGAGGTACACACCGAAGTCCATGCCCTGGTCGTGGCCGCCGCCGGCGCCGTGCACGATGAGGACCGGCGGGCCTTCGCCCGCGATCGCGTATTCGATCGGACCGCAGCCGGTCTGCGCGATCTGGCTACCGGCTGCGACTCGCGCGCGCGCCTGGCGGATGTCGCTCCGGTATCCGGCGTAGAACCATGCGAACGCGCCCGCCGCGAAGAGCGCCACGAACACCCACGCGATGCGTGCAAGTCTTGACCGCTTTTGGGTCATCCAGAACAGGCGGGGCGCGCCCGCCAGTTATGCGTCGAAGCCTCCGCCGGGTGCGGCACTGGCTTGCGTCTGCCCGCCAAGGATCGCCTTCCACGTCAGCTCGAGACCGTTGCGTTTGCCTTTTGGCACGAGCTTCAGCCCTTCCGGCGAGATGGTCAGCATGTAGGGCGCATCGTTCAGGACGATTTCGCGCTTCAGCGGTTTTTCGAGTTTTGTAGCCATGAATCCCTCTGTCTGTCTGGGTGCGCCCAGTATGCGCAGTTTTTGTCCGCGGCGAAACCCGGAACCCCGGAACCGAATTGGGGTCCAACTGGAGCCCGTCGGCAAAAGGAAAGGGATTTGTCATGAATAGCCAAGCCATTCGTCACGTGTTCGTGGCCGTTCTCGCGGTCGCCGCGCTGGTCGCGGCCGGCTGTGCATCCGGTCCGCGCGTGCGGGCCGAGCGTGACAAGACTGTTGATTTCTCGCAGTACCAGACCTTTGGTTTCGTGAGCCCGCTCGGCACGGACCGGGAAGGGTACCAAACGATGGTGTCGCAATACCTCAAGGCCGCCACGCAGCGGGAGCTGGAAGGCCGCGGGCTGCGGCTGGTCGAAAACTCGCCGCAACTGCTCGTGAATTTCAGCGGCCGGTTGAACGACAGGCTGCTCGCAAGGGCCGCGCCCGAGACCGGATTAGTGGTCGGCGTCGGAGTGGCGCACGATTACTACCGCTACCGCACGGGCTTCTACACGACCTGGCCGCTGTATCCGATGGATTCGCGCGTCGATACCTACAGGGAAGGCACGTTGAATATCGACGTGATCGACGCTGCGCGCAAGCAGATGGTCTGGGAGGGCGTGGCAGTCGGCCGTGTCACCGAGAAGACGATGGATAATCTCAAGCCGAAGATCGACGAGGCTGTTACGGCGATCTTCGCGAAGTATCCGGTGTCGAGGCGGGTTGAAGATCGGAAATACTGACGGGCGAGGTCACGGGCGTTTCATGATGCCGGGCGGCTTCGGTTCAGCCGCCAGAGCAACTGGCGCCGCACGTCCGGCCATTCGGTCGCCAGAATGCTGTACATGACAGTGTCGCGCACGCTGCCATTCACGCGGGCCTGGTGATGACGCAACACACCGTCCTTCCTGGCGCCAAGTGCTTCAATGGCTCGTTGGGAGCGAAAGTTGAAATTGTCCGTCCGGAAGCCCACGACCTGACAATGCAGCGTGTCGAAGGCGTGTGAAAGCAGCAGTAGCTTGCAGGCGGAATTGACGTGGCTGCGCTGCCGGCTCGCCGCGTACCAGGTATAGCCGATTTCGAGACGATCAATTGCCGGCACGATGTCGTGATACCGGGTTGACCCGACGATCGTATCGGTGGCGAGATCGCGCACGGCCCAGGGCAGCATATGGCCCTGCTGTTTCCCCGTCAGTGCAGCCGCGATGTAGTCGGCGGCTCGCGATGGCGCAGGAACCGAAGTGAACCAGAGCTCCCAGAGTTGCCCATCAGTGGCAGCGGCGATCAGGCCCTGCAAGTGGCTCACATCGAGCGGCTCGAGGCGGACACCGTGGCCTTCGAGCGTTACTGATTCCGGTGGTTTCACTTTCGAATTCCGTTCTCCATTCTTCCCAGAACTCCACCGCCCGGCGTCGGCGTCACCAGATTGCATAGACCATCATGAATCCGGAGGCGACCATGCCGGTAAGAGCGAGCAGGAACAGGAAATCTGCAACTGTTTCCAGGAGCAGGGCGAGCGTTTCACGCCTGGTTCGCAGTGCAATGAAGATTGTGTAAGTACATAGCAGGAACAGCAGAGCAGACACCGCCAGCGTATCGTCGGCGACGGTCTTCGGCACGGCCACCTTGCCAAGTGTGTGAAACAGCGCGACACCGGTGATGCAGAGACCCGCCAGGGTTCCCGCCAGCGAGAGCAGCTGCAATAACTCCTGACGCTGCCATTGGCTTTGTTGAGGCAAGAGATTCATCGGGGACAGATCAGGTTCATGGGTGTTGATGTGAACGTATATCTGGTCGCGCCACGGCTTGTCCAGCCAGCCATGCCAGAACCCGAGCTTGTGACGCGGGGATCGGCGCGCTCGATGTCGCCTCCGGTACAATCCCTTGCAATGCCTCTGTCCGTCGTCATCCTGGCCGCTGGCCAGGGCAAGCGCATGGCGAGCGACCTGCCCAAGGTCCTGCAGCCGCTTGCGAGCCGGCCGCTGCTGGTCCACGTGATCGACACCGCCCGCGCGCTCAATCCCGCCGCGATATACGTCGTCCACGGCCATGGTGGTGAACAGGTGCGCGAGGCGATACCGGACACCGGCATTCATTGGGTGCTTCAGGCGGAGCAGCTCGGCACCGGCCATGCGGTGCTGCAGGCCATGCCGGCGATTCCGGATGATCACACGGTGCTTGTGCTTTACGGTGATGTGCCGCTGGTTCGCACTTCAACTCTCTCAGATCTGGCGGACCGTGCGGGAATATCGTCGCTGGCGCTTCTGACTGCGGTGTTGCCGGATCCGGCCGGTTACGGTCGCGTGATCCGCGACACCACCGGGCGCGTCGCGCGCATCGTCGAGCACAAGGACGCGAACCACAAGGAGTTGGCCATCGCGGAGGTCAATACCGGCTTGTTGGCGGCGCCGGCGGGCAAACTCCGGCGCTGGCTCTCGGCGCTCCGGCGGGACAACGCCCAGGGCGAGTACTATCTGCCGGATTGCATTGTCGCCGCGGTACGGGACGGTGTTGCGGTCGAAGCCGTGGTGGCGGCGTCGGCCACGGAGGTGCTGGGTGTGAATGACAAACTGCAGCTAGCGGAAGTCGAAGCGGCACGCCGGCGCGATCGTGCGACCGAGTTGATGCGCAAGGGCGTGACGATCGTTGATCCCGCGCGCGTGGACATTCGCGGCGAGGTGACTTGCGGGCGCGACGTCGTGCTCGAGATCAACGTGATCCTCGAGGGCAAGGTGCGTCTCGGCGACCGGGCGCGCATCGGTCCGGGCAGCATGCTGCGCGATTGCGAGATCGGTGCGGACACGGAGGTTCGTGCCAATTGCGTCATCGAAGGTGCGACCACGGGATCGCGCTGCATAATCGGCCCGTTCGCCAGACTGCGGCCCGGCACCAGGTTGGCCGACGAAGTGCACATCGGCAACTTCGTCGAGGTCAAGAACACCGTGCTCGGGCCCGGCAGCAAGGCGAATCACCTGACGTATCTCGGTGATACGACGATCGGTTCCCGCGTCAATGTCGGCGCCGGAACCGTGACCTGCAATTACGACGGCGTCGACAAGCACCGCACGACCATCGAGGACGGCGCTTTCATCGGCTCCGGCACGATGCTCGTGGCACCCGTGACCATTGGTGCGGATGCGACCATCGGCGCCGGTTCGACCATCACGAAGCCCGCTCCTGCGGGAAAACTGACCCTGGGACGCAGCCGGCAACAGACCGTGGACAGCTGGAAACCCCCGCCCAAGAAACCCCGTTAGCCACTACGGGGCTGGAGACCGGCAAGGATCGTGCAGCGCTGGATTCTGTGAAATACGCGCCAGCTACGGTGGAACCCCTTTGCATTAGAATGTGGCCACGGCAGCGACGGGCACCTCCCGCGGCAGCCGCCGAGCGTCACCGGGGACACCCCAGGATCTGTGGAGCATGTGCGGAATCGTCGGAGCCGTCGCCGGGCGTGACATCGTCCCGATCCTGATCGAGGGCCTGAGACGCCTCGAATACCGGGGCTACGACTCGGCCGGCGTCGCCGTGCTGAATGGCGGCACCGAGGTTGCGAGATTGCGCGCCGTTGGCAAGGTTGCGAAGCTCAGCGAGGCACTGCAGGCAACGCCCACCGCCGGTCACCTCGGCATCGCCCACACGCGATGGGCAACCCACGGCGTACCGAGCGAGCGCAATGCGCACCCCCACATTTCGCGCGATGGAATCGCGATCGTCCACAACGGCATCATCGAGAACCATGAGGAGCTGCGCGCGGATCTCTCAAGGCTGGGCTATGAATTCGCCTCGGAGACCGACACCGAAGTCATCGCACACCGCATCCATCATCATCTCACCGGGCACAAGGACCTGTTCGCCGCGGTGCAGAAGACCGTCGCCGAGCTGCACGGCGCCTATTCGCTGGCCGTGATGTGGGGACAGGATCCGGACTGCATCGTGCTGGCGCGCGCCGGCTGCCCCGCAATCATTGGCATCGGCAAGGACGAGAATTTCGTCGCCTCCGACGTGGCAGCGCTGCTGCCGGTGACGCGCCGCTTCATGATCCTCGAAGAAGGCGATGTTGCCTGCATCCGCAGGCGCAGCATCAGCATCGTGGATGCCAACGGCCGTGCCGTCGAGCGCCGGGAATACGAATCGGAGCTGTCGGCGGATGCCGCCGAGCGGGGTGATTTCGCCCACTACATGCTGAAGGAGATCCACGAGCAACCCCGCGCCGTTGCCCAGACGCTGGCTGAACGTGTCGCGGGCGGTCGGCTGCTGGCACAGGCATTCGGACCGGCTGCGATGGAAGTGTTCAAGCGAACCGCCTCGGTTCACATCGTCGCATGCGGCACGAGTTATCACGCGGGCGTGGTCGCAGGCTACTTCATCGAGCAGATATGCCGTGTGCCCTGCCGCGTCGAGATCGCGAGCGAATTCCGCTATCGCGAACCGGTCGTTCTTCACAATTCATTGTTCGTATCGATCTCGCAGTCAGGCGAGACGGCCGACACGCTGGCGGCGCTGCGTCTCGCACGTAAATCCGGATTCCTTTCGACACTGGCGATCTGCAACGTACCCGAGAGTTCGCTGGTACGTGAATCCGAGCTCGTGCTGTTGACTCGCGCGGGCCCCGAGATTGGCGTGGCGTCCACCAAGGCTTTCACGACACAGCTCGCGGCGCTCGGCATGCTGGTCATTGCGATCGGCAAGCATCACGGCCTCGAACCCGGGCGCGAGAAGGGCCTGGTGCAGCGCCTGCTGGAACTGCCGCACATGATCGAGCAGACGCTGGCGCTTGAGCCCGTGATCGCGAAACTGGCGAGGCAGATTGCCGACAAGCACCACGCCTTGTTCCTGGGGCGCGGCGCCATGTTCCCGATCGCAATGGAAGGCGCATTGAAACTCAAGGAGATTTCGTACATCCACGCAGAGGCTTATGCGGCCGGCGAGCTGAAGCATGGGCCTCTCGCGCTGGTGGACGCCGACATGCCGGTGATCGCCGTGGCGCCGAACAACGACCTGCTCGAAAAGGTGAAGTCGAACCTGCAGGAAGTCCGCGCGCGTGGCGGCATGCTGTATGTGTTCGCAGACCCGGAATCCGGCATCGTGCCCTCGGAGGGGGTACACGTATTCACGATGCCGCGGCATGTCAGCTACTTCCAGGCGCCCGTGGTCTATACGATTCCGATGCAGCTGCTCGCGTATCACACTGCGGTGTTGAAGGGCACCGATGTCGATCAGCCGCGCAATCTTGCCAAGAGCGTTACTGTCGAATAGGAAAAGGGGACGGTCACCTTTACGAGGCGCAGGACTTCTCTGCGGACGAATTCACCTGCAGGTAAAGGTGACCGTCCCCTTTTTCCATTCGACGCTGGGTTCTACCAACGCTATTACCGCGACCCCGAGACTCGGGTCGCCTCGCGTGAGGACACGCTCCGGCTCGGCCGGTTCATCTGCGCGTTCACGTCCTACCTGGGGTTCGGGGTCCGGCGCGTGCTGGATGCCGGCTGCGGTCTCGGGTACATGCGGAAAGCCGTGAGCGAGTACTTCCCGCTCGCCCGTTATGTCGGTCTGGACCCCAGCGAGTACCTCAGCAGGCGCCATGGCTGGGTCCGGGCCAGCGTCGCCGAATATGCGCCCCGGGCACCATTCGATCTGGTCATCTGTCACGACGTGCTGCAGTATCTCCCTGACCGGGAGGCGGCGCGGGCGCTCAGGAACCTGTCCAGGATCTGCCGCGGAGCCATGTATTTCAGTGTGTTGACCACCGAAGACTGGCGGCGCAACGCCGACCGCGGACGCAGCGATTCGGGCGTCTGGCTACGGCCCGCCGGCTGGTACCGCAGCCGCCTGGGACGGCATTTCCGGCCTCTGGGAGCCGGACTGCTGGCGCGACGCGGGTTTGCCCCTTTGTTGTGGGAGCTGGAACGGCCCTGGCCTCTGCCAGCCCCGAAGCGCGGCGAATTGATCTAGAATCCCCGGCTGCAATCAAGTGTCCGGCCGCGGACAACAACCTCTGGGGAGTCATCGACGATGTCGTTTCTGAAGCATTCGGGTCTCAGTGCCCTCGGTTTCGCCGCGGTCGCGGCAATCGCGCTCGCAGCCTGCAGCGGCGGCAGCGCCAATGACGATCTGCCGCTGCTCCGCGCGACGCTGTCAATAAAGACCGTATCGCAGGGCGGAAGATGCGAGAGCGTGCCTGTGCGCATCACGCCGAAGGAACTCATCGGCCAGTCCAACAAGTACGCCAACAGCAAGATGATGGTCGCCGAAGTGAACATGACTGGCCCCACGGACGAGAATGGTGCGCCGATGTGCAATGGCACGGGCGAGACGCTGCCGATGGCGTCTGGCAACTGGGAATTCAGCGCGCCGCTCGCCTCCGGCGCCGCAACCTGCGTTCGCAACATCCAGGCCGACGGCGACCTGTCGATCGTGCTGATCGATGGTGTCGATGGTTGCAGTGGCGCACCTCCCGCAAGCGAAGCGCCGGCCGAGGGCGAAGCGCCTGGCGAGGCGCCCGCCGATTCCGCGGCGCCCGCAACGGGCTGAAGCGCCGGATCCGGCATGACACAGAGCCGGCACGGGTGACCGTGCCGGCTTTTTTGCCCCCTTGGCCGACCCCGTACCCTTCTATCTCCCGCTGTTCTTCGGCCTTGCCGGCCGTATCGCGCCGCGCTTCGCTGCCCGTGCGGTGGCGAAAATGGTCTCGCGCCCGCGCGGCCGCAACCCGACCCAGCCCTGGGAAATTGCGAAGGAGTACGAGGCGCGCGAGCTCGAATTACGCCCCGGGCTCTTCGCACGAAGCTGGGGCGAAAGCGGGCCGCTGGTGCTTGCCCTGCACGGCTGGCGCGGACGGACGACGCAGTTCGGCCCGCTCGCCGTCGCGCTGCGCGCACGGGGCTATCGCACGATCGCGCTCGACCTGCCGGGACATGGACGTTCGGCGGGAGAACAGGCGACACCACGTCTGATGGCTGAACTGCTGATCGAAGTCACGAAGCTGACCGGACCTGCACAGGCGGTCATCGGGCATTCCTTCGGTGGCGCGGTGCTCGGCGCGGCGCTCGCCTTCGGATTCAGGACTTCGCGGATCGTGATCATTTCGAGCCCGACGCGCGTGAGCCGCCTGCCGTTCATGTGGGCGAAGGCACTCCACCTGCCGCCGCGCTCGATGGCACATTTCGCGCGAATCCTGGACGAGCACGCCGGCAGGCCTGTCGCCGAACTCGACCTGGTCGCGACCGGCCCGCACTGCGGCATCCCGGCGCTCCTGGTGCACGATCGCGGTGACGCCGTGATTCCTTACGGCGAAGCCGAAATCCTGGCCGCTGTCTGGCCGGCACTGCGGATGATCACTACCGAGGGCCTCGGGCATCGCGATATCCTCGCGAACGCGGCTGTCGTGCAGGCAATCGCGGACTTTATTGCGGGGAGGGCACCGTGAAGTCTCGCCTCGGCAAGCTGCTGCCGCCCGTCGCCTCGATCGTGATCATCGCGATCGCGGCCATCGTGCTGTGGCGCAAGCTCGCACAAGTGGATCCTTCCGGCGTCGCGGCGAGCTTTGCCGCGATACCGGGCAGCGCACTGGTGCTGGCGGGGCTCTTCACGGGCTGCGCCCTGCTCGCGATGGCCCTGTATGAAGTGCAGATGCTGCGCTATCTGCGCCCGAAGGCGAGCTGGCGAAGGCCATTCGTGACGGCCCTGATCGCCTATCCGATCGGCCACACCGTGGGTTTCGGTGCTTTTTCGGGCGGCGCAATCCGTTACCGGATCTACAGCGCGGCGCGATTCAGTGCTGCCGATATCGGCAAGCTGATCCTGCTGTCGGTAATGCCGTTCGCGTCGGCAATGGGATTGCTGGCCGGGATCTCGATGCTCACGGCAACGGAAGACGCCGCCGCCGCGCTGCATCTGAAGGATCAGGTCGTGGCCATGATCGGTGCAGGGCTGCTGCTGACGCACATCATCTATGTAACGCTCGTGATCACTCGTGTGCGGCTGCTCGGCAACTGGGTGCCCGCATTCGAACTGCCGAGCCGAAAGCTGACCGCGATCCAGTACCTGCTCGGGGTCGCCGAAGTGCTCTGCGCGATCGCCGTGCTGTACGTGCTGCTGCCAGCCGGCGCCGGCATCGGCTTTCCCGCATTCGTCGCGGTGTATGTCACCGCGATGGCCGCCGGCACGCTGTCCGGGGTACCAGCCGGCCTCGGCGTGTTCGAGTCAATCCTGCTCGTGACCCTGACCGATGTGCCGGCCGAGCAGCTCCTCGGAGTCGTTCTTGCTTATCGCCTGGTCTACGAACTGCTGCCGTTCATCGGCGGCCTTCTGCTGCTGCTCGCCTATGAAGCCTGGGCGCCCCGGCGCCGCTAGTTCCTCACAGCTTCACCATCACGTGCCGCACCGTGGTGTAGTCCTCGAGTGCGTACATGGAAAGGTCCTTGCCGTAGCCTGAGCGCTTGACGCCGCCGTGCGGCATTTCGCTGACCAGCATGAAATGCGTGTTGACCCAGGTACAGCCGTACTGCAGCCGCGCCGCGACCTGCATGCCGCGGCCGATGTCCTGGGTCCACACCGATGAGGCGAGCCCGTAGTCGGAATCGTTCGCCCAGGCGATCGCCTGCTCGGTGTCCTTGAAGCGGGTCACGGAGACCACCGGCCCGAAGACCTCCCGGCGCACGATCTCGTCGGTCTGCTTCGCGCCGGCGACCACGGTCGGCTCGTAGAAGAATCCGCCGCCGCTGCCGCTCTTGCCGCCCGCCGTCACCTCGATGTGCTTCGTGGCCCTGGCGCGCTCGACGAAGCCGGCGACGCGTTCGCGCTGCTCCTTGCTGATCAGGGGACCCATTTCGACCCCGGCCTCCTGCTGCTTGCCGACCTTGATGGATGCGGCGGCGATGCTGAGATCCGCGACCAGGCGCTCGTAGATCCTGGGCGCGGCATAGAGGCGACAGGCCGCCGTGCAATCCTGTCCCGCGTTGTAGTAGCCGAAGGTCCTGACGCCTGCGACGACTTCGTCGAGATTGGCATCGTCGAAGACGATGACCGGCGCCTTGCCGCCGAGTTCGAGATGTGTGCGCTTGATGCCTTTCGAGGCGGCCTTCAGGATCTTCTCGCCGGTGGCCACATCGCCGGTCAGTGACACCATGCGCACGCCCGGGTGGCTGACGAGCGGGGCGCCGACGGTCTCGCCGCGACCCGCGATGATGTTGACGACGCCCGCCGGAAAGAGCTCTGCGAGGATTTCTGCAAGCGCGAGCGCCGTAAGCGGCGTTTGCTCCGATGGCTTCAGGATTACCGTGTTGCCAGCCGCGAGCGCGGGGCCGAGTTTCCACGCCGCCATCATCAGCGGGTAATTCCAGGGCGCGATGGAGGCGACGACGCCCACCGGATCGCGGCGGATCATGCTGGTGTAGCCCGCCAGGTATTCGCCGGCGACGGCGCCCGTCATGGTCCGCGCCGCGCCCGCGAAGAAGCGAAACACATCGGCGATGGCCGGGATCTCGTCGTTGAGCGCCGCGGGCAGCGGCTTGCCGCAGTTCTGCGACTCAAGGCCGGCGAAATCCGCGCCATTGGCCTCGATGCGATCGGCGAGTTTCAGCAGGAGCGCCGCACGGTCCTTGGGCGGCGTGCGCGACCAGCCGTCAAAGGCGTCCGTGGCGGCGCTGACCGCCGCATCGATCTGGCCGGCGGATGCCTCGCCGATGCGCGCGATGGGCTTGCCGGTCGCGGGATTGAGAATGTCCTCGACGTCGCCCTGGCCTGCGACCAGCTTGCCATTGATCAGGAGCTTTTTCTGCATGGGCGCCTCACTTGGATTCGAATTCCCTCGGCCGCGTCAGCCAGTAGGCGAGCAGGATCGGGATCATGGTGATCAGCACGACACTGACTGCGACGACATTCGTAATCGGCCGTTCGCGGGGGCGGAACAGCTCGTTGAAGAACCAGATCGGCAGGGTCTTTTCGTGGCCCGCCGTGAACAGCGTGACGATGATTTCATCGAACGAAAGGGCAAACGCCAGCATGCCGCCGGCCAGCAGTGCTGTCGCAATCTGCGGAAGCAATACGTAGCGGAAGGTCTGGAATCCGTCGGCACCCAGGTCCATCGAGGCCTCGATCCAGCTCTGCGGCAGGCGGCGCAGGCGCGCGATCACGTTGTTGTGCACGATCACGATGCAGAAGGTCGCATGGCCGGTGACGATGGTCCAATAGCCCGGTTGTATGCCGCCCAGCTTGAATGCCGACAACAAAGCGATACCCGTGATGATGCCGGGAAGCGCAATCGGCAGGACGAAAAGAAGCGTGATCGCCTCGCGCCCGCGGAACCGGCCTTGCGCGAGGGCGAATGCGGCAAGCGTCCCGAGCACGAGCGCCATCGCCGTTGCGACCGAGGCGACCGACAAGGACATGCGCAATGCCGCCCAGATGTCCTCGCGCGCGAAAGCGACCGAAAACCAGTGCAGGGTCAATCCGGGCGGCGGGAACTGGTACGTCCGGTCCTCGGTCGTGAACGCATAGATCACGATCACCCACACCGGCAGGTGCAGGAAGGCGAGGCCGGCAAATGCCGCGACCTTCTGGCCGAATGAGGCGGCATTCCAGTCCCGGCCTCCTTTAGAGCGCATCGAAGGCCCCCAGGCGCTTCGCGAGCGAAAGGTAAATCGCGATCAGGATGATCGGCACCACGGAGAAGGCCGCCGCGAGTGGCAGATTTCCGGCCGTGCCCTGCTGCTGGTAGACCATCATCCCGATGAAATAGCCGGGCGCGCCGACCACGCTTGGGATGATGTAGTCGCCGAGCGTCAGCGAGAACGTGAAGACCGAGCCAGCGGCGAGGCCGGGTAGCGCGAGTGGCAGCACGATATTGCGGAATGTCTGCCCGGGGCGGGCGCCAAGATCAGCCGACGCCTGCAGCAGCGACTGTGGCACGCGCTCGAGCGCCGCCGTGAGCGGCAGGATCATGAATGGCAGCCACATGTAGACAAATACGATGAACATGCCGAGGTAGGAAGACGCCAGCGACGGCCCGCCGATGACCGGCGTCTGAAGTGCGGCGTCGAGCGCCGGCGCCAGGCCGAGCTGGTCCAGGAACCACGACAGAACGCCCTGCTTCGCGAGCACCAGGCGCCATGCATAGACCTTCACCAGGTAACTGGTCCACATCGGCAGCATCACGCCGACATAGAAGAACGCCTTCATGCGCGGCGTCGCATAGCGCGCCATGTAGTTGGCGACCGGGAAGGCAACGACCGCCGCGGTCAGGGTGACCGCGACCGCCATCCCGAGTGTCCGCAGCACGATGTCCACATGGGCCGGCTGACTGACCAGTTGCCGGTAGGTGGCAAGCGTCAGCTTCGGCACGATGCGCGCGGTGAATTCGTCGATGGCATAGAAGCTATGCATCAATAGCGCGAGCAGCGAGCCGAGATAGACCGTGCCGAGCCACAGCAGGGGCGGCAGCAACAACAGGGACAGATAGAACCCGCGGCGGCCGTAAAGGAATGTGGCGATCGCACGCATCGGCGGGTGCTGCATCAGGAGTCCGCGAGCGGCACGATATTTTCGCGCGACCAGGCGAGCCGCACGCGGCTGCCATGCGGAACTGCGGCCGCAGCGCCTTCCGGGAGAACGGCGACGATTGTCTGGCCAGCATCCGTCCGCACATGCCAGCGGCTCGTGGCACCGTGGTAGTGGATGTCTTCCAGCAGGCCCTCGCAACTGAGCGCGCCATCCGGCAACGGTGCACCGGGTGCGAGGACTTCGATGGCCTCGGCGCGGATCGCAAAGGCGCGCCCGCCGCCGGTGACGCGCCGCGCCAGTTCGCCTTCAATCACATTGGCGCTGCCGACGAAACGCGCGACGAAGGCCGTGCGTGGGCGCTCATACAGGTCGCGCGGTGAATCCAGCTGCTCCACGCGCCCGTCACGAAACACGGCGACCCGGTCCGCCATGCTGAGGGCCTCGCCCTGATCGTGTGTCACATAGACGAATGTGATGCCGATCTTCTGCTGGATCGCCTTCAGCTCGATCTGCATTTCTTCGCGCAGCCGCAGGTCGAGCGCGCCAAGTGGTTCATCGAGCAGCAGGACCTTGGGCTTGTTGATCAGTGCGCGCGCCAGCGCAACGCGCTGTTTCTGCCCGCCGGACAGCTGCGCGGGCGCACGGTCCGCAAATGCGGCGAGCCTGACCAGCTCCAGCATTTCGAGCGCCAGGCGGCGCCGCTCCGGCGCGGAAATACCCTGCACCTTCGGGCCGTATGCGACGTTCTCCGCCACATCCATGTGGGGGAAGAGCGCGTAATCCTGAAACACGGTGTTGACACTGCGCTCGAAGGGCGGGATGTCGGTGACATCGTCGCCATCCAGCAGGATCTTGCCACTCGTCGGGTGGTCAAATCCGGCGATCAGCCGCAGGCAGGTGGTCTTGCCCGAACCGGACGGCCCGAGCAGCGCGAAGAATTCTCCGGGCGCGATGGAAAGCGAGACATTGTCCAGTGCGCGCACGGCGCCGAACAGCCGGCTGACGCCGGCCAGTTCAATGGCCGGCGTCATGGAAGACGAGGAGCGCCGCTCAGCGGCCGCCCATGATTGCGACGTAGTCGGTGCTCCAGCGGCTGTAGGGCACGCACCCGCCACCCTCGCAGGCCGCTTCCGGTGTGCGCCAGAAAAAGATCTTCGTGAAATCCTCGAAACCGTTCGTCGCGCAGCCCGTGGGGCCAAGCAGCTCGTTATTGTTGCAGGCTTCCGGAACCGCGGGATTGGACCCGAACCACGCGGCAACGTCGCCCTGCACCTTCGGGCTGATGGACCATTCCATCCATTCATAGGCGCAGTTCGGATGCGCGGCGGCCGCGCTCATCATCGTCGTATCCGCCCAGCCCGTTGCACCTTCGACCGGTACCGTGCTTGCGATTGCCTGCTTGTTCGCAGCGAGCGTGTTGGCCTGGAATGGCCAGGAACTGGAGGCGACCACGCCTTCGTTGGTGAAGTCCTGGACCTGGACATTCGCGTCGTGCCAGTAGCGGTGCACCAGCGGATGCTGCTTGCGGAGCACGTCGACTGCGGCGGTGTACTGCGCCTCATTGAGTGCATAGGGATCCTTGATGCCGAGTTCCGGCTTCTTGCTCATCAGGTACACAGCCGCGTCCGCGATGTAGATGGCGCCGTCATAAGCCTGTATGCGTCCCTTGTTGGGCTTGCCGTCCGGCAGCTTCATGGGTTCAAAGACCACGGCCCAGGAGGTCGGAGCCTCCTTGAAGGTATTCGTGTTGTACATCAGCACATTCGGACCCCATTGATATGGGACACCGTAATGCTTGCCGTCCACGAAGTGCCAGGGCGCAGAGCGCAGGCGCTCGTCGACGGTCGAATAACTGGGAACACGTGCTACATCGATCGCCTGCACCGTGCCGCCGCGGATCAGCCTCAGTGAAGCGTCGCCCGAGGCCGTCACGAGGTCGTAGCCGCCCTGTGTCATCAGCGAGACCATTTCATCCGAGGTGCCGGCAGTCTTCACATTGACCTTGCAGCCGGTCTTCGCTTCAAAGCCCGTGACCCAGTCGTAGCCCTTGTCGGTCTCGCCGCGCTCGATGTAACCCGGCCAGGCGACGATGTCGACCTTACCCTCGAGAACCGGCGCGGCCGGAGCCTCGGGTTCCTTCTTGCTCTGGCAGCCCGCAAGGGCAATGACGACGCCGGCCGACAAGGCAGCCAGCCGTGACAAGTAACGAGCGGAATTCGCAAACATGATGGAGCCCCCCAAGGCTTGTTCTGGTTATGCCAAGTTTATGCCTGTCCGCTGCGAAATACACGGAACCGGCGCCGTCCGCCGGGGGCGTCCGTAGTCCTTCCGCCCTATGGAACGTGGCGTGCTTCGGCCACTGGCTGCTCCGGCGCAATGGTGAGTTGCAGCCGTCCGTAGGGTGAGGCCGGCACGGCCCCGTCACCGCGCCGTTCGAGCCAGGCGAGCGCTGCCGGCGTCAGCAGGTCGCCTTCACGGCGTTCAGGCGCCCTGCCCAGCATGGCCGCCGGCGTGAAGACAACGAGATAACGGGCGGTCTCGGTGGCAGGATCGATGGGCAGGATCAAGGAGAGACCGCGTTCGCCGCCCGCGGTCGCGAGCGCAGGCTCCAGGCGCAGATTGTCGATCCCGGACATCCGCAGGACGATGAAAGTGTCGTCGAGCAGTGCTATGACCGGATAGAAGACGCTCGCATCATGGTCGCCGCCGGGATCGAAAAGGCTCTTCACGCGCAGACGGTACGGCACCGAAACCTTCGGTAATTCGAAGGCGGCAAACGGACTGAGGCCGCTGTGGAATTCAAAGGCCGGGCTCGTGCGACCCACGACCGCGTCCACGAACCCGCGCTCCGGCAGCGGCAGGTACGGGAATCCGGACGGATCGTCGCAGCAAGCGATCGTTCTGGCGTAGAGCGCGAGGCGCGCCTCGGGCTTCGCCGGATAGGATTGCGGGGGCGACGTTGCGCAACTCGCAATCATGGCTGCCATCACCAGCGACAGGAACAGCATTGATATGCGCATCAGATTCCAGCCATCGAATGGGGCGTGGGCAGGCTAGCATGAATCCGCCATCAGCCGCGGTGATCGGCGCGGGTCTTGCGGCGATTGGTGTCTGGACGCCGGGGTCGAAGCCGCCTTTCTGTCGGGGGGATGCCATCGGGACGGCGCTCGCCGCGACGCGATATTCGGAAGCCTCCGGTAAGATGCGCGATAGACGATGAGCAACCGGCGCAATTTGTGGGTCCTGGTCGCTCCGCTGGCAGTCCTGCTGGGAGCCTGTGCCGCGTCCGCGCCGGCAAAGACGGAGTCCGAAAGCATGGTTACGCCTTCGCCGGCGCCGCCGGCCGCCGCAGTGCGGCCACACGAAGTCGTGTCACCGAACGGTACGCGGGTGGACGAGTATTTCTGGCTGCGCGACGACACGCGCACCAACGAGGATGTGCTTGCCTATCTGGAGGCCGAAAACGCCTACAAAGCGAGCATGACTGCGCACACCACGGCGCTGGAGGATCGTGTTTACGCCGAGATCATCGCGCGTATCAAGCAGGACGATTCAACCGTTCCGTATCGCAAGCGCGGCTATTGGTACTACACGCGCTTCGAGACCGGCAAGGAATATCCCATCCACGCGCGCAAGGCCGGCAGTCTGGAAGCTGCGGAACAATTGATGCTGAATGCCAACCTGCTGGCTGAGGGTCACGCGTTCTACCAGGTCGGCGCCATAGCGATCGCGCCAAACGACCGGCTGCTGGCCTACGTCGAGGACGTCGTCGGCCGGCGCCAGTACCGGCTGCGGGTCAAGGACCTTGAAACCGGCGAGACGTTGCCGGACATGATCGAGAACGTCGATCCGTACCTCGCCTGGGCCGCGGACAGCTCGAGTGTCCTGTACGTGGAAAAACACCCGGAGACCCTGCTGGGCTATCGCGTGCGTCGTCACGTGCTCGGCACCGATCCTGCCGGCGATCCGCTGATCTATGAACAGGATGACGACAGCTTCTATACGAGCGTCCGGAACAGCAAGGACGAGCGCTACGTGCTGATCGTCGCGGAGAGCACGGTTTCCACTGAAGTGCGATATGCAGATGCCGCAGATCCCGACCTGAAGTTCCGCGTATTCCTGCCGCGCGAGCGCGACCACGAGTACAGCGTCGAACACCTGGAAGGCCGCTGGATCGTCCGCAGCAACTGGCAGGCCCCGAATTTCCGGCTGCTGACGGCGAAGGTCGGCGAGGAAGGCGATCGCGCGAACTGGCGCGAGCTGGTCGCACACCGTGACGATGCGTTCGTCCAGGGCTTCGACGTATTCCACGACTTCCTTGCGATCGAGGAGCGTTCCGGCGGCTTGCGCAAGATCCGCATACGCCCATGGGACGGCAGCACGGATTTCTTCATTACCGCAGATGAAGCCGCATACACGACCTCGCTCGGGCAGAACGCCGAAATCGACACGCACATCGTGCGCTACGAATACACGTCGCTGACGACGCCGAACAGCGTCTATGACTACGACATCCAGACCGGCGAGAAGCAGCTGATGAAGCGCGACCCGGTACTGGGCGACTTCGACCCCGCGAACTATCGCACCGAGCTGCTGTGGGCCACGGCGCGTGACGGCACAAAAGTGCCCGTGTCACTGGTCTACCGCGCCGGATTCGCGCGCGACGGGAAGGCGCCGCTGCTGCAATATGGCTATGGGTCCTATGGCTATTCTATGGATCCGGCATTTTCTGTTTCGCGTCTGTCGTTACTCGATCGCGGATTCGTTTACGCAATCGCTCACGTGCGCGGCGGCCAGGAAATGGGCCGGCGCTGGTACGACCAGGGGCGCCTGCTGAACAAGATCAATACCTTTACGGATTTCATCGACGTGACGCGCTTCCTGGTGCAAGAGAAGATTGCCGACCCGAAGCGCGTGTCAGCGATGGGCGGCAGTGCCGGCGGCCTGCTGATGGGCGCCATTGCCAACATGGCGCCCGGCGATTACCGGGCAATCGTCGCGCAGGTGCCTTTCGTCGACGTCGTGACGACGATGCTGGACGAAACCATCCCGCTCACTGCAAACGAGTTTGACGAGTGGGGTAATCCGAACGAAAAGCGCTATTACGATTACATGCTTTCCTATTCGCCCTACGACCAGGTTGCGCACCAGGATTACCCGGCCATGCTCGTGACGACGGGGTTTTGGGACAGCCAGGTGCAGTACTACGAGCCTGCCAAGTGGGTGGCGCGGCTGCGAGCCCGCAGGACTGGCGCAAATCCGCTGCTGTTCCGCACGACGATGCAGGCCGGTCACGGCGGCAAATCGGGGCGCTTCCAGCGCTTTCGCGAAATCGCCGAGGAATACTCCTTCATCCTCGATCAAGCCGGCATCACGGAGTAGGCCTTGAATCTGTCGCGAATCGAGCAGGTGGCGATCCCGGTCCGTGATCTCGCGCGCGCAACGGCGTTCTACCGCGATCTGCTCGGCATGAAGCTCCTGTTCGAGGTTCCGCCGCAACTCGCATTCTTCGACTGCGACGGCGTGCGGCTGGCGCTGTCAATCGCTTCCGATCCGATGTACGAACCACCCGGCTCGATCGTCTATTACCGCGTCGCCGACATCGATGCGGCCCACGCCGAGCTCGAGAGACGCGGCGTGGAATTCCTGCGGGGTCCGCACCTTGTCGCCCGGCTCGATGCCGTCGAGGTCTGGATGGCGTTCTTCGACGATACCGAAGGCAATACGCTGGCGATCACCAGCGAACGGCCGATCGCGCGCACATGAGCGCGGAACCGAGGGCGGCGACGCTGCTTGGGCGGATTGTGAATGTCCGGCCGTCCGAAGTGGCGGGGCTTGTCGCGGCATTTGCCTTTAACTTCCTGGTGTTCACCGCCTACTACATCCTCCGCCCGCTGCGCGACAGCATGGGCGTGACGGGCGGCGTGCACGCCCTTGACGACCTGTTCTGGTTCACATTTCTCGGCATGCTGCTTGCAGTTCCGTTGTTCGGCTGGATCAGCGGAAGGTACCTGCGCTCGTTGTTCCTGCCGTGGACCTACGTGTTCTTCATCGTCAATCTGCTGGCGTTCTGGGTCGTGTTTACCGCTCTCGAGGATGACACCTGGCCGGCGCGCGTGTTCTTCGTCTGGCTGAGCGTGTTCAACCTGTTCGTCGTGTCAGTGTTCTGGAGCTTCATGGCCGACCTGTTCAACAAGGAACAGGCGGGACGCATGTTCGCCTTCATTGCCGGCGGCGCCAGCACCGGCGCGGTCATCGGGTCCGGTATCACGGCGTTCTTTGCCAAGGCGGTGGGTGACGTCAACCTGCTGCTGATTTCCGCCGCGATGTTGGCGGCCACGCTGTTCCTGATGCGCTACTTGCTGCACTGGAGCGCGCGCCGCGCAGACGAGGGCGAACGCATCGTTGAGCGCCCGATCGGGGGCAATCCGTTTGCCGGCATCACGCTGGTGCTGCGTTCGGGCTACCTGGCCGGCATCGCATTGTTCGTATTCCTGATGGCGGCGGTGACGACTTTCCTGTACCTGCAGCAGGCCGCGCTGCTGGAAATCCATTTTCCTGACGGTTCGGAGCGTACGGCATTTCTCGGCAAGATCGACTTCATCGTAAATCTGATCGCGCTGCTGTTGCAGCTGTTTGCGATAGGACGGCTGACCGCACGTCTTGGCGTAACGACGATGCTGATCGCCGTGCCGGTGGTCGTCGCGGCGGGCTTTCTGCTGATCGCCGCCTCGCCTACTCTGGCAACGCTGGTCAGCGTCTATGTCGTGCGGCGCGTCGGGCAGTATGCGGTGACGCGGCCGAGCCTGCATATCCTCTACACCACGGTGGATCGCGCGGCGAAATACAAGGCGAAGAACTTCAACGATACCGTGATTTATCGCGGCAGCGACGCCGTGGTTGCATCATTCCACGAGGCCGTCGTGAAGATGCTGTCGGTGGGGCTGGCCGGCATCGCCTGGCTGGGCGCAGGTGTAGCGGTGATCTGGGCGGTGATCGCGATTTTCCTGGGCCGCGCACATGAGCGCACGGTTCCGGTCACGCCGCCAGCGTGATCAGTCCTTGAGCTCGAAGCGGACGCGCGCCGAGACGCGCTGATCGATGATAACGCCGTCGACTACTCGCGGCTCGTAGCGCCAGCGCGCCACGGATGCGAGCGCGGCGCGATCGAAGATGCCCATCGGCTCGGACGCGCGAACCGTCGCTTCGCGCGTGCTGCCGTCGCGGGCCACGGTGAATTCGATATCCACCCAGCCGGTGACGCCCCGTTCGAGCGCGCGCGGCGGATATACAGGGTTCACAAAATAGGTGCGGTGCAGCGCATTCTCCGGCAGCACCGCGGATACCGGCGGCCGTGGTGTCTTGATTGCCGCGCGCGCCTTCGCGATTTCGGTGGCTGCAGCCGCAACCGCCGCGGCGGGCGCACCGGCATCGTTGGCCGCCTGCAGCATGGTCTCCGCGTCACCGAAATTGCCAGCAGCGGCCAGGCGACCTGTTTCCTCGAGAGCCTTGCTGGCGAGCAGGGCGCTGGTCTCCTGCAGGCCTTCGTACGCGGGATCCGCGGCACGCAGCAGGTCCAGATAATGCCGGGCAGAATCTGCAGCAGGCTCGATCAGGCTGCCCTGGGCAATGCGCTGATTTGCGAGCGTGAACAGTCTGGCGTGGTCTTCGCGCACATTGTCAAGGCGGGCAAGTTCGATTTCGGAGCGCAGCTTGGCGATCCCGGGGCGATCGACCTCGAGCACGACGGCCTGATCCAGCCACTCTTCAGCCTCGTCGAGACGGTCTTCGTTCATGGCTTTACGCGCGTTGGCCTGCAGCATCGAGCCAAGTTCACCGACACTCTTCTGCAGGCCGGGATCCGCCGGATCGATGCGCCGCGCCGAGAGCAGGTAGGCATGCGCGCTGTCATTGCCACCGACCAGCTGATTGCTGCGCATGCGCTCATTAGCGAGCAGCACCAGCCCCTGTACGCGGCTCGCGTCGCCGCCCACGGCCGCTGATTCAGGCGTCACTGCAACAGGCGCACCCGCGGGACGCGGCGACTTGCCGGATGCCTCGCTACGCTCGCGTTCCCGCTCGAGCTGGGTCATGAAGAATGCGAGGCGCGGATGATCTGGCCGGGCAGCGCGCGCCGCATCCACGGCGCTCGTCAGGGTCACGAGATCCTGGTCCATCAGGGCCTTCTCAGCCCGCGCCAGCAGTTCGTCCACCACCCGGTCGATGCCGCGCTCTGCGATTCGATTGCCCGGGTCGCGCGCAAGCACGGCACGGTAAAGCTCCAGAGCATTGCGTTCCGGCGGCTCGACGAGCTCGCCGCGGGCCAGCGCAAGACCGGCGGAATCCAGCAGCCTTTGCACCGTGGAATCGAGGCCCGCATCCGCCGCCACAGGCTGCCCGCTGGCGGTGTCCGGCGTACGGTCACCCGATCCTTCCCAGGGCTTCCAGATCGCCAGCAGGAAGACAATCAGGGCAAGCGGAATCAGCGGCAGGCCTCGGCGGAGCCAGCGCTGCATCCCGGCGCGATCAATCTTGACGGACGGGAGTACCAGCGCCTTCAGCTTCACCGAGGTCGCGCCGGTTTGGCGCGGTGTGGCAGCCGGCAACTCGGTGGCCCGCTGCTGGCGGCGCAGCGTGGCATCCACAAAATTGCGGATGCGGTCCGCAGAAGCCGGCTTGTGAAGAAAACGGAAGATGACGCCCTGGGAGATGAGCTCCGAGAGCTGGGCCTCATCATCGCGGCGGCCCGCCACGATGATCGAGATGTCCGGAAACTGCTCATGGATCCTGATGACGAACTCGCGGGTGTCGTGATCGGCCAGCGATGAATCGGCCAGCAGCACGGCATTGCCGGCGGCCACGAGCAGGTCGGCGGCGTGGCCTGGATCGTCGGCGCGCCAGACGCGGTGATTACCGGTAAGGCATTCGCGCGACAGTTCAATCAGCGCGGGATCGGCGGAAAGCACGACGACATTTGCGCCCGCAGCCGGCGACGACGAAATCGCGCGCTCTCCATTCGGCTTTTCGACGTTTGAATAGTCGATGTACACGGTACCTTGGTTGTGACAAACCCGCGCAAAAACGCCGCGGCACCGGCTTGGAAGCCGGTGACGGACTGGCAGCGTCCATCCTTGGCAAAATCCGTCGTGGTGAATGAGACACAGGTCAAGATTCCGCCGTTGCCCGCGTGACGGAGTTCGAAAAAACCCATGACTTCCGGGACTTGCGGCAGACGCCTACAGGGGCAACCGGGGAAGGTTCCCGGGCGTTGCTCTGGCACCACAACCGTCGCGGATAAGCTGGTTTTCGCCGGATTATGTGAATCTCGACAGCGGCCCGAGCGCCCCGTAAGGTGGTCCGGCCCTGGGGGGTGGGCGCAGCATGCCGGGAGAACCGAGCATCAAGCATCAGATTGCATTCGTATCCAGCCTGCCAGCCGAGCATTACCACCAGCTCGAAGCGCTTCTGTTCTTCAATGAGGGCCAGGATCGTGTCCGGCACGGCATCGTCACGGCCATCGACCGCTATGGCCCGCCGGAGATCGTCGTTGACGGAAACTCGTTGCGGGTAGGCGTCGCCGGCCCGGCAGAAGCCCAGTGCCTGTTCGCCGTTGAGCGTCACGGCAAGGTTGCAAGACCGGTCGGTGTCATCCTCTACGTGCGAGACAGCTTCGAGCGCATTACCGTTCTGCATCTGGTCGTCGCGCAGGCCTACGCGGCCGGCGGTCCGCGCGCCAAGTACAATCTGTTGCTGCGGCTGGTGCAGGCGGTCAAGCGGGTCGCACGCTGCACCTCCGGCATCCGCCATGTTGAAGTGCTCTATTCGCAGAACCGGCCGCGCGCAGCCTTTGCCTAGCTAGCCTCGGATTCGCTCCTGCCGGCGGTTATGATGTAACCGAACCCCGAAGCAGGAGACCAGCATGATTTCTATTGTCCGCCCGCTGCTTGCGGCCGCATTGCTGTTGCTCGCCGCGGTGCCCGCGGGAGCGAGCTCGCGCGAGGAACTCGATGCTGCAGTCCGTGAAGCGATCAATGAGCTCTACAAGCACTCCAGTGCGGCGAAAGAGCTGGCAGCCAGGGCGGCCGGCATGCTGGTGTTCCCGAAAGTCACGAAGGCCGGAATCGGGATCGGCGGCGAGTACGGCGAAGGCGCGCTCATCGTCGGCGGCAAGACGATCAGCTACTACAACGTCGCCGCGGGCTCGATCGGCCTCCAGCTCGGCGTGCAGCAGAAGAGCCAGGTGATCCTGTTCATGAACGAGAGCGAACTCGCCAAGTTCAGGAAGAGCGAGGGATGGAAGGCGGGTGTGGATGGCAGCGTTGCGCTCGCGACCCTCGGTGCCGGCGGGCAGATCGACACCGAGACTTCCAAGAAGCCGATCATCGGATTCATCTTTTCGAACAAGGGCCTGATGTACAACCTGACGTTCGAAGGGTCGAAAATCTCGAAGATCGACAAGGACTAGGGCACCGGCCCGCCAGACAAACCTCCGGTCAGCACCAGGCGCATTGCGGTTTCGACCGGCATGTCGAGCTGCACGATGGCCGAACGCGGCACCAGCGCGGTGTAACCGCCGATCTGGTAGCTCATCGGAAAATAGACCGCGACCAAGGCATCCTCTCGCTTCACGATGCCAAGTTCCGCGGCATCATCACGGGTCACGAATCCGATCAACCGCGCATCGCCGAAGCGGGCGAGCACCACCCGCTTCAGGTCGCGCCGCTTGCCATCCGCCGGTAGCAGCTTCGTGAAATCGCGGATTGCGCCGTAAATCGTCTTGACGACGGGGATGCGGTCGAGGAAACCCTCCCAGGCCGCGAACAGGCGCCGCACGATCAGCGCGTTCACCAGGGTGCCGGCCGCGAGCAGCAGCATGACGGCTGCGACGATGCCCATTCCCGGGCGGTAATGCTCGGGCGGGATCACGAGCGTGATCACCTGCTGCAGCAAGGCCTCCGTTGAACTTCCGAGCCACCAGAGCAACCAGAGCGTCAGGCCGATTGGCAGGACCACCACGAGACCCCGCATCATGGCGCTGCGAAACTTGCGGAACATCATCCATCTCCGGGCGCGACCGGCTGCGCCAGGCCATTGAGGCGTGCATGATAGCGGCAGGAGGGCCGGAAATGCGGCTGGTCGGTATTGCACTCGGTGCTTTGCTTGTGGCTGCGCCCGCGATGGCGCAGTTCATCGATCGTGATGCCGTGTTCGCGCGAGCGCGCGAGGTCGCGACGGCGACGCTTCCGGGTGTCGCAAGCGCCGACCTGGCGTTGTTCCACATCGCCTATGACCTGACGCTGCTCGAAACTGGTAATCCCGCCGGCGGATTCGAGGTAATCCTGCTGCTCAGGTCTTCGCGCGAAGTCATTCCGGCCCGGGATATTACTTCTGCGGCTCCCGATGCCGAGGCCGCCGCGAGGCTCGAGCTGCTGCTGGCGGGCGTCGAATACGGATACCATTACAGGACCGCGCAGGTACGGTTTGCGGAACGGGGCGACGGAGCGGCTTCCGCCGAATTTTCCACGCTGCTTCTGAATCGCGATCCTGAAACAGCGCTTTCGGTAGTATCATCAGTACAGGAAACAGACTAAAAACCGTTTGCAAGGAGCATGCCATGACCGTCGCCAAAGTCTCTGAGATCAGCGCCAGTTCGGACAAGAGTTTCGACGATGCCATCCGCCAGGGCCTTGCGCGTGCAAACAAGACGCTCAAGAACATTACCGGCGCCTGGATCGCTGACCAGGAAATCACGGTCGACAAGGGGAAAATCACCGGCTACCGGGTCCGGATGCGGATCACCTTCGTTCTGGAAGCCTGAATCGATGCGCCTGCTGGCGCTATTCGTCATCCTGGCACTGTCATGGACCGGGATGGCGCGAGCGGATGATTTCGCGCTCATCGAGCCGCAGGTACTGGCCGAGCGAATCGAATCCGCCGACCCGCAACTGCTCATTCTGGATGTGCGCAGCGCCGCCGAGTTCGACGCGGGCCACATCCCCGGCGCCGTCAACATCCCGCACGATACGATCGCCAGCCGGATGCCGGAGCTGGGGCCTGCGGGCGCGCGGGATGTCGTCGTCTATTGCCGCAGTGGGCGGAGATCAGCGCTCGCACTGGCGGCGTTGAAGGAGGCCGGATTCAGCCGGTTGTTCCATCTCGATGGCGACTATCTGCGCTGGAGCGAGGAAAGCCGGACCATCGTTAGCACGGCGGCCCAACCATAGATAATGCGCGCCGCAGGCCGACGCAGTGCTGCCGCGCACTGAGGCCCTGATCCAGCGCGCATTCGCCGCGCTCCAGGAGTTCCTGCGTCTGGAGGCCTCCGGCGGCCTGCTGCTGATGGCCGCCGCGGTGCTCGCGATGCTGGCGGCGAATTCGCCGTTCGCCGGCGCGTACAGCGCATTCATCAGCCAGCCGCTGGAAATCGACGCGGGCCCGCTTCACATCGCAAAGCCGCTGCTGCTGTGGATCAACGACGGCTTGATGGCGGTGTTCTTCCTGCTGGTGGGGCTCGAATTGAAGCGCGAGTCGCTGGAGGGGCACCTTTCCAGCCGGGCCGAGGCAAGCCTGCCCGCCATTGCGGCGATCGGCGGCATGGCGGCGCCAGCCGCAATCTACGCGTGGCTGAACTGGGGCGATCCGGTGGCGCTGAAGGGCTGGGCCATTCCGTCGGCCACCGACATCGCTTTCGCGCTCGGTGTGCTGCTGCTCGTCGGCAAGCGCGTGCCCGCGGCTCTGAAGGCCTTCCTGCTGTCTGTTGCGATCTTCGATGACCTCGGGGCAATCATCATCATCGCCGCCTTTTATGCCGCGGATCTGTCGTTGCTCGCTCTTTCGATCGGCGCCGCACTCACGATCCTGCTCCTGATCCTGAATCGCTCGGGCGTCACGCATCCGGCACCGTACCTCATCGCAGGATCCCTGCTGTGGCTCGCGCTGCTGAAGTCCGGCGTCCACGCGACGCTTGCCGGTGTACTGCTCGCGATGTTCATCCCGCTGCGTGCGCCGGAGCGCCAGGCTGGCGAATCGCCATTGCACCGGCTGGAGCGGGCCTTGCATCCCTGGATCGCCTTCGGCGTGCTGCCGCTGTTCGCGTTCGCAAATGCCGGGGTGCCGGTGTCGGGCATCGCGGCGGCGCAACTGCTGCACCCCGTGACGCTCGGCATCGCCAGCGGGCTGTTTGTCGGAAAGCAGCTCGGCATCATGCTGGCCTGCTGGCTCGCGGTGCGCTTCGGGCTTGCCGCGCTGCCTCGCGACACGGACTGGGGGCTGCTCTACGGCGTATCGCTGCTGTGCGGCATCGGGTTCACGATGAGCCTCTTCATTGCGTCACTCGCATTCGGGGCGGACAGCGGCGATTACTCCGGGCTGGAGCGAATTGGAATACTGTCGGGCTCGCTTGTCTCGGGAGTCGCCGGCTATCTCGTGCTGCGGCTGCAACTGAGGACCCGGTGATATACCTCGTCCTTGCCGACGCAGTCCTGGTCCTGCACCTCGCATTCATACTGTTCGTGGTGCTGGGCGGGCTGCTGGTGCTTCGCCACTCCCGGCTCATCTGGCTGCACCTGCCGATGGCGGCCTGGGGCGCCCTGATCGAGTTCTCCGGCTGGATCTGCCCGCTGACGCCAATGGAAATACGATTGCTGACGCTCGGTGGCGAAAAAGCCTACAGCGGCGATTTCATCGCTCATTACATCGTGTCTTTGATCTATCCGGAAGGGCTGACACGCGAACTGCAATTCCTGCTGGGCACGCTGGTGCTGGCGGTCAATGCCGCCGTCTATTTCCGGCTGTGGCAAAGGCGCCGAAGCGCGCCAGCCTAGCGTATGGCAGTGGCAGCGACATCCGGCGTGTCGAGTTCCTGTACTGCGACGACGACGCAACCGGGTCCGCCGTGCACGCCAAGCGCCGTGCCGAGCGGCATGACGGGCAGCACATCGGCCTGCGAAAGGCCCGCGACGACGGCGTCGCGGACGAGGGCGGCGCCTTCCGGCGTGTTGGCGTGCGAGATTCCTATGCGCCAGCGGCGGGCCGGGTCGAGCCGTCGCCGCAGGAACCGGCCGAAACGGGGGTAGGGATCCGCCCGGCCGAACAGCACGCCGCCGATACCCACGCTGCCATCGGCACGCACGGCAAGTATTGGTATCAGCCCGAGGAGATCGGCAACCGTCTTGACCCAGCCCGGTACACGGCCGCCGCGAACCGCGAATTCGAGCGTGACCAGGCAGCCCCAGGTGCGCGTCCTGCGGCAGGCGGCGATTGCAGAATCGCGCACCGCATCGGCGTCGCCGCCCGCAGCGGCGACTTCCGCCGCTCGCATGGCGACCAGACCCTGACCGAGCGCCGCGGTCCCGGAATCTACAGTGACGATCCGCGCATTGGTGCGCGCGCGGCTGGCCGCCGTCTCCGCACTCTGGAATGTTCCACTCACGCGGGCCGTCAGTCCGACATAGACGACGGCCTGGTAATGCGAGCCCAGGAACTCGAAGGCGCGCCTGAAATCTCCCGGTGGCGGCAGCGAAGTCTTCGGATGCTGGGGATTTGTCACCAGCTCCCGAAAGAACTGCTCGGGTGAAAGGCTGATCTTGTCGAGATAACTGTGCGCGCCAAAGTGTACGCGTACCGGCACCATGTGGATGTCGAGCGCCTCCATCACCGAGTCTGGCAGGTCGGCTGCGGAGTCGATGACGATGGCGACATGCCGGCGCGATTCATGGTGCGCCATTTCCTGCTGCCGCTTCATGTCGTCGGCCTTTTCTCCGCTGACCTCCCCATACCGGGCTGCAAGTTCGAAGAGGCGCCGCGGCTCGTTCAGATGCAGGTGAAGCCGGACCTTGCGATGCGTGCCGGCAACGACGAGGCTCGCACCCAGCATGGAAGCCTCTTCGCGCAGCTTGCGACGCTCGATGCCATCGCCGGTGATCATGCATTCCACGCAGTAACGGTACTCGAGGTCCTCTTCCTGACCGGCAGCCGACTCCTCGTCGTGAATGAGCGCGATTGATGCGTCGTCATCCGGCACGACACCGGTATCGAGATAGGCGGACATGCCGGTGATCAACTCCACGAAACCCAGTGCGCCGGCATCGACGACATTGGCGCGGCGCAGCGCTTCGAGCTGGTTGCGTGTCGCCTCGAGCGAGTGCTGCGCGGTGCCGAGCGCTGCCCGGAAGAGCGCGGGGAAATCGTGCACGCCGCGCTCGCGGACTTCGCGCGCAACCGCCGCGGCGAAATCCGTGAGCACCGTCAGGATCGTGCCCTCGCGCGGCTCCGCGAGTGATTCACGTGCATAGTTCGCGCCGCCGCTGACCGCATCGGCGAATCCTTCTGCTGTCAATTCGGCGAGGTGACCGGCGCGATCGCCGAGACCCATCAAAAATTGCGCCAGGATCGCGCCCGAGTTACCGCGTGCGCCGTCGAGTGCTGCATCCGCGACCCGCGTCAGGGTCTGTCCCGCATGCACATCCGGGTTACCGCGCAGTGAAACGAGCACCGCCTGCAGCGTTAGCGCGAGGTTCGTGCCCGTGTCGCCATCGGGGACCGGAAACACGTTGATCTTGTTGATGATCTCTTCACGGGAAATCAGCCGATGAATGCCGGCGCGCAGCGCGGCGGCCAGGTCCGTACCGCTCAGGATGCGGGTCGGCAGCGCAACTGCATTCATGCCGCGGGCCGGGTCACTGGCTTATTGGCGGGGCAGCAGGAATCGCTGGCCGTGGTAACTGAGCACGGCACCTTCGCGGTTGATTTCTTCGACCGTCGGGCCTTCCGCCAGGACGCCGCCGGTCTGGTATCGACGGCCATTGATGAAGACGACGCGCTTCGCGGGATCATTCGAATAGATGTGCAGGTCCACGGAAAGCTCCGGCAGGCCGGCGGTTGACTGCGCGGGCAGGTCGCGGATGGATGGCGGATATTCGTCAACGGGCTCCGGGGCATAGGTAACCGGTGCGTCAGGCAGCAGCGTGGGATCCGGTGCGGGCGGCGGTGCCGATGCTTCGGCCAGCAACTCTGATACGGGGGCCTGCAGAGCGTCCTCGGGAGCATTTCCGGGCGGCGTCACATTCGTCGGCAGCGGCGTCGGCGCAGCCGGCAGCGACATCGGCGCCGCCGGCAGCGATGCCACCACGCCTGGCGCCGCAGTTGAAGTCGTCCCGGCCGCCGTAATCGTCCCGGTTGCATCGCGCAGCAGGAAGAACAGCAGCACGCCGACATTGACGGCAAGCAGCAGGCCGATTGCGAGCAAGGCCCAGGGCAGGCGCCGGTCGTCGCGTGCCACCGGCAACTCCGCGATGCTGGGGCCGTTCTGGCGCTGGCGTTCGAGTTCGGACTTGCGCAATGCATCCAGGATGAAGCTCATGCGCCGGCCTCGGGTCCGGGGTCCGCGAGCGTAGGCGTTCCGGGCGCGCCGAGCGCTGCGTCCAGCACCAGCTGGGTCTGCACGCCCGCGACACCATCCACCGCAAGGCGCCGGCTGCGCTGGAAATCCTCGACCAGGCGCTGCAGTTCGGCATCGAACAGGTCCTGCGCTGGATCGGAGGCCGGCAGGCCGCCGAGTTGCTCGAGGCTCTGGCGCAGCCAGCGCACGTCCTCGCCGCGCATGCCGGAGCGCAATGGCCTCAGTTCGTTCGCCTGCGGGCGCCACAGGACGAGAAATTCGCCAAACCAGTAATCGGCGAGCTCCGCAATCGGCACCTCGGCTTCGCTTGCGCCGACCAGCAGGCGGGCCTTGCCGCTGCCGAGGCCGGCCAGTACGACCTCGCGCACGCTGTTGGCGTCATCGACCAACGAAAGGATCGCCGGGCGATTGATCAGCTTGAGTTGCGCCAGCGAGCCGCGTTGCCAGACACAGGTCAGGCCCTGTCTTGCGGCCTGAACGCAGCCGAGGCCGTTGCCCGGCTGGTATTCAGCGCCCCACATCCTGAACAGGGAGCTGAACGCCGAATCCATGGTGGTGCCCGCGGTGTCGAGCGCGAGCAGCGCGCCGAGTTCGGGGCGCGGCGCGGGCGCGGGAACTGTTGGTGCCGTGACCGGGGCGGTTTGCGCGACAGCCTGGGGCGCCTCGGCAGCCGGCGCAGATTCTTCGGCAGGTATGGCGCGCCAGATAGCGAATGCGAGGATCGCGGCTCCCGCAGTCGTGCCAGCAAGCGCTGCCCAGCGCACCCAGGGAGCCAGCACCGGCCGCCCGTAGACCTCGCTGGCCGCGCGCCGCACGAGCTTGCTTGTCACGTGATGCTCCTCGCGCGTGTAAGCGCCGAGCAGCGCGCGATCGGCAATGACATTGATGATGCGCGGCACGCCGCGCGAGAGCCGGTGGATTTCGCGCAGCGCAGCCGGGGAGAACAGGTCGCGTGTCGCGCCGGCCACACGCAGCCGATGGCGGATGTACGCGATGGTCTCGCGGCGCCTGAGAGCTTCCAGGTGATAGCGACCGGTGACGCGCTGCGCGAGCTGGCGCAATTCGCGTTGTGCGAGCACAGAGCGCAGTTCCGGCTGGCCGATCAGCAGGATCTGCAGCAGTTTCTGCGTCGCGGTCTCCAGGTTCGTCAGCAGGCGCACCTGCTCGAGTACATCGGGACTCAGGTTCTGGGCTTCATCCACCATCAGCACGACGCGGCGGCTGCGGCCGTGCGCATCGAGCAGGTAATGCGTCAGGAGATCCACGAGCGACTTGACGCTGCCGGCGATGGCCGCAGGCACTTGTACGTGCAGTTCATCGCAGATGCACTGCAGGAACTCGGCGGGCGTGACGCGCGGATTGAGGATCAGCGCCACCTCGCAGTGGGGCGGCAACTGCTGCAGCAGGCTCCTGAGCACCGTGGTCTTGCCGGTACCTACCTCGCCGGTCAGCTGGATGAATCCGCCGGCCTCGGCGATGCCGTAGGCGAGGTGCGCGAGCGCCTCCGCATGCTGTTCGCTGAGGTACAGGTAGCGCGGATCGGGAGTGATCGCGAACGGCTTTTCGGTCAGCCCAAAAAAGCTTGTGTACATAAGGACTTGCGAGATCGGTCAGGTTTCCGCGGGGGGATCATAATGCCTGCAGGCCGGGAGTAGCGCAAAGGCGCCCGCCAGCGGCTGAGCGCTCCCTAATCGCTGCCGCGCTTGACCGCCTCGGTTCCGTATTTGCCGCGGATGCGATCGACAGCCTCATCGAGCTTTCCGGCCTCGACGCTCTCGCGATTCGTGAACAGGTCAAGTTGCTGCGCCGGCGCCAGATCGCTGACGCCGACACCGAGCAGGCGCACTGCAGCGCGCGGCTGCTCATCGAGCCAGCGGTTCAGTAGTTCGGTCGCCACCTGCACGACAAGGCGCGTCTCCTGGGTCGGCGGACTGAAACTCTTCTGGCGCGTGTAAGTCTCGAAGTCACGCCGGCGCACCTTGATGCTGATCATGCCGGCCTTCAATTGCCGTGCGCGCAGGCGTGCCGCCGTGCGATCGGCGAGATGCGCGAGCCGCTGCCGCAACTCCTCGTGATCCCTGATGTCGACGTCGAATGTCTCCTCGGAGCTGATCTGCTTTTCCGGCGCATCGGAAACAACCGGGCGGTCATCGATGCCGGAGGCGCGCTCGCGCATCTGGCGCGTGTCGCGCCGGAACAGCGGCCACAACACGGATTCCGGTGCGCGGCGCAGTTGCCCCAGCGTATGGATGCCCTGCTGCTCGAGACGTGCCGCCGTCTTTGCGCCGATGCCATGCAGCCTGCGCACCGGCATCGGGTCGAGTATCGTCGTGACCTCTGCCGGGCGGATGATCGCGAGTCCATCGGGTTTGTTCATTTCGGACGCGAGCTTGGCGAGCAATTTGTTGTGCGAAACGCCGACCGAGGCCGTCAGTCCGGTCCGCGCCCGGATGCGATTCTTGATCTCGTGCGCCATGGCCTCGGCGCTGCCGAACAGGCCGGTGCTGCCGGTCACGTCCAGAAATGCCTCATCGAGCGACAGGCCCTCGACCTGGTCCGTGAACTCGCGAAAGATCTCGAAAACCTGCCCGGAGACCTCGCGGTAGCGTTTGAATCGGGGACTTACGACGACGGCGTGCGGGCAGCGCTTCAGCGCCTCACGCATGGGCATCGCCGAGTGGATGCCGAAACGCCGCGCTTCGTAGCTCGCTGCAGCAACGACGCCGCGGCCGCCGGTGCCGCCGACGATAACCGGCTGGCCCGCAAGCTTCGGGTTGTCGAATTGCTCGACCGACGCGTAGAAGGCGTCCATGTCGACATGCAGGATGGCGCGATTCTCGCTCATGTAATTGAGAGTGCGGTATAGACGAAGCCCGCGAGCATCGTGACGCCGAGCAGGACAAAATAGATTGTTCCCACGGCCGTAAACTTCAGTAGCGTCCTGAGCCGGCTTTCGCCGTAGACGACGCGCATCGAGCGGAACACGTAGTACGGCAGGTAGGCGTACAGCAGGAAGGTGATGATGCCGAACAGCCCGAAGCCTGGCAGCTCGATGGTCGACAACGCGATCGTCAGGGCCGTCGCCGTGAGCAGCAGGTAGATGAAAGCGTGGCTGTGGAGGAACAACACCAGGTGCTCGGCATAAAGCCGGCGCGGCCTGCGCCAGTAGAACAGCAGCGTCACTGCCGCCATCAGCGGCAGGAACAGGAACATCAGCCTGGGCGCCGTGGCCGCAAAATGCTCGAAGAGACGCACGCCCCCGTCGGCCGCGGCACTCCTGCAGGCCTGACTCAAAGGCTCGCTGACCGAACCGATCAGCGGCAGCGTCAGATTGATATCGCAATCCTTGCCTGCGGACTTCGACAGGGTATTTGCCCGACCGGAATCAACGCCATCACTCACCACCGGCGCAATGACTGTCTGGCCCTCGTCATCGATATGCACCAGATCCTTGTCCGGCAACATGGCCGACAAGGCGAAGAACAGGACGCTGATTCCCAGGTACAACCGGAATGGTGGCAGGTAGCGCTGGTGACGGCCCGCGATGAATTCCCGCGTCAGCTCGCCAGGTTTCAGGATCAGCAGTTTGAGCGTCTGCCAGGCGCGGCTGTCGAGGTGCAGCAGGGAATGCGTGACATCGCCGGCGACTTCGCGCATCGAGAGCAGGTGGACATCAATCTGCTGGCCACAGCGGGTGCAATGCTTGCCGGTCACCGGGTCGCCGCAATTGAGGCAGCGCGAGAGCTCCAGCGCGGGAGGCAGCAGCTCCTCGCGCGGCTTGAAGACCCGGCGCTCGCAATGCACCCGCCCGCCGAAACGTTCTGCGGTCTCGGTCCGCAGCTGGGTCGCCTTGTTTTCCAGGTAGTGATCGAGTGCTGCCGCGTTCTCAAGCTGGTACTGGATGCGCCGGCGCTGTCGTTGACCTGCGGGCGTCTCCAGCGCCTGGATCGTGGCTCCCAGAAAGCCTTCACAGGCCAGCACGTCGCGCACATGGCCCGGCAGCCACGCGTCATAGTCCGCGACGATGTCCGGGTCGAGCTCACACTCGACGTCGTATATGAGATTGCCTGGCACGCGGTGGCTCGTTGCGAGCGACAGCGCAGATCTTAGCTCAGCACACCTGCAGGCGCTCGATATGCCTGAGTTTCCCCAGATCCGTCATGCGGTAGAACCGCCTCAAATCCACCTGCCAGCCGTGGTCGCCCGACCGGCACAGCGCGCGCAGGCGCGGCTCGAGCTTCGCGCAGAACCGGGCTGCATAACGGCTCGCGCGCCGGTATAGCGGTTCCCGGCCGGCGGCGAGCCGCGGGTCGATGCGCGCGCGCTTGAACAGCAGCGAATGCAGTTCAACGGGGAAGCGCCCCGGGTCGCGCCGATGCAGCAACAGGAAACTGGCGATGTACTTGTCGATCTCGGCCTGCAGTTCAAGGGTCAGCAGCGACACCGGGCGGTCATGCTCTGCGTGGTGGGCGACGCAGAGAAAATGACTGATGCCCTCGAGCACGGTCCAGAAGTCCGCCACATTGTGCTGGTCGAGCCTGTCATGCGGATCCTGCGAATGGAGCCGGTCCAGCACTTCCGGATCGAGAAACAGCGATACGCACATTTCGTCGTCGACGGTCGTGACGAACAGCTGCTCGTCGCCAGGGGCATCCTGACAGGCACCCGGCAGCACCTGCCGGTCCGTGACGAGAAAGTCCTCGACGCGGCAGCCGATGCTGAGATCGTAGATCCCCCTCAGCAGCAGCTCGAGTTTCTCAAGTGCTGCCGTGCGCATGTCAGTGCGCGGCGGTCCCAAAGGCGAGCGGCTGGATGCCGAGGCGTGTCAGCAGGCGATGGGCGCGCCGGCTGCCGGTCTTGCGCCATAGATCGTAGAGGCGCAGCACGTCGCGCTGCGAGCGTGACGCGGCGCTCTCGCTGATGTCGTTCAGTGCATCCACCAGTGGCTGGAACTTGTCCTCGAGTTCTGCGAAGACAGTTGCGAGCACACGCCGCGGCCCGCGCGGTGCGGACTTCGCGAGTGCGCCATAAGCGCGGCCGCCCATGGCAATGTGATAGTCAATGTCGACGAGGCGGCGCGGAAATCCATTTGCCAGGAACCCGGAGACGAAGAGCGCGACATCGCCGAGGCGCTGCAGCGTCCGGAAGCGGCGCTCGTCGTCCTCGCTCTCGATCGCTTCGGCAAGCAGGACTGCGAGCGGTTTCCATTTCAAACCATCTGCACCCGGCTCAAAAAGCGCCTCGGTGCGGGCGAACATCGCCAGGAGATTCACGACGTAATGTTCGGTGTGATCCCTGACCTGCAGATGCTGTTGTTCGAGCGCGGTGGCCAGCGCCTCGCGAAAGAATTCGCGGACGTCGGAGACTGTCAGGAGCTCGGCATCACCGCCAGGCATCGTTTACCCCGCATTGACAGGGTCAGTTGTACCCTGTTCACGGGATAATTCTGCAAAATGCGTCGCAGCTTGTCGTGGCAGTGCCGGCGCGTGAGTGCTAACCGGGCCGGAAACTGTGACACTACTGGCGTTCCCGCGAGGGCGGCTGCCTTGTGCAATTGCCGATGCGGTCGGTCAGGCTGCGGGCATTTCGGTTCGACTGGGGATCATGCATGACAAGTGACGGGACCGGTGTCCGGCTGTCGGCGCAGCATCGGTTGGTGTGGCGACGGGCGGCGCTCATCGCGCTGCTATGCATCGCCCTGGCGGCGGTCGCATCGTCCGACGCGCTGCATGCGGCGCTGCTCGAAGTGCTTGCCGTCGGCGAGGCAACGATCAAACACCATCCGACTGCCGGGATGGCATTGTTTGTGGCGTTCGCGGCCGTGTCCGCAATGCTTGCGTTCGTATCGGTCGCCGTCATCGTACCGGTGGCCGTATTCACCTGGGGCGCGCCACAGAGCATGCTGCTCCTGTGGACGGGATGGATTCTGGGCGGCGTGTGTTCCTATGCCGTTGGAAGATTCCTGGGCCGCGCAGTCATCGAGTGGCTGGCGGCCGGTGCGCTGCTGCAGCGGTTCGAGGGCCGCGTCCAACACGGCAGTTCGTTCGGGCTCATCCTGCTTTTTCAGCTGGCGGTGCCATCCGAGATTCCCGGATACGTGCTGGGATTGCTCCGCTACAACCTGCCGAGGTATCTGCTTGCGCTAGCAATCGCGGAATTGCCTTACAGCGCGATCACTGTCTATGTTGGAATGAGTTTCGTCGAGCGTCGCAGTGCCGTGATACTGGGCGCAGGCCTGGCGCTGGTCGCTCTCAGCGTCGGGTCCTTCTATCTGATCAGGCGGTGGTCTGCCCGCTAGGCAACCTGCATGCTGCCGCCGTCAAGCTGGATCTCGTAGGTCGAACCCGCGACCAGTTCGCGTGGGTCGAAATCATCCACGTTGATGATCTCCATGACCTTGCGGTCATACTCGCGCAGTTGTGCGGCCTCGGCTTCACTGATGATGCCGGCAGCCTGTGCCTCGCGTATCTGCCCGGGCAGGTCGAGCGCCGTCACGCGACCGGTCTTGACGCCCTCGACGCGAATCCGCTTCTCGATCGGTTCAGCGGCGATCGCGAGTTCCATTGCCCGCTGCACGAGACCGAGATGGTTGGTCGGCTCGAGAGTGCGGTAGATGTACTGGCAAAGCCGTTCGCGGGCCTCGCCGGGGTTCATCATGAGCTCCGCAATCTGCGGACTCAGCCGGTCGCTCGGCGCGAAATAGGTCAGTCCGCGCGGGAAGATCAGCACGCGCATGAAGACCGCCAGCCAGCGGATCGGGAAATTGCGCAGGAAGCTGTGCAGCTGTTCCTGTGCCTGGTAGAGCAGCATTCGGCAGGCGTATTCGACCAGCGGCAGGTCGGCCGGCGGCCGGCCCTGATTCTCGTAATGCTTCAGCACCATCGAGGCGAGGTACATCGAGGACAGCACGTCGGCAAGCCGCGCGGAAAGGCTTTCCTTCTTCTTCAGGTAGCCGCCGAGCGACAGCATCGCGACATCGGTCGCGAAGGCGAAGGAGGCGCTGAAACGGTTGATGTGTTCGAAGTAGCGCCCGGTGGGGCCCTCGATCGGGGCCTTGATGATGCGCGACAGCGTGATCGCGGCGAAGAACGAACGCACCGCATTCGAGACCGTGAAGCCGATGTGGCCGAAGAGCGCGCGGTCAAAGTCGCGCACGCCGCGGGTGTGGTCAGGATCCTGCGCCGCGTTCATCTCCTTCAGCACCCAGGGATGGCAGCGCACGGCGCCCTGGCCGAAGATGATCAGGCTGCGCGTCAGGATGTTGGCGCCCTCGACGGTGATGCTGACAGGTACGGCCTGGTAGCCCCGCCCGAGGTAGTTCTTCGGACCCAGCATGATGCCCTTGCCGCCCTGCACGTCCATCGCATCATCCGCGATCGTGCGGCCCATTTCGGTCAGGTGATACTTCAGGATGCCGGCGGGCACCGAGGGCTTCTCGCCGCCGTCGATTGCGCTTGTCGTCACCGAGCGCGCGGCATCCATGATGTAGATGCGCGCGGCCATGCGCGCGATGACGGCCTCAACGCCCTCAAAGCGGCCGATGGGCATGTTGAACTGCCGCCGGATGCGGGCATAGGCGCCGGTAGAGTAAACGGCGCCTTTTCCTCCGCCGGTCGCGATCGAGGGCAGGGAAATGCAGCGACCGACCGAGAGCTGCTCGACCAGCATGCGCCAGCCTTGCCCCGCCATCTTCGCTCCGCCGATGATGGCATCGAGCGGCACGAACACGTCCTTGCCGTAGATCGGCCCGTTCTGGAACGGGTTATTGAGCGGGAAATGTCGCCGCCCGATCGTTATGCCCGGCGTATTGCGCGGCACCAGCGCGACCGTGATTCCATAATCCGTCTCAACGCCGCCCAGCAGCTTGTCCGGATCGAACAGGCGGAAGGCGAGTCCGATGATCGTCGCGATTGGCGCGAGCGTGATATAGCGCTTCGAGAAATTGAGCCGGATACCGATGACCTCGCGACCCTGGTAAGTCCCTTTGCAGACGATGCCGGTGTCGGGGATCGAGCCGGCATCGGAGCCCACGCGCGGGCCGGTCAGACCGAAACAGGGGATTTCTTCACCGCTCGCAAGTCGCGGCAGGTAGTGATTCTTCTGGTCCTCGGTGCCGTAGTGCAGCAACAGTTCCGCCGGACCGAGCGAATTCGGAACGACGATTGTCGAAGCCGTCGTGGCGGAGCGGCTCGCCATCTTCACGATCACCGTGGAGTGCGCATAGGCCGAAAATTCCAGCCCACCGTATTTCTTCGGGATGATCATCGCCCAGAAGCCCTTCTTCTTGATGAAGTCGAAGACTTCGGGCGGCAGGTCGGCACGCCGGTGAGTGATATCCCAATCGTCCAGCATCCGGCAGAGTTCCTCGCAGGGCCCGTCGATGAAGGCCTGCTCCTCGGCCGCAAGCTTCGGTGCTTTTGCGGAGAGGAGCTTGTTCCAGTCGGGTCCGCCGGTGAACAACTCTCCGTCCCACCAGACCGTGCCGGCCTCGAGTGCCTCGCGCTCCGTCGTGGACATCGGCGGCAGCATGCGCTTGTAGATGCGCAGGAATCGGCGCGAGATCAGTGAGCGCCGCCATGGGCGGATGTTCAGGAGCAACTGTGGAGTGAAGAGCAGCCACAATACCGCTTTCCACCAAAGCGGCCCGGCGCCAAACACCGTGTAACCGGCGAGCAGCGCGCCGAGCACGATGGTCGCCTTCAAGATGCCCGCGCGCTGGTAGGCGAGCCACAGCACCAGGCTGACGAACAGCAGCAACCAGAGGGCTGAGACCATCATGACCTCCCTTATACAACGATCAGGATGGGATGCGGGATTAGGGCATGCACCCTAGGCAGCCGGTCGGATATTCAGGCTGTTTGCAGTGCAAAAAGAAGCCGGCGCGAACGCCGGCTTCCCATATCGAAAGATGAATTTGTCTGGATTACGAAATCGGCTTCAGCGTCACTTCGCGGTCATAACTCGTGCCGAGAAACTTGCGCATCTCGAGGCGCGGGCTCGACAGCTGCGCCTGCTTGTCGTTGTCGGCAGTCGCCCAGTGGGCGGCCGAGATCGCCTCGAATTTGTCGTCGTCGCCCTTGTTGTAGTCGAGCGCCTTCCCGTAACTCGAATACAGCGTGCAGAACATCACGTCGTAGTCGTTCGCATCGCGCGGCGTCTTGACGAAGGTCTTGTAGTCCACGATCAGGCCCTGCTTCTTTGCCTCGGCATTGATCGGCTCGGAGTGGGCGCGTATCCACTTCAGATAGGTGTCGAACTGTCCGGGATTCGTCCGGTAGGCACTGCATTCCCAGACCGGTCCTTCATTCCAGTGTTCTTGCGCCTGCGACAGCGCGGGAGCCAATAGTGAGCACGCGGCCAGAAGGCCGAAAATTCTCGATTTCATGGATAACCCTCAGTACTGCTTGTTATGAGCCTGCCGATGCGGCAGGTGTGGCCGGCATCATACGCCAATCACCAGGCGATTCCGTAGTCCTCGCCGTAATTGCTGGAGGCGCCCCAGAGCGTGCCGTGCTCCTGGTCGAGCAGGATCGCATTGATCGGCCCGGATGTCCGCGAGGCATATTCCAGATGGTAGCCGCGTGCCCGCAATTCACCCCGTATCCAGTCCGGGATCGAGTTGTTGAGCAGCAACCGGCCCGGAAAGATCTCGTGCTCGCCGAAGGAATCATGCATCTGCCAGCTGATGAAATTCGGCGCCTCCGCCGCCTGCTGCGGCGTCATGCCGAATTCGACGACATTCAGCAAGAACTGCAGCAGATTCTGGTCCTGCGTATCGCCGCCCTGCACCGCGAATGCCATCCAGGGCTTGCCGTCCCTGAAAGCAAGCGTTGGCGTGAGCGTCGCACGCGGCCGCTTGCCGGGCTCGGGCAGGTTGAAGGGATTTTCGGCGGCATCCAGCACGAATGACTGCATGCGCTGGCTGAGTCCAATGCCGGTGCGGCCGGCGATGACGGCTGGCAGCCAGCCGCCGGAGGGCGTCATCGAGACGATCCAGCCCTCCTTGTCCGCGGCGACGACGCTGGTTGTGCCGCGATAGAAGGATCCCGTATCGGGGTCTGTCGCGGCCGCATGGTCCGTCGCATCGAAGACTCTGGCGCTCGGCGCGGGCTGCGACGGCGCTTTCAGATAAGGATTCGTCTGTCCCTGGTATGAATAGGGATCGCCCGGGCCGATCGCCGCGTCGTTCACATCGGGGTTGACGAGCGCTGCGCGCGCCTTTGCGTATTCCTTGGACAACAGGCCCTTGACCGGTTCCTCGGGCGGGAAATACGGATCGCCGTAGTAGAAGTCGCGGTCGGCGAAGGCGAGGTTCATCGCCTGGTAGATCGTGTGGATGTAGCGCGCGCTGTTGTAGCCCATCGTCCCGAGATCGAAATTCTCGAGGATGTTGAGTGCCTGCAGCATCACCGGGCCCTGTACCCAGCGGTCGAGCTTGTAGACGTCGATGCCGCGGTAGTTCGTCTGAACCGGTTCTTCGAACTCGACGCGCCAGTTGGCGAGGTCGCCTTTCGTTATCAAGCCGCCCTGTTCCTGCACGCTGCGCACGAACTCGTCTGCAATGTCGCCGCGGTAGAAACGCTCGTATGCCGCCATGATCGCTTCCTTGCGCGGCTTGCCGGCGGCCAGCGCCTTCGCTTCGGCTTCAACCAGTTTGCGGAGCGTCGCCGCGAGATCCGGCTGGCGGAACATCTCACCCGCGCGCGGCGCCTCGCGCGCGGAGCCCAGGTGCGGCAGCATCACGGCCTTTGCATAGGGCCACTGCTTGATGCTTTCCTTCTCGGCCTCGATGCGATCGGCGGTTTCGGCTTCAATCGGGTAGCCGTCGGCGAGCGTGATCGCGGGCGCCAGCACTTCGGAGAGCGACAGGCGGCCGTATTCCGCGAGCATCACCAGGAGGCCCCCGGGCGTTCCCGGTGTCACCGCGGCGAGCGGCCCCTCCTCGGGTGGATACTTGAACCCTTTCTTGCGGAAGAAATCGACGGTCGCGCCGGTCGGCGCGACGCCGAGGCCGTTGATCGCGATGACGCGACTGGTCTCGGGATTGTAGATCAGGGCCTGCGTCTCGCCGCCCCAGGACAACACGTCCCACATCGTCGCGGTCGCGGCGAGCATGGCGCAGGCGGCATCCACCGAGTTACCGCCGCGCTCGAATATGCTGCTGCCGGCGGTTGCGGCGAGTGGCTTACCGGTGATCGCCATCCAGTGCGATCCGTGCAATGGCGGCTTCTGCGTCTTTTCCTGGGCGAACGAGCTGCCGGGCAGCAGGATGATCGTCAGCAGACCCGCGGCGATGGCCGATAGCGGGCGCCTTGAACGGATCATCGCATCACCCCGCGGACAGCAGGTCCTGCACGCCCTCGCGCTCCTCGAGCAATTCCTTGTGGGTCGCATCCATGCGGCTGCGGCTGAACTCGTCGACCGCGAGGCCCTGCACGATCGCATAGCGGCCGCCCTTGCAGGTCACCGGATAGGAATACATGACGCCTTCCGGAATGCCATAGCTGCCGTCCGCGGGAATCGCCATGCTGACCCAGTCGCCTGCGGGTGTGCCATGCGACCAGTCGCGCATGTGGTCGATAGCGGCCGATGCCGCGGAAGCCGCCGACGAGGAGCCGCGCGCCTTGATGATCGCGGCGCCGCGCTGCTGGATGGTTGGGATGAACTGCTCGCGGTACCACTGTTGGTCCACCAGCGAGCGGGCGGGCTTGCCGGTCACCGTGCAGTGACCTATGTCGGGGTACTGGGTCGCGCTGTGATTGCCCCAGATGATCATGCGGCGGATCGCCGTCGTGTGGGTGCCGGTTTTCTCTGCGAGCTGCGCGAGAGCACGGTTGTGATCGAGACGCGTCATCGCAGTGAAATTCTGCCGGTCGATATCGGGTGCATTGGACGCTGCGATCAGTGCGTTGGTGTTTGCGGGATTGCCGACGACCAGCACGTGCACGCCCCGGTTCGCGGCCTCATTGATGGCCTTTCCCTGGGCGGAAAAGATCTGCGCGTTCGCAAGCAACAGATCCTTGCGTTCCATGCCCGGTCCTCTTGGTCTGGCGCCGACCAGCATCGCGTAATCGCAGTCGCGGAACGCGGCAATTGCGTCGTCGGTGGCAACGATGCGGTGGAGCGTCTGGAAGGCGCAGTCGGACAATTCCATGACGACGCCGCCAAGCGCCTGCAGTGCGGGCGTGATCTCGAGCAGGTGCAGGTTGACCGGCTGGTCCGTCCCGAGCATCTGGCCCGAGGCGACGCGAAACGCGAGCGCATAGCCGATGTGGCCCGCGGCTCCGGTAATGGTGACGGTAACGGGCTTCTTCATGACGGACTCCGGTGGAGTGGTGATTGTAGCAGCGATCCTGCCGTTGCCTTGCGAAGCGTTGAGCCATCAACGCACATCGGCCGGCGCCGCACACTCAGGCCCTTGGACCCAGTATCGACCGCCAGCGCTCCTTGATTGCCCTTTTCACGCGCCGGATATTACCGCGGACCAGCGCCTCGGCTCTGTTGTCGCCATAGCGGCCCTTGTGCACATGTCGGATGCGGTGCACGCCAGCCACGTCCAGCGGCGTACCCTTGGTCCGCATCAGCCAGCGCAGGGTGCGGTCTTCGAATGTCTTGGCCCAGCGATCGACCGGGCGCTGAAATACGGACACCTGCTCGCAATAACCGCAGGCGCGCGCAATGTCGCCGTGGAGAATCTGGTAAGCGCCGGTCGCCTGCGGAACGGCCAGCAGCGAGAACTCGCTGGTGTCGATGTCGGCGACGCGCGGCCGGTCGCGTTCGGCCGCCAGCAGATCGTCGGTCTCCTGCAATATGGCGGTCACGTGCTCGACGCGGGGATAGACCAGGCGCTCCGTTCGACCTTGCAGCTGCTCTGCCAGCGTGTCCAGGCATCCCCGGTGAAAAATGATGTCGCAGTCGGTGAACCACACCCAATCTGCCGTCGTGCTGCGTGCAATGAGATTGCGCCCGATCGATCGCCGGAACAGGCGGGGCGGCTCAATCGCCTGCCAGTTCCATGTGACGCCGGGCACCTGGATGCCGCCGAAGAAATCGAGCATCGCGCAGGTGCGCAGGTCTTCCGGGGCATGAAACACCGTCATCCGGACCGTCGCGAGCGTCGGCGGAAAGTTGACGATCGAGCTCAGTTGATAGGCAAGCAGGTGGCCGTACTGCCAGCAATGGCTGACGATCTCGATCGAGAGCCTGCCCCTGCGCGCGGTGATCGTCGCGGGATCCGGCAGCGACAGCCACCAGCTGGCCGGCAGGAAGCCGCTTGCGGCCACGCGGACGAACAGGTCCTCGACGGTATTGCGCAACTGCAAGCTCAGATCCTCCGGCGTTCGCCGCTCCAGGGACGGCGATCCACGGTGGCCGCGCAGTCGCGCCAGTAGACGTAGTTCGGGTCGGGCGTTCGCCAATCGCCGTAAAGTGCGGTCAGGCAGGCGTCGGCATTGTCCGGCTTGAGCCAGCGGCGCCCGTAGAGTTCGAATTCATCCAGGCCGTGGACGGGAATCTCATTCACGATTTCGAGGCGCGGCTCTCGGCTGCGGTGGTAGTACCAGCGCAGCCGGTCACCGCGTTGCTCAAACATGAAGAATTCGAACTTGACTCCCTCGCGACGCACGGCCCATTTGGTGATCTTGCCGTCGTTGTTGACCTGCAGGCGGCAGGGACTGAAGCCCTGGCGGCGCAATTCACCGAGCGCATCCATGAAGGCCGCGAGGTCGCGTTCGTGAAATCCGAAGTCGGCGTCCCGGTCCCAGGGAATCGGACCGCCGTCCCGCATGCAGCCGAGCAGCAGGCCCATGACCATCCAGTACCGCCGGTGAAAGCCGGTCGTGGCCAGCACGTCGTACAGGCGGACGAGACCACGTGCGCGGCGTTCGGGCAATGGTCCCCACCTGAATTCCGCGATGGCTTCCTTGAGTTTGCGCACGGCGGTCGAGTGTAGCCGATGGGCCGTACCGGCGCGGCAGGTGCATGGCGGTGCTGCGCTGCCTATACTCGGCCGCCATGACACAGATGGATCCCCCGTCGAGCGAGGCGGCCACGGCGGCCCGGTTGAGGGACGATCTGCGGCGGGAATCGGCGTCCTTCCGCAAGAAATCCTCCCGCCATCGTCTGCGGACGCGCGGCGCAATCTATTGCGCGTTCTCCACGCCGCGCTTTTCCGTCGCCAGGGATGAAGCTCAGCGGGATGCCGGACGGCGATTGCAGCGCTTCGGCATCCTTCCGGATCAGGTCCGCGGCAAGCGCATCCTCGATCTTGGCTGCAACAACGGCGCGATGCTGTTCCAGTTGTCGAACTACGCGCCGGCTTATGGTCTCGGAATCGAGTACGACGCTGAAAAAGTGGAGCTCGCGCGGCGCATCGCGAATTTTGCGGCCATCGAGAACCTGGAATTCCGGGTCGGAGATCTCGACCGGATGCAGCCGGCAGACGTGGGCGGGCCTTTCGATATTGTCATGTGTCTTGCGATCGAGGCCCACGTGAAGGATCCCGCGCACCTGTACGAGCTGCTGGCCGGCGTCACCCGGGGACGCCTTTACTTCGAAGCGAACAGCTCGACGCACCCGGACGATGTGCGCGCGAAGCTGCAGCAGGTCGGGTTCTCGGAGATTGTGCATCTCGGAGTCTGTGACGATGACGTCGTGCCGAGGAACAATCGTAGGCCGATGTTGTCGGCGGTCATGGCCTGAGCGGCCACCGCGCTTCCTGCGCGTGATCCTTCTTATCCTGGGCTCATGAAGTCGAAGAGATAGATCTTCCGGCGGCGCCGGCCAAGACGCGGCAACTCGATCGTTTCCACGGGTTCCCGGCCACCGGACCAGCGCAGGACCACCTGGTCGTCGATGCCCGAGTGGGAAATGTTGGTTCGACTGCGCCAACGATACGGCAGGCTGAGCAAGGCGTATCTCGCGACACGCGGCAACTCCGAGAATGCCTCGCGTTGCCGGTTGCCGAGATGCTCCCAGACCTGGAGCGCCACGACCAGATCGTATGCCTGATCGGCGATCGGCCAGGGCACGACGGTCGCGTCGTGAAGGAAAGTGGGGCGGAAGTCCGCCTTGTAGTCGAGCCGGTCGCTGACGGGGAAAAGCGGTATGTAGGCGGTGCCGATCTCGAGCACCCGGCGCGGCGCCAGCCGCTTGGCGATCGAAATCGCCTCACGATAGTAATTCCAGCGCCGCTTCAGATACGGCGTGCGCGCCCGTGCGCTCATGAAATCGGCATGGGTGATGGAAGGCAGGGCGTGATCCGGGTCGATTGGCTGCAGCCGATAACCTGGCCGCTGGCGATGGACCACTTCGAGGCGCCGTCGCAGCCTGGTCCATGCGCTGTCGTCGTCCGAAATAAACTCCGGCGGCTCACCTCTGTTGTCGGGGCTCACGAATCCTCTCGGCGGCCTTCCCGGTGCGTCCCGCGCAAGTATAGCGCTGCGTATCATCGCGGTTGCGCCGCACGCCCGCTATTGCGCGTGCGTAACGGCTTCTTGGTGCCGGCGGCCCGCCGATAGCCAGAGCATCATTGCAAAGGCGAAACCCAGCGCACCGGAGATGAAGAAGAACAGCATCATCGGCTGGTAGCCGGCCGGATTCAGGGCGCTGGCGCGGTAAGAATCGTTCAGCCAGCCCGCCAGGAGATTCGCGCCGGCCATGCCGGCGTTTTGCACGACCCACATCAGGCCGAGCGCCGTGCCAAGCCGGCTTTCGGGCACCAGCTTGGCCAACAGCGGCCACATCACGGCCGGCACCAGCGAGAAGCTCACACCGATCAGCACGGTGCCGATCCAGAGCGATTCATGCGAAAGCGCCATGAACGCGATCGAGATTGGCAGCAGCAATGCGCCGAACGCCAGCATCGGCGCATAGCGGCCGATGCGGTCGCAGATCCAGCCGAACGCCGGCGTCGCGAACAGCGCCGCAAGAAAGACCCAGGCATTGATCGCTCCGGCCGCCGCCAGATCGAGTCCGTGCGCGTGCTGGAAATACTTGATTGAAAAAGTGCTTCGAAACGCGAAAATCGCCGCATACCAGAGCACGCATAGCGCCAGCAGATACCAGTAGGCGGGACCGAAGCGCAGCAGGTCCCGAAGTGCAAAGCCCTGCGCATGGCCGGCGGCGCCCGCCGGCGCGGCATCGCGTTTTCCGCGATCCAGCCACCAGTAGCCCAGGGCTCCTGCAAGTGAGAGCGCTGCGAGCAGCGTCGCTATCATCAGCGGTGGCTGCCAGCCCTGCGCATAGGCATCGGCAAACCATGACGGCGACATGTCCGCGGAAAACGACCCGGCGCGACCGATGGCGATGCTGGCGCCTACCGCGAAGGCCAGGTTCCGGCCCGAGAAATACTTCACGACGCCAGTCATGGTCGTGATGTTGAATGTCTCGGCGCCAATCCCGAACAGCAGCCGGCCGGCGGCCATGCCCGAAAAATCAGGGCTGATCGCCGTCAGCAGGGTGCCGGCGAGGCATATGGCTCCCGTCCATACCATCATGCGGGCTGTGCCAAAGCGATCCACGAGGATGCCGCCCGCCAGCAGCAACACGATGTTCGGCAGGTTATAGATCGCATTGAGCATGCCGATCTGCGAGTCACTGAAACCTCGCAGCCGCTGCAACAGGTCGGCGACCGGGCCGATGGAATCGTAGACGTAGAAATTGCCGTAGTTGGCGAGCGACAGTAGCGCGAGCATCAGCCAGGCGACGCGCGAGTGCCCGACTTCGCCGGTCATTACCTGTTGCATGTGAACTTAGGTAGCATGGTCACGCCGCAAACGCCAGACCGACATGCCAATCCTCCGACCCGACCTCGACTCGCGCCATCTTGTTCCATTCGACGGAGACTTCTCCATCCGCGACTTTTCGGCGGACCCGCCGAAAGGCAGCCCGTCGGAAGCCGGGCTGGAGAAGGAACTCGCTGAACTGGTGGGAGAACTCGACAAGCTGCAGCGGCTCCTCTTTGCCGATGGCCGCTTCGCCGTTTTGTCGGTGTTCCAGGCGATGGACGCTGCCGGCAAGGACAGCACGATCCGCAAGGTGTTCTCCGGCGTCAACCCGGCGGGCTTTCGCGTTCACGCCTTCGGAAGACCGAGCGAACTGGAACTGCAGCATGATTTCTTCTGGCGTTGCGGTCAGCGGTTACCGGAGCGCGGCAAGATCGGTATTTTCAACCGCAGCCACTACGAGGAAGTCCTGGTCGTGCGCGTGCACCCGGAGTTCCTCGCCGCCCAGCACCTGCCCGATGTCGACACGCGGCGCATCTGGGAGGAACGCTTCGAATCGATCCGCAACTTCGAGCGCCACCTGGCACGAAACGGCACCGTGGTGCTCAAGTTCTGGCTCAACGTGTCACGCAAGGAGCAGGGGAAACGTCTGCGCGCCCGGATCGCGGAGCCGGACAAGAACTGGAAATTCCGCCTGGCCGACCTCGACGAGCGGGCGCGCTGGGACGATTACATGGCTGCCTACGAATCAATGCTCCGCGAAACCTCACGCGAGTATGCACCGTGGTTCGCGATCCCTGCCGATGACAAGGACTACATGCGCACGGCGGTGGCGCGCATCATGGTCGAGGCCCTGAAGGAGCTTGGCCTCAGGTATCCGGAAATGGATGCCGGCCGGCGGCAGGAACTGAAGGAAGGCCTCAGGCGGCTGGAGAAGGAGTGACCCGAATGTCGGGCGATCGCCGGCCGTGAAGTTCGCGCCGTCGATGGATCAGTAGAGCAGCGTAATCAACGTCGCGCTGGCGCCACCGACCAGCAAGGCGGCGAACAAGCCCAGTGCCAGCGGCTTCAAGCCGATGCGGCGCAGACCCGCAATGCTGGTACCGAGCCCGACGGCTGCCATCGCGACCGCGAGGCAGTATTCCGCGGCAATCCTGACGTAGCCGACGAGGTCTTTCCATTCGGCCGGTTCCAGCAATCCAAATGGCCGCGCGTCCATGTCGCCCCAGGTTCGCAGCGCGCTCATCCCGGCGAAGCCGAGCACGAAGAGCGGAACCATCGTGTACCAGGCGGGCGCGGCAGCGCCCTCCTCTCCATGACGGCGATGATGAAGGACCGCCATCAGGGGGATCACCGCCAGCATGCCGAGATTTCGCACGAGCTTGGTCACGGTCGCGACGTCCAGCACCTTCGGGTCGCTGAAATACTGCTGGTAGACGAGCCCCGAGCCCGCCACCTGCGCGGTTTCGTGTACGGCGGTCCCGAGGAACAACCCCGCGCGGAAGGGATCGGCCACGAACAGCCAGTGTGCCGCGAACGGATAGAAAAGCATCGCCGCAACGCCGAACAGCGTGATGCACGCGACCGAGTAACTGACTTCCTCCTGGCGGGCATTGATGATCGGTGCGGTGGCGACGATCGCGGTGGCGCCGCAGATGCTGGTGCCGACGGCGATCAGCGTGCCGAGCCGCGCGGCGAGACCGAGGCGGCGGCTCAGGTAAGTGACCAGCACCAGCGCCGTGATCACCGTGCCCACGATCACGGGCAGGCTCTTCAGGCCGATCGCGCCGGCTTCGACGATACTCAGCCGGATTCCGAGCAGCACGATTCCGAGCCGCAGGATCCGCACCAGCGAAAACCGGATTCCGGGCTGCACGAGTTCGGGCAGCCGGAAAACATTGCTGACGAGGACGCCGAGCAGGATGGCCATCATGATGCCGCTGATTGCGCCTTTCTGCAGGCCAAGCGCGGGCCCGAGGCTGTCGGCGAGAAATCTGCCGAGCAGCGCGACTGCCAGTGCGAGTGCAAGGCCCGGGATCCTGTTCATGCGAAATGATTTCCGCGAATGGCTCAGTTATTCCGCGGGTGATGGCGCGCCAGCCAGCCCGGCCAGGCCGCTTCGAGGCGCGCGAGTTCAGCATCCGCCTCCGCGGTGCGTCCGGCAGCGCGCATCGCCTCGATGTCGGCGTACCATTCCTCGGGCGTGCGAGCGTCGATGGCGGACTTCATGGCGGCCGGCGCTTCGCGCGATCGTTCCGATTCCTGTACCGCCGGCATGGCGGGTGCCGCGGACTCGAGTGCTTGTCCCGAATCCACGACCGGCTGGTCAGGAGCCGGCGCCGGAACAGCAGGTGGCGGCGCTGCCGCATCCTGCCGCTGCGGCGTGGCAGCGGGCGCCGGTGTCACGGCAGGCGTTATAGCGTCGACGGTCACGGGCGCCTGGGTCGGCAGCACGTCGGATTCGGTGACTGGCGGCGTGCGGGTGGTTTCTTCGAGCTGCCATCGCACCACCACGACGGCCAGCAGCAGGCTCGCCGCGAGCGAGGCCGGCAGATACCAGCGTGTCATCCGTGGAATCCGGGCGCGGCGTGCTTCGGCGAGAATCCGGCGGTCGGTGAGCTCCGACGGCGCCCCGGCGTCGGCATCGGTGGCAAGCAGCCGGCGCCAGGCTTCGCGATCGATCGGTTCGTTGTTTTCCGGGTCCATGCTTTCAGCGCGCCAGCGCATCGGCGCCCAGCATCTCCTTCAGTCGTGCCACGGCGTAGCGCAGCCGGCTCTTTGCAGTCTCTGCGCCGACACCCGTCTGTTCAGCCAGCTCCGTCACCGACAGTCCACCTTCAACATACAGAAGAAAGGCAACGCGCTGCTCCTCCGGCAGGCCGGCCAGCGCCACGGCCAGTCGTCTGCTCTTTTCGACGACAACGGCGATCTCATGCGGATTGCCCGCGGGTGTATCGGCGGCCGCCGCCACCGCGTCATCATCGAGCGTCTCGTGCGCCGCCCGGCGCCCGCTCTTCCGCCAATGATCCATGCAGCAATTGTGCGCAATGCGGTACAACCAGGTCGAAAAGAGTGCAGTCGGTCGATAACGATCGCGACTGGCAATCACGCGTGACCAGCATTCCTGGAATACGTCATCAGTCGCCGCCGGGTCACGGACCAGGCGCCGGACGAATCGCCACGATGCGGCGCGCTGCCGCTCGTAAAGCTCCTCGAACGCGCGCACGTCGCCCGCGGCATAGCGCAGCATCAATTGCGCGTCGGCATCCCGCTCCTCCATTGCCGGTACTTTACGCGGGATGGCGTCACCGCCATGTCTTTCAACGTCCCGCGCCTGTCCCGGGGGTTCAGGCCGGCGCGCACCACTTTGTAAGTCGTTGATATGGAAAGGACGGGTTTCCTGGCGCCCGCTTCCCGCGAATCAGTGCCTCTCAGAAGGAATAGTGCACGGAGAAGATGACTTCCCGGGGCGGGATGTACTCCTCGCTCGTCGTCAGCAGGCCATACGGATTGCTGAAGCGGGCATTGATGCCGTCCTCGTCAAAGAGATTGGTTGCAGTCAGCGCGAAATCAAAGGCGCTGTTTCCGAGCGTGTAACCGAATGACAGATTGACGATGTCGTAGGACGGCACGGTGTCCACCAGAGGATTGTTGAACACGCGGTACTGGTATTCGCCGCGATAGATCCAGTCCAGCCTTGAGGTAAGCACCGCACCATTGCCGAACGATTGGCTGTTTGTCAGGCCGATGCGGGCCGACATGTCCACCAGTTTCGGCGGCTTGTTGCCCTTCAGATTCGTGTTCTGGCTCAGGGCGAGGCGAACGTCGAATCCGGGTGCCGTGAACAGCCCGATCCCGGACCCGGGCACTCCGGGCATTCCCGGTGCAAGCGCCTCGCGGAAGTCCACGACATCCAGCGCAAAGAAATCCTTCCTGAACTCGCCGTCCATCCAGGTGACCTGGCCATCCAGACGCCATGCTTCATTCAGCAGGAACCCGAACTCGCTTTCGATACCGAGGATTTCCGTTTCCGGAATGTTGCCCGTGCCGCCGGCGAATGGCACCGGGTCTTCCTGCGTGAACTGGAGGTTTTCGTAGTCGTAATAGAATCCGGTCACATTGAAGCGCGCGCGGCCTTTGAGGAAAGTGTTCTTTGAACCGATCTCGTATGACGTGACTTCTTCCGGCTTGTATTCCAGCGGCACCTGAACAGCGTTGACTGCGCCGGGATTCGTGCCGCCGTTCTTCCAGCCGGTCGAAACGAGGCCATACAGCAGGTGGTTGTCTTCCAGATCGATGTCGAGCCCGGCCTTCCAGGTGAATTTCTGATTGTTGATCTTGAGCCGGGTCGGACAGGGAATGGCGCCCAGGCAATCCCAGAACTGCAAGGCCTCGTCCGCCTGGTCTTCATCCTGATAACGCCCACCCGCCGTAATTGCGTAGCGGTCATTGAAGTGATACGCGAACTGGCCGTAGAGCGCCTTGTCCTTGCGAGTGACGGTTCTTGATTCCACGAAGTTCAGGACTGAAGCGAATGGCGGCAAGGTGTCAGGGCCCGGGTTCGCAAGTTCATCGATCGAATCGGAAAATGGCGATGCGCCGGCGGCCTCAAGAAAATAATTGAAATTCTCGTGGTCGAGGTAATAGGCCCCGAGCGTCCAGTCGATCTTGCTGCCGTGAAACAGCGCGTTGAATTCCTGGCTGAATGCTTCCGAGTTGTTGTCCCAGAATGTCAGCACATCCCAGTTCGCGGTCGTGTCACGGCCATCGGAGGCCGTATAGAAACCCTGCAGATTGACGGCTGTCGAGGCCTCATCCAGCCGATCGCCGTCGACGGTCTGGTTCTTGTGCAGATCCTGCCAGCCAGTCAGCGACTTGATGACGACGCCCGATGACGTGTCCCATTCGACGATTGCGGAGAAGACATTGTTGGTGAGCTCGAATATCCCGGGGTAGTCCTGCGTCAGTTCCCGCGGGTTGGAATTCGGATCATGCACGCTCTTCTGCGCCGCCGCATGCTGGTCCGAATCCTGCATGAATGCGGACAGGGACACCGACACGGTGTCGGAAATCTTCCACAGCGCCGACAGGGTTCCGGTGAGGGAATCGGCATCGTCCAGGTCGTAACCGTCCAGCGTGCCGCCCCTGATCTCGGCGAATCCGTCATGACTGAATTTCTGGACCGAGCCGCGGATCGCGAAGCCATCGGAGAGCGGCATGTTCAGCGCGGCGCGGGCGATGACCGTATTGTAAGTGCCGTAACCCAGCTTCGCGTCGCCCGCGAATTCTGCGAGACGAGGTTTCTTCAGGATCACGTTGATGGCGCCACCGGTCGTCCCCTGGCCGAATTCGGTTCCCTGGGGGCCGCGATAAACGTCGATCCGTTCGATTTCGCCGAGATCGGTGCCGAGCGACAGCGAATTCGCAACATAGACACCGTCCATGTAGATCAGGACGCTCGGCTGCGTGCTGAGATTCTGCGCCGTCTCCCAGCCGACCCCGCGGATGGCGACCACCCGTCCAGCGCCGTCGTTTTTCGCGACCGTCAGACCGGGTACATAGCCATTGAAATTGTCCAGCCTGACGACGTTGGAGCGGTCGAAGTCTTCCCCGGATACGGCGGAAACAGCGACCGAAGCGTCCTGGATGTCGACCGTGCGCTTGCGCGCCGTCACGTTGATGGTCTCGAGGCTTGCCGCTTGTGCCAGGACAGGGCCTGCCGGAATCATTGCCGCAGCGATCGCCAGCCAGCATGGCATGGCGAAGCTCCCGCAGGTACTTGAGTTCCTGATCATCGATGAATCTTCGCAGAAAATGCCGTCGCCAGGATCATGCAACAAGCTGGCGCGGCGGACGCATTGCAGCCGTGATGCAGACGATCAGCAGCATGACCGCGGCATAGACCTGAAACACGCCGGTGAATCCGCCGAATGTGTCAGCAAAGAAACCGGCGGTTGCGGGACCGATCATCGCGGCCGTCGTGACCAGATTGAACGTTCCAAATATTTCCGGGTTTTCGGATGGACCGAAATAGTTCACGAGCAGCATTGCGGTCGCAAAGAAGCACATGCCGAAGCCGAAACCATCAGCCACGGCAAAAACAAGGATGGCAATCCAGTTATCGGCGACGGACAGTGCGGCAATGGCGATGGTTTCCCCAACAAGTGCGGCCACCAGCAGGCGTTTCGGGTCGATGCGCGTTGCCAGCGCCCCGCCCAGGGCGCGGGACAGCGCACTGACTGCGCCATCGGCGCTCAGTACGCCGGCAGCGACCGATGCTGAAATTCCGAGCGTGCCCATGTGCGTGAAGGCCCAGCTGCTCGATGTCAGCACGCATAGCAGCGTGGCCGTCATCGCGATGGCGATGATCCAGAACTGCGGCGTGCGGATCGCATCCCGGAATCGCCAGTCCCGGCTCGTGTAGTAGACATGGCTCGGGGGCCGTTTATCCGCGGCGGTGGTCTTTGCATCCGCAGTAACCGTACTGCCTGGCGGAATCCTGACGAAGATGAGCGCGAGGACTGTCAGCGCCAGCATCGCCGCTGCTGTAGCCCACCAGTACAACCGCCATGAACCGCTGGCGGCGATGACCAGACTCGCGGCGAGTGGGCCCGCGACCGCGCCCAGTCCACCGGCGGTCATGAACGCGCCGATCACTGCGGACCGCTTCTCGGGCATCCAGCCATTCAGGAGATAGATGCCTGGAACGGTCGCACAGGACGCGAATCCGAGACCCAGCAATGCCGCCGCAACGAAGAACAGCTGCAGACCGTTCGTCAACGCGAACAGCGCGAATCCAGACGCCATGATCGTGCCGCCGATGCCGTAGGTCGCCTTGATGCCAAAGCGTCGCAGGGTCCATGCCGGCACGGTGCTGGCGAGTCCGACTGTCAGTGCGAATAGCGAAAAGCCGGTCCCGGCCTGCGACCGGGTCCACGACAAATCATGGATCATGAATGGCAGCACGACACCCAGCGAACTGAATGTCCCGGCGCTTATCAGGAAGAAGATCGCGCTGATGACTGCGAACAGCGCCCAGCGCGCCGCCCGCGCCTCAGCCGTCATGCCGGATCCATTGACAATCGTTACGCACGAGCCGGCTCCTTCATCCTGCAGCGCCTTGTCAGCACTTTGCCTGCGCCGTTTTTTTCTGCGAGGCCTCGACAAATCGATACTACCTTGGCCGCCCTGAACGCTCCGCGCCGCGAAATCGCAGGTCACCGGCGGGCGGCGAGCGGGCGGTCGGCGACACCCGATGAGCGCAGGCCCGAGCCCTGGGCTGGTCGCCTCAGTTGCGCAAAAACCGCCTCAGCGGGTGTCTTCTGGCGCCTGCGCAAGCCCTCGAGGGCATTTTCTTAATGCATAAGTCTTTGTTTTTACAATTATTAGTGCGGCCTCATAAAAAAATCTCAAAAAGGGCTTGCATTAGAATCAGTGTTATAGTTCACTACAACACCAGAGGAGCCCAACAGTACATCGGAAGTCGGCGGAAAGCCGAACCGGAACGAAAGAAAGGAAAGGAGAAGGTCATGTTCAAGCAGTACACAAACAGCGCGCAGATGACAGTCAGTGCAATGGCAGCGGTAATCATCGTGTCCCTCAATGCTGCGGTATTCGACCAGGGCCACGTCGCCTCGTTGCCTCGCGGCACGGTGGAAGTCGGCGAGCTCACGCTGGTTGACACCACGCCGATCGCGTCGGTGACCCTGCCGGAAGTGACCGTGGTTGCGAAGCGCGAGTCTTCAGGCCCGTACTTTGCGGTCGCGACCCAGCTTCCGGAGGTCGTGGTCGTTGCCAAGCGGGCGGCCTCCCTGGTTGCGCGGACCGATGTGGCCGCGCATGGGCAGTCGGCCGGCCCCGAGAGCTCTGTCGCGGGTGTTCTGCTAAAGTAGTCTGGTAGCGGGCCAAATCACTTACGGCACAACGCATGGACACCAACTGGAACGAAAGCCTGCCGATCTACCGCCAACTGCGCGACCGCGTGGTGGCGATGATCCTGGAGGGCGTACTGAATGACGGCGACCCGCTGCCGTCGGTTCGAAGCGTTGCGGCCGAATACAGGCTGAACCCGCTGACGGTGCTGAAAGGCTACCAGCAGCTGGTCGATGAGCAACTGGTCGAGAAGCGCCGCGGCCGCGGTATGTTCGTCATGGAAGGCGCGCGTCGCGCGCTGATGAAGGACGAACGGCAGCTGTTCCTCGATGAGGAATGGCCAAAAATCAGCGCAAGAATCCAGAGATTGGGTTTCGAGCCCCGCGAGCTGCTTGCCGCCCTCGCCAAGGCTCCACCGCCGGCAGCATCCACGCTGACTGCGAAACGCGATACGGACGACGAAGGGGAAGCGCGTGAGTGACCTGATTATGGCGCGCGGGCTCACCAAGAATTACGGCGCGACCCTTGCGTTGAACGATGCCACCTTCAACATTGGAGCCGGACGCATTGTCGGCCTGATCGGCCCGAATGGTGCCGGCAAGACCACGGCGCTGAAGGCCATACTCGGCCTCGCGCGATTCCAGGGCGAACTCTCGGTATTGGGCCTCGACCCATACCGGCAGCGCCACAAACTGATGCAGGACGTCTGCTTTATTGCTGACGTCGCTGTACTGCCGCGCTGGATCAGGGTCCGCCAGCTGATCGATCTGGTCGCGGCGACGCATCCGAAATTCCGCCGGGATGTCTGCGATCAGTTCCTTGCGCGCAGCGACATCAAGCGTGACAGCCGCGTCAGGGAATTGTCGAAAGGCATGGTGACGCAGCTGCACCTGGCGCTTGTGATGGCGATCGACGCCAAGCTCCTGGTGCTGGACGAGCCGACGCTCGGCCTCGACATCCTGATGCGCAAGCAGTTCTACGAAACCTTGCTGAACGAATATTTCGACGAACAACGCACGATCCTCGTGACGACCCACCAGGTCGAGGAAATCGAGCACATCCTGACGGATCTCCTGTTCATCGACCGCGGCCGCATCGTGCTGGACGCGGCAATGGACGAAGTCCAGGAGAAATACGTGCAGGTCGCAGTCCGCCCTGAGCAGCTCGAGTCTGCCCGGTCGCAGAAGCCGATTGCCGAGCGCCAGGGCCTTGGCCGTACGTACATGCTGTTCCGCGGCGTGGATCGCGCCAATCTGGAACGTCTGGGTGATGTCGGCGTGCCGTCGGTTGCGGATCTTTTTGTCGCGGTGATAGAGGGAGCACGCGCATGAGCCGCTTCATCTGGTTGATACGCCGCGAGATCTGGGAGCACAAGGCGATCTGGGTGGCCCCGCTGATCGTGCTCGCATGCCTGGTGCTTGCTTTCATGACCGGAAGTGTCCATCTCGGGCCGATCGGGGCCATGGATGCCAGCGCTCCTTTTGGCGCGTTGCCGCAGGAAAAGCAGACCAAGCTGTTGCTGCTCGTTTACGGCGGGCTCGCACTGGTCGTGTTCATGGTGATGGGAATCGTCGGGTTTTTCTATTCGCTGGATTCGCTGTACGCCGACCGCCGTGATCGCAGCGTCTTGTTCTGGAAATCGCTTCCGCTGTCGGATGCCGAGACCGTGTTGTCGAAGTTCGCCGTCGCGATCGTCGTGATCCCGCTGGTCGCGACCATCGGTGCGCTGCTCGCCCAGCTCATGGTCGCGGGCGGCGGCGCGGCGATGCTTGAGGTCGGCGGCGCATCGGGCCGAATCATGTGGCAGCCCGATGCATTGATTGGCGGAATGGCCATCGCCCTGCTGTGGTGCATCACCGCCATGGTGTGGTACTCGCCGGTCGTCGCATACCTGATGCTGGCTTCGGCCTGGGCGCCAAAAGGCCCGTTCCTGTGGGCGGTGCTGCCGCCGGTTGCGATCAGCGTGTTCGAGCGTGTGGTGCTGGGCTCGCAATATGCGGGCATTTTCATCGCGGATCGACTGTTCGGTTTGTACCGGCTGTTGAGTCCGGACGAACCAACAGGTCCCGACATGGAATCCGCGACGATCCATCTGTCCGACATCGACCTGGCTGCCAGCCTGAGGGGTTTCTACACATCGCCTGACTTGTGGCTCGGGGTCGTCGCAGCCGGCCTGTTGCTGGCCGCCGCGGTGTGGGTCCGCCGCTACCGCGACGACACGATCTGAGGAGAGCTCGATGCATACGATGATTCGGGTTGCCACCACGGGTGCATTGATGCTCGCCTGCGCTCCGGCCATGGCAGCCACGGCGACGCTGACCCGTGCCTGGCAGTACAAGACCGATGCGTCGGCAGGTCTCGAGGTCCGCAACCTGATCGGCGACATTCGTGTCGAACGTGGCACGGAGGCGGGCTTCCTCATCACCGCGACCGCAACGATTGAAGCCGACACGCAGGCCGATGCCGATGCGCTCGTGCATGCGATCGATTACCGGACGCGCGACATCGGCGCCGGGTCCAGATTCGACGTCGCGTTCCCGAAGCAGCAGTTCCCGAAGATCTATTACGCAAAAGGCCCCGAAACCTGGTGGGGTGTCATGTACATCGATTACCTCCATGAACGGATCCGGTTAACCGGCGACCCTGATGAAGCGCCGCGGGTCCGCGTCGACCTGCTTATCCGTGCGCCGGAGGGCGCCAAGCTTTCCGTCAAGAGCATCTTCGGCGAGTCGGCGGCGCAGGGATACTCGGGCGAACTGACCCTCGACGGAAGCAGCGGCGCGTTGCGATCGGCGGGCGGGGAGGGGCGCCTGGTGCTCGACAGCGGCAGCGGCGATGTCGTGGTTTCCGGGCACAGGGGCCGCGTGAGCGCGGATACCGGCAGCGGCAGCGTGACGATCACGGATTGCAACTGTGAGATCGACGCTGACACCGGCTCTGGCGCGGTCGAGATACGGGGCGGCTCCGGCGTGCTTCGGGCGGATACCGGCTCGGGCCGCGTCGCGATCGAAAGCTTCAGCGGCTCGATCGCAGCAGACACAGGCTCAGGCGGGGTTCTTGCGAAGGGCGTCTCGAACGTGGCGGATCTCGACGTCGATACAGGGTCTGGCAGCGTTTCGGTCGATGGCGATCTCGCAGCCTTGCGCAAGCTGCATGTCGATACCGGGTCCGGGAGCGTGCGCCTGCAATCGACAGGCGCGCCGTCGATGGAAATCGTGATCGACACCGGCAGCGGCCACGTGGACGTGAATGCGCCAGGCGCGCTGGTCCGGGAATCCAAGGAAGGCGTCTGGACGGTCAAGCTGCAGGACGGCATCGGCAGGGGCGTCATCGACACCGGTTCCGGCAGCGTTGACCTCATCGTGGCCACGCCCTGAGTCAGCCCGCCAGCAGCACCGCCTCCGCGTGCTCATTCGCCTCGGGCGTGCCGAACAGGATCACGACGTCGCCCTCGCGCAGCGTCATGTCCTGATCGGGATCGCGGCCGACGATGCCGTCGCGCCGCACCGCAGTGAATGAGACCTCCGCGCCACGCTCGCGGACCTCGCGCAGCGTGCGAGAGACCGACCATGCGCCCGGGGGCAGCACGACCGTGTGCAACTCCTCGCGCAGCGCGTGCGATTCATCGATGAGTTCCGCGCCCTCGCGGCGAAACACGGTACGCAGGATCCTGTAGCGCTGCCGGCGGATCTCGCCGACGGTTCGCAGCACGCGCGACATCGGCACGTCGAGCACGAGGAGTGCGTGCGAAACCAGTGTCAACGCCGCCTCCAGTGTCTCCGGCACGACCTCCGTGGCCCCCGCCGCGTGCAAATCCTCGAGCTGCGTGTCGTCTACGGCGCGCACCAGGAGCGGCACCAGCGGCCGTGTTCGCCGCACGGCATGGACGATCCTGAGCGATCGCTCGGTGTCGGAAAACGTGATGACGACGGCACTGGCACGCTTCAGGCCGACGGAGTGAAGCATGCGTTCATCGGCGGCATCGCCGTAGATGACCGGGTCACCCGCCTCGCGCGCGGTGCGTACGCGAAACGGGTCGAGATCCATCGCAATGAACTCGAATCCCTGGCTCTCGAGCACGCGCGCGACGTTCTGCCCTACCCGGCCATAGCCGCACAGGATCACGTGCTCCCGCCCGGCGAGTGCCTGGGTCGCAGCGTCGATGCGCGCGAGCTCGGTCTGCGCCGGGCCGCTCTCCTGCAGAACGAGCCGGGCGATGCGCTTGTTGTGCCGGATCAGGAAAGGCGACAGCACCATGCTGAGCGTGATGGCCGCGAGCACCGGCTGCGTGATCTCGGAACTGATCAGGCGGTTCTGCAGCAGGAGCGTCAGCAACGCAAAACCGAATTCGCCGCCCTCGGACAGCACGATGCCGGTGCGCAGCGCCTTGAACCACTGGCCAGCAAAGGCACGCGCCGCCAGCGTCACGATCACGGTCTTGAGAATCAGCATGCCCGCGAGAATCGCGGTCACGGCCGGCAGGTGCCGGAACAGCCCCGGCACGTCGAGTTGCATTCCGACGGTGACGAAGAACAGGCCAAGCAGGGTGTCGCGGAACGGACGGATGCCGGCCTCGACCTGATAGCGATATTCGGTTTCGGCCAGCATCATTCCGGCGAGGAAGGCGCCTAGCGCGAAGGTGAGCCCGACGGCGTACGTGGACCATGCCGCACCGATTGCGACGAACAACACGGCGATCGTAAAGAGCTCGGGCGCGCCGCTCGCTGCGATCTCATGGAACAGCGGGCGCAGCAGCCAGCGGCCCGCCGCCAGCACGATCACGAGCGCGACCGCGCCCTTGAAAACGGCGAATGAAATTTCTGGCGTCGAGATCGCGATATCCGCCGAAGCCAGCACGCCAGCCAGGGCGAGAAATGGCACGACGGCGAGGTCCTGGAACAGGAGCGTGCCGAAAGCGAGCCGTCCGTGCGTGCGGTTGAGCTCACCCTGCTGGGTCAGTTGCTGGAGCACGATGGCCGTCGAGGACATGGCGACCGCACCGCCCAGCAGCACGGCGACCGCAAGCGGCACATCGAAGGCCAGCGCAATCGCGGCGACCGCGGTGGTGGTCGCGCCAACCTGCAGGCCGCCCAGCAGGAACACCTCGCCGCGCGTTGCGATCAGACGAGGCAGCGAGAACTCGAGTCCCAGCGTGAACAGCAGGAACACGACGCCGAACTCGGCCAGCGCAGCGGTGGTCTCGGTCGCCGCGACCCAGCCGAGCGCGTGCGGACCGACTGCCATGCCGACCGCGAGGAATCCGATGATCGGCGGCATCCGCAGGCGCCGCAGGCCGACCACGACCGCGATCGTGGCGGCGAGCAGCAGCAGGACGTCCTCGAGTACGGTGCCTTCCATCCGGCTCATGCTCCCTGCCGCGGCCCCTGCGCGTCAACCGCAGGACGATGCCGGGCTCAGGGCACGAGCACGAGCGCGCCTTGCACGTCGCCGCGCCGCAGACGCGCAAGCGCTTCGTTGGCGGATGCCAGCGGCAGAACTTCGACGGATGTCTTGAGCGGTGCATGCCCGGCCAGTTCCATGAACTCCAGGCCATCGCGCCGCGTCAGGTTGGCGACCGAGCAGATGCTGCGCTCGCCCCATAGCAGAGCGTAGGGAAACGCGGGGATATCGCTCATGTGGATTCCCGCGCAGACGACGCGGCCGCCCTTGCGCACTGCCGCAAGCGCCGCGGGCACCAGCGCGCCGATTGGGGCGAACAGGATCGCCGCATCGAGCGGCGCCGGCGCAGGGCGATCGCTTGGGCCCGCCCAGGCACAACCCAGTTCGCGCGCGAAGGCCGCGGCAGCATCATCACCCGGCCGCACGAAAGCATAAACCGCACGTCCCTGGTGATGCGCCAGTTGCGTGACGATGTGCGCGGCGGCTCCGAAGCCGTACAGGCCGAGCCTGCCGGCCGCACCCGCGGCCGCGAGCGCGCGGTGGCCGATCAACCCCGCGCACAAGAGCGGTGCTGCTTCGGCATCGCTGTAGCGATCGGGGATGGGCATGCAGTACCGCTGGTCCGCGAGCAGGTACTCGGCGTATCCGCCGTCCTGCTGCCAGCCGGTGAAGCGCGCCGAGTCACAGAGATTTTCCCGGCCGCTGCGGCAGTAATCGCAGGTCCCGCAGGTCCAGCCCAGCCAGGGCACGCCAAGCCGGCCCGCCTTCGGCATCTCGGCGCCGGGCCCGGCCGCAACAGCCGTGCATACGACTTCGTGTCCGGGAATGCGCGGCACCTGCAGTCCGGGCAATTCGCCGTCCACGATGTGCAGGTCGGTGCGGCAGACCGCGCAGGCGCGCACCCGCAGCAGGAACTGGCCGGGGCCTGGCTGCGGCACCGGCAGATCCACGGCTTCGAGTGGTGCACCGGCGCGCGTGAGCAGCATGGCGCGCATGGTTGGCGGGCTCAGCCGAACATTGCCCCGTAGTGCGATTCGCCGTGGCCCTGCGCCAGCAGCAGCTGCAGGAAATCCCCGGCCGACATCGGCTCGCCGAACAGCCGCCCCTGGCCATAGTGGCAATTGAGGCTGCGCAGATAGTCCAGCTGTTCCTTAGATTCGATGCCCTCGGCGACCACCTCGAGGTCGAGATTCTTTCCCATCTCGATGATGGTCCGCACGAGAGTCGCGTCCTCACGCGACACGGCGGCATGACGCACGAAGGACTGGTCGATCTTCAGCGTGCCGACCGGGAACTGTTGCAGAGCGGACAACGACGAGTAACCCGTCCCGAAATCATCAATGGAAAGGTGCAGTCCCATTGCATGCAGTTCATCGAGCAGGCGCACCATGCGGCGCGCGTCGGTCATCAGTGTCGTTTCGGTGATCTCCAGCTCAAAGTTGGACGGCGCTACGCCGGTGTCGTCGAACACCGAGCGGTAGCGCGTCAGGAACTCCGCCTGGCGCAGCTGCTTCAAAGACAGGTTGATGGAAATGCGGCCCGGCTTCGGCACCTGGTCCTGCCAGATCCGGTAGTCATTGCAGACCCGCTTCAGTACCCATTCGCCGATCTCCTGGATCAGGTTCGATTCCTCGGCCAGCGGGATGAATTGCGCCGGCGGGATATCGCCATGGCCGGGCAGGCGCCAGCGCAGCAGCGCCTCGCCGCCAACCACGCGTCCGTCGCGAAGGTCCACCTTGGGCTGGTAGAACATCACGAGTTCCGCGCGTTCGATCGCGCGTCTGAGCTTGCTCTTCAGCATCAGCCGCTCGACCGCGATCGCACTCATCTCCGGCGTGAAGAAACTGTGGCTGTTGCCGCCATTCTGCTTCGAGTGGTACATCGCGGCGTCCGCGTCGCGGATCAGGTCCACGACGTTGTCCGCGTCCTGCGGGCAGAGAGCGATGCCGACACTGCTCGTCACATACAGTTCATGGTGCCCCAGCTGGAATGGCCGGGCGAGCTGGTCGAGAAGTTCGCGCGCAAGCGCTCCGATGGCGGGGCGGTTATCCTGGGTCCGGGGCAGATTCTCGATGAATACGGCGAATTCATCGCCCGCGAGGCGGCCGAGCATCGCGCCGCGCGGGATGTTCTGGATCATCCGCTCACTCAGGATTTCAAGCGCCCGATCGCCGGCTGCGTGACCGAAATTGTCGTTGACCTCCTTGAAGTGATCGAGGTCGAGATAGATGAGTGCCAATGCCTGGCCCGCGCGGCGCGCGCGCGCGATCGCCTGCTGCAGTGAATGCTGGAACTGCATCCGGTTCGGGATCTTGGTCAGTGCGTCATAGCGCGCGAGGTAGCGAATCCGCCGTTCCGCGCGCTTGCGTTCGGTGATGTTGCGTGCGACAAAGATGCAACCCTGAAAGCGCGGATCGTCCCCGGCGATGATCGAGCCGGACAGCGATATCGGGATTGTCTGGCCATTCTTCGTCCTGATGGTCAGCTCGACCATCTCGTTGGCAGCCTGCTCGATGTTGAAAGTCGTGCGGTCCTGGTCGGAGATCACGTAGGCCAGTTCGCGACCGAGCAGCTCTTCCTGCGACCAGCCGACGAGCTGCGTTCCCGCCACGTTGACGCGCTTGATCAGCCCATCGGGCGAGGTCACGAATACGGCGTCATTCATGCTGTCGAGCATGATGTCGAGTGCGCGGCCGGTTGCCGCATGATCGCTGAGATTGATGCGCAGGCGTTCGAGCGCGTACGCAAGATCGGCACCGTGACCGCCTGCGGGCGCTTCGATACGGAGCGCCCAGTTGCCCGCTGCGAGCCGCTCCACCGCGCCGCGCAGCTCCTCGATCGGCCTCTCGACGCGTTGTACGAAGCGCCAGGCCACTGCAAATGCGATCGCAAGCAGCAGCAGACCGCCGCCGACCAGCACCAGCAGCCGGCGCTCGAAGGCCGAGCTGCGGCGTTCATCGAGCGCTGCGGCGAGATCCACCGCTTGCCGGGGTTCGCCGCCGGCGGCGATCTGCCCGATCAGCGTCGCGTCGGCATGGGTATCGAGCCGCAGGTCGATGGCCGCGAGGGCGACGAGCACGACGAGCAGCACCGCACAGGAGGCGGTCGCCATGACGAGCGCTCTGGTCCGAAATGTGGGCGTCATACCCTCGTAACGGCGCCGTTGCGCCGATCCCCGATAATCCTGTGCCGATCCCGGCCGTTCGCCATCATACGCCGCTCGCCGCCCGGGCATAACGACCGGGGCGGCGTTACTCGCCGGGGGCGTGGTGCGGTAGCATCGTGTGCTTGGACGCGCTGCAACTTACCGGCCGCGACCGCGGCCATATCGTCGATGTGGAATCGCCGCGTTGCATGCTGCATGCCGCCGTGGTCGATGCCTTTCTTGCGATGCGACAGAACGCCGCCGAGGCAGGCATCGATCTGTTGCCTCTGTCGTCATTCCGCGATTTCGGGCGCCAGCGCCGAATCTGGAATGAAAAATATCGCGGCAAGCGGCCGGTACTCGATCGCAGCGGCCGGCCCGTGGACATGAACCGGCTGGCACCGGAAGAGCGGGTCGAGACGATCCTGCTCTGGTCGGCACTGCCTGGCGCCAGCCGTCACCACTGGGGCAGCGATATCGACGTCGTCGACGGCAGGGTCCTCGCAAGCGGCTACCAGGCCAAACTCGAGCGGCAGGAATTCATGCGCGGCGGCACGTTTGCGGCGCTGGCACGCTGGCTTGCCGGCAATATGCGCCGTTACGGTTTCTACCGTCCGTACACGCGCGCGGGTTCGGGCGTGCAGCCCGAGCCCTGGCACCTGAGCTTCGCGCCGGTCGCGCGCCGCGCATTGCCGTCACTGACCGTGGAACTGCTCGCTTCAGCGATCGAGGGAGCCAACATCGGTGGCGAAGCAGCGATCCTATCGAGCCTGCCGTCGATCCATCAGCGCTATGTACAGGCGGTCGACATGCCGCCACGAATGCGGTCGCGCTGGGCCCGGCTCAGCCGGCGCTGACAGGGGCGGGCGTACTCCAGACCTGTTTCAGATGCTCGACGAGCAGCGAGCGCGTACGCTGCATCGCATTCTGATCCACGGTGAATACCGGGGGATTGCGGCGCAGCATCGGCCAGCGGCTGCTGCGCGCGAGGCCGCGCAGGTATTCGAGATTCTGCCGAATCGCATCCATGTATGGATTGTTGCCGCCGAATAGCGGCTCGAGATGGCGGTATCCGTGCTCGAATGTCCCGCCGAGACGGTTCTCGATGGTCCTGGCGACGAATTGCGGCGTCTGGCGCAGCAGATCCAGCCCGGAGCCATACAACACTTTCACGCCGTCAGCACCTTTATGTGCCGCGACGTTACCGAGCACGAATTCTGCGTACAGGCGGTCACGGCACTTTTCGAGATAGCAGCGATCCGCCATCTGCGCGAGCATGTCCGCCGTTCCCAGCAGGTGACCGACCAGCCGGTCTCGCGGATCGGCGATCCGGATCATGTTGAGCGGCATCTCATAACCCGTGAAGTGCACGATGCGCGTGGAAACCGGCACCCAGTCGGAGAGGCCGATGGTCGGCAGGTAGCGTGCGAGGTGACGGGCGCTGCGCGTGACGTGCTGGCGCGTGAACACGGCGCCATTGGCAACGTCCTTTTCGGCGATTTCACGGATGTAACCGGAGTCGTGAAACAGCGCGGTCACGAGACCCATCAGGGCCCGCTCGGCGCCGATGCGTGGCCCGTCCGGATGGCTCATTTCATAGCCCGCCATGAGCCGGATTGTCGCGAGCACCATGTCCTGGGAATGCTGCAGGTCGTGATAGACGGTGTCGACGCCCAGGAAACCGGGCGTCCGGCCCGTGAACAACAGTTCGAAGTCCGAAAGTGCCGTTTCAAGCCTGGCGAGCGGCGCGCCCGGCCAGGTGCTTGAATAGAGCTGCAACACGGCCGCCCGCACGGCGGGCGGGGAACTCACCTGCACCGTGTCGGTGACGTCAAAATCGCTACGGCGGTAGGGGCGGGTCATGATCCTGACCGAGTCTACCCCCCCGCTGAGGCTGCCCGCCAACCGTATTGGAGCGAGCTTGCGCCGGGTCACATCCTGCGGCTCAGCCTATGTCAAACGAGGCGACGACCGGGACGTGATCCGAGGGACGCTCCCAGGCGCGCGGGCCGCGATCCACGATGCAGGCCTTGCAGCACGCCGCGAGCGCCGCAGATGCCAGTACCAGGTCGATGCGCAGACCGTGATTGCGGCGGAATGCGCCCATGCGGTAATCCCACCATGAATAGGTGTCGGGTGGCTGCTCAAAGCGCCGGAACACATCGACCAGGCCGAGTCCGGTGATCGCGGCCAGTGCCTTGCGCTCCGGTTCGCTGACGTGCACCGAACCCACCCATTTCGCGGGATCGTGCACATCCCGGTCCTCAGGCGCGATGTTGAAATCGCCGACGACCGCGAGCCTGGGATGGCGTGCGAGTTCGCCGTCGAGCCGGACCCGCAGCCGTTCGAGCCAGGCGAGCTTATAGGCAAATTTTTCCGAACCAACCGCCTCGCCATTCGGAACGTACACATTGACCACCCGGATGCTGCCGATCGTCGCGGCGATCACGCGTCGCTGCGGATCATCATCGCCGCCCATTCCGGTCGTGACATCGGTGAGCGTCTCGCGTGCGAGTATGGCAACGCCGTTATAGGTCTTCTGGCCGTAATGCGCGGCGCTGAGCCCGAGCGCCCCGATTTCCGCGGCCGGAAACTGTTCGTCCGGCAATTTGAGTTCCTGCAGCCCGATGACATCGACCGGATTCGCAGCAAGCCACTGCGCAAGATGGGGCAGCCGCACCCGCAGGGAATTCACATTCCAGGTGGCGATGCGCATCACTCGAAGAGCGCCTCGGCATGAAACCCGGCCGCGCGGGCGATCATCCGGTGCGGAAAGGCCTGGCTGCGTACATTCAACAGATTCACGGCGGAATTGTAGATTTCGCGGTGTTCGATGATGGCGGCGCCGATGCCGAGGACGCGTTCGCGGAGGCGAAGGAACCCGGGCTCGGCGCTGAGCAAGGAATAGTTTTCCGCGGGCGCCATCAGATCGGCGGCCGCGGCGCGCAGTGTCTTCTCGGCTGCCGCGAGAGCCGGGATGTCCCCGCGTGCGGCGGCGGCGCAGACGGCGGCGTCGGCCCTGGAGACGCGCTCGAGCAGATCCTGCTCGTAGGGCATGTGTCTGCCGCAGAGATCGACGAGTTCCACCAGCAGGTCGTGACGCTCGAGGAGCAGCGAGTCGAGGCTGGCCCAGGACTGGTGAACCGAATCGCGCAGCCGGAGCAGACCGCTGCGGACAAGGATCGCGACGAGCACCAGCAGCGCGGCGATCACGGGCACGGTGACCCAGATCATGACGGTTTCGAGTATATCATCGGTGCTTCCTGTGCCCTGGCGGGGTGGAGATGACGGAGCGGTGGGATCTGATCGTGATCGGCGGCGGCAGCGGGGGGCTCGCCTGCGCGCAACGCGCGGCCGAGCACGGCGCGCGTGCCGTGGTAGCCGAGCCCGGGCCGCTCGGCGGCACCTGCGTGAATCTCGGTTGCGTCCCGAAGAAGATCATGTTTCATGCGGCCGAGCTTGCGCATGGCATTGATGACGCCGGCGGCTACGGCTTCGACATCCTGCGGCGCGGTCATGACTGGCGGGTATTGAAGGAACGGCGCGACGCCTACGTGCTGCGCCTGCGCGGTATTTACGCCCAAAACCTGGATCGGCGCGGCGTTACATTGCTGAAGGAACGCGCCCTGCTCGAAGGCTCCGGACGCGTGACGATCGGCGAGGGCAAACACGAGGCGCCGCACATCGTAATCGCGACCGGCGGCCGCCCGATCGTGCTGGCGTTGCCGGGCGCGCAGCACGGAATCAATTCCGACGGATTCTTCCAGCTCGAGCGATTGCCGGCCTCAGTGGCGCTGGTCGGTAGTGGTTACATCGCGGCGGAGCTTTCCGGAACCCTTTCGGCACTCGGCTCGGAGGTGACCGTGCTGATACGGCACGATCGCATGCTGCGCCATTTCGACGAGATGCTGTCCCTGGCTCTGATGAAGGCAATGCGTGACGACGGCGTCAAGATCATCGATAACGCCGTGCCAAAGGCGGTCACGAAGCGCACAGAAGGGCTGCACATCGAACTCGAGGATGGCCGCAGCGCCGGGCCGTTCGAGACGCTGATCTGGGCCGTGGGTCGCGAGCCTCACTGCGACGGACTGGGACTCGCCGGCGCCGCCGTCGCGACCGGCGCAAGCGGAGCGATCATCACCGACCTGCGGCAGGACACCAATGTGCCGGGCATCCATGCGATCGGGGATGTCACGGGCCGCGAAGCATTGACGCCAGTCGCAATCGCGGCCGGCCGGCGTCTCGCCGACCGGCTGTTCGGGGGCAAGCACGACCGGCATCTCGATTACCGGCTGATTCCGACAGTGATCTTTTCGCATCCGCCGATTGGCACGGTAGGACTGTCCGAGGCGGAAGCACGTGTGCTGCATGGCGAAGCGGTCGAGACATTCCACTCGGATTTCATGCCGCTGTACCACGGCCTGACGAATCGCAGGCGCCGCGCCGAAATGAAACTCGTCACCGTGGGCGCCGAGCAGCGAATCGTCGGCCTGCACGTCATCGGTCTGGGCGCCGACGAGATGCTGCAGGGTTTTGCGGTGGCGCTGCGCATGGGTGCGACCAAACGCGATTTCGACGACACAGTTGCGATCCATCCGACCAGCGCAGAGGAATTCGTGACGATTCGCTGACATCAATATCCGTTCCTGTCGCGGGGTCCAGCGCTGTGCTGCGCGCCGACGTGAATACGATGGAAATCGGCGCGTGCTGACCGCACTGGAGATCGCGATGCTCGCCGAATCCGCCACGCACTGCGTGGCGCTGAAGAACGACTATCTTGAGGCGGGCTAGAGCCGCTCGAGCGCGTCCAGCACGGGCCTGGTCGCAGGCCGCACGCCGTGCCAGAGCCGGTAGGACTCCGCGGCCTGTTCGACCAGCATGCCCCAGCCCTTGTGGGAGCGCGAAGAACCGCGTTCCGAGGCCCAGCGCATGAATGCCGTGTCGCCGCGCCCATAGGCCATGTCATAGCAGACGGTGTGGTGCGCGATGACGCGCGGCGGCAGCGCCGGCACCTCGCCCGCGAGGCTTGCCGCGGTCGCATTGATGACGATGTCCCAGGGCCGGTCATCCACTTCGTCAAAGCCGCAGGCCGAAATCTCGCCGAGATCCGAAAATTCCTCGCGCAGCTTGCTTGCGCGCTCAGGCGTGCGGTTCGCGATGCACACTTCGCGCGGTTCCTGCTCCAGCAGCGGCGCCAGCACGCCACGCACGGCACCGCCTGCGCCGAGCACCAGCAGACGTGACCCGCTGATCTTCACGCCAAGATTGCTCATCAGGTCGGTGACGAGGCCGGCGCCGTCGGTGTTGTCGCCGAGGAGCTCCGTCGAACTCCTGCGGATGATCGTGTTGACCGCACGGGCGCGTTCGGCGCGTGCCGACAGATCGTTGACGATCTCGGCTGCCGCGGATTTGTGCGGCAGCGTGATATTGGCGCCGGCGCCGCCCTCCACGAAGAACTCCAGGACGGCGCCGCGGAACGCCGTGGGTGCGACGTCGCGCAGCTTGTAGTCCACGACATGATCGAATTGACGCGCAAACAAACCATGAATGAATGGCGACCAGCTGTGGCTGACCGGATGACCGAACAGCACGTAGCGACCAGGTCCATCGTGCGTGACCATGCTATCTGACCCCGTTCAACCAGCCGGCGGCGCGGCCGGCATAGTAACTCAGGATACCGTCTGCGCCGGCGCGCTTCATGCAGGCGAGGCTTTCGAGGACGGCCGCGCGCTCATCGAGCCAGCCATTTGCAGCCGCGGCCGCGAGCATCGCGTACTCGCCACTGACCTGATAGACGAATGTCGGCACGGCGAATTCGTCCTTTACGCGGCGCACGACATCGAGATAAGGCAGCCCGGGCTTGATCATCACGATGTCGGCCCCTTCTGCAATGTCGAGCGCCACTTCGCGAAGCGCCTCGTCGCTGTTGGCCGGATCCATCTGGTAGGTCGATTTGTCGGCTTTGCCGAGCGTGGCCGCGGAACCGACGGCGTCGCGGAATGGTCCGTAGAAGCAGGATGCGTACTTGGCAGAATAAGCAAGAATCCGGGTATCGTGATGGCCATCATGCTCCAGCGCCGAGCGGATCGCTCCGATCCGACCATCCATCATATCCGAGGGCGCCACGATATCCGCGCCCGCTTTGGCGTGCGAACGCGCCTGGCTGACAAGTGCCGCAACCGTGGCATCATTGAGGACCAGGCCGGCAGCGTCGATGATCCCGTCCTGTCCATGAGTCGTGAACGGGTCGAGCGCGACGTCGGTTATCACGCCGAGCCCCGGCAGGCTGCGCTTGAGTTCACGCACCGCACGCTGCGCAAGGCCCTCGGGATTCCAGCCCTCGCGGCCATCCGGCGTCTTGGAGGGGGGGGCGGGAACCGGAAACAGCGCAACGGCTGGGATGCCGAGATCGGCGAGACGCCCGGCCTCCGCGACGAGGAGATCGATGCTCAGGCGCTCGATACCTGGCATCGAGGGAATCGACTCGCGCCGGTTGCTTCCCTCGATGACGAACAGGGGCTGGATCAGGTCGTCGGCCGTGACCCGAGACTCCCGGGCGAGCCGGCGGGAAAACGGGTCACGGCGCATGCGCCTCAGTCTCGTACCAGGGTAACTTCCGGTGACACGCTGACCCATGAGGCTCCTGACCCGGCTATGGCTGCGGTAGAGTCGGCCGCTCAGGGCCGGAAATAAAACCTTTCTATGGCCGGTCTTTATACATGAACCGCAGCAATCGCGGTACGGACAGGCAGCAGCGGTTCGCGACCCTATGCGAAGCTTTGCGCCCCGATCTGCTGCGTTTCGCATATTGGCTCGGCCGGGACCGGCAACTCGCCGAAGACGTCGTGCAGGAGGCGCTGTTGCGGGCCTGGAAGTCGTTTGACGAGCTCGCCGAGGAAGCAAAGGCAAAATCGTGGCTGCTCACGATCGTGCGCCGGGAATTCGCCCGCTCTTTCGAGCGCAGGCGCCTCGAGGTCACGGATCTCGACGCACTGGTGACCGCAGAGGCGGACGTGCTGGCGGCTGAAGACGACGCCGCCCTCGCGGCGATGCGCGAGGCGCTATTCCGCCTCGGTGATGAATACCGGGAGCCATTGGTGCTGCAAGTGATGATGGGTTACTCGACAAAGGAAATCGCCGATCAGATGGGTCTTCAGCAGGGCGCCGTGCTGACCCGGCTGTTTCGTGCCCGCGCGCACCTGCGCAAGGAGCTCGGCATCGCCGAGGAATCTTCACCGTGATGAACTGCCTGGAATTTCGCCGCCGCGCCGGTGCGGAACCCTCGATCACCGGCGCCGAGTTCGATGCCCACCGCAGGGAATGCCCGGCTTGCGCGCGTTACCAGGACGAGTTGCGGGCCATGGACTCGCTGATCGGGCGTGCGCTCGCCATTGATCCGGCGGTTGCACCGGCTGGCATCACGCCGCGACGACCGCGCTGGCTGGCACTGGCCGCCAGCATCGTGATCGGTTTGACGGTCGGGCTCGCGCTGTGGGTCAGTTCGCCGCGTCCATCACTGGCGCGTGAGGTCATCGGCCACGTTGCACATGAGCCGGATTCGATGGATCCTGTGACGCCGATTGCAGCTGAAACGCTCGCGGGTGTTCTCGACCCGGAGGGTACGAAGCTGCGTCCGGGGCTCGGCGACGTGACATTTGCGATGCGTTGTGTCTTCGAGGGTCATGTCGTGCCTCATCTCGTGGTCCGGACTGCCCGAGGCCCGGTGACGGTCTTGTTGCTCAGGCACCGCGACGTCGGCGCACCGGTCCGGCTTGCCGAGCAGGGATACGTCGGTATCGTGCTGCCGGCACCGCGCGGAAGCATTGCGATCGTCGGCAGGGATCAGCAGGATCTGGACGCAATCGCACGGCAGGTCTTTGAAGCGGTGGATTGGGGTAACTGAGGCCATCGATGCCTGCGAGCCGCTCGGGCGGCCGCTTCTTCTATTCGCCTGCGAGCCAGTCCACGCGCCAGCGTCCCGAACCCTCGGGCGCGAGAATTGCGTGCAGCGCCGGCAACGCTGCGCGCAGGTCTCCGTCCACCTTCCAAGGCGGATTGACGAGCAGCATTCCGGAGCCGTTCAGCCCGGCGCGCGAATCGTCGGGATGCACGCAAAGTTCGACCGCGAGCACGCGCCGCAGCCGCGCATCGAGCAATCGGCGGTGGAAGCGTGCGATCACCGCCGCGAGCTTGATCGGATACCAGGCGGCAAGCACGCCCTGCGGCCAGCGCGATGCGGTGCCCACCAGCGCATCGGATACGCGATCGAGATCGGTCTGCTGCTCCTCGTAGGGCGGGTCTATCAGCACCAGCCCGCGTTTTTCCTGCGGTGGCAGCAGTGCCGCCAGCGCCTCGAAGCCGTCCCGGCAGTGAACGCCGATGCGGCGGTCGTCGCGAAACTCGTGAGCGAGCAACTGCGCCTCACCGGGCTCGAGGTCGCAGAAAGCCGCGTGGTCGCCCGCTCGCAACAATGTTGCGGCGATGCATGGCGAGCCCGGGTAGAACTTCGGCACCTTGTCGTTGGCTGGATCGAAAGCGCGCACCAGCTCGAGATAGCGCCGCAGGGGGCCGGGCATGCGCTTTGGATCCGCAGCGGCGAGGCGCAGGATGCCGCGGGCCGCTTCAGCCGCGCCGTCACTCGAACCGAGATCGTAGCGGGCGCGACCCGCATGGGTATCGAGATAGAACAGCGGGCGTTCCTTTTCGGTCAGCCGCGTGAGTACCGTGACCAGCACGACGTGTTTCACGACGTCGGCGAAATTGCCCGCGTGACAGGCGTGGCGGTACTTCAAGCAGCGGAGCCGGCAAGCCAGTCGCGTGGCCGCAGAAAATCCCGGCCGAGCCGTTCCTCTGGCGAACCCGGCTCAGGCTGCCAGCCGTATTCCCAGCGTGCCAGCGGCGGCAACGACATCAGGATGGATTCAGTGCGCCCGCCGGACTGCAGGCCGAACTGGGTGCCGCGGTCGTAAAGCAGGTTGAATTCCGCGTAACGGCCACGCCGGTACAGCTGGAACTGCCGCTCGCGCTCGCCAAAAGCGGTGCCACGCCGCCGTTCCGTAATCGGGAGGTAACCGGCAACAAAGGCCGTGCCGACGCGGCGCAGAAAGGAGAAGCAGGCCTCGAAACCCCACTCGTTGAGATCGTCGAAGAACAACCCGCCGACGCCACGCGTTTCGCCGCGGTGCGGGAGGTAGAAGTATCGATCACACCAGTCCTTGAAGTGCTCATACGTGCCGGGCGGACAGCCTTCGCAGGCCAGGCGCGCGACGCGGTGCCAGTGCCGCACGTCCTCTTCCTCCGGATAGTAAGGAGTCAGGTCCATGCCGCCACCGAACCACCATGCGACTTCGCCGTCGGCAGGCTCGGCGACGAACAGGCGGAGATTCATGTGCGTGGTTGGGACAAAGGGATTACGCGGATGCAGGACGAGCGACACGCCCATCGCCTCGAATGACGCGCCCGCGAGTGCCGGCCGCTGGGCGCTCGCCGAGGCCGGCATGCGCGCGCCCTGGACCCGGGAGAAGTTGATTCCCGCCTGCTCGAATAACGCGCCGTCTTTCAGTACACGCGTTTCGCCACCGCCACCTTCGGGACGCTGCCAGGCGTCACGGCGGAACAGCGCCGCACCATCCGCCTGCTCGAGCGCCTGCGTGAGGCGTTCCTGCAGCTCGAGAAGCCATGCGCTCACTGCGGTGCGATCGGCCATCGCCTATTCCTTGGCAGGACGAACCTTGCCACCGGCCGCGCGCGGCGCGGATTTCTTCTTCGCCGGGGCTTTGCGGGCTGCCTTTGGCCTGGTCGCAGGAGTCGCAGCGGCAACGGCGGCTGTCTCGGCAACGGCTGCAGGCGGCGTTGCCTTCTTCGCGCCGCGACGGCCGAAGCGGCCGAAGCGCCCCTTGCCGCGCTCCGGCGCCTCGGCAAGCAGCGCCACACATTCCTCGAGCGTGACGGAGGCGGGGTCACGATCCTTGGGAATCCTGGCATTGCGCTTGCGATCGGTGATGTAGGGGCCGTAACGGCCCTTCAGCACCTGGATGCCGGCATCCGGAAAATCAAGGATTGTGCGTTCGCGATCAGCCTGCTGCTTGGCGACGACGATCTCGAGCGCCCGCTCCAGCGTTATCGTGAACGGATCGTCTTCCTTGATCGACGCGAACTTGGCGCCGTACTTGACGTAGGGCCCGTACTGGCCGCGGCCGACGCTGATCGGCGTACCGTCCGGAGCGTGCCCGAGCGTCCGCGGCAGCGAAAGCAGCCTGAGCGCATCTTCGAGCGTGACGTCGTCCATGTGCTGGCCCGGCATCAGACTCGCGAACTTCGGTTTGTCGGCATCGTCGCGGGTGCCGCATTGCACGAACGGACCATAGGCGCCCATGCGCACGGCGATTGGCTTGCCACTCACAGGGTGGCGGCCGATTTCGCGCGACTCGGCGACTTCCTCGCGGGAGACGTTCTTGCCGATGTGCTGCACCAGTTTCGAGAACGGCTTCCAGAATCGCTCGAGTTCGGGACGCCAGGCTTTCTCTCCGTTCGAGATTTCGTCGAGCACGTCCTCCATGAGCGCCGTGAACCCGTAGTCCACGTAGATCTCGAAGTACTTGACGAGGAACTTGCTGACGATCTTGCCGATGTCGGTGGGAACAAAGGCGCGTCCGAGCATCTCGACATACTTGCGATAGCGGAGTGTCTCGATGATCGAGGCATAGGTGGATGGCCTGCCGATGCCGTGGCTCTCGAGTGACTTGACGAGGCTCGCCTCGGTATAGCGCGGCGGCGGCTGGGTAAAATGCTGCTCGGGCCGCAGGGCATCGAGGCTCACGCGGTCCCCGGGTTCGAGCGCAGGCAAGCGCTGCTCGTCCTCGCTCTCGACGTCGGTTTCGTCCTCGTCGTGATCCTCGTGATAGGCGGCGAGGAATCCCGGCTCCAGCAGCGTCTGGCCATTGGCGCGGAACAGGTGACGATTCACGCCCGTCGCGCCGCCGCTTCCCGCAACGAGATCCACTGCAGTGGTGTCGAACACGGCGGGTGCCATCTGGCAGGCGATGGCGCGCTTCCAGATCAAGGCGTAGAGCCGCCGCTGGTCTTCGTCGTGCAGATCGGCTTCGGCCTGCTGCGGCGTCTCTGCGGCCGAGGTCGGGCGGATCGCCTCGTGGGCCTCCTGGGCATTCTTCGACTTGGTCTTGTAGACGTTGATGCCGTCCGAAAGCGCTTTCTCGCCGAAGGTCGCGCGGATCATGTCGCGCATCTCGGTGACCGCGTCCGGCGACAACGAAACCGAGTCGGTGCGCATGTAGGTGATGTGCCCCGACTCGTAGAGCCGCTGCGCGGTCTGCATCGTGCGCCGCGCCGTGAAGCCGAGCTTGCGCGCGGATTCCTGCTGCAGCGTGGAAGTCGTGAATGGCGGCGGCGGATTGCGGCGCTTCGGCTTTCGATCGATGCCTTCGACCGTCAGCACGCCGCCCGCGGCGGCAATGATCGTGCGCTCCGCCTCGCGGGCCTGGGCCTCCGCGGTGATCGTAAAGCGGCCCTTCTGTGTATCGGCCTCGACTTTCTCGCCGCGGTACTCGACGAGCCTGGCCGGGAATCGCGCGCTGTCCTTGGCGGCATCAGCCTCGATGGTCCAGTACTCCTGGCGGATGAAGCGCGCGATCTCCGCTTCGCGCTCGCAGATCAGCCGCAAGGCGACGCTCTGCACGCGGCCGGCCGACAGGCCCGGCTTGATCTTCTTCCACAGGAGCGGCGAAAGATTGAAGCCGACCAGGTAATCGAGCGCACGGCGCGCCTGCTGGGCGTTGATGAGGTTCTCGTTCAGTCCCTCCGCCTGATCCATCGCCGCCCGCACCGCCTTCTTCGTGATCTCGTAGAAGCGCACGCGCTTCAGGTCCTTGCCATCGAGCGCGCCGCGCTCGCGCAGGATCTCCGACAGGTGCCAGGAAATGGCTTCGCCCTCGCGGTCGGGGTCGGTCGCCAGGTAGAGCGACTTGGCCTTGCGCATCGCGCGTTCGATCGCATCCACCTTGGTCCGGTTCTTCTCGATGAGCTGGTACTTCATCTCGAAATCCCGGCCGGGATCGACCGCGCCTTCCTTCTCGATGAGATCGCGGACATGACCATACGAAGCCAGCACCTCGAAGTCAGGACCGAGGTACTTCTTGATGGTCTTCGCCTTGGCCGGCGATTCCACGATGACGAGATTTGCGCTCATACTCTATTTGGTCTCAAGTCCCCAAAGACGCCAAAGCCGCGGGCCCGGCCGCGGCTCACTGGCGGACCGTTGCTGCAGGCGTTCAGTGCATCGCCTGCCGCTCGTCGTACACCAGGTCTTCCATCCGCTGGTATGCGTGTTCCTGGCCCGGCTGGCTGAACAACACCATCAGGACCACCCACTTCAGCTGTTCGATGTCGATGTCGTCGGCTTCGAGCGCCAGCAGCCGGTCGATGACGACCTCACGTTGCGCGGCGGAAAGTATGCCGAGATTTTCCAGGTGCAACAGATAGCCGCGCACGTCCGTGTCGAGCCGCACCTGTTCCTGGCCGCTGAACACACGCACGGCGCGCGCCGTGCCTTCGTTCATCGCCCGTTCCGGATCGGCGGCGAGGCTCTCGAGCCAGGCCAGCGCACGCTCGATGTCCGCCTCCGGGTAACCGGCCTGTTCCAGCTCCTGCTTCAGCGCATCCCGGCCCGGCGCGCTGTCGTCGTCGGCTTCCAGGAAGTTCTCGAACAGGTGGATCAGGATGTCGAGAACGCTTTCCTTCATCGGATCTGCCTCGGTGGAATCCGGCTGTAACGCCCGCCGGCCAGCGACTCGATCAGGCCTTCCAGTTCGAGCAATTGCAACATCGAGACGACGGCATGGGCCGGAAGGCCCGTTCTTTCAATCAACTTGTCGAATTCCGCCGGCTCGAAACCGAGCGCATTCAACAGTATTTCTTTCGCGCTGTCCAACTCGCCGCCGGAATTGCGAACCCCGCCCATGGCTTGCGCACCCGTACCCGCCGCCGCCGCAAGGTCCGGGAAGCCGATCGTGGCGAGCACTTCCTCGGGTGATTCGACCAGTGCCGCACCATCCTTGATCAGGCGATGACAACCGCGCGATAGCGCGTTATGTATGGAGCCGGGCAGGGCCATGACGTCCCGTCCCTGCTCGCCGGCGAGCCGCGCCGTTATCAGCGAGCCCGAGCGCGCAGCGGCCTCGATCACCAGTACGCCGCGCGCGAGCCCCGAGAGCAGGCGGTTGCGGCGCGGGAAGTTTGCCGCGACCGGCGGCGTGCCCGTGGAGAACTCCGAAACCAGCGCACCCCTCGTCGCGATCGCGGCGGCGAGCTTTGCGTGCTCCACGGGGTAGACCTGATCGAGCCCGGTGCCGCATACCGCTATCGTCACGCCGCCCGCGGCGAGCGCGCCGCGATGCGCGGCCGCGTCGATGCCGGTGGCGAGGCCGCTCGTAACCGCGAGCCCCGCGGCGCAAAGGCGTGCTGCGAACTCGAAGGCGGTCTCGCGTCCCGCGGCCGTGGCGGCGCGGCTGCCGACGATCGCGAGCTGCGGCAATGACAGGACGGACGGTTCGCCCTCGACAAAGAGCGCGACCGGCGCGCCCGCTGTGGCCGCGAGCTGTGGCGGATAGCCTGGATCGTCGGCCGTCAGCAGGCTATGGCCGGGTATCCCGAGCCAGCGCAGGTCGCGCGCAAGCGCGGCTTCATCCGGTTCCAGGAACAGGGGCAGACCGCTCGGTGCAGCACCGGCGCGGATGAGCTCCGACCCGGTGGCCGTGAGCAGTGCCTCGGCTCCGCCGAGGCGCTCGAGCAAGGATCTGGCGGACGCGACGTCCATGCCTGGCACGCGTGCGAGACGCAGCCACGCGCTGTGCGCCGCAGTTTGGGTGCCCGTCGTCACGCGGCCATGCTGCGAAATCGAGGATCCGCACGCCCGGCAGATTTGGACTGCGAAACGGCAGAAATCGCGGGACGGCGAGCGCCCTTGTCATTGATTTCGCAAGAAATTACCGATTAGATTGATTTCCGGGCAGTCGATCGTCCATCTTGCGGCGTGTCGAGCTTTGGGGAAGGAGCGCGCGATGACTTCATTACCGATGGCTGCGGCCGATGACAGCGCCGGCTTTGCGGCCATTGCGGACATCCTGGTCTGCCCGGGCTGTGCAGCAGACCTGGTGATCCGGCCTTCCTCGATTGACTGCAAGAGTTGCGGCGCAATCTATCCGCTGCGCGATGGCATTGCGCTGCTCGCCGTTCGCGGCACTTCGGAGACCTGGGGTGAGCCGCAGGCGAGCGAACAGAGTGCGGGCTACCAGGCGGAATACCAGCGCGTTGATCGCGCGGCCGCCTACAACCTCAGTTACCGGCAAAAGCCGCTGAAGCGTGCCAGCACGAATCGCGAATTCAATCTGATCGGGCAGCTCATCGAACAGGTCGGCCGGTCCCGGGTCATCCTCGACCTGCCCTGCGGTGGCAGCCGCCTCACACCGGCGTTTGCGGATGCAGCCGAACTCGTGATCGAAGCTGACATCGCGCATGGTCAGCTGCTCTTCGGGCGCGCGGAGTCTTCGGTTGCGACGCCGCGGATCTGGATGACGGCCTCGGCATTCCACATTCCATTGCGGGACGCAAGCGTGGACGGCACGATCTGCGTGCGCCTGTCGCACCATCTGCCGACTGCCGCGGAACGCGAGCGCTTGCTCAAGGAACTGCTCAGGGTTTCGCGGCGCTTCGTGATCATGACTTTCTTCGATCACTATTCCCTGAAGAACATGCTGCGGCGGTTGCGCCGGCCATTCGATGGCCAGCCGCCGAAGATGACCATGACGACGGCGCGGGTGGCGGAGCTTGCGCGTCAGCATGGCGCCCGGCTCGTCACTGCGCCGCCGCTGTCGCGCCTTGGTTCCGGTCACCGTTACGCCCTGATCCTCAAGGAACAGGAACGCGTGTGACGGATACGGGCGCGTCGGGTAACGGCCTCGAACCTGCGCAGGATGTGCTTGATGCCGCGGGTACCGGGCCCGGGCAGGCGTTGATCAAGGCCGAGTCCGGCACGGTGGTCTGGGCCGAACCGCTGCCAGGCGGCGGTCGCGCGATCATGAAGATGTATCGCCGGAGACCCTTCTACGATCCGCTGCGCCGCTGGTTCCTTCCCTATCGCGCGCAGCGCGAGTTCAGGGTGCTCAGTCACCTCGTGCGCCATGGAATCGCCTGTTCGGAGCCGCTGTCCTGGTCGCACGGGCGCAGCCGCCGGCACGGCCGCTATGAGCTGCTCGTCACCCGCGAAGTGGCTGGCGCGACGGCACTCGACACGCTGTTGCAAAAGCCGGGCGCAGTCACGGACCTCTCGCCCCTGTTGCGACTGGTGCGGCGCATGCACGACTGCGGCGTGTCGCACGGCGGCATGGCACCGAGGAACATCCTGGTCTCGTTTCCGGCAGCCGGTGCGCCCGCATTTCACCTGATCGACATGTCGTACAGCTGCGTTTTCCCGCGCGGGATCGCCGGGACCCGGATGGCGACCTTCGACCTGCTCGACCTGATCTATCGGGTCCGGCAACATTTTCCGCCGGAACATTGCAGGGCCTGGCCTGCGGTGTACGGGCTGGATGAATCCGCAGCACAGCGGCTGCTCGGCGCACTCGAGCGCTATCGGCCGCGCCGCCCCTGGAGCCATCTGCGCCGCGGGGAAACCGACCTGCGCTCGACTATTGCCCGCTTTCGAGGGCGGCGTAGTCCAGGGGACGGCGGCAATCGATCGGCCGGCCCGCCGCCGGCAGCGGGTACTTGAGACCGGTTGCGCAATTGAACAGGAGTGCCAGTTCGTTGCGACCGGTCTGGCCGCTCGCGAGCGCGGCACGCCAGGCCGCGTAGGTCGCGGCGCCCTCGGGGCACAGCAGTATTCCCTCGGCGCGCGCCATTTCGGCCTGCGCTTCCATGATCGCGTCGTCGTCCACGGCGATGGCGAAGCCGCCGCTTTCACGGATCGCACGCAGGATCAGGAAATCGCCGATCGCGGCTGGCACGCGGATGCCCGCGGCAATGGTATGGGCATTCTTCCAGGCATCGGCATGCTCGCGGCCTTCCTGCCAGGCCTTCACGATCGGCGCGCAGCCCGCCGCCTGGACGGCGACCATGCGTGGCCGGCGTGAATCAATGAAGCCCAGCGCCTCGAGTTCGGCAAAGGCCTTCCACATTCCGATCAGGCCCGTGCCGCCGCCCGTCGGGTAAAAGATCGTGTCGGGCAGTTGCCAGTTCAATTGCTCGGCAAGCTCGATGCCCATGGTCTTCTTGCCCTCGATCCGGTAGGGCTCCTTGAGCGTGGAAACATCGAACCAGCCCATCTGCACCTTGCCCTCGGCGACCAGGCGCCCGCAGTCATTGATCAGTCCGTTGACGAGAAAGACATGCGCTCCCTGGAACGCGATCTCGCGCACATTGACCTCGGGCGTGTCGTCCGGGCAGAACACCCAGGACTCGATACCGGCGCGGGTCGCGTAAGCCGCCAGCGCAGCGCCGGCATTGCCATTGGTCGGCATGGCCATGCGCCGGATACCGAACTCTTTCGCCATTGACACGGCGAGTGCGAGACCGCGCGCTTTGAACGATCCGGTCGGCAGCCGGCCTTCGTCCTTGACCAGGAGCGCGCGCGCGCCGTGCAGGCGCGCGGCAGCGGGCGCCGCGATGAGCGGCGTCACGACTTCACCGAGGCTGATGACATCGACATTGCGACGCACCGGCAGGAATTCGCGATAGCGCCAGAAGCCGCCTTCCGCGCGCCGCGTCAGCGCGTCCTTGCTGATGGCGTGCCGCAGTGCCTCGAGGTCATAACGCACCAGCAGCGGTTTGCCTGCCGCGGACAATCCCTGCGGCACATCCGCGGGGTGACGCGTGCCGGTTGCACTGCACTCGAGATGGGACGTGAACGTCCTGAATTCCTGCATGGGACATTGTGCGGGATGCAGCCGGAATAGGAGAACCCCCGCAAGAGCGGCGCCGCCCGCTGCGGGGGTTCTTGACCCGCTGGCGGTTGTCGGCCATTTCCTCGACTGCCGATGCACGCGCCTGTTGGCGCTACATCGGGTCTGCCGGCAACCTTCCCCTTGTCGGACGGGTCCGACTCAGGTGCCCCAGCTGCGGGGCTCGCGTTGTGTCCAGCGACCTCACAACCGATGCGGCAAGGGTCGAATTCCTGCCGCATTTCCTTTTGGCACTACCGTGCCCAAAAGGCCCGCATCCACGAATTTCCCGTCTCGCGAATGCAAGGCCACGATCGCGAAATCCGGCGATACGCGCAATACGGATTTGTACCTATGCCGGTCGCGCGGAAACAAAAAGGCGCCGGCCTCGGGGCCGGCGCCTGCTATCGAAGGTGGGATCCGTTCTAGGGCGAGCGGACCATGTCGCCGACGCGGACTTCGCGGCTGGCTTTCAGCGTCAGGGCGAAGCTCAGGCGATCATAGGTCTTGAAGATCATGCACAGGCCGATGCGCTCATCGGGCAACTGCGCCTTGCGGCTGACCGCATGCTCCGCCTTGTCCAGAACCTCTTCTCCGGGCTCCCAGATGGCGAGCACATGCCCTGGCTGCAGGCCCTGGCTCGAGCCCCGATTGATGATCACGACGTCGTATTCGCCCGTGACCGTGCGCTGATAGTCGGTGCTGACCGACAGGATCGTGCCGTCGACCGCTTTCGCGGGTGCGTGCGGAATGAAATTCGTCTTCGCCTCCGGCGTGGCCGACAGCAGGATGTCGCCTTCGGTCGTCTCACGGGCTGACATGATGACCAGCAGTGTGGCCGGATCTCCCGCCTGCTTGAAATCGGCTTCGCCCGTAAACAAACCCTGATAACCAAGCACGTCCCCGTCATCCGGATCCCTCAGCTCGTCGCCGACGTGATAGATGTTGTAGCGACCACCGGGACCGGAACCATCGAATCGGCGAACGTAGATGTCGTTGCCTTCTGCGGAGATCAACCGCTGGTCGCGCCCGCGCACGACATAGGGCGCCCCCTTGACCTGCTCGGCAGCGAGCACATTGGGCCGCGCCATGAAAGCGGCGACGTTGTCGTAAGGAATGGCGTAGATCGCTTCCGAAAGCGGATTCTCACGGACCCGCGGCGACATGCGCACGGCACCGCCGCTCGTCAGCGTCACCTGCGGTCGTCCTTCAACCCAGGTCAGCGCAAGCACGTCGCCCGGATAGATAAGGTGCGGATTAGCGACCTGCGGATTGATGTGCCAGATTTCCGGCCAATACCAGGGATCGGTCAGGAATTTGGCCGAGATGTCCCAGAGCGTGTCGCCCGGCCTGACCGTGTAGCTGTCGGGAGCGTCGGGCGCGACCGGGATGACGCTGCGGTCAATGCCCTGCTGCTGGCCGATGGCGATGCCAGCCGGGATGGCAATCGACAATGCGAGTGCCATGAGCGCAGCACCGGCCAGGCTGATGATGGGGCTGCGGGACGGATTATTGCCAGGCGATGCCATGCGAGTTGCTCCCTCACTGCCAGGACGGCCGGAACGATCGTATACTTCCGGGCTACCAAACGCGCATAAGTCTATGCTTCGGCGAACTTTAACAGCATTCCCCGGTCAGTTACACGCACCCACGGCCCCACGCACATGACGCGCCTCACAATCCTGGAGTATCCGGACCCCCGATTGCGGACCCGGGCGGTTCCGGTCGATGCCGTGGACGCCTCAATGCGTGAACTGATCGACGACATGCTGGAGACCATGTATGCCGCCAGTGGCATCGGCCTGGCCGCGACACAGGTCAATGTGCACCGGCGGCTCCTGGTTGCCGACATTTCCGAGCAGCGCAACGATCCGCGCGTTTTCATCAATCCGGAAATCCTCGGCAAGGGCGGCACGACGACGTCGCAGGAGGGCTGTCTGTCGGTGCCCGGCTATTATGATGAAATCGAGCGCGCACAGAACGTCCGCGTGCGCGCGCTCGGCCGCGATGGCAAGCGGTTCGAAGTGGAGCTCGACGGTCTCCTGGCAATCTGCGTCCAGCACGAAATCGATCATCTCGACGGCAAGCTGTTCGTGGATTACCTGTCGGAGATGAAGCGCCAGCGCGTCCGCAAGAAGCTGGAAAAAGACCGCCGCCTGCGCGCGGAAGGCCGTACTCCGGCGCCCGCCAGCGCACCGGCAATCTGACCGGTTGGCCGCCGTGGACAAGAGCCTGGCGGTCGCATTCGCCGGAACCCCCTCATTCGCGCTGCCGGCCCTCGATGGGATCGCCACATCGCGCCACCGGCTGGTTGTCGTCTATACCCAGCCGGATCGACCCGCCGGCCGCGGCCTTGCGCTGGCAGCGAGTCCCGTCAAGGAACGCGCGCAGTCGCTGGGCCTGCCGGTCGAGCAGCCGGAAACGCTGCGTGAAGCGATGGCGCCGACGCGGCTTGCCGCTTTTTCGCCGGATGTCATGGTCGTCGTCGCCTATGGATTGCTGCTGCCGCAGGCGATTCTCGATGTACCGCGCCTCGGCTGCCTGAATATCCATGCTTCGATTTTGCCGCGCTGGCGCGGCGCGGCACCGGTTGCGCGGGCGATCGAGGCCGGCGATACGAAGACCGGTGTCTGCATCATGCGCATGGATTCGGGTCTCGACACCGGGCCGGTCATGCTGCGACACGAGCTCACCATTGCGCCCAGGGAAACCGCGGGCGAGCTCGAGCTGCGCCTGGCGTCCCGTGGCGCCGGCCTGATCGTCGCCGCACTCGATGCGCTCGCCGAAAATCGTGCTTCCTTTGAAGCGCAGGATCCTGCCCTCGCGACCTATGCGCGCAAGCTCCGAAAGTCAGAAGCGCGCATCGACTGGCGCGAGCCGGCGGAGCTGATCGAGCGCCGGGTTCGTGCGCTGAATCCCTGGCCGGTCGCCGAGGCACGACTGGAAGGTCTGCAACTGCGCATCTGGCAGGCGAGCGTCGTCGCAGCCGCGGCGGGTCCGCAGCCGGGCACGATTCTCGCCGCCGGACCGGTGGGGCTGGTCGTCATGACCGGCAGGGATGCGCTCGTGATCGAGCGCCTGCAGATGGCGGGTCGCCGCACGGTGGCTGCGGCTGACTTCGCCAACACACGGGATCTTGTCGGCCTGGTGCTTTTCTGAGCGCGGGGAATGCAGCGCAAATCCGCGCCGCCGCGGCCCGCGCCGTTGCTGCGGTTGCCGGAAAGGGCAGCACGCTCGAATCCGCGCTCGCCGCGAGCGCGGCGGACCGTGCGCGGCGCCCGGCCATCCAGTCCCTCGCATTCGGCACGGTGCGCTGGTATCTCGAGCTCGATGCGTGTCTGAGGCTGATGCTGGACCGGCCGGACGCTGCGCTCGATCCCGAGATCCGCGCACTCGCGCTGGTCGGGCTCTTCCAACTGTCCCATGGAGCGACGCCCGTGCACGCGGCAGTGGCAGAAACTGTCGAGGCGGCGCGCGCGCTCGGCCGGCCACGCACGGCGGGTTTCGTCAATGCGTTGCTGCGGCGCTTCCAGCGCGAGGGCTCTGCGATCATGAACCGGGCGCACGAAAGACCGGAGGCGCAGCACGCCCATCCACTCTGGCTCCTCGAGGCGCTCGCGCGCGACTGGCCCGATCAGTGGCCGGCCATGGTGGCCACCGGAAACACCGAGCCGCCGATGTGGTTGCGCGTCAATCTCAGGCGCGGGACCCGCGATGAATATCGCGCGAAACTCGCTGAAGCCGGCATGACGGCCGAGTGCTGTGTCTTCGCGCCGGCGGCGCTCAGGCTCTCGGAGCCGGTCAATGTCGGCGAACTGCCGGGCTTTGCGGAAGGCGCGGTGTCGGTGCAGGATGCCGCTGCACAACTCGCGGCGTACTGGCTCGCGGCGGGCCCGGGCATGCGCGTGCTGGATGCCTGCGCCGCGCCGGGTGGCAAGACCTGCCACATCCTGGAACTCGAGCCCGGCATCGCGGAACTGGTTGCGCTCGATGTCGACCCGGTGCGCAGCAGGCGCATCGTCGAAAATCTCTCGCGCCTGGGCCTCGCGGCAAAGGTCATCATCGGCGATGCGGCGAATGCCGCCTGGTGGGATGGCAGGGCCTTTGACCGGATACTGCTCGACGTGCCCTGCTCGGGCACAGGCGTCATTCGTCGGCATCCGGATATCAAGCTGCTGCGCCGCGCGGATGACATCGCGCGCTTCGCGGCCACACAACTCGGGCTGCTACGCTCGGTCTATGCCTTTCTCGCACCCCGCGGCCGGCTGTTGTACACGAGCTGTTCGGTGCTTCGCGCGGAGAACGGGGCCGTGGTCGGCGAATTCCTTGCGACGGAGCCAACGGCTTTGGATGCGACTGAATCTGCTAGGCTTTTGTTGCCGGGTGTCGCGCCGGTGCAGGGCCCGGGGCCGGGCTATGCGCTGCCCTGCGGCGCGGGCGACGCCGACGGCTTCTATTACGCCTGCCTCGAGAAGCGGGCCTGAGGGACCGGCGTGTACTTGACGCGATGGCGAATTCCCCGGCTGGTCTTCATCACGGCGCTGCTGGTCCTGGTGCTTGCCGACTCCGCGTCGGCGGCCGCCGACGGCCGCTTCGAGATCCGCAATGCCTATGTCGAACTCGTGGCCGATGTCTGGCAACTCGATGTACGGCTCGACCTCGGCCTGTCCGAGGCGGCCGCGCAGGCCTTTGACGAGGGAGTGCCCCTCACCTTGCTGCTGGAAGCCGAGGCGACCACGGCGCGGCGATTCCTGCCTGACGAATCACTCGTATCGCTGACGCGGGAGTGGCAACTGGCATATGACGCGATCGCAGACCGATATGTGGTCAGCGATCCGCAAAGCGGCGAACACACGAGCTACGCCTCGCGTGACGAGGCACTCGCTGCACTCGCACGGATCAGCGCGCTGCCACTGGCGGACACGAGGCGGCTGCCGCCGGGCGAGCGGTTCGAGATGCGCGTGCGTGCGTCGGTCGAGATCGGCGAGTTGCCCGCTGCGATCAAGATGCTGCTGTTCTGGAAGAGCTGGTCGCGCAGCACGGACTGGTACGTCTGGGGCGTGCGGCCATGATGCGGCGCTGGTTGCCGGTGGCGATTGGCACGGGCATCGTGGTCTGGGTCGCGGCGCTCGCGCTGCTCGCGGTTACCTCCGAGGGATCGCAGCGCTTTGGCGAACTGCAGCCGTGGATACTCCTGATCAACTTCGCAGGCGTCGCCGTGCTGCTGGCATTGATCGGCGGCCGGCTGACCGACTTCATCCGCGACTGGCGCCGGCACGTGCCTGGCTCGCGGCTGCGTGGCCGGACGATCCTGATGTTTGGCGGGCTTGCGGTTGCGCCGCTGCTGCTCGTGTTCGCATTCTCAGTGCTGTTCCTGACGCGCGGCATCGACAGCTGGTTTCACGCCGAGGTGCGTCAGGGACTGTCCGACGCGCTCGGCCTGTCACGCGCGGCGCTCGACCTGCGAATGCGCGAAGTTCTCGAGCGCACCGAGCGGATCGCGTACGACCTGTCGTCCCTGAGCGGTGGAAGCCTGTACGCAGCCCTGGACGATCACCTGCGCCTCGCAGGCGCCGACGAGCTGATCGTCACGAGCGCGGGTGGCCAGCCCGAGGCTTACAGCACAGCTGGCATGCAGCACGGGCTGCCCGGCGTGCCGGCGGAGGAGTTGCTGCTGCAGGTGCGCCAGGGACACCCTTTTGTGAGCATCGAGCCGGCGCCCGGCGGCGGTTACCTGATCCGAGCCGCAACGCGCATCGGCGCGGCACAAAGCCTGCAGGGCCCGCGTTTGCTGATCGCGACCTATCCGGTGCCGCAGCGCCTTGCCGACCTCGCTGCGACGGTGCAGAAAGCCTACCAGCAATACGGCCGGCTTTCGTTCCTGCGCGAACCACTGAAACTCAGCTTCGTGCTGACTCTTTCTTTGGTCCTGTTGATGGCATTGCTGGCAGCCTTGTACGGCGCCCTTTTCTTCTCGCAACGTCTGGTGCGGCCGGTACAGGACCTGATCGCCGGAACGCGCGCCGTTGCCAAGGGCGATTTCGACACGCGTCTGTCAAAGCCGTCGCATGACGAGATTGGTTATCTCGTCACGTCGTTCAACGACATGACCATGAAGCTTGCGCGCGCCCGCGAGGAGGCCGAGCGCAGCAAGGCCGCTGTCGAGGGCGAGCGTGCCGCGCTCGCCGTGATTCTCGCGCGCCTGACCAGCGGCGTCATCTCGCTGGAAACGGACCTGCGCCTGCGCATGGCCAATGACGCGGCCGGCCATATCCTCGGGGTCGAATTCGGCCAGGCGGCCGGCCAGCCGCTTGCAGAACTTGCCGCCAATCACCCTCTGCTCGGGCAGCTCTACGCCACCCTGCAGCGCCATCTCGACGCCGGCGAAAGCGAATGGCGCGAACAGGTGACCCTGAAGGGCGAAGCCGGCCGCCGCGAACTGGTCTGCGCCAGCACGGCGCTGCCGGGGGATGCCGGCGCTGCCGGTGGCCTGGTGCTGGTATTCGACGAGATCACCCAGCTCCTGCAGGCGCAGCGCCAGGCCGCCTGGGGCGAGGTCGCGCGACGGCTCGCGCACGAGATCAGGAACCCGCTGACGCCGATCCAGCTGTCGGCCGAGCGCATGCGCCGCAAGCTCTTCCGGGGTCTTGAGCCGGCGGAGGCGGAACTGCTGGATCGCTCGACCCAGACGATCGTGCAGCAGGTGGAGGCGATGAAGCAGATGGTGGCCGCATTCAGCGAGTACGCGAAAGCGCCGGAAATCCAGCTGACTGTGTTCGACGTGAACGCGCTGATCCGCCAGGTCTCGGACCTGTACCACGCACAGGATCCGCGCGTCGCAATTGGCCTGTCGCTTGATCCACGCGCGGAGATGCTGGAGGCCGATCCGGGCCGGATCCGGCAGCTGCTGAACAACCTGCTGACCAATTCTGTCGAGGCGCTCGACGGGCGGGAGAATCCTGTCATCATGATCGAAACGAAGCGCGCTGGTGACCAGATCGTGCTGAAGGTGATCGACAATGGCCCCGGATTCCAGGATAGCTTGATGGAGCAGGCATTTGATCCCTATGTCACCAGCAAGCCGAAGGGCACAGGACTCGGTCTTGCGATTGTCCGCCGCATCGTCGAGGAGCACGGTGGCCAGGTCGAGCTGGAGAATGCGGCACAGGGTGGTGCAAGCATCAGCGTCACATTGCCCGCCGCGAGGAGAGAAAGAGCATGAGTTCATCGAGAATTCTCGTCGTTGACGACGAGGCAGATATTCGCGGGCTGTTGAGCGAGATCCTCGCTGAGGAGGGCTATGACGTGGAAGCCGCGCCGAACGCGGCGGCCGCACGCAGCGCCTGCGCGCGCCAGGAACCCGACCTGGTGCTGCTCGACATCTGGATGCCCGACACGGACGGCATCACGCTGCTGCGCGAGTGGTCCGAGAAGAACATGCTCAGGTTTCCGGTCGTCATGCTGTCCGGGCACGGCACGGTCGAGACCGCGGTCGAGGCGACGCGGCTCGGGGCATTTGATTTCGTCGAGAAGCCGCTGTCGATAGCAAAGCTGCTGCGCACGGTCGAACGGGCGCTCGAAGCGGGGCGCCGGCGCCGGCAGGCCCAGCGCACCCTGATACCGCCGCTGATCGTGCCGGTCGGCAAGAGCAGCCTGATACATCGCCTGCGCGAACAGGTTCAGCAGGTGGCCGCCCATGATGCCCCGGTGCTGCTGGTCGGCGAGACCGGCACCGGCCGCGAAGCATTCGCGCGCTACCTGCATTCGCTGGGGCCGCGGGCAAAGGGACCGTTTGTCGCCGTGACCTGCGCGAGTCTCGATGACGCGACTGCGGCAGCGCGGCTGCGCGGTTCCGAGGCGAACGGAAAGATCGAGCCAGGTCTTTACGAACAGGCGGATGGCGGCATGCTGTTCCTGGGCGAACTCGAAGACCTTCCCGCCGGCGCACAACGCCTGCTGCTGGCGGACCTTGAGCAGGGCAGCTGGCAGCGCGAAGGTGGAAGCCGGCGCGTGCCGCTTGGCGCGCGCCTCGCGGCCGCCGCAAAGCCCGGCTATGACAATGCGGCGAGCGGCCTGCGCCGCGACCTGATGGCGCACTTCGAGGTGCTCACGATCCGCATCCCGCCGCTGCGCGAATATGCGGAGGATGTGCCGGACCTGCTCAATCATTACGTCGATCGCCTGGTCGACGAGGAAGGCATGCCATACCGCCGCTTCAGCGTCGCGGCGCAGAACCGGCTGCGCAATTATCCGTGGCCCGGCAACGTGCGCGAACTGCGCAACCTCGTGCAGCGCGTGCTGATCATCGGCGGCCCGGAGGAAATCGGACTCGAAGAAGTCGAACAGCAGCTGGCGCTGCAGCAGACCCCGGACGAGCCGCTGGTCAAGCAGGACCTGCTGGCGCTGCCGCTGCGCGAGGCGCGCGAGCAGTTCGAGCGCGCCTACCTGCTGCAACAGTTGATGCTGTGCAACGGGAAGGTCGGATTGCTCGCAAAACGGGTCGGCATGGAACGCACACACCTGTACCGCAAGCTTCGCTCGCTCGGCGTGGATTTCCGCCAGATCACCGAAGACTAATCGCCGACTCGGATCACCAGGTGGTCCATGTCCGCTTCGCGCAGGCGTGCGCGGATCCGGTTGAGTTCCTTGAGGTCGGCAATCGGGCCGATCCGCACGCGGTGCCAGGTATCGCTGTCCACCGAGACGCGCTGCACCTTCGACTCGATGCCCTGCAATGCAAGCTGGGCGCGCACCCGGTCGGCCTCGTCGAAATTCTTGTAGGAACCGACCTGCAGCACGTAGGAGCCGGCTTTCTCGACCGGTGCGGCCGGCAGGTCACGGCGCACGGCGGCCTCGCGTTCCGGCACGACGACCTCGAAGTTCGGCAGCATCTCGTAGAAATCGTATCGTTCCGCCGGCTCATCGCCGGTCGATTCACGCGCCGATGCCGGTTCGGGAGCCTGCGCCCCGTCATTCTGCGTCGTTGAGCGAGGCTCGAAGAAGTACAGCGCGAGCCCGACACCAAAACCCACAATGCCGCCGATCAGCAGGCCGGTCCAGCCGGAAAACGGCTCGCTCCGCGCCTTGCTCCGCTTGTAGTCGCGCGACACCATCACATGGACTCTGGCGCCGAAACGCCGAGCAGGTCAAGCGCGTTCCTGAGCACCTGCCGCGCGGCGACCACCAGCGCGAGCCGCGCATTGCGAAGTCCGGCGTCGTCCACGATGAACGGCACTGCGTTGTAGTAGGAATGAAATGCCGTGGCAACTTCACGCAGGTAGTGCACGACAACGTGCGGTGCGTGCAATTCCGCAGCCTGAGCCACGATCTCCGGCCAGCGCGTGATCTCGCGCATCATGGCGCGTTCCTGCGCGTCGGTCAGGAGCGAAAACGATGTGATCCCGGACTCGCGATCGAACGGCAGGCCGCGCTCGGCGGCCTGCTTCAGCACGCTCGAAATGCGCGCGTGAGCGTACTGGATGTAGTAGACCGGGTTGTCGTTGATCTGCTTCTTCGCGAGCTCGAGGTCGAAATCCAGCGGCTGGTCGTTCGAGCGCATCACGTAGATGAGCCGCGCCGCGTCATTGCCGACCTCGTTGCGCAGGTCGCGCAGCGTCACGAACTGCGCCTCGCGCTTGCCCATCGGCACTTTCTCGCCGCCCTTCAACAGCGTCACGAACTGGACCATGGGCACCTGCAGCGATTCGGGAGGCTCGCCCATCGCCGCGAGGCCGGCGCGCACGCGTGCGACATAGCCGTGGTGGTCGGCGCCGAGGATGGTCACCAGCAGGTCGAATCCGCGTTCCCGCTTGTCGAGGTGATAAGCGATGTCGGAGGCGAAATAGGTCTTCTGCCCGTTGGCGCGGATCACGACGCGGTCCTTCTCGTCGCCGAAGGCCGTGGCGTGGAACCATACCGCGCCATCCTTCTCGAAGACGTGACCGTGCGCGCGCAGGCGCTGGAGTGCGCGGTCGATCGGGCCGCCGTCCTGGCCGTTGCCGAGATCCTGCTCGGAATACCAGCGGTCGAAGCGCACGCCGAAATCGGCCAGGTCGCCCTGGATGTCCGCCAATATCTCGCCGAGACCGGCGAGCAGGATGGTGCGGAAGCCCGCGGCCAGAAGCTCCTTCGCACGCGCGATGACGGCATCGATGTAGAGGTCCTTGTCACCGCCGTCCGGCTCGTCGGCCGGCAGGCCCGCGAACACGACGGTGGCGGGCTTGCGGAACGCGTCGCCATGCCGGGCGGCGAGCGCCGCCGCGATCGGCCGGATGTATTCGCCGCGGTAGCCGTTGGCGGGGAAGGCGAGTGTCTCGCCGCACAGCTCCAGGTAGCGCAGCCACACGCTTGCCGCGAGGATGTCCATCTGGCGGCCCGCGTCGTTGACGTAGTACTCGCGGTGCACGGACCAGCCGTCCGCCGCGAGCAGGCTCGCAACGGCGGCGCCGAACGCGGCCTGCCGCCCGTGGCCGACGTGCAGCGGCCCGGTCGGATTGGCGGAGACGAATTCGACGACCGCACGCCGGCCGGCGCCGCGATTGCCGCGGCCATAGGCGGCGCCCGCCGCGTACACGCGCGCGAGCTCCGCCTGCCAGGCGGCTGGCGTCAGGAAGAAGTTGATGAAGCCGGGACCTGCGATCTCGGTCCTTCCGATCAGGTCGTTTCCCGGTAGCGCGGCGACGATCTGCTCGGCGAGCTTGCGCGGATTGGCGCGCACGCTGCGCGCCAGGCGCATCGCGATGCTGCAGGCGAAGTCGCCGTGCGCGATGTCGCGGCTGCGTTCGATCTCGGGCGCAGGCGGCGGCGCATCACCCAGGGCGCCGGGGGGCAGTGCCGCGAGTGCATCCAGAACCAGTTTTTCGATGAGGTTTTTCAAGCGCGCGAGTCTATCAGTCCACCTCGATGGGATCGACGTCCACCGACCAGCGCAGGCTGCGTGTCGGACGCAGTTGCTCGACGCGGGCGAGCCACTCGGAGAGGAATCGTTGCAGCGTCGCCCGGGCTGGAGATTCGACCAGCAGTTGCGCGCGATAGCGGGCGGCACGCCGCTCCATCGATGCGGGCGCCGGGCCGAGCAACCGCAGGCCCTTGCGTTCGTCGGGCGCCACGGCCAGGGCGTCGCGGAGGAATTCATGTACTTCGACGCGCGACGGGCCGTCGGCGCGCAGCAGCGCGAGATGCGAGTAGGGCGGCCAGCGGGCTGCACGGCGTTCTTCCAGTGCGCGCGCGGCAAAGCCTTCATATCCCTCGGAAATCAGACATTGCAGCAACGGATGCTGCGGATACGCCGACTGGATCAGCACTTCGCCGGGCCGGTCACCGCGCCCCGCGCGGCCCGCGACCTGCACGATCTGCTGGGCGAGGCGTTCGCTCGCACGGAAATCCGCCCCGAACAATCCCTGGTCTGCGGCCATCACGACGACCAGCGTGACGTCCGGGAAGTCATGCCCCTTGGTCAGCATCTGCGTGCCGAGCAGGATGCGCGCACTGCCGTCCGCAACGGAGTTGAGGGCGCGCTCGATGTCGCCGCGGCGCCGGATCACGTCGCGATCGACGCGCACGAGCGGCGCGCGGGGAAAGTGTTGCGCGAGCGTCGCCTCGACGCGCTCGGTGCCCTCGCCGACAGGCCGAAGCTCGGTGCCGCAGCGCGGGCAGCCATAGGGCATTGCCTGTTCGGCGCCACAGTGATGGCAGGTCAGGCGCGCGTGCCGGAGGTGCACGGTCAGCCGCGCATCGCAGGCGGTGCAAGGCGCAATCCAGGCACAGCCGGGACAGAACAGCGTTGGCGCATAACCGCGGCGATTGAGGAATACGAGCACTTGCCCTCCGGCGCCGAGGTGCCTTTCGATGGCCGCCAAAGCGGGCTGCGAAATGCCATCGCGCACCGCGTGCTGGCGCAGGTCGATGACGGCGACGCGCGGCTTGCCGGCGCGGCCGGTGCGCTCCGGCAGCGCGAGTTTCGTATAGCGGCCTGCCGCGGCATTGGCCAGGCTCTCGAGTGAAGGCGTCGCGGAACCGAGCACGACCGGCACACCGGCACGCTGCGCGCGCGCAACCGCAAGGTCACGCGCCGAATACCGGAATCCATCCTGCTGCTTGTAGGACGGATCATGTTCTTCATCGACGACAACCAGGCCGAGCGCCGGCATCGGTGTGAACACGGCCGAACGTGTGCCGATCACGACGGGTGCGGCGCCGGTTGCTGCCGCACGCCATGCGGCGAAACGCGCGCCGTCTGCCATCGAGGAATGCAGCGCCACGACGGGTACGGTCAGGCGTTCCTGGAATCGCGCGACCAGTTGCGGCGTTAGCGCAATCTCCGGCACCAGCACGAGCGCGCCGCGCCCGGCGGCCAGCACACGCTCGATGAGGTGCATGTAGACCTCGGTCTTGCCGCTGCCGGTGACACCGTGCAGAAGCCACGCGCCATAGCGGCCGATGGCGGCGCCGATCGCATCGCATGCCGCGGATTGATCGGCAGTGAGCACAGGTCCCGCGCGACCCGGCCCGGCGCGCGGCGCGGGCTCGGGCCTCTCCATTGATTCGAGCCAGCCGCGCGCGGCGAATGACCTGAGCGCGGCGGCGAGGCCATGACCCGATACCGTGTCCATCGTGACGCTGTCGCCGCCGATCAGCTCGATCAGTTGCTGCTGCCGCCGACCGATGCGCGGCAATGTCGCGAGCGCCGCGAGACCGCGCTCCGACAGTCGCCAGGCGAGTTCACTGCGCTTCGCGCTGCCGCCCTTGCGAAGCGCGACAGGGATTGCCGAGAACAGCACTTCACCCTGCGGGTGGTGGTAGTAGTCGGCGGCCCAGCAGAGCAGCGCAAAGGTCACCGGATCCCACAGTGGTTCCGTGTCGATGATCTCCAGCGCGCGTTTCAGCCGCGATGCAGGCAACTCGCTGCGTTCGGCCAGCGCGGCGATCACACCGATGGCGCGCCGCTTGCCGAGCGGGACCAGCACGCGCTGCCCGGGTGCCTCATGCGCGCCACTTCCCGCCGGTGCCAGGTAATCGAATTGCCTGCGCAGCGGCGTATCGAGCACGACTTGCAGGATGAGGGGATCGCTTCGCAAAAAACTATTTCTTATCAATGAGATAGAAAGATATGCCGGTGGGCGTCAACCCACCGGCGGAGCCCACGTTATATCACCGTGGCTGGGATTCCAGTCGGGCATTGCGCAGGTGGGAGAGGCCAATGAACGGCTCTGCTACGCTTTTCCGACAGGGCGCGGGAGACGGCATTGGACCAGGAGCGGGCACTCGAGCGATTCCTGGCCGGCGTCGAGAAGCGCGCTTTCCGGATCGCGGAACTCTCGCTGCGCGACCATGACGAGGCGCAGGACGTCGTGCAGGACGCGATGATCAAGCTGGCCCGGAACTATGCGGGACATCCCGAAGAGCAATGGCGGCCATTGTTCTACCGGATATTGCGTAACCGCATCACCGACTACCAGCGCCGCCGCCGCGTGCGGCAGGGCGTGATCGCCTGGTGGCCAGGCACGACAACGGATCACGGGCCGCCGGACCCGGTGGAATCGGCGCCGGATCCGTCGGGCACGCCCGAAGAGCGGCTCGAGGGTGAACAGCTGCTCGAACGCATCGGGCGCGCATTGGCGGACCTGAGCAGTCGCCAGCGCGAGGCATTCATGCTGCGCAACTTCGAGGGTCTCGATGTGGCGCAGACGGCGATCGCGATGGGCTGTTCGGAAGGCAGCGTGAAGACACATTACTTCCGCGCAGTGCAGGCGCTGCAACAACTATTCGGGGAATGGCAGCCATGACGGAACGCATGCAGGACTTCGAGCGGAGGACCCGCCAGGCATTCGAGGAAAGCGTCGCCTCGCTCGATGGCGAGACGCGATCGCGCCTCGCGCACGCGCGCGAACTCGCACTTGCCGAGGCGCGACGCGGCTACCGGCCGGCACTTTCGACCTGGATCCCGGTCGGCGCCGCAGCGGCGGCCGCGGTGGTGGCGATTGCGCTGTGGTCCGGCGGTGAAACCAGGCCCGATTCGACCGAGTCCACGCTGGCCGTGCTCGAGGAGTTCGACATCGTGACCGCAGGCGATGACCTGGACATGCTCGACGAGGACCCGGGCTTTTACGCCTGGGCCACCGACGAAATGTCCGATGGCGTGGGTTGAGAGAAATGCGTCACTACGGCTGGCTGGCAGCGGGCCTGCTTGCGCTTCCAGCCGCAGCGGCAGAAACGCCGGCGCCGTTACCGGAGCCGGACGACGAGTTCCTGGAATTTCTGGGCGAATCGGTGGGAGAGGACGAGGAATTCGTCAAGTACATGGAATCAACGGCATTTGAGAGCGAGCTGCGCAAGACCGAGGAAGAGCGGACGGCTCCGAAGGACGACGACGATGAACGCTAAATCTGGCTGGATACTGGCGGCATGCCTGGCATTCGTGGCCTTGCCGGCAGTGGCGCAGGAACAGGAAACGCAGGCCGGGGTCGCCTGGGAGTCGCTGACCGAGGCTCAGCAGAAACTGCTCGCCCGGCAGGCGGAGGGATGGGATGCGCTGCCGCCGGAGCGGCAGCAGGCCATGGCGCGCGGCGCGGAGCGCTGGCAGCAGATGAACCCCGAACAGCGGGCCAAGGCCCGCGAGCGCTGGCAGAAATGGAAGAAGCTGACGCCTGAGCAGAAGAATGCCTTGCGCGAACGCTGGAAGCGGTTCGAGGAACTGACGCCGGAACAGAAGGAGGCCTTGCGCGAGCGCTACCGGCGCTTCCAGTCGCTGCCGCCCACGCGTCGCGAGGAATTGCGCCAGCGCTGGCGGCAAATGACGCCCGAGCAGCGGCAACGCGTGATGCAGAGGCGCCTGCCGCAGCAACGTCCCGCCCCCGCGCCGGGGACTGGTCCTTAGCGCTGGCCACGGTCCACTCGCGCCCGGGCCGGCTGCGTGGGAGGATGTTCGCAACCAAAATCCATCGTGCGGGTGCCGCCATGCCAAACGCCAAGCTGAAGCGCTCAAAAGACCGGATGATCGCCGGTGTCTGTGGCGGAATCGCCGAATGGCTGGGCTGGAGCGCGGACAAGGTCCGCCTCATCTACGTGATCGTTTCCATCCTGAGCGCCGCGTTTCCGGGAATCATCGTTTACCTGCTGCTGTGGCTCATCATGCCGGACGCCGACGAGTGATGAACTTCAATGGGGCGCGTCCCCTTATCCGGCCGCCTTGATCGCGTGGATCAGTTCGGCCGCGACCTTCTGGGCATCGCCGTAGACCATGCGCGTGTTGTCGAGATAGAAAAGGTGATTCTCGATTCCTGAGAAGCCCGCTCCCTGACCGCGCTTTATCACCAGCACATTCTTCGCCTTGTCGGCATTCAGGATCGGCATGCCGTAGATGGGGCTGCTCTTGTCGGTGCGCGCAACCGGATTCACGACGTCATTCGCGCCGATCACCAGTGCGACGTCCGCCGTTTCGAACTCGGCATTGATCTCGTCTAGATCCGCGATCAGGTCGTAGGGCACGCCGGCTTCGGCCAGCAGCACATTCATATGGCCGGGCATGCGCCCGGCGACCGGGTGGATCGCGAATCTCACCATGACGCCCTTGTCGATCAGCAGCTGGCACAGCTCCCAGACCTTGTGCTGCGCCTGCGCGACCGCCATGCCGTAGCCGGGTATCACGATGACTTTCTGCGCGAAGGCCATCATGACACCGGCATCGGAGGGCTCGATCGGTTTCAGGGCGCCTTTCACGTCACCCGTTGCCACGACCCCGGTGTCGCCGAATCCCGAGAACAGCACATTGCCTAGCGAGCGGTTCATGGCCTTGGCCATCAACTGCGTGAGGAGCGTGCCCGCGGAGCCGACCACGATGCCGGCGATGATCATCGCGGCGTTTTCGAGCACGAATCCCTCGAAGGCGACCGCAAGCCCGGTAAATGCGTTGTACAGCGAGATGACGACCGGCATGTCGGCGCCACCGATCGGCAAGGTCATCGTGACGCCGAGCAGCAGCGCGAGCGCGAAAAACAGCACCACCGTCTGCATCGTCGAGTGGCCTGCAACGACCAGCGACGCGCCGACCGCGAGCGTTGCCGCGACGATCAGCAGATTCACGACCTGCTGACCCTTGAACCGGTAGCTGCGCTTGATGAGTCCCTGCAGCTTGCCGAAGGCGATCAGCGAGCCCGAGAAGCTGACCGCGCCGATGAATGCGCCCGCCGCTGCAAGCGCAGTCACGATGGGCCCGTGTGTAGCCACGGACTCCGGCTGCGCCGAGACCATGCGGAACAACTCCACCGCCGCGATCGCCGCCGCCGCGCCGCCACCCATGCCGTTGTAGAGCGCGATCATCTGCGGCATGTCGGTCATCGCGACGCGCTTGCCGGACCACCAGGCAAGCCCGCCGCCGATCGCGATCGCGACGAGCATCAACGGGAAATTCCCCATGCCGGGGTACAGGAAGCTCATCAGCGTGCCGATCAGCATGCCGACGCCCGCGACCACGATGCCGCGCCGCGCCGTGACCGGCGAGCTCATGGCCTTCAGGCCCATGATGAACAGGAATGCGACCAGCAGGTAGCTGCCGTCGATCAGGAGCGTCGCGACGTTGTCCGGAAGCAGGCCTTGCATCACGAGGCCTCCTTCTGCTTCCGTTTCTCGCCGCTCGAACGGAACATCTCGAGCATGCGTTCGGTCACCACATAGCCGCCGACCGCGTTGCCGGCGCCGAGCACGACGCCGATGAAGCCGATGACCTGCCCGAGCAGCGTATCGGCGCTCCCGAGCGCGACCATCGCCCCAACCAGCACGATGCCGTGCACGAAGTTGGAGCCCGACATCAGGGGCGTGTGCAGTATCACGGGCACGCGGGCGATCACTTCGTAGCCGGTGAATGCCGCCAGCATGAAGATATAAAGTGCGATCACGCCTTCCATTACGCGGTCTCCACGGTCTTGCGGGTTGGTTCGTGGCGAATGCTGCCCTCATGCGTGACGCAGGAGGCCGCAAACACTTCGTCGTTCCAGTCGATGGTCAGTGCGCCGGCAGCGAGCGCCGGCTTGATGAAGTTCAACAGATTGCGCGCATACATCTCGCTCGCGTGGAAGGCGACCGAGGCCGGCAGGTTGACCGGCCCGATGATGCGCACGCCCCGGTGATCGACGGTCTCCCCGGCGCGTGAAAGCTCGCAGTTGCCGCCATTCTCGGCCAGCAGGTCCACGATCACGGCGCCGGTCTTCATGCGCTCGACGGCGGCGCGGCCGATGATGCGCGGCGCAGGGCGGCCGGGAACGCCGGCGGTCGTAATGACGCAATCCGCTGCGGCAATGCGTGCGTCGAGCACTTCCTGCTGCTTCGCCTTCTCCTCGGCGGTCAGTTCGCGCGCGTAGCCGCCCGCGCCCTCGGCCGTGACGCCAGTCTCGACGAATTTGGCGCCGAGGGACTTGATCTGCTCGCGCGTCGCGCTCCTGACGTCATAGGCCTCGACGACGGCGCCCAGCCGGCGTGCGGTCGCGATGGCCTGCAGTCCCGCGACGCCCGCGCCGATCACGAGCACCGTGGCCGGACGGATCGTGCCCGCGGCGGTGGTCAGCATCGGGAAGAATTTGTCGAGCGCTGCGGCGCCGATCAGCACGGCCTTGTAGCCCGCAACAGCCGCCTGTGAGGACAGCGCGTCCATGGACTGCGCGCGCGAAATGCGCGGTATCAGCTCCATCGCGAAGCTCGTGACGCGGCGGTCGCACAGCGCGCGAACCAGTGCCGTCTGCACATGCGGGGCGAGGAATCCGATCAGCGTGGAACCGCTCTTCATGCGGGAAGCCACGGCAGGACCCAGCGGTTGCACCGCGAGCAGCAGGTCGGCGGATTCGAGGACCGCGTCCGCGGAATCGGCGAACGCGACATCTTTGTACAAATTGTCTGGAAACCGGGCGCTGGCCCCCGCGCCGCGCTCCAGCAGGAGCTTGGCTCCGAGGGCGGCGAGGCGGGTCGCGACTTCGGGGACCACCGCCACACGGTTTTCGCCCGGCACGGTTTCCTTAAGCACGCCGATCGTGACTGGCATCAAGTTCCTCCCCGGGCTTCTTGGGCCGGCCGGTCTGCGGGACCGCGGCGCGTTGAAAAATATCACAATTGTCGTATTGTTTGCGGTTTGGGTTACCGTAAGCAGCTTGTGAACTCGAAATGGCACATGGGGAAGCGGCCGGCCGCGACGGAGGCCCCTGATTTGGCGATCCGGCTGTCGCAGCAGGTGCTGCGCACCGACGCCTCGGGCATGCCGCTGGAGTGGATCGACTACAAGGAAGCGGTCCGGCTGTATTGCCTGGGCCAGGTAGCCTATGCCTTCGGCAGCCGCCTGTACGAACTGCATGGCGGCATCAACGCCCGCAGCGGCCGCCAGACCGTCATCGAGGTCAACTCGATGATGGCGACGCAGGGCAGCTCCGGCAACCCCGGAAGCCTGCGCGGTGACTATGTGCCCCCGCTCAACAACGAAACGCTGTTCCGGCGCGACGCAAACCTGTGCATGTACTGCGGCGGCCATTTTTCGTCGCAGCAACTCTCGCGCGATCATGTTCGTCCCTTCTGCCAGGGGGGCAAGGATGCCTGGAACAATGTCGTAGCGGCCTGCCGGCGCTGCAACAACGCCAAGGCCTCGCGCACGCCGGAGCAAGCCGGCATGCAGCTCCTGGCCGTGCCGTTCACGCCGACCTACGCCGAATACATCTATCTGAAAGGTCGGCGCGTGCTGGCCGACCAGATGGAGTACCTGCTCGCGCATTTCCCGCGCACGAGCCCGCTGCACGCACGCATCCAGCGCTTCCGGCAGTGAGCGGCCAGGCGCGCGAGCCGCTCTATCTCGTCGACGCGAGTTTCTTCGTATTCCGTGCCTACTACTCGGTGGGCCTGGAGATGACGGGCGTCGACGGCGAGCCGGTCAACGCGCTGTACGGATTCAGCCGCTTTCTCGGCGACCTGATCGAGCAGACGCAGCCCGTGCATATCGCGGTCGCCTTTGACGAGAGCCTGGCCAGTTCCTTCCGCAATGAAATCTATCCGGCCTACAAGGCCAACCGCGAGCCGGCGCCGCCCGAATTAAAACGCCAGTTCGCCTGGTGCCGCGAGCTGTGCCGGCACTTCGGCATCGCCGAATTCGGAAGCGCCACCCATGAAGCCGACGACATCATCGGCACCATCGCCGCCAGGTTTCGCTCGCGCGGCCACCGCGCAGTGCTCGTCACGCGGGACAAGGACCTCGCCCAGCTGATCCATGCCGGCGACGCGTATTGGGACTGGGCTGCCGAACGTCGCCTCGAATACGCGGATATCGAGGCGCATTTCGGCGTTCGCCCTGAGCGCATGGCGGATTTCCTGGCCCTCGCCGGCGATTCCGTGGACAACATCCCCGGTGTGCCGGGTGTCGGACCGAAGACTGCAGCGGCGCTGCTGCGCGAATTCGCCTCGCTCGAGGAAATCTATGAGGGACTCGAACGCGTGGCGTCGCTTCCGATCCGCGGTGCCGGAAAACTTGCGGCAAGACTCACCTTGCATCGCGAAGCGGCGTTTCTGGCACGGCGCCTGACGACCATCGCCTGCGATATGCCGATGGACCTGACGGCCGAGCAGCTGCGCCGCCGCAAGCCCGACCTTGCCGCGCTCGGGACTTTCTACGACCGCGCGAAGTTCGGCGCGATGCTGCGCCAGCAGGCGCAGCGCATCGCCGATCGCGCGTGAGCGGGGGCCTCGCCGCCGCGCTCGCGGCGGCGCTCGGGCAGGAAGTCGCCGTAAAGCCGGATGCCAGGGTCCATGGCGGCAGCATCAATGAATGTTTCCGGTGGCAAACCGGGCGCGGGCCCGTGTTCGTCAAGCGCGCGCCGCTTGCGCAGCGTGAGATGTTGGACGCGGAAGCCGATGGCCTTGCACGCCTGCGGCGTGCAGATGCGCTGCGCATACCCGAGGTGCTGGCGCGGGGCTGCACGGATGACGAGGCATTTCTCGCGCTTGAATGGCTGGATCTGGCGGAGCCGGATGAAGCATCGGAGGAGCAATTCGGCGAGGCGCTTGCCTGGCAGCACAGGAACCGCGGGCCCGCTTACGGGCTGGAGGGTGACAACTACATCGGCGCAACGCCGCAATCCAATGTCCTGACGGAGGACTGGGTAACGTTCTGGCGCGAACGGCGCCTGCTGTTCCAGCTGGAGCTTGCCGCCATCAATGGCCACATGGGACGACTGCAGGATCGCGGCCGCCGACTTGCGGACGTGATGGATGTCTTCTTCGCGAGCTATCGGCCGGCGGCGTCACTGCTGCATGGCGATCTCTGGGGTGGAAATCGCGCGGCGCTTGCCGATGGTACGCCGGTCGTCTTCGATCCCGCGGTCTATTACGGGGACCGTGAGGCGGATATCGCGATGACGTACCTGTTCGGGAGTTTCGGGCCGCGGTTCTATTCAGCCTATGTCGCAACCTGGCCGCTGGACCAGGCCGCCGGCACCCGCCGTGCGCTGTATAACCTCTATCACGTGCTGAATCACCTGAACCTGTTCGGCGGCGGCTACCGCGCTCAGGCAGAGGGAATGATCGACCGGCTGCTGGCGGCGGCTGGCCACTAGGCGATCGCGGGTGCCGGCCGCGGAGGGATCAGACCCCTCCGGGGCCGGCGATGGAATTCAGTAGACGTCGTAACTGCGCCTCGAGAGATTCTCCGAGCAGGCGGCGAAACGGGCCGACAGCTTGCCGGCGACCGAGTTGGGGTCCATCGTCTCGTCGCGCCAGGTATCCCAGGCCTTGCCAAAGCTCGCCGCGTCCTTGCTGCGCCCGACCCAGTAGAGGGACTCGAGGTTATGGCTTTGCAGCGGCATCAGGATTTCTGATTTGTATGCGTTCTTGGCGCCCCACTGCGAGTTGAAGTCCCTGGCGATCTGCATGTACGTCGAAAACGTGCAGCCATCCTTGAGCTTGAACTCGATGACGTCCAGATGATCCGCAATCGCGCCCATCGGCAGGGCGAGCAATGCGATGGCAATGAGTCTCTTCATGTCGTCTTCCTCCAGGATGCGTTGAATTTGTTTGCAGCACGCACGGCACGGGCTGTGCAACTATTATATGTCATGCAAACGAAGTTCATTCCGCTGCCGGGCTACGTGGAATATCCACCCGACGAAATGCTGAACCGCGCGCGCGACTTTGCGGAAGAAATGCATCGTCGGCGCACGGTTCGCGATTTTTCAAACCGGCCGGTGCCGCGCGCACTGATCGAGGACTGCCTGCGTGCCGCAGGCTCCGCGCCTTCCGGCGCCAACCAGCAGCCCTGGCGCTTCGTCGCCGTGTCGGATCCGGATATCAAGAGGCGTATTCGCGAGGCGGCCGAGGTCGAGGAACGGGAGTTCTACGCGCACCGTGCGCCGCCGGAATGGCTCGAAGTGCTGCAGCCGCTCGGCACGGATGCAAGCAAGCCGTTTCTCGAGACGGCACCGTGGCTGATCGGGGTATTCATCCGCCGCTTTGAGCGGCTGGCCGACGGGACCAAGCAAAAGCACTACTACACGGATGAATCGGTAGGCCTCGCGACCGGTCTGCTGCTGGCCGCGGTCCATCACGCAGGGCTTGTGTCGCTCACGCACACGCCGAGCCCGATGAAATTTCTCAACAGGATTCTCGGGCGACCGGCCGACCTCGAGCGGCCATTCCTGCTGCTGGTCGTCGGCTACCCGGCAGGCGGCGCGCTGGTTCCGGATATCCACCGCAAACCGCTTGGCGAAATCGCCAGCTTCGTCTGATTGAAATGCTCATCGTCGCGCGAGCGCCGCCGCGACGAGCCGGCGCCAGAAGCGTTCGCGCAGCCCATGTGGCGCGGCCAGATTCATGCGGGCGAGCATTGGCGCATGCGCGGGATTGCGTGACATCGGCCGCAACAACTGCGCGAACAACGCGACTCTGCCCGGCCAGGCGGCCGTTCTCGCCTTCAGCCGCCTGAGCGAACGGCTCAGCACAATTTCTTCCGGGCTCAGGTCGCCGCCGAACGGCAGCTCGCCGAACAGGCCGGCGGCGCGATGCGGCGCAAGCGCCCGTTCGAGCGCTTCAGGAAAGTTGTTACGATGCTGGTCGCGGATCCGGTGGCTCGCGGGCAACTTGCCGGCGCGCTGCGCTTCGGCGAGCAACGCGGGCTGAAAGCGCGAGTCGGTGATCTCCAGCATGCCCGCCGCGACTTCGGCATCGCTCTTCCAGCGCAGATCCGCGACGCCATATTCCGTGATGCAGACATCGCGTAGGTGACGCGGAATCGTCGCGTGGCCGTAGTTGAACCGGACATTCGACTCGATCCGGCCGCCGCTCTCGCGCGTCGCGCGCAAGGCGATCAGCGAGCGGCCCCCGGGCAACGCAAATGCCTGCGCGACGAAGTTGTACTGGCCGCCGACGCCGCTGACGACCCGCCCGTCCGCGAGACCGTCGGAAACGATTGCGCCGCCGAGCGTCGCCATCATCGCTGAATTGATGAATCGCGCGTGCTGGCGCTGCTTCACTTTCAGTTCCCGGCCCGGCCCACCCAGCTCGTTGGTGAAACTGACGGCCATCATCAGGAACTGCGCGCGCTCGGCGTCCGGCATCGCGCGCAATTCCTCGTAGAAGGCCTTCGGTCCCAGCAGGAAGGCAGCGTGCAGCAGCGCGCCATCGGGCTCGACGCGGCGCTTCAGGATGCCGGCCCGGTACAGGTCCAGGAACCCGTCCACGAACATCTCGGTCAAGCCGTAGAGTCCCTGCTCGAACGGCGCGTCGCCGCCAATTGCGGCGCGCTCCGTTGCGAAGCGTGCGCCGAGCCCTGTGTCGTCGAGCACCTTGTGCCACAAAAAGTTGCGCTGGTGACGCAGCATCAGCGCATAGACGATGGCATCACCGAGCTCGCCGATGCCGATCTGCAGGGTGCCGCCGTCGCGCACCAGCATGCTGGCCGACAGCGCGATCATGTGATCGGCAGTGGCGATCGGCAGGTTGGGCGGACTGAACAGCTCGTGATAGCCGCGCGGGTCGTCGACGACGAAGTCGAAGGCGGATTCCGGCACGATCGCATCGCCGAACATGAATGGCATGCGGTCATTCACCTGTCCGATCACGGCGATGGCCTCGCCGGCGCGACGTCGCGCTTCGAGCATCGGCAGCAGGTCCACGGTGACGTCGGGATTCGATCCGAGACTGATGCTCGCGCCTTCGGGCGCCACGCGGCGCGCGACCTGTTGCGTGAGGACATTGGCGCCGGCAGCGGACACCGCACGGGCAACATGCGTGTAATCGATGCTCGCGTAGGACTGCTGCGCCAGCGGCGACGAGAGGTAGGCGCCCGGTTCCATGAAGAATTCGTGGACCTCGATGTTCGCGGGCAGAGCGCCGGCCATCAGCGGTGCAATCCAGACGGGATCCGGCATGTCGCCGAAGATGCGCATGGCCATCGGTTCGATGAGCCGCCGCTCCAGTTCGCTGCGGGCGTGTGGTCTGCGCAACGTGAGGCCGGTCAGGATGGACAGGCTGATCGACGGATCGGCCGCGGCGCGCCGGTAGAACTCGTTGACGAGTGCCGTCGGCTTTCCCGCCGCAATCGGCGCGCACAGCACGATGCGCTTGCCGATGCGCGAAAGCGTCTGTTCGACGCAGCTCTGCAGGTCGGGAAATATCTGTGGCTTGCCGGCGCCCATCGGCAGGACTCTAGCGCAAATGCCCGCCTGCGCGGCCGGCGGGACGCCGCAGCGTCAAGGGCTCGCCGCGACGGTCGCGGGCCGCAGCCTGAGGTCGAAATCAACGTCCACGGGGTTGCCAATCCATGCCGTTGACGCCCACTCACCCTGACCAACGCCGAACTCGAGCCGCTGCACCGTCGAACTGCCCTTCATGCGCAGCTCTGACGACGACGGCTCGAGTTCGAAACGCACGATGAGCGGTTTGGTCACGCCGCGCAACGTGAGCATCCCGGAAGCGACCCAGGCCTTGCCGTCGCGCTTGAAACCCGCTGCGTGATACTCGGCCCTGGGGAACTGCGCGACCGAGAAGAAATCGGCTCCGTGCAGCACTTCATCGCGATCCGCATCGGCTGTGTCCGCAGACCGCATCGTGATCGTGACGTCGAGGCGCGCATTCGCGGGTAGCAAAGAGTCGAAGTCGAGCCGCACCGCGAATTCCCTGAAGTGGCCCTGAAAGCGCGCCCCCGCCTGGGTCGCGACGAAATCAAGCGTCCCGGAATTCTGGTCCGCCTGCCAGGCTTCGGCCTTGGCTGCGGTGCAGGCGAGACAGGCGAGGAGCGCCAGGGCGGCGCGCAGTGTCAGCGAGGGCGCCACGGCAGCATCCGGAACATCAGTCCGTCGCGATCGAGAAACTGGTGCTTCAGTGCGCCGGCCACATGCAGGCCGGCAAATGCAATGAGGATTTTCGAAAGCGTTTCGTGAACCTCGTGCAGAAGTCTCTTCAGCGCCGGATCCGGCGCAACCAGGTCGGGTAACTGCACGAGGCCGAACCAGCTGACCGGATAGTTGGACGCCGAGGACATCATCCAGCCGGTCAGCGGCATCGCGAACAGCAATGTATAGAGTGCCGCGTGGGAAATGCGCGCGGCAACAGCCTGCCAGCGCGACATGGGCGGCAGCGGCGGTGGGCGCTCAACAAGGCGCCAGCACAGGCGCAGGATCGCGAGCGAAAGGATCGTGATGCCGACCGACTTGTGCCGTGCCAGGGTAATCAGCTTTTCCAGGCCGTTTGGCAGGTCATCAGCGATCGAGGCGAGCGTAAACTGGACGATCAGCAGCCCCACGATCACCCAGTGCAGCGTCTGGGCGACCGAACCATATCGCGCAGGGGTCTGTTGCACTGGCATCAGGTCTTGGAGAATAGCCGAATGCGTAAGTTCCTGATCGCGCTGGCTGCGCTCACCTGCAGTTGTGCACAGCCGCCCAGGCCGGGCCCGCCGGCACCGCCGGTCGCCCCGGTTGCGGCGCCCGCGGGGCCTTACCACGGCTACGAAATCGTCTCATCGAGGGTCGAGCTGCGCGTCTATCGGGACGGCCCGATGGCTTCGCTCGGGCACAACCACCTGATCACATCGGATGCGCTCACCGGCACCATCCAGCTGCGTGAACCGGCCCGCGACAGCACTTTCAGCTTCGAACTGCCACTGGCCTCGCTGGTCGTCGACGATCCGGCCGCCCGGTCAACGGCCGGTCCCGATTTCGCGAAGGAAGTGCCGCAGGCCGATCGCGATGCGACCCGACGCAACATGCTGGGAGCGGCGCTGCTCGACGCCGAACGCCAGCCGGTCATGCGCCTGACGGCGCAGAGTCTGGAGGGCGGACCCGTTGAATACATTGCCGAGGTCCGCGTCGGCCTGCGCGGCGAGGAGCGCATCGTCAGCGTGCCGTTATCCGTGCAGGTCGACGGCGATCGGCTCAGTGCGCATGCGGGCTTCAAGCTACATCATGCGGATCTCGGGCTCACGCCTTTCACGGTGGCGTTCGGTGCGCTGCGGGTGCGCGACGATTTCGACGTGGATTGCAGCCTCGAAGCGAAGCGCAATCCGCCCTAACGCGCGTCGATTTCGTCGAGCAAGGCTTTGCCGTCGTAAACCTTTTCGAGCGCGGTGCGGATGAACGCCGGGTGCACGCCGATGGTCCGGTTCATCCGATCGTCGAACCAATAGCTGCCTGCGATCGAATGGATGTTGCCGTCGAAGGCGAGTCCGACGATTTCACCAGCCGTGTTGATCATCGGGCTGCCGGAATTGCCCCCGACGATGTCGTTGTTGGTCGTGAAATTCGCCCGCGTTTTCATATCCAGGCGATCTTTCGCGGCGAGCCAGCGGTCCGGAATCCTGAATGGCGCCTGGCCGGTCGCGCGTTCGAAGGCGCGGCCCAGTTCGGTCCAGGGCCGCACGTCCTCACCTTTTTCCTTCCAGCCCATCATCGCGCCGTAGGACAGTCGCAGCGTGAAGGTCGCATCCGGATAGGTGCTGGTGCCATAGACGGCGAAGCGTGCCTTCGCGATCGCCTGCTGGCCGCGCTCCACGGGTCCCTGCACCTGCTCCTCGAAGCGTTTGCGCAGTTCACGAGCCACGGGATCAACGGCGATGGCGAGCCGGATCATCGGGTCCTGGCTCGCGTCGATCGCGCCCTGACCGCCTTCGAGAAGTGCCATGCGCACCGCCGGGTCCGCGAGCCTGCTCTGGCGGACGAGCGTGCTGGCGAGCATGTCCGGCGAGTCATTGCCGAGGATCCTGCGCACCAGCGGGTCATCCGGCCCGAGCCACTCGCGCATGCGCTCGAGCGCGAACGATAGCCGCAGGACCTCGAAGTCCGGATAGATCGGTATGGGGGCCTGCAGGTTCTGCTGCAATGCCGGCAGGCGCGCATCGGTGTATTCCGCGAAGCGCAATTCGTTGGGCTTGGAGCGTTCCGCGGCCGCGCGCACGAGGTCGCGCGCGTAGGGGAACAGCGTGCTGTTGAAGCCGGCGCCCCCCTCGATGAAGGTATAGGGCACGAGCATGTCGCGCCAGGTGCGCTGCGCAGCCTCGATGTCCTGCCAGGCGCCGGCCGAGGATGCGAGCGCTGGACTCGCGGCGACCGCTTCGCGCAGTGATTTCTCGCGCGCGGCTGCCGACTCCATCAGTGCGGGGTCCAGCAATGCGTCGAATTGCTTGCGGCGCACCTTGATCGAGTTCTCGACGGTATTCAGGAAGGCTTCCGTCGTGCGTTGCGCCTCGGGACCGGATTTCGCGTACTGCAGCACGCGCCCGCGCAGTTCAGAGAATCGCATCAGCCAGAACGGCATGAAAGTAGTGCGCTGCGTTTCGAGCTGCGCGGCGGTCAGCAGCCGTTCGGTGGTGCCCGGATGACCGGAAATGAAGACGGGATCGCCCGGATCGGCGCCGTCCCAGTCAAAGCGCAGGTGATTCGGGGTTTTCGCCGGCTTGCCATTCTCGTAGGCGCGCAGGATCGACATGTCCAGGCACCAGCGCGGGAACTGGAAGTTGTCAGGATCGCCGCCGAAGGCGGCAATATCACGATCCGGCGCAAATACCAGGCGCACGTCTTCATAGCGCTTGTATTTGTAGAGCCAGTACTGGCCGCCCTGGTAGAGCGTCACGCGTTCGCACTTCAGCGGACCACCCCTCGATTTCTTCGAAGCCTGCTCACAGGCCTGCTCGAGTTCCGTGAGTACCTTCCGCCGCGCGGCAACGACTTCGCTGTCGGCAATGCCGGCGATCGCCGCAGCGACTTTTGTCGTCACATCCTCGGTGCCGACCAGCACTGACACGGCATCCTCCTCGCAGCGCAGTTCCCGCTGACGGCTCGTCGCCAGGAACCCGGGTGCCGAGAGGTCATGCTCGGGAGTCGAGTGCCGCGCAATGCAGTCCTCGGCGCAATGATGATTGGTCAGGATCAGGCCTTCGGAGGAAATGAACGAGCCGGTGCAGCCGGTCTCGAGCCGGACCGTGGCGCCCTGTACCCGGTCGAGCCAGGCCTCATTGAGAGTCGCTCCGTACCTGGAGGCGATGGCGGTGCGCGGCGGGTTGTCGAAGGTCCACATGCCCTCATCGGCAGCGGCAGACAGCGACACCATCGCGGCTGTTGCCGCAAGTACAAGACGCATCATCCGGAACTCCCGTGTAACTGCATGGCCGCCGGCTGGCGGCTACAGGCCAATGGTACCGGTTGCTGCACCGGTCTGGACAGGCCGAGCAACTGGTTGGCGCGGACGGCGGGCCGTTCATCGTGTCCGGAGACTGCCGGCGGCGGGCGGCCCTGTTTGGGCTGCCTGGGATCCGGTGTGAGTGACCCCGGGCAGCTGGCCTGGTCGGGATCGAAGAACAATGTCAGGAGCGCAGTTGCGGCGACCGGCTGGCCGTCCCGATAGGCGGGTGTCATGCGCGAGGCCCTGGCGATCGCAAGCGCCGAGCTGTCGAACAGCCTCTTTGGCTCGGAGTACAGGATGCGTGCGCGCCGGATCGCGCCGCTTGCGTCGGTCTCGACCTCCAGGCTGACCTCGCCGGTCTGCCGTCGCTTGCAGGCTTCCATCGGGAAGCGCCCGCTCGCGAGCATGATCGGCGGCACCTCGCCAAGCGTGGAGTCCGGCAGCCGGAACTCGAATCGGCGCTTCAGGCGGCGCACCGGACCGGGCTGCGGTGGAAAGCGCCAGGAGCCGATCGCCGCGAGCGGCGCCGCTTCGAATTCACCGCGCGGCATCGCTGTGATGACCCGCGGGTGCAGGATGCTGCCGTCGTCCGCAAGTTCGAACTCAACTTCGGCATAGCCCTCGATGCGTTCGGCGAGCAGCTGCGTCGGATAAACGGGATCGGCCCTGTCGTTGCTTGCAACCGGCTGGTCGGTCGCGTCCACTTTGTCCACCAGTGCAAATCGCACGCGCGTCAACAGGCGGCATTCGACCGCCGTTTCACCCTGGCGCGCGGGTTCGAAGCGCCAGCGGCGCACACTGGCCACGGCGGCTTGCTCGAAATAGCCAGGCGGGTCGGCGTGCAGGACCTTGACCCAGCCCACGCCGCCGTCGCGCAGGATGGTGAGCGCGATCTCGACCGAGCCCTCGACACCGATCTCGCGCACCGCCGCCGGGTAGGCAGGCGCCTCGCGCGCGAGGGCAACGGGTGGCGTAAGACCTGCCTGGTCGCAAGGCGGCCAGGCGAGCGCCACCGGTGCGGCGAGCATGAGCATCGCGGGCAGCAGCCGTTTCATTCCGCGGTCGTGAGCAGGAGTTGCGTGCCTTCCGGCGCGATGAGGAGGCCATGCTGCGACGGGTCCAGCCTGCCCGGCGGGCGCGCAATTTCGACGCCCCTGTCCGCGAGCGCGCCGATGCGCACAGACATCGCCGGGTCCGTGAACAGGAGTGTGGGGCGGGAGAGCGTGCCCTTGCTGACCAGCGCGACATCCAGCGAATCGCTGGTCAGTCCGATGTGCGGGAATGGCTGATCGCTTTCTTCGGCAGGTACGAATCCCAGCTTTTCCCAGAAGCTTTCGGCTGCCTTGACGTCGGCCACCGGGAGCACGATTTCCTCGAACCAGCCGAGGCGGGAAGATTCACCGGGTCCGCGTTGTGATGGCGAGTAGGTGCGTGCCTCCAGCAGCCGGATCAACTGGCCGCCCGGAGCCGCAAATGTCGCTTCATTGAACACGTCGCCGCCAAGTCTGCGGTGCAGTATCTCGATGCCGAGATCTTCCAGTTTGTGGAGGTGCTCATAAAGGTCCGGTAACACGAATGACAGCAGCAGCGATTGCTGCAGTTCGCGCTGATGCAGGCCGATGCCAAGGCGCCCGTCGGTGACGACGCCGTAAGGATAAGTCCAGGCTTCCCCGGTCGAGGCCTGCGAGAAACCGAGCTGTTCATAGAAGTCCAGCGATGCCAGCACGTCGGGTGCTTGCACGCTGATTTCAAGGAAGCGGCCGATCATGACGCGGCTCTCATTGAAGTGCGGGAAAGCGCGGTGGCAACGATCCGGGCTAGGCATTCGACATGGCTCGGGGAATCGTTGAGCGCCGGGACGTAATCAAAGGACAGGCCCCCCGCCTCGAGAAAACTGTCGCGGCCGCGGATGGCGATCTCTTCCAGCGTTTCCAGGCAATCGACCGCAAAACCCGGGCAGCAGACGACAATGCGCCTGGCGCCCTGCATCGCGAGTTCTGCCAGACGGTCCTCGGTGTATGGCTTGAGCCAGGCGGCGCCGCCAACCCGCGACTGGTACGCGACCGACCAGGCATCCTTCGGCAACGCGAGCCGTGTCGCCAGGAGTTGCGCGGTCGCCTGGCATTGCTTCTGGTAAGGATCGCCCGCGTCGACGTAGCGTTGCGGCAGGCCGTGGAACGATAACAGCAGTTGCACACCAGCCCCGAAATCGGCGATGTGCCCGGCGAGGGACTCCGCGAGCGCCGCGATGTAGCCCGCATCGTCATGGTAATCGTCCACACGCAGCATCTCGGGTCGCCATTGGAGCCGGCTGAGCGCGGCCTCAACACGATCGGTTACCGACGCTGTCGTCGTTGCCGAATACTGCGGGTACAGCGGCAGCACAAGGAGCTGCTGCACACCGCCTGCGCGCAATTTCTCGATTGCTGAGGCGATCGACGGGTTTCCATAGGTCATCCCGACCTCGACCATCGCCGGCTGGGACAGGAGGGATGCGAGCCGTGGGGCGAGCGCATCGGCGAGTGCCTGCGTATAGACGAGCAATGGCGATCCCGACCCGGTCCAGACCTCGCGATAAGCGCGGGCGCTGCGCTGCGGGCGGATGCGGAGTATCACGCCGTAAAGCAGCGGGAGCCACAGCACGCGTGGCAGGTCGACGACGCGTCGATCCGACAGGAACTCGGCGAGAAACCGCCGCACGGCTTCGGTTGTCGGCGCATCCGGCGTGCCGAGATTGGCGACGAGCACGCCTGTCTTGCCGGTCATGACCTGACAATACCGCATGCCCGCTTGTCCGCGAAGCTCAATGCAGTACGCAAAAGAAAGCGGCCGGGAATCCGCTTCCCGGCCGCTGCATGGACGAAGGACTTCTTAGAAGCTGTAGCGACCGCCGAGCAGAATTGTCGACGAGTCGTTGCCGTGCTGGTATTCGGCACCCAACGCAAAGTTCCTGGTGAAGTAATAACGGCCACCCACTGCAACCGAGGTGTCATCGCCGTTGGCGCCGCCCACGTCGGTGTAGATCACGCTGCCTTCGAGCTCGATGTTGTCGCCGATCTGGCCGCGCAAGCCTGCGGAAAGCAGGTAACCGTCATCGTCGACACTCGCACCGCTGACGCTTGCCTTGGCCTTGAACCAGCCGGCACGGCCGACCAGGTCCAGGTTGTCCGACAAGCCGTAGTGCCCGCCGAGGCCGACGGTGGTCACGTCCAGGTCAACGCCGGAGATGCTCTGGTTCGAGTACTCCGCGAACGCGAAGTAGTTCTGGGCAAAGCCGACCGATCCGCGTAGCGCAAAACCATCAGCATTCGAGCTGACGCCGTCGATGTCGGTCTGGATCCAGCCGAGGTCCACAAACGAATAGCTCATGTCCTCGGCGTGTGAGGCCAGCGGCAGCGCCGCAAGCATCAAACTTGCCGTGATGGCTTTCAGGATCTTCATAGACATATTCCTATATGGCTTAGGGGGTTACAAAAGCACCAAGCCACCCGCGCAAGGGGGCAGCCTTGGAGCCTGCGGAGAGGGGGGTCCGCAAGCCTGGTGCGCAGGATACAGACCGCCTACCGAGGGTCAAGTTCTGTTTATCGCACTGCAAAACGCGTCACAGTGACGCAAGAAAACAACAGTCGGCCGAGGGCAGGAAGGCGGATCCGGAGCTATTGGACTCCGCCGACGCAGACGTACTTGAGTTCGGTGTATTCAAGGATGCCGTACTTCGAGCCCTCACGGCCCGTGCCCGATTCCTTGACGCCGCCAAAGGGCGCGACTTCGGTCGAAATGATCCCCGTGTTGAGACCGATGATGCCGTATTCGAGCGCCTCGGAGACCCGCCAGGAGCGCGCGAGATCGCGCGTGTACAGATAGGCGGCGAGCCCGAACTCGGTGTCATTCGCCATCGCAATCGCCTGCGCCTCGGTCTCGAAACGGAACAGCGGCGCGACCGGGCCGAAGGTCTCCTCTTTCGCCACCATCATCGAGGGCGTGACGCCCGTGATCACCGTCGGTTCATAGAAAGTGCCGCCGAGTGCGTGACGGCGACCGCCCGTCACGACTTTCGCTCCCTTGCCAAGTGCGTCCGCGACGTGTTCCTCGACTTTGGTCAACGCGGCCGCATCGATCAATGGTCCCTGGTCGGTCTCGCCCGCCAGTCCGTCTCCGACGCGGAGTTTCTTCACTGCCGTGACAAGTTTCGCGGTGAAGGCGTCGTAAACGCCCGCCTGCACCAGCAGGCGGTTGGCGCAGACGCAGGTCTGGCCGGTGTTGCGGTACTTGCTCGCGATCGCGCCTGCGACCGCAGCATCGAGATCCGCGTCGTCGAAGACGATGAAGGGCGCATTGCCGCCGAGCTCCATCGAAACCTTCTTCATCGTGCGCGCGCATTGCGCCACCAGCAGCTTGCCGATTTCGGTCGAGCCGGTGAATGAGAGCTTGCGCACGCGCGCATCACCGGTCAGCACACCGCCGATCTCGCGTGCTGCACCCGTCACGACATTGATGGCGCCTGCCGGCAGGCCGGCACGATGCGCGAGTTCAGCCAGCGCAAGCGCAGAGTAGGGTGTTTGCGTCGCCGGCTTGCAGACCGCGGTGCAGCCCGCGGCGAGCGCGGGCGCGACCTTTCGCGTGATCATTGCAGCCGGGAAATTCCAGGGCGTGATGGCCGCAACGACACCAACGGGCTGGCGCAGTACGAGAATGCGCTTGTCGGCCTGGTGGCCGGGAATGACATCGCCATAGACGCGCTTCGCTTCTTCGGCGAACCATTCGACGAAGGACGCGGCATAGGCAATCTCGCCGCGCGATTCGCCGAGCGGTTTGCCCTGCTCGGCGGTCATCAGAACCGCCAGGTCGTCGGCGTTTGCCATGATCAGCTCGAACCAGCGGCGCAGAACGATCGCGCGTTCTTTCGCGGTCTTCGCAGCCCAGGCAGGAAACGCCGCATAGGCGGCGGCAACCGCGGCCTCGGTGCCTTTCGCATCGATCGACGGCACGGTCCCGAGCTGCGCGCCGGTCGCGGGATTGGTGACCGGAATCGCGGCGCCGCCGGCGGCCTCGACCCATGCGCCGTTGACATAGCATTGCTGCCGGAAGAGCGAGGGATCCTTGAGTTTCATCATGCAGCCTTTACGACGCGCTGATCGATGGCGCCGAAAATGGATCGGCCGGCGGAATCCTGCATCTCGATGCGCACGCAATCGCCGAAGCGAAGGAATGGCGTCGACGACTCGCCCTTCTCAAGCGCTTCCAGCATGCGCACTTCCGCGATGCAGGATGAACCCAGCGAACGATCGTAATTCGACACGGTACCAGAACCAATGATAGTCCCGGCGCCGAGGCGCCGGGTCTTCGTCACATGCGCGATCAACTGGCCGAAATCGAAGGTCATGTCGACACCCGCGTTCGCGCGGCCGAATGGGCGGCCATTGATCTGCACCAGCAGCGGCAGATGCAGCTTGGCACCGTCCCAGGCCTCCCCCAATTCATCCGGCGTCACGGCGACCGGCGAGAATGCCGTGGCCGGTTTCGACTGGTAGAACCCGAAGCCCTTGGCGAGTTCGGCGGGAATCAGGTTCCTGAGCGACCAGTCGTTGACGAGAACGACCAGCTTGATGTGCTTGCGCGCCGTGCCGGCATCGATGCCCATCGGCACGTCGTCGGTGATCACCGCGACTTCCGCCTCGAGGTCGATGCCCCATTCCTCGCTCGCGAACGGCACGTCGCCGGCCGGCGGCAGCAGGTCGTCGGAGCCGCCCTGGTAGACGAGCGGGTCGGTCCAGAAGGATTTCGGCATGACCGCGCCGCGCGCCTTGCGCACCAGTTCCACGTGATTGACGTAGGCGCTGCCGTCCACCCAGTGATACGCGCGCGGCAGCGGCGCGAGCGCGCGCGCCGCGTCGAACGGGATAGCGTCGGCATGGCCCGTCTCCAGCTCGCGGGCCAACTTCGCAAGCCGCGGTTCAGCCCGGCTCCAGTCATCGAGCGCGGCCTGCAGCGTGGGCGCGATTGCGGATGCGTGAACGGCGCGTGACAGGTCGCGGCTGACGACCGCAAGCCGGCCGTCGCGGCCGTCTTCCGCGAGCGTCGCGAGTCTCATTTCGCAGGGCCTTTCCAGCTGTCCACGTAGCCCTGCCATTCAACCGAAGCTGCGGCGGCGCCGATTTCCAATGCATCGCGCGTATCCACCATCACCGCGTATTCGTCCGTGGCTGGCTTGGTCTGCACCAGCATGCGCTCCAGCGCCTTGGGATGCGGTCCGTGCGTGAAGCCCCCGGGATGCAGCGTCATCATGCCCGGGTGGATATTGTCGCGGCTGAAGAAATCGCCCGCGTGATAGAAGATGACCTCGTCGTAGTCGTCGTTGTTGTGGAAGAACGGGATCTTGATCGCGCCGGGATCGGTCTCGAAGGGGCGCGGCGCGAAAGTGCAGACGACGAAGCGGTTGCCGAGGAAGGTCGTGTGCGCCGATGGCGGCAGGTGATAGCGGTGGCTCATCAACGGGCGAATGTCGCGCACGTTGATACGGCAGACGGAAAGATCGCCATGCCAGCCGACGGCGTCCAGCGGGTTGTAGGGAAAGGTCGCCGTCGAGACACGGCCAAGCCGCTTGATCGCGACCCGCCAGGGTTTCTCGTCCTGCTGAGCGAGAAAAGCCTCGTCGACCTGGGGCGTGTCGAGCATGGCCGGGTCGAATATTGCGTGCGGGCCAACCAGGCCCTTGTCAGGCAGCATATACGAGGCGTTGGTCGCTTCGACCATCAGGGCCGCGACCGGCTCGGCACAGTCGAGGCGAAACATCGTGCCGCGCGGCACGACGATGTAATCACCCGCTTCAAACGCCAGGCGGCCGAAATCGCAGAACAACTGACCGCGCCCGCGGTGCACGAACAGCAGCTCATCGCCGTCGGCATTGCGCGCCAGGTGATCCATGCGCCCGCAGACCTGCCAGAAACGGATGCGGCAATGCGCATTGTTCAGCACTTCGTTCGCTGACCACGGGCTCGAGGCAACAGCATCAAGCTTGGTGAGATCGAAGGCATGCGGCCGTAACGGTCCCTCGAAGGACGACCAGGCGGTCGGCGGATGGCGGTGGTGGAAAAACGCCGCCGGGCCGAAGAAGCCTTCCTTGCTCATCTCGCGTTCGTAGGTGCCGGGCGGCAGGTCGCAATGCGCCTGGCGCGAGGCCTTGCCCTCGACGCGCGGAAAACCGATGTAACGCTTCATTCGGTCAATTTAGTTTCAAATGTAACTAATGGCAAGAAGACTCGTCAACGCTCCATGATGGCGGTCACGCCCATGCCGCCGGCCGTGCAGACCGAGATCAGCCCGCGGCCGGAGCCGCGCTCGGCCAGGAGTTTCGCGAGGCTCGCGATGATCCGCGCACCGGTTGCGGCGAACGGGTGGCCGACCGCGACCGATCCGCCCTTGACGTTCAGTTTCGCGCGGTCGACGGAGCCGAGCGGCGCCGCGAGGCCGAGCCGGTCACGGCAGAACTCCGGTGATTCCCAGGCTTTCAGCGTGCACAGCACCTGGGCGGCGAAAGCCTCGTGGATCTCGTAGAAATCGAAGTCCTGCAGGCGCATACGGGCATCGGCCAGCATGCGCGGCACCGCGTAGGCGGGCGCCATCAGGAGGCCCTCGCCGCCGACGAAATCGATGGCCGCGACCTTGCCGTAAGTCAGCCAGGCCTGCACCGGCAGGCTGCGCGCACGCGCCCAGTCTTCGCTAGCGAGCAAGACCGCCGCCGAGCCGTCGGTCATCGGCGTCGAGTTGCCGGCGGTCAGCGTCCCGTCCGCGGCGAATGAAGGCTTTAGTTTCGCGAGCTTCTCGAGGCTGGTATCGGCGCGAACGTTATTGTCGGTCTTGAGGTCGAGGTAGGGCACGACCAGGTCCGACATGAAGCCCTCGGCCCAGGCCTTGCTCGCCCGCCGATGGCTTTCCAGGGCGAGCTCATCCTGCTCACCGCGCCCGATTTGCCAGGTGCGCGCCATCCGTTCGCAGTGCTGGCCCATGGACATGCCGGTACGCGGTTCATTGACGCCCGGCAGCACCGGCTTGAAGTGCCGCGGCCGCAGACCGAACCAGGGCTTGATGCGCTCGCCGAAACTGCGCGCGCGAAAACTCCGCAGCAGCAGTTGCTGGTACTCGCGCGAAAACACGACCGGCGGGTCACTGGCCATGTCCACGCCGGCCGCGATGCCGGAATCGATCTGGCCGAGCGCGATCTTGTTGCCGATCAGGATCGCGGCCTCGAGACTCGTGCCGCAGGCGCGCTGCAGGTCGACGCCGGGTGTCTCCGGCGCGAGACCCGAACCGAGCACGGATTCACGCGCGAGATTCCACTGGCTCGAATGCTTGGTCACTGCGCCGGCGCTGACATCGCCGAGACGTTCACCGCGCAGCGCGAAGCGATCGACGACGGCCGCGAGTGACGCAGTAAGCAACTCCTGGTTGCCGACCGTGGCATAGGCGCCATGCGCTCTCGCGAATGGAATCCGGGCGCCGCCGATGACGGCGACGCGTCTGGGTTGCGATCCGACCAGCATGGTTCTCTCCGACGGGCGTTTGCCCGCAGCGTGTTCCGGTAGAATGCCATCATCCACATCAGCCCGCCACGGCGCGGCTTCACTCGCGCCCATGTCCGACCCCGGCAGATTCAGCAGCACATTTCGCCACGACGCGCGCGCGATCCTGCGGTTCGCGGGACCGCTCGCAGTCAACAACCTGGTGCTGGCCGGCATGATGCTGACCAACACGGTCATGGCGGGAAGGCTCGGCCCCGGGCCTCTCGCAGGCCTGGCGGTGGGCGGCAACTATTACCAGATATTCTGGCTGTTCGGGCTCGGCATCCTGATGTCTATCTCGCCGATCGCCGCGCATGCTTATGGAGCCGGTCGCGACCGGGAGGTCGGCAGGGGCTTTCGCCAGGGCCTGTGGCTGTCACAGATGCTGGCGGTGCCGCTGGTCGGCGGGCTCATGTGCGTCGTGCCGGTGCTCGGCTGGTTCGGCACCGACCCGCGCGCCATTCCGCACGCGGCGGGCTACGTGCATGCCATGTGTTTCGGCATGCCGGCGATGCTCGCCTTCCTCGCGCACCGCTATACGACCGAAGGCATCGGCTGGACGCGGCCCGTGATGTACACGGCGCTGGTCGGCCTGTCGGTCAATTTTGCGGGCAACTGGTTGTTTACGCGCGGCAGTTTCGGCCTGCCATCGTTCGGCGCGACCGGTTGCGGCATTGCAACTGCGCTTGCTTACTGGTCGATGCTCGCGACCATTCATCTCTACCAGCGCCGGCACGCGATCTACGCGCGCTTCGCGTTGTTCGAGCATTTTGAGCGGCCCGATCCGGCTTCATTGCACGGGATACTCGCGCTCGGGCTGCCGATCGCCGGGTCGGTGGTGTCCGAAGGCGGCCTGTTCGCGGTCGCGGCGCTCCTCATGAGCACGCTTGGCACCGAGATCGTCGCGGCGCACCAGGTCGCGATCAGCTACGCCTCGTTGATGTTCATGATCCCGCTGTCGCTGCATTCGGCGACGACCATCCATGTCGCGCACCAGGCTGGTCGCGGTGACGCTGCCGCGGCACGACTTGCCGGCTGGGCCGGCATATTGATGTGCGGCATCATCATGGCATTGTCATCGCTCGTGATCCTGGCGGCGCGGCACGGCATCGCGGCTGCCTACACGTCGGACCCGCAGGTTCGCGCGCTGGCGGCGTTCCTGCTCCTGTTCGTCGCGATATTCCAGATCCCGGACGGGCTGCAGGTCGGCGCGGCCGGTGCGCTGCGCGGCTTCAAGGATGCAAAGGTACCGATGGCACTCAATTTCGCGGCTTACTGGATCATCGGCTTCCCGGCTGCCTGGTGGTTCGGCTTCCATCTGGGCGCGGGTCCGGCGGGTATCTGGACGGGGTTGATCGCAGGGCTCGTCACCTGCGCCGCGTTTCTCATCTGGCGCTACGAACGCACCTCACGGAGTGCGCTGGCCGCTCAGAGTTCCAGCAGGTAGTGCCGGTCGCAGCCGGAGTGTCCGGTGCTGCCGAGTGGACCACAGAGCGCCTTGAACCCCGATTTCAAGTAGAGCTTCTGCGCTGCTTCCATGCCGGTCAGTGTTTCGAGATAGCAGCGCCTGTAGCCGCGCTCGCGCGCGGCGTCGAGGCAGCGTCGCAGCATTCTTTCCCCGAGTCCGCGGCCCCGTATCTCCGGCAGGAAATGCATCTTGCGCAGTTCGCAGATGTCCGCCCCCGCCCCGGCGAGCGGGCCGATGCCGCCGCCGCCCTTGACCTTGCCGTTTTCCTCGATGACGAAATACGCGGCGCGCGGCTCGGAATAGCAGGCGCTCATCGCGTCCACTTCGGGGTCGTCGATGGAAAAGCCGGGCCCGCAGGCGCCGAAGCTCGTCATGACCTCGCGGATGATTGCCGCCACCGCGAGGTCGTCGGCCGGCCGGATCGGCCGGATCAGCGGATCAGTTGTGGTCCGCGGAATAGTAACCATGGCTCAGCGTTTCGACGTCGACCAGCAAGCCGTCTTCGAACTTGAGCCTTCTCATCAACTTGCTGGGGCCCAGATTGTAGGTCCAGTACTCGACCGGGACCGGCTCGGGCTCGAGCGAACTGTAATAAGGTCTGCCGCGATACCAGCGCACCCGGCGCTGCAGCACTTCATGGCGCTGGACATCGGTGGGCTCACCGCAGAGTGCGGCCACCTTGTCCATGCTGTCGCCGTCGCTGACGAGGCGCGTGCCGCAGCGGAAGGAATCCGCGCCCGCGCCCTGGGTCCAGACCGCGGCAATGGCCATCGCGACGATTGCAGTCGATTTCTTCATGACCCCAACATGCCCCCGCGCGGATGAACGCCGGCTGAAGGCGGCTGTGCCGCCCAATGTACCCCCTGGCCGCCCCCTGACCAAGCGGTGCGGGGCCAGGCAGCAACTCCGGCTTGCGTTCGCAGCGCCCGGCCGCAAAATGGCCCGACCGATGCCCGCCAGACGCTCAGATTCCCAGTTCGAACGCCGGCTCGCGGGACTCATCAATGCCCGCGAGCGCGGTGTCCTGAAAGGCGGCCTGAAAGGCATCGAGCGCGAAGCGCTTCGGGTCACGCCGGAGGGGCGGATCTCGCAGGCGGCGCATCCGCGGGACATCGGCTCGGCATTGACGCATCCGCACATCACGACAGACTATTCCGAAGCGCTCGTCGAGCTCGTGACGCCCCCATTCGCGGCAACCTGGGAACTGCAGCAGTACCTCTGCGATATCCACCAGTTCGTCTATCGGCACATGGGAGACGAACTGCTGTGGGTCACCAGCATGCCCTGCGTGCTCGGCGGTGATGCAGAGATTCCGATCGCGACTTACGGCAGTTCGAATATCGGGCGCATGAAGCACGTTTACCGGGTCGGCCTGGGGCTGCGTTACGGGCGCGTGATGCAGGCGATTTCGGGCGTGCATTTCAACTATTCGTTCCCGGAACAGCTGTGGCCCGTGCTGCAGGATGTCCGCGAATCGAAGCTGGCGGGCAGGGCATTCATCGACGAATCCTATTTTGCGCTGCTGCGGAACTACCGGCGCTTTGGCTGGCTGATCCTCTATCTGTTCGGTGTCTCGCCTGCTGTATGCCGATCCTTCTTTGCGGGACGGGACCTGCCCGCATGGCTCGAGCCGCGCGGTCGCGGCACGCTGGTGGCGCCGCATGCGACATCGCTGCGCATGAGCGATCTGGGCTACCGCAACAAGAACCAGGCCGGCGTGCATGTCTCGGTCAATTCGCTCGACGAATACGTCCGGGACCTGTCGCGCCTGATCTCGACACCGCACCCCGAGTACCAGGCTTATGGCGTCGAAGTCGATGGTGAATGGCGCCAGCTCAATGCCAACCTGCTGCAGATCGAGAATGAGTACTACAGCTTCATCCGGCCAAAGCGCGTCGCACGCTCCGGCGAGCGGCCGACAAAGGCACTCATGCGTGCCGGCGTCCAGTACGTCGAGATGCGTTCGCTCGATGTCAGCGCCTTCGACCCCGTCGGCGTCAACCAGCGCAAGCTGTATTTCCTCGAAGCCTTCGCGGCGCTCTGCCTGCTGCGCGACAGCCCACCGCTCTCGGCGGAAAATTCGGCGCACTACGAGGACAATCACGTGCTGGTCGCGAGTCGCGGCAGGGAGCCCGGTCTCGTGCTGCGGTCCAGTTCGCGCCAGCTCGCGCTCGCCGACTGGGCCGCCGAGATCCTCGATCAGATGCAGGGCATCTGCGAGTTGCTGGATGCCGGCGACGATGCGAAGCCCTTTGCCAATGCACTGGAACTGCAGCGCGCAAAACTCTCCGATCCCTCGCAGCTCCCCTCCGCACGACTGCTCACTGAACTGACCAGCCAGGGTGTGTCGTTCTTCGAGCTGGCGCTCGGTATGTCGCGGCTGCACCGCGATTATTTCCGGGACCTGTATCCGCCAAACGAACTACGACTGGCCGAGTTGCGCACCGAGGCGCAGGACTCACTGGCGGAACAGCAGGCGGTTGAAGCGGCTGACAAGCTGTCATTCAAGGTCTTTGTTGACCGATATCTCGCCGGGACACTGGTTTGACATATCGCGGAATCGGCGAACGATCCCTGAGCGGTGTGGATGAGCAGCTGGCATCGGCCAGCGACTTCCGCGATCAGCACCTCATCAACGGGGACCGAGTTCCCGGATGATTGCCGGACGTATGCCTCAGGAAACGCTCCGCGCTTCACCGGCGGCTGAACAGTTGCGGCGTGGCTTCCGTTGGCTGCGCTTCATTCCGGGTCTTGAAGCTGCCTACCGTACCGACCAATTTCGCAGTGATCTGAAATTCCTGCGGGTCAGCCTCGGGATCGTCGGCGCGAGCCTGCTGGTCATATTCCAGATTGAGCATGTGGTCATGCCGGCGATCGGCGCAGCGCTGCCGAACTACTTGCGCATTGGCGTGATGGTCCCGACAATGGTTCTGGCGTTCGCCCTGACGTTCATGCCCCGTGCCGAGACTTGGTATCCGCGCGTGATGGCGGCGCTGCTGCCGGTCGCGCTGATGGCAATCGCCTGGGTCGGTTTGTGGGCCTGGGGCCTGGGCGAGAACCGCCTGTTTGTGCGGATGATCATCGCGACGATCGCGACCTATTTCCTGTTTGGCCTGTCGTTTCGCCCGGCACTCGTGGCAAGCCTGATTGCGGTCGGCTTTTACGCGGCGGCCGCTGTCGCCCTGGCCATGCCCGCCCTGGTTCTGACCAACTTCCTCTGCATGCTGTTCGTCGCGAACGTGATGTGCGCCGCCGGCGCATACAACATGGAACACACGCGCCGCACGGCCTGGCTGGAAGCGCAGCTGCTGGACGAAGTCGCGCAGCGCGACGGTCTGACCGGCATCTACAACCGGCGCCGTTTCGACGAGCATCTCAGTCATGTCTGGCAGCACGGCGTGCGCGAGCACCGGCCGATCACGCTCGTGCTCGCGGATATCGATCATTTCAAGGCATTCAACGACCGGTACGGGCACCAGGCCGGCGACGAGGCGATGAAGGCAGTCGCCGCGGTCCTCGCGCAATTTGCGCGCCGGCCGCTCGATCTGGTTGCCCGCTACGGCGGCGAGGAATTCGCGATTGTGCTGTATGACACCACGCTGGAGCACGCGGCGCAGGTCGCGGAGCATTTGCTGGAAGAAGTCCGCGCGCTCGGCATTCCACACCAGGGCTACGGCGCGGCGTCGGTCCTGACCATCAGTTTGGGGGTGGCCTGCATCGTGCCGGTCGCGCGGCGCAGCAGCGCAGGACTCCTGCAACTGGCCGATCAGGCGCTGTACGCGGCGAAGGATGCCGGGCGCAACCAGGCGCGCCTGCTCCAGGAAGAGTATGAGCACATGAAGACCGGCTACTTCCGGCGTCACGCCGAGGGCGTCGTACCAAACAAGAATTCGTAGGTCGCTGTTTCGCGACGACCCCTTCCGGTAGTCGGTCACATTTCGCTTTGTTTGCCATGCCCCGGCGCCGGCGTTCGCGGGGACTGTGATTATTGTCACGTCCGGGCGGGCAGCTAATGGCGCAACATCCGCGCGCCCTGACCGGAAGGCAGATCCGTGGAAGCAGGAGATTGAAGTCGATGTCAGCAAAAAGGGGACTCAACATGGTGGCAAATTCACTGCGCCTCGCCCTGGCGGCGAGCGCGCTCTTATGGTTTGGCGCAGCCCACGCAGCGGGTGGCCTGCAGCTGAGCAACCAGGTTTTCCAGGAAATCGAAGTCATCGGGGCGGATGGCAAGCCCGAACACAAGACCGTTCCGGCCGCCATGGTGGTGCCCGGCACCGAGGTTTTCTACGTGATCTCGTACCGGAACACGGGCGACAAGCCGGCCGACAACGTCGCAATCACCAATCCGGTGCCTGCCGAACTCGAATACGTCTCGGTTCTTGGCCCGGCGCCTGCCAACCTGGTTTCCGTCGATGGCGGCAAGCAGTACGGCGCGCTGGCCAGCCTTTCAGTCGCCGGCGCCAACGGCAAATCGCGCCCGGCTGAGGCCGCCGACGTGACCCATGTGCGCTGGATGTTGAACGCGGCGCTGCCGCCCGGCGCTGGCGGCTCGGTTTCGTTCAAGGCCCGGCTGAAATAGTTCCAGGAATTCTGTTGAGCACCCATTTGACTAAGGAGCGATCAAAGTGAGCATGAATCATCTGAAATACCTGGCGGCGATCCTGCTGCTCCTGGGTGTGCAACAGGCCCAGGCCGTTGGCACCCTGCAGGGCACCAGCATTGGCAACACCGCAATCGTCGACTACGCCGTCAGCGGCGTCAACCAGCCGGATGTTTCCAGCAACACGGTGAGTTTCCTGGTTGACCGTCGTATCAACCTGACTGTCGCGGAAGTCGGCGGTGTCGCGACCAACGTGATACCAGGCGCGACCGATCAGGTCACGACCTTTACCGTGACCAACAGCACGAACGGCACGCAGGACTTCCGTCTGGTGCCGTCCAATGATACGAGTGGCGCGGGCACGGCGTTCAACGATACCGACGACCTCAACGTGACCATCATCCGCGTGTTCGTCGACAGTAACGGCAATGGAACCTACGATTCCGGCGTCGATACTGCGACCTTCATCGACGAGCTTGGCCCGGATCAGACGCGCACCGTGTTCATCGTCGGCAATATTCCGGGTACCGCGGTCAACGACAATACCGCCGGTGTCACGCTTCGTGCATTCGCTGCCAATTCCGGCGGCGTGGGAGCGCTCGGCGCGGATGCGACGCAAACCGCGGGTGCCGATACAGCGGCGGTTGATACCGTGTTCGGCGATCCTGTCGGCGCGCCGAATACAACCGGCGATGCGGCGCGCGATGGCAGCCATAGCGACGACGACGAGTACGACGTGGTCTCGGCTGCGCTGACGGTGTCCAAGAGCGTGGTCGTCATCAGCGACCCATTCAACGGCACCACCAACCCGAAGGCGATTCCGGGCGCCGTGATCGAGTATTGCGTCGACATCAACAATACGGGCGCATCGCAGGCCGATTCCATCGTCATAACCGATGCGATCCCCGCAAACACGACCTTCGACCCAGGTTCGATCAGGGTTGCCGCGGCTGGCGCCGGCACGGCATGCACGAGCGGCAGCGGCACGGCCGAGGACGACGACGCAGCGGGTGTTGGTGACGCAGGCGACTACAACGTGACCACGGCGGGCGCCGTCACCGTGCGAGGGGGCAACATCGCGGCCGCTGCGCGCTACAAGGCCCTGTTCCGCGTCACCATCAACAACTGACGCAGGAATCGTCCGGCAATAGACGTCCGCCGGGGTCGCAAGGCCTCGGCGGACTTTTGTTGGTGGTTCACGCGATGTTGCTAACGAGAACAGGAACAAGATCGCTGAGAATTGCAACAGGCCTGTTGCTGGCGCTCGTGCTCGGCCAGGCATCGGCGGCGACGATCAGTAACACCGCATTCGTTGGTTTTCTGAGCGGCCCGACACCAGTCACGGCCATCAGCAATACCGTCGCTCTCGAATCAATTCCTCCACCTTCGGCGGCGGCCATCGAATGGTCGCGCTACGCACCGGGTTCGCCGGGCAGCCTTGCCACGCCGGCTGACGGCGGCTCCTGCCAGGACAGCACGGGGACGTTCGCGCCGATACCGCCGGTGACGGATTCTTCCGGTACCGCCATCGACACGACCTCCGCACCCATCCTCGATGCCGCGTCCTATCAGCTCGGGGAGGCGGTGTTCATCCAGCTCACTGACGCAAACCGCAATCTCGACGCGGCAGTGCGCGAGTTCATCGATCTGCGTATCACGACCAGCACGGGTGATGAGGAAGTCCTGCGCCTGCAGGAAACCGGGACGAACACCGGCGTGTTCGTGACGGCCCTTCAGAGCGTCGCGATGCCACCATCTGCGACGCGCTTTGATTGCCAGCTTTCCGTAATCCGGGACGCTACGCTGGTGGCGGATTACACAGATGCCCTGTTCCCGGCCGATACCGCCGAGGCCAGCGCCGTGGTGGAACCGATCAGCTTTGTCTTCGACTCGTCCACCGGCCTGCCGGTCGACGGCGCGACGGTGACACTGATCGATGCCGCGACCGGGCTGCCGGCAACGGTGTTCGGCGTCGATGGCACGAGTACTTATCCCGCGACCGTCGTGAGCGGCGCAACCGTGACGGATTCCAGCGGGCGCATCTACACGCAGCCGCCGGGCGGATACCAGTTCCCGGTGGTCGCGCCAGGCAACTACATGCTTCAGGTGACGCCGCCCGGCAGCTATGGCGCGCCCTCGACCGTGCCGCTGTCCATCCTGCAGACGCTGCGCGATGCGGCCGGCAACCCCTATGTGATGGGCCAGGGCTCCTTCGGCGACATCTACAATCGTCCGGCGGGACCGTCTGCCCGCATCGATATTCCGATCGATCCCGTGCAAAGCGGCCTGTTCCTGCAGAAGGGCGCATCGCTGACCGAAATCGCGGTCGGAGAATTTCTGCAATATCAACTGAACTTGCAGAACCTCAACAACGTGAGTGCCGTCACCGATGTCCGGATCAGCGACACGCTGCCGCTCGGCATGCGCTACCAGGCAGGTTCCCTGCGCATCGCCGGTCTGCAGGTGCCAGATCCGGCAATCAGCCCCGACGGGCGCACACTGACGATTACGGTCGGGGTCCTCGCCGCCGCCGCGCGGATCGAAATCAGCTATGTGGTGCAGGTCGGCGCCGGCGCGCGCGCCGGGGAGGCCGTCAACAGCGCCACAGCCACCGGCGGTGGCGGGCTTGCATCCAACGTGGCCCGGATCGCGGTGCGCATCCGCGATCCGTTCTTCACCTCGGGTTTCACGATCATCGGCCGCGTCGTGGAGGGCGACTGCGGCACGCCCTGGCAGGCACTGAAAGGCGTGCCCGACGTGCGCATGATGCTCGACAACGGAACATACGTGCCGACCGATCACGACGGCCAGTATCATTTCGAAGGCGTGCGTCCCGGCACGCATGTCGTGCAGCTGGATCTCGACAGCCTGCCGCCGGATCTCGAAGTGACTCCCTGCATCCAGAACAGCCGTTTCGCAGGGCGTTCATTTTCGCAATTCGTGGAAGCCCAGGGTGGCACCCTGTGGCGCGCCGATTTCTATGTGCGGCGCCGTGATGCACAGGTTGGCATCCGCCTGCAGAGCGCGCTGACCGGGGAAAAGATCGGCGGCACGCTGGCGTTTCGCGTCGAGCTGGACGGTGGCCGGGTGGCGATCAGGAACCTGGTCGCGACCGTGCAGTTGCCGGAGGGCGTGAGCTACAGCCCGGGCAGCACGCGTCTGGATGGCGCCGCAGCCGCGGATCCCGCGGTCGCAGACGGATTCGCCACGTTCCGGCTCGGCGATCCTGGCGTCAACTGGCGGCACGTCATCGAGTTCAACGGACGCGCGCCAGCTGCCGTCAAGCGCGGGGACGTCAGGGAATACACGCTGCGCGCGCAGTTCGAGTCAGGCATGGCCAGCCTCAAGCCGGAAGGCGTGGTCTCGGTGAAAGATCTCATTGCGAAACTGCGCGGCACGAAAATCAAGCGCATCGCGGTGGTCGGTCACACTGACAGCCAGCTCATGACCGCAGCCCGCCTGAAGGTCTTTCCGGACAACAAAGCACTTTCGCGGGCGCGCGCACTGACCGTGGCGCAGGCGCTCGCGGAAGGTCTCGGCATGTCCTCCGACCAGTTCAGCACCGACGGCAAGGGACCGGATGAGCCACTCGCGGGCAATGACACGCCGGCAGGAATGGCGCTCAACCGCCGCGTCGAAGTCACCGTATTCAGCGAAGAGCCCCAGACAGTCGAAGGCGTGGCCTGCCCGGCGGCCGGTTTCGTCAGCCAGGCGGTGGCCAATTTTGCGACCCAGGGTGAGTCCAGCGTCGTGCGCACGCCGGTGGTCGAAAACCTGCTGGCCTGCGGCGACGTACCCGCGAAGGCCGAAAACGCCAGCAGCCGCAAGACGATCAAAGTAACCGGTGCCGGCGCTATGCGTGACGCCGATGTGGCGTATGAGAAGGCCCAGGCGACGCGTCGCGCGATTACGGACAATCCGGAAGCGGCCGGCGCCGATATCGATTGGCTGCTTGAGCAAACGCCCGGCATCGAGTGGCTGTTCCCGGGACCAGAGCACAATCCGCGCGCGCCCACGCAGCGCGTCGTGATCAAGCACGCGCCGAATCAGAAGATTGTTCTGAAGTACGCGGGACAGCCGGTCGATCCTTTGAGTTTCGACGGTGTCGAGATTAACGCCGCAGAGACAGTAGCCGTCAGCATCTGGCGGGGCCTGCCGCTTGGCGAAGGCGACAACCACTTCGCTGCCGATGTAATCGACGAGCAAGGTGCGACCGTGAGCACGCTGACTCGCGACGTGCACTATGCCAACAAAGTGGCGCACGCCGTGCTGGTGCCTGAAGAATCGGTGCTGATCGCGGACGGCCAGCACAAGCCCGTGATTGCCGTGCGCCTCCTCGACCGTGCCGGCTACCCGGTGCGCGATGGCGTGACCGGAGCCTTCCGGGTGAATCCGCCTTATGTGCCTGCGCAATTGATCGAGGGCGAGCAGCAGCGGCAGCTCGCAGGCCTCGATCGCTTCGCGCCGACCTTCCGGATCGAAGGTGACAAGGGGATTGCCTATATCGAGCTGGCGCCGACCACCGAAAGCGGCGGTGTCGTGATCAATTTCAGCTTCCCGCAGGATGAGCGCACGGCGCGCGAAGAGGAGTTGCGCGCCTGGCTCGAGGCAAAGCCACGCGACTGGGTGGTCGTCGGCTTTGCAGCCGGCACCATCGGTTACAACACGCTGAGCGGCAACATGCAGTCGCTCGCGAACACGGGCGCGGAGGACGGTGGCTACGATGACGGCCAGGTCAGTCTGTATGCCAAGGGTCGCGTCCTCGGCAAGTGGTTGCTGACCCTGGCCTACGACTCCGACAAGCCGACCGGGCAACGCGGCCGCCGGAGCCTCCTCTCGACCATTGATCCGAACGAGTTCTACACGCTGTACGGTGACGGGACGGAGCAGCTGTACGACGGCGCCAGCGCGGAGAAGCTGTACCTGAAGCTGGAACGCGACCAGTACTACGCACTGATCGGCGACTACGACACGGGCCTCACGCAGACGCAGTTGTCGCGCTACAACCGCACCCTGACGGGCATCAAGAGCGAATACCGCGGCGAAATTGTGGAATTCACCGGATTTGCCTCGGACACCGCGCAGAACTTTGCGCGCGACGAAATCCAGGGCAATGGAACTTCCGGCCTGTACCGCCTTACGCACGGCAACATCGTCATCAACGGCGAGAAGATCCGCATCGAGACCCGCGACCGGTTCCGTTCCGAGGTCATCATCGCGAGCCGCCAGCTACTGCGGCACATTGATTACGACATCGACTACAGCGCGGGCACGCTGCTGTTCCGCGAACCCGTCAACAGCCGTGACTTCGATTTCAACCCGATCTTCATCGTCGCTGAATACGAGACGCTCGGCACCGCCGACAAGCAGTTGAATGCGGGCGGCAGGATCGGGGCACAGTTTCTCGATGGCAGGCTGAAGGCCGGCGCGTCCTTCATCCGTGATGAATCGATTTCCGGCAAGTCGGATCTGGGCGGCATCGACGCGAAGTTCGAGCTCACGCCGGAAACCGAACTGCGCGTCGAAGTTGCGAAGAGCAAGGGCCAGACCGCGACCTCGGACCTGGAAGGAAGTGCTTATGTGGCGGAGGTGGAGCACCACAGCGAATCGTGGAACGCGCTCGCCTATCTGCGTCGCCAGGGCGAGGATTTCGGCGTGAACCAGCAGAATGGTGCGGAGAGCGGCACACTCAAGGCAGGCGTTGACGCGCAAGTGCGCCTCGGTGAGCACCTCGCGGTGCTGGGGCAGACCTACCGTCAGGAGAACCTGTCCAGCGGCGCCACGCGCGATGCAGCCGACGCACAACTGGAATATCGTGCCGACCTCTGGAGTGCGCGAGCGGGCGCGCAGTTCGCGCAGGACGAGGCGATTACCGGCGAGAAAGAGGAGTCGCGCCAGGCAATCGTCGGTGCAAACCGAAGCTTCTTCGACCAGAGACTCGAACTGACTGCTCAGAGTGAATTCAGCCTGGGCGGCGCAAACGACAGCGTGGATTTCCCGACCCGCTATCAACTGGGCGCGGCATACGCCATCACCGATGACGTGCGGTTGATCGGCGCCTATGAAATTACGGATGGAGAGGCATTCGACAGTTCGACCACCCGGATCGGCATGGAAGTCGCGCCGTGGAAGGGTGCGCGCCTGACCAGCACGCTGAACCAGAGCGACATCTCCGAATATGGCCCGCGGACTTTCGGGCTGCTGGGCCTGACGCAGTCCTTCCTGGCCGGTGAGCGCTGGAGCTTCGATGTATCCACGGATACCAGCCGCACGTTCAACGAAGCAAGCGGGCCGCCGCTGGTCATCAATGAGAATCACCCCATCGCTTCCGGCGGCGTGCTGGGCGATGGCGCGTTGACCGAAGATTTCTTCTCATTCTCCGGCGGTGCGACTTATCGCTCCGAACTCTGGTCATGGACCGGCCGCGCCGAAACGCGAAACGGCGAGACCACCGAGCGCAACGGCTTCATGACCGGCTTCCTGCGCCAGGCACAGGCAGGCGTCGCCTTTGCGGCCTCCGCGCAGGCGTTTGAGACCGATCAGGCCACGGGATCGAAAGGCATGCTCGCAAACGTGAGCCTTTCCTGGGCGTTCCGTCCGCTCGGCCGCCGCTGGTCGGTGCTGGAGCGCCTGGAGTTCCACCATGATGAATTGACGAACGGAGCGGGCGTCGCTGGCGGCGGACTGTTTGGCGACAACAGCCTGACGGTCAATGGCAATGCCAAGTCGCGCCGGTTCGTCAACAACCTGGTCCTCAATCGGGTGGCGCGCGCATGGAGTGTGGACGACACGCAAGGCAACCTGTTCGAACTCAACCAGCGCAATCAGTGGTCGCTGTACTACGGTTCAAAATACGTGTTCGATCGATTCGGCGGCAGGGATTACGACGGTTATACGGATATCCTTGGCTTCGAGTGGCGCTATGACATCACACGCAAGATCGATGTCGGCCTCAGCGGCAGCCTGTTGCACGCCTGGGATGCGGATAACTACGAGTACGCGGTGGGGCCGGTGATCGGCTATTCGCCATTCGACAATGCCTGGTTCAGCTTCGGCTATAACCTGCGCGGTTTTGACGACCAGGATTTCGGCACCGCGCATTACACTGCCCAAGGACCATTCCTGATATTGCGCTTCAAGTTCGACCAGACCACTCGTCTGCACGCGGACGAAAGGCGTGAGGGGGCAACGCCATGAGCCGGCGGGGTTTGTTCAGGTTCTGCATGCTGCTTGCGCTGCTCGGCGCCAGCACGGGCGTGCGCGCAGCGCCGATCGTCTACGGGATCAACAACACCTCGAGCGGGATCATTCGCATCGACACGGCAACCAGTGTCAGTACCGTCGTGTATACCGGTGCGCCGTTTCCGCTCGGTACGCGTTCCGCGGCGCTGGCCCAATGCAGCAATGGGCTGCTGTACTTCATCTCCGGCGGCAACAACGGCACTCTCTACCGTTTCAACCCCTACACACCGGCCATCGCGCCAGTGGCGATTGGTCCCACGGGCGCCCCAGATTTCATCCGACTGTCCTGCCGGCCCGGCACGGAAGTCCTTTATGGCATGGGCACGTCTCCCACGACGCTCTATACGCTCAATACAGGCACGGGTGCTGCCACCGGCACGACGCTGACACTGCCCGGCACGACTCCACCCGTATCAGGAAGCGGCGATATAGCGTTCCACCCGACGCTGGCTGGCAATCCCCTCTATTTTGTGGGCGAGACTGTCAACGGAGATGCCTCGACGGAACGGCTATGGACGATCAACCTGACCACGAACGCGATCGTGAACGTGGGCCCGATAACGGGTCTGCCGGCCGTCGTGAATGGTATCGAGTTCGACACTACCGGGGCTGTGCGCCTTTCGCTGACCGGCCAGACCCGCCTGTACACGGTGGCTGTCGGCGGGGGCGCAGCGACTGCAATCGGCGCGAGCGGATCCATGCCGGCTGTAACCGACCTCGGCGGCAAGGACACGGTACCCAACCCGGATCTTTCGATCACCAAGACGGACGGGCGCACCGGCATGTCGGTCGGAGGTGCGCTGACATATACGATCGTGGTGACCAACAACAGCACTTACTCGGTTACGGGCACCGTGACCGACACCGTACCGGCAACCGTCACCGGCGTGAACTGGACCTGCGCCGCAAGCGCAGGATCGAGCTGCGGCGCTGCCTCCGGCACCGGCAACACGATCAATACTACGGCAACCCTTGCGGTCGGCGGGACGGCGACTTACACCGTGACCGGCACGTTATCAGTCGGCGCGACCGGAACATTGACGAACACGGCGAATGTCGCACTGCCATTCGCATTTCTCGTCGATGCGACGCCGGCCAACAACACCGCCACGGACACGACGGCCATCAACCAGAATCCGGGCATCGCAAAGGCATTTGCCCCCGCGACTATCAGCGCCAACGGCGTCTCAATATTGACCTTCACCCTCAGCAATCCGAATGCGGCAGCGCTGTCGGGCATGAACTTCACCGACACCTATCCTGCCGGCGTCGTGAATGCGACACCGCTCGTCGTCGGCGGCAGCTGCGCGGGCGTGACGCATACGGCAACGGCGGGCGGCGCGACATTCAATGTGACCGCCGGCACGATACCCGGCGGCGCGCCGGGGACCTGCACGATCACCGTGCAGGTCACGAGCAGCGCAGCCGGAACCTACAACAACACCACGAGCGGTGTCCTTACCTCCGGGACGAGCATTGCCGGTGCGCCCTCCAACACGGCGACCCTGACCGTAGCGGCGGCGCTCACGCTCGTGAAGAGCTCTTCGGCCTTTTCGGATCCATTCAACGGAACAACGAACCCGAAGAGAATTCCGGGTGCATTCGTCACCTACACGATCGTCGCAGGCACTCCAAGCGCGCCGGTCATCGATGCAAACACGTTTATCGTTTTCGATGCGGTGCCGGCGAACACCGACCTTTTCGTCGGCGACCTCGGCGCTGCAGGTTCGGGGCCGGTCGCTTTCACCGCATTGACCAGCGGGCTCACCTATACATTTACGTCGCTCGCCTCCGCGACCGATGACGTAAGCTTCTCCAGCGATGGCGGCGCGACCTACACTTATACGCCAACGCCAAATGCCAACGGAGTGGACCCTGCCGTCACGCACATCCGCATCAATCCGAAGGGCACATTCAATGCTTCTTCAAGTTGCCAGCTGCAGTTCCGCGTGCGGGTGGAATAAGGCGGCTCAGTAGATCGCGATCTCGCGCCGGCCGCGCGAATCGCGCGCACCGCGGAACATGCCCTCGGTGTTGAAGTCCATCGAGAGCTCGCCATTCTTGTCGACGACAATGACGCCGCCGTCTCCGCCGATCTCCACCAGCAGCTTGTGCACGACGTCCTTCGCCGCATCGGCAGCGCTGACACCGGTGAGACGCACGCGCGCGCAGATCTCGTGCGCGACGACGGCGCGCATGAAATATTCGCCGCTGCCGGTGGCCGAGACCGCGCAGGAGGCATTGTCGGCGTAGGTGCCGGCGCCGATGATCGGTGAGTCGCCGATCCGGCCCCAGCGCTTGTTGGTCATGCCGCCGGTCGAGGTCGCTGCGGCGAGGTTGCCCTGCCGGTCGCGCGCGACCGCGCCGACCGTGCTGAAGAAGCCGATGTCCTCATCGGCCGATGCCATCTTGTCGTCGCGTCGCGCCTCCTCGAGCTGCTTCCAGCGACGCTCGGTGTAGAAGTAGCTGCCCGGCACCAGCTTGACGCCCTGTTCCAGTGCGAATTCCTCGGCGCCCGCGCCCGAGAGCAGCACATGCGGGGACCGTTCCATGACCATGCGCGCCAGCTCGATCGGATTTTTGATATGGCGCACTCCGGCGACCGCGCCAGCCTTCCTGGTTGCGCCGTCCATGATGGCAGCGTCGAGTTCGTTGATGCCTTCGTGATTGAACACGGCGCCGAGCCCGGCGTTGAACAGCGGCGAATCCTCCAGGATGCGCACTGCCGTGACGGTTGCGTCGAGGCTCGTCCCGCCGCTCTCCAGCACCGCATAGCCGGCGTCGAGCGCGCGCTCCAGGTCGGCACGGTAGGCGCGCTCGTTCTCCGCAGTCATCTGGGCCCGGCTGATGACGCCGGCGCCGCCGTGTATGGCAATCGAGATCATCGGCTGGTCTCCGTCGGCCGCTCCAGCTGATTGCGCGGCAGCAAGGCAGCCCAGCAGGGCAAAGACGATATAAGCGCGCATGATTGCTATTATCCGTGAATTCACCGGCGGGGACACTCGATGAAGGAGAAGTGGCTGATTGTCCTGGTCGCGGTGCTCGCAACCGCGGCCTGCGGTGGCGACAACGGAGCGCTGCTCGGGACGCTCGAGCGCGACCGGGTCGAGCTGGTGGCTGAGGCGCAGGAACCGATCATCGAGGTCGCGGTCCGCGAAGGCGACGCCGTGACCCAGGGCCAGCTTCTGCTCAGGCTCGATCCAGCGGCGGCAAACGCGCAGTTTGCGCAGGCGCGCGCGGCAGCGGACCAGGCGGAGCGCCGCCTGGCGGAACTCGTCGGCGGTCCGCGCCGGGAGCAGATTCTAGAGGCGCGCGCGCTCGCCGGCGGCGCTTCGGCCAGCGCTACGGCCGCGTCCAGTGAGTTCACGCGAATCGAGAAACTGGTCGGCGACGGCATGCTGCCGGTGAGCGCACTGGACCGTCAGCGCGCAACGCGCGATGAAGCGGTGGCGAATGAACGCGCCGCAAGAGAGCGCCTCGCAGAGCTTGAGCGTGGCACGCGCAGCGAGGTCATCGAGCAGGCAGCCGCGGCAGTTGAAGGAGCGCGCGCACAGCTCGCGGGGTTCGAACTCTCGCTGGCGCGGCACACGGTGCGCGCACCGCGCGCCGGCGTCATCGACGCCCTGCCTTATGAACTCGGTGAACGCCCGCCGCGCGGCGCGCCCGTCGCTGTGCTGCTCGCGGCCGGGCAGCCGTATGCGCGCGTCTTCATCCCGGAGCCCCAGCGCGCGTCGGTGAAGGCGGGAAGTCCCGCCACCGTGCGAATCGACGGTTCAGGGCGCGACTGGCGCGGTGAACTTCGCTATGTTTCCTCGGAGGCGGCGTTCACTCCCTATTACGCGCTCAACGAACGCGACCGCAGCCGGCTGTCATTCCTCGCAGAAGTCGTATTTACGGAGCCTGAGGCCGCCGGTCTCCCGACCGGCATGCCGGTCGAAGTGACGATGCTGGAATCCGGGGCCGGGCCGTGACGGTTGCGATCTCCGCACGCGGCCTGACGCGCCGCTTCGGTGCTGTCATCGCCGTGGACGGCATCGACCTCGATGTGCCGCGGGCGCAGATCTACGGATTTCTCGGCCCCAACGGTTCCGGCAAGTCGACCACCATCCGCATGCTGTGCGGCCTGCTGGTGCCCACCCGGGGCACGGTCAATGTGCTCGGCTACGAAGTGCCGCGCGAGGCCGAGACCGTGCGCCGCAAGCTCGGCTACATGACCCAGCGCTTCTCGCTGTGGGACGACCTGACTGTCACCGAGAACCTGGATTTCATGTGCCGGATCTTCGGGCTCGACAGCGCCACCCGGCGCGCGCGCATGGAGGACCGGATCCGTGACTACGATCTTGTCTCACACGCAAACCAGCGAGCCGGCACCCTGAGCGGCGGCGAGCGGCAACGTCTCGCGCTTGCGGCGGCAACGCTGCACGACCCGGAGCTCCTGTTGCTCGACGAACCGACCAGCGCGGTCGATCCGCAGAATCGCCGCGATTTCTGGGAAAACCTGTTTGCGCTCGTCGCACGCGGCACGACGATCCTGGTTTCAACCCACTACATGGACGAGGCCGAGCGCTGCCACCGGCTTGCAATCCTGGACCACGGCCGCATCGCCGCGGAAGGCGAGCCAAAGCAGCTTGCGCGCGACATCGATGCGACGGTGATCGAGATCGAATATGCGGATCTCACCTCGGTCCGGCGCGTGCTGGCTTCAGTGCCGGCAGTCCGGAGTGTCGCGCAGCTCGGCAACCGGCTGCACGTGCTGGTGCATCGCGACGCGGCGGAACCCGAGCGCGAGCTTCGTGCGCTGCTTGCCGGTCCCTGCGCAGATGCGCGCGTCGAGCGCGTCGGCGCGACGCTCGAAGATGTGTTCGTCGCCGCCACGTCGCTGCGCCGGGTGGCCGGTGCGGAGCGTGCTGCATGATCTGGCTTGAGCGATTATTGGCGATCGCCGCGAAGGAAGGGCGGCAACTCGCCCGCGACCGGGTCACCTTCGGCATGATCATCGGCGTGCCAGTCATGCAAATGCTGCTGTTCGGCTATGCGATCAACTTCGACGTGCGCGACGTTGACGCGGCCGTGCTGGACCAGTCACGTACGTCCCTGTCCAGACAGCTGGTCGGCGACCTGCAGGCGACCCAGGTGCTGCACATCGTGCGCGAGGCCGGCAGTGAACGGGAGCTGAGCGAACTGATGCAACGCGGAGTTGCAAGAGTGGGCGTCGTCATCACCGCTGATCTTGAACGGCGCCTCTTCGAGGGCGACCGCCCCGCGGTGCAGCTCCTGGTGGACGGCAGCCAGCCCTCGCTTGAGAACCTCGCACAGGGCCTGAGTTCGATGCCCGTCCTGCAACGCGCAGCCACGCGCGCATCGGGCGCGCGTTCCTTCGAGATCCGCACCGAGTACAACCCTTCACGCCGCACGGCCGTGCAGATCGTGCCGGCGCTGATCGGCACGATCCTGACGATGACCATGGTCATATTCACGTCTGGTGCAATCGTTCGTGAACGCGAACGCGGGAACCTGGAGCTCTTGATCACGACGCCGGTCACGCGCGGCCAGTTGCTGGCCGGCAAGCTGCTGCCCTACGTGATCATCGGCCTGGTCCAGACGACCCTGATCCTCGGCGTCGGGCGGATACTGTTTGGCGTGCCGATGGTCGGCAGTTTCCTGGATCTGTACCTCGGGGCGCTCGTCTTCATCGCCGCGGCGCTTGCCCTCGGCCTCTTCATTTCGACCCTTGCGCAGACCCAGTTCCAGGCCTTCCAGATGGCCTTCGTGACGATGCTGCCCTCGATTCTGTTGTCGGGCTTCATGTTCCCGTTCGAAGGTATGCCCGCCTTCGCCCAGGGTCTCGCCCAGGTGCTGCCGCTGACCCATTTCAACGAGATCATCCGCGGCATTACGCTGCGCGGGGCGACCATTACCGACATGTACGTCCCGCTGCTGAAACTGGTCATATTCCTGGCGGTCATGCTTTCCCTGGCAGCCGCCCGCTTCCGCAAGCGGTTGGATTGATTCGCAAAATTGGCGCACCGATGCCAGCTGCCCTGACCGGGTCGGGGCCGAAATGGTGCCGACTCGGTCACCGTGTTATTCTCCGGGCCGATCGCGGCCTGTTCACCCTGCATTTTCAAGCGCTTGAAAGCGCCCCGGTGCATCGTCTACATCCAGCGATCAGGTGACAGGAGCTGTTCGAAGATTCGCCCTAGCAAGGCCCACGCCCGCCAGACGATCCCGACCGTGTTTCCTGCCGTGTAGTGAATGGTCGCTGCCGCCCATCGGTTTGATGGCGGAATGCGGCCCATTGTTAATGAAAAGTGAGAGCTTGAGTCATGAAGATCTACGTTGGAAACTTGCCTTTTTCGGCGACTGAAACACAGGTTCGCGACCTATTCGCCGCACATGGCACGGTTGAGTCCGTTGCGCTGCCGTCCGATCGTGAGACCGGTCGTCCGCGCGGCTTTGGCTTCGTCGAAATGCCGCAGGCCGAGGCCGCGAAGGCCATCGAGGCGCTGAACGGCTTCTCGCTGGGCGGTCGCCAGCTGCGCGTCAATGAAGCGCAGGATCGTCCCCGCGGTGGCGGCGGTGGTGGCCGTCCGGGTGGCGGCGGTCGTCCGGGCGGTGGCGGTGGCTTCCGTTCGGGTGGCGGCGGCGGCGGTGGTGGCGGCGGCGGTGGTGGTCGCTGGTAAGTCTCCACTTTCTCTGCTGATGAAGGGCCCGCTTCGGCGGGCCTTTCTTTTTCCGGCTGTTTGGACAGACTGACATCGTGGCGCAGGCAAGTCGCAATCCGGAAATCAGGATCCACGGCTTTCCGCCAATCGAGCATCGCGGCGCGCGGGTGCTGGTGCTCGGCAGCATGCCGAGCGTCGCATCGCTTGCGGCGGGAGAGTATTACGCGCATCCGCGGAACCAGTTTTGGCGCATCGTCGGCCAGCTGTATGGATTCGATCCGGCGGCGCCCTATCGGTTTCGCGCGAATGCCCTTCGTCTTGCGGGCGTGGCGTTGTGGGATGTGCTCGCGTCTTGCGCGCGTCCCGGCAGTCTCGATGCCGACATTGACGAGCGGTCCATCGTAGTAAATCCTTTCGCCGGGTTTCTGGATGCGCACCCGCATATCCGCCGCGTCTGCTTCAATGGGCGCAAGGCGGAGGCCGCCTGGCGGCGCTACGTGCTCACTGGATCACCCCGGGCACGCGAACTGGGCTACGAACTGCTGCCATCCACGAGCCCGGCCTTCGCCGGGATGTCCTACACGCGTAAGCTACGCGCCTGGCGGCGCGCACTCACCGTCTGACAGGAGCCCGAGCTTGCATCGACCTTTTTCCCGGGAACGAAGGCGGCTGCTGCAGGGCATTGGCGCCGCGGCCACTTTCGGCGGCTTCGGCGCGCGCCTGCTGGCCCAATCAGCCCCGATCGACGTCCTGGTCATCGGCGCCGGAGGCGCGGGACTCACCGCGGCGAAGGAGCTGCAGGCGGCAGGCTTCCAGGTACTCGTGCTGGAAGCCCGCGACCGCATTGGCGGGCGCGCATTCACGGACACGAGTCTCGGTGTGCCATGGGATCGCGGCTGCTCCTGGCTGCACGCATCCGAAATCAACCCATTGGTCGCATATGCGCGGCAGAACGACTTCGATCTGCTTGCCGATCATTTTCCGCGCCACATCTACGATGGAGCGCGACGCATGAGCGGGGCCGAGACCGCCGGTCACCGTGCTGTCGAAGAGCGCATGGGGCGCGAAATGCAGGATGCCGCGCGCCGCGGACTCGACATTCCGGCCGAAGCCGCGTTCACGCAGACGACGCTCGCGGATCCCTGGTATCGCATGGCCGAATCGGGCCTGACGTCCTGGGAAGGCGTCGAACCGCCCAATTACTCGGTGCTCGATTCGCAGCAATTCATCGAGAAGGGCGACGACCTGATGATTCCCCGCGGTTACGGGACGCTGCTCGCACACTACGCAAAGCAGGTTGCGGTGCGGCTGCGCACGCCGGTATCGCGCATCCGTTGGTCGGCGCGCAGTGTCACCGCGGACACCGCCGCGGGCGCAGTCACGGCCCGCGTGGCGATCATCGCACTGCCATCGGCAGTGATCAGTGATGGCGCAGTGATCTTCTCGCCGCATCTGCCCATGGAAGTGCTGCAGGCCCACCACGACCTGCCGCTCGGACTGATGAACAAGGTGGCGCTGAAATTCAAGCGCAATGTGTTTCCGTCGGAGCGCACGGAATTCTGGCAACTGCGCCGCAGCGACGGGCGCGGTATGGATTATCTGACACGGCTGTGGGACAGCAACGTCTGTGTCGGAATGTCGGCCGGGCGTCTTGCGTACGAACTCGAGGCGGCGGGCGAAGCCGCGGCCATCGATCATGCGCTCACGGAGCTTACGACGATGCTGGGCGGAGACCTGCGTCGCCAGTTCGATCGTGGCGCCACGACCGCCTGGTCATCCGATCCATTTGCCCGCGGCTCCTATTCGCACTGCCTGCCGGGGCGTTACGGTGCGCGCGCAATCCTGACCCGGCCGGTTGGTGGTCGAATGGTATTCGCGGGGGAGCATACCGAACAAACGGCCTACGGTACGCTGCACGGCGCGCACATGTCGGGGCTCCGCGCCGCACGCGAGGCGCGCCGCCTGTTAGTGGAGTCTTCGGCATGAGTATCGTTCTCTACGACTACCTGCCTTCGGGCAACGGCTACAAATGCCGCCTGGTGCTGAAGGCGCTCGGCATGCCGTATGAGCTGAAGAAGATGAATATCGTAGCCGGCGCGACACGCACGCCCGAGTTTCTGGCCATCAATCCCAATGGCAGGATCCCCGTGCTGATGGTGCCGGGCCGCGGGCCGATCGCCGAGAGCCACGCGATCATCAGCTACCTTGCGGAAGGCTCGGCGCTCATTCCCGCCGATCCCTACGAACGCGCGTTGATGTGGCAATGGATGTGCTTCGAGCAGTACCAGCTCGAACCCGGCGTGGCGACCGTGCGTTTCTGGCTGACGTCCCTGAAGAAGACGCCGGAGGAACTGGGCGAGCGTTACAAGGAACGTTTCCAGCGTGGAGCCGACGCGCTCGCGGTACTCGAGCGCGAACTCAAGGGGCGGCGCTGGCTGGTCGGCGACAAGGTCACGCTTGCGGACATCGCGCTCTTCGCCTACACGCATGTCGCCGACGAGGCGGGTTACCGGCTCGCGGACTATCCCGCGATCAGCGCCTGGATCGCGAATTTCAAGGCGCTGCCCTGGTACGCGCCGATCACCGAAGCCTGACGGAGCCGCTGCGATGGAAAAGGACAGCGCGGCGCTCGCTTGCGATCGTGCTGCCGGTCGTCATCCTGCTGATCATCTACCTGAGCTGGCTGCTATTCCGCCAGACAGCACCCCGTCGCGCCGCGAAGCGTTCCGCTTCTGGCTGAAGCTCGGCTTGATCTCGTTTGGTGGCCCGGCCGGGCAGATCGCGATCATGCACCGCGAAATCGTCGAACGGCGAAACTGGCTCGCCGAACGGCCATTCATGAACGCGCTGAACTTCTGCATGCTGCTGCCGGGACCCGAGGCCCTGCAGCTCGCGATTTATCTGGGCTGGCGGTTTCATGGCGCATTGGGCGGCGTCGTCGCGGGCTTGTGTTTCATCGTGCCGGCGGCTGCGTTGCTGCTCGGACTTTCTTTCGTCTACGCGGTGCATGGCTCGGTGCCCATGATTGCAGCGCTCCTGTTCGGTCTGCAGGCGACGGTCATCGCACTCGTGCTGCAGGCGCTCTGGCGTATCGGGCGCCGTGCGTTGTCGGCTCCGACGCATTTCCTGATCGCGGCCGTTGCCTGGGCAGTGATGACCTGGAAGCTCGCGCCGTTCCCGATGCTGCTGCTCGCGGCGGCGTTCGCGGGCGCATTGATGCGACGGGCAGCACCGCAACCGGCCCCGGTCACCGCAATCTCGTTTCCCTGGCGCCCGCTGGTCGCCGGCATCGCGCTCTGGGCGATTCCCGCTGCCGTGGTGCTCTCGCTGACCGGGCGGGATTCTCTTTTCACGCAGGTCTACGGTTTCTTCACGAGCGCCGCACTCGTCACCTTCGGTGGCGCCTATGCGGTGCTCGCCTGGGTCAGCCAGCAGGCGGTCGAGGTCCACGGCTGGCTCACACAGGCGCAGACGGTGACCGGTCTCGCGCTCGCCGAAACGACGCCCGGGCCATTGATCATCGTGCTGCAGTTCATCGGCTTCATGGCGGGCTGGAATGCACCGGGAGCGGCGGGCCCGGCTGCAACCGCGACGACGACCGCGTTGCTCGCGTCCTGGGCGACATTCCTGCCGTCCTTTGTCTTCATTTTGGTTGGCGCGCCCTATGTCGAACGCCTGACCGCGATCCCGCGGCTTGCGAGCGCGCTCGCCGGCATCACGGCGGCGGCGGTCGGCGTGATCGCGAGTCTCGCGGGGGTGTTCGCAACGGCCGTATTCTTCCCCGCCGGGCCCGCCGCACCGGAGTGGCGCGCAGTCGCGATTGCGGCGGTGGCGCTCCTGCTGCTCCTGCGCACCCGCCTCGACGTGCTCTGGATCATCGCCGGCGGCGCGCTGGCGGGATTTCTGGTAGGTTTTCTGAAATGAAATACCTGCATACGATGGTCCGGGTCACCGACCTCGACCGCTCGATCGATTTCTACTGCAAGCATCTTGGCCTTCGCGAGTTGCGCCGCCAAGTCAATGAACGCGGCCGGTACACGCTCGTATTCCTCGCGGCACCTGGCGACGATGGGGCGCAGGTCGAGCTGACCTGGAACTGGGATCCGGAGCAGTACACGATGGGCCGCGCCTTCGGCCATCTCGCTTACGAGGTGGACGACATCTACGCGCTGTGTTCGAAGTTGATGGCCGCCGGCATCACGATCAACCGTCCGCCGCGCGACGGGCACATGGCTTTCGTGCGCTCGCCCGACAATGTATCGATCGAGTTGCTGCAGAGGGGCGAAGCGTTGCCGCCCAGGGAACCCTGGGCGTCCATGCCGAATACCGGAGTCTGGTAGGCCGGAGAAATCTCAGCCGGCGATGTAGCGCCTGAGATCGTCGATTTCGTGGCGCTGCTCGTCGATGACAGCCTTCACGCAGTCTCCGATCGAAATCACGCCGATCAGTTCGCCGTTCTCGACCACCGGCAGGTGGCGGATGCGCTTGTCGGTCATCAACATCATGCAGTCATTGACGGTGTTCTGCGGTGCGACGTGAATGACCGGCGAACTCATGATGGTGGCGACCTTGGTTTCCGTGGAATTGCGGCCCATCAGCACGACCTTGCGCGCGTAATCCCGCTCCGAGACGATCCCGACCAGCCGGCCGCCGGAGAGCACGGGCAGCGCGCCGACAAAATGGTCGGCCATCAGCTGGATCGCGGTGCGAACCGGGTCCTCGGTGTCAATGGTGTGAATGCCGCGCGGCTTGCTGTCGAGCAGTTGCTTGACGGTGCGCATGTGGCCCCCTCGGTACTGGCCTGACCGGGGCATCTTACGCCCGATCACGGACGGCACAACCAGCGCAGCGCTCAGGCCGGTTTTCGCGCGTGCCAGGCCGCCAACAGCCTCGTTTCCTGCTCGACCGAAAGCCCTGACCGCAGCTGCGCCTGTCTTTCGGGTGGCCGGGTCGCGTGCCAGGCGAGCGTATCGCGGACCGTCTCGTCAAGCGGGCGGGATCGCAGGCCCTCCGCCACCGAACGCGTGATGCCCGTCAGGGAGGCCCCGGCCTCCGCGCCGTGCATCGGCCCCCATGGCGCGAAGTTCATCTCTTCGGGCTTCAGCTGCTGCGCGAGGAAGTCCTCATCGATCCACGTGAACCGGGTGTCAGCGCCCGAGACGCTCTTGCTGGTGTCGATCATGCCGCCCATGGTGAGCGCACCGGGCGGCGTGACGGCATTGAAGAAGCCGTCCACGCGACGCTCGACGAGATCCAGCATGAAACGCGCCAGGTCGCGGACGTCGATGATCTGGATCGGATCGGCGGGCGTGCCCGGCACCGCCATCTCGCCGCCGCGCGCCACGCGCACCGGCCAGTAGGTGAAGCGATCGGTCGGGTCCAGCGGACCGACGATATAGCCCGGACGCACGATGGACGAGCGTGAGCCGAAGGCCTGCCGCACGTAATCCTCGCAGAGCGCCTTCATCGGGCCGTAGGTGTCGTTGGTGACCTGTTCCTCGTCGGGATTCGCGAGCACGCCGCGGGGCGATGACTCGTCGTTCGGCTTCAGGAAGCTTGCATAAGCGGAGATGCTCGAGATGTAGAGGCAGTAGCCGGTGTTTGGCGCGAGAAGGTCCGACGACATCTTCTCGTATTTCGGAATGTAGCCAGTGTTATCAACGACCGCGTCCCAGCTGCGACCCTTCAGCGAATCGAGCTGGCCCTTGCGGTCCCCGAGCAGGGTCTCGACATTCTCGACTTCGGCATCGCGCTTGCCGCGGTTGAAGTGCGTGACCGAGAAGCCGCGCGCGAGTGCCTGCTCGGTCAGGTGCGGGCCGATGAAGCCGGTGCCGCCGAGGATCAGCAGCGTTTTGCGCTTCTGTTCGCCTGCCACGAGCCGGCTGGCGGCGATAGCGAGCGCCATTCCGGCGCCGGCCTTGAGGATGCTGCGTCGGGTCCTGTTCATGTTTGCTCCGTCTGCTAGCGTGCGCCGGCTGGCGCGTAATGCGCCAGCCAGTCCCTGACTTCCTGGTACCAATACAGCGAATTCTGCCGCTTCAGAATCCAGTGATTCTCATCCGGGAAATACACGAGTCGGCTCTCGACGCCGCGATTCTGCAGCGTGTTGAACAACTCGATGCCGTTGTTGAGCGGCACGCGCTGGTCGAGCTGGCCGTGGATCACGAGCGTCGGGGTCACGAAATTGCCGGCAAAAGTGCTCGGCGAATAGCGCGCGAATTCCTCGGGCCGCTCCCAGGCCTCGAAGAAGCGCCGCTTGCCGGCGCCGTAGTCCGCGCCGTATTGAGTGTACTCGCTGTACACGGCGGCGTGCGCGACCAGCGCCTTGAATGGATGCGGCTTGCCATTCAGCGTCGCGGCCAGGAAGCCGCCGAAGCTGCCGCCGCCGGCGATCATGCGGTCGCGGTCGATCCACGGCTTCGACTGGAACCATTCGGCCGCGTGGATCGTGTCCTGGTAGGGCTTGGTGATGTGGTCCGGGTTGATGGAGTCCGTGAATGCCTGGCCGAATCCGCTGGATCCGTGGAAATTGTGCCAGGCGACGACGTAGCCCCAACCGGCGAAGACCTGCGCATTCCAGCGGAATGTCCAGGCATCGGTGATGCCGTTGTGGGGCCCGCCGTGCAACAGCAGGTATAGCGGATATTTCTTTCCGGGATCGAAGCCGGGCGGGTAGATGACCCACATCTGGATGTCTTCGCCGCCCGAGCCCGTGTAGGTCACGCTCTCGACTTCTCCGAATGCAACGCCTTGGAGCAGCGAGTCATTGAGATCGGAGAGTTTCGTGGCGCTGCCGTCGCGAAGGTTGATGCGCACGAGGGTCGGCGGTTCGCTGAATGACTGGCGGATTCCTACGAGCGTCGCGGGCGAGCCGGCGACGGCAAGGCCCGAAAAGCTCGAGCTCCTGGTCACGGGCGCATGCCGGCCATCTGCAATGTCGATGCGATGAACCCGCTGTGTCCCGGCATCGTCGATCGCCGCGTAAAGACTCCTTGAGTCCGGTGCCCAGACCATTCCGTTCAGTGACCGATCCCAGCCCGCCGCTATCCGCCGGTGCGCATCGTTCTTCCGGTCCACGAGCCAGGCTTGGTAGGAATCGCCATAAAACCCCTTGATAGTCTGGCGCGCATGCAGCAGCCAGCGGCCGTCTGGGCTATATGCCGGATTTTCGTCATCCGCGGAATTGTCGGACGTCAGGTTTCGCGCCTTGCCGCCCGTAGCCGGCACGACGAAGACGTCGAAATTCTGGTCCACGCCGGTCGGATCGGTGTCGGCGACGAATGCGATCTCGTTGCCGTCTGGTGAGATGTCATAGGCACTGCCGTCAAGCTCCAGTCGCGTCAGCTCGAAACCGGTGCCGAGCGTGACGGCGGTGGGCACGCCGCCCTCCAGGGGAATCGAGAAGATGTGAGCCTGGCGGTCGTCAATCCAGTGATCCCAGTGGCTGATCGGCGGCCGGGTCCAGGCTTTCGCCGTCATCTTTGATTTCTGCCGCTCCTCGAGGCGCTCGCCCGCCTTCTTCCAGTCCGCCAGGTCGGGCCAGACGCGCGATATGAAGGCGATGCGCTTCGAATCCGGAAACCACTTCGGCGCCGAGACGCCGGTCGGCACCTCGCCGACCCGGATCGCCTCGCCACCATCGGTCGGGATGACGTAGAGCTGCGATTCCTTGTCCTCGCTGCGCTTGGCGACGAAGGCGATCCAGCGTCCGTCCGGGCTCCAGGCCGCTTCCGATTCCTTGCCTGGCATGCTGGTCAGGCGGCGCGATGCGCCCCCCGAGGTGGCGACCAAATACAGGTCCGCTTCGCCCTTGTCCTGTTCATCGTCGTAGAAGGTCACCGGAAAAACGGCCTGCTGGCCGTCGTGCGACAACGCCGGGTCACCGATCCGCTGGATCTTCCACATCGTCTCGGCACTCAGGGGCGCCGTGGCGACATCCGCGGCCAGGGCCGCGAATGAGGTAACGGCGAACGGGGCGATGATCCATCTTGCGGCAGGCGGCATCGGGATGTTCTCCGGCACCGCCTGGCGCGGTGACCATACATCGGCCGCCGATTCTGACGGCCGGCGCATGGCACTTGCAAACCGGATTCGACCAGACGTTGCGCGCGGGCGGCGATTGGCTGACAGTGGCGCCATGCGTGATCTCGAGGAACTGAAGCAGCGCCTGCGCGCTTTTGTCGCGGAACGCGACTGGGACCAGTTCCACAGCCCCAAGAACCTGTCGATGGCCCTTTCCGTGGAAGCCGCCGAACTGGTCGAGCTGTTCCAGTGGCTGACGGAAGCGGAGAGTGCGGCGCTCGATGCCGACCGCCGTCAGCGCGCCGCCGAGGAGCTCGCCGACGTCCTGGTCTATCTGGTCCGGATCGCCGACCGGCTCGACATCGATCTGCTGCAGGCCGCCGCGCAAAAACTGGAACGCAACGCGGTCAAGTACCCGGCCGAACGCGTACGCGGCCAGTCGCGCAAGTACGACGAGTACTGAACGCGCTCGACGCCGAGGCGGTGATGACTCCGTTCATGCCGGCGGCGGCGCAGGCGGTACGGGTGCCGCCACTGGTTCGGCGGGTGCTTCAACCTGGCGCTGCAGGAACCAGTGAGTTGAGCCCAGTTCCTTGGGTCCGACATAGTGGAACCACCGGTGCTCGATGCGGTCGGCCGAAACAAACCGGATTTCGCCCTGGTGAACATGCCCGTCCAGCTCCGGATCGAACCCGGTGCCGCCGGCGAACTCGAGCAGCATGAGCTCGGCGGTTGATTTGTCGCCAAGGCGGTAGCTGGGCTGGTTTCCGGCCGCGCAATAGTGCGTCGCCTGCAGCTTGCCATTGGCAAGGTAATAGACCGTCACCATTTCAAAAGACTTGCCGGGATTCTGGTGCTCGATGACGGCTTTGCCGTCACTCACGACCTCGTAACGCACGGTCACCGGAGGGCCCTCTAGCGGATCCTCCATCATGCCGGTCCAGGTACCGGCCAGCGACTTGAGCCGCTCGTAGGTCGCGGCATGATCTGGACCATCCGCTCGCACTGCTCCAGCGTAAAACAGGCAAATTGCCAGGGTCAGGGTGGCAGTCAGGACTGTGCGCAGGGTCTTTGGCATGGCGGCCTCCTTCATGCACGATGATACTAGGACTGATTCCGATGGAGCAGGCATGGCAGCAAAGAGCCGCAAAGCGGGAGCAGTATTACTGCGGCGCATGTATGTGGACTGCCGCTACGGCCAGTTGCACCTTACAACCGCCTTCCCGCCGAGCGGCGGCTTCAACGAACAGACGACACTCGTCTTCCTGCATGCCGACGGCGGCACCGGCGCAGATTTCAATTCCTGCGGGAAGCTGCTGGGATCCGATCGATCGGTCTATGCGCCGGACCTGCCGGGCAGCGGCGCTTCCGACGGTCCTTCGGGCCACTTGACGGTCGCGAAGCTGGCACTCGCGATCGTCGATCTGATCGATCAGCTGCGCTTGCGCCAGCTGGACCTGATCGGTTGCGGCCGCGGCGCGCTGGTCGCCTTTGAGCTCGCAACACTCCGGCCCCCCGAAGTCCGTCGATTGGTTATCGCGGGCAACCAGCAGCCGCAGGCCATGCCCGCGCAACCAATGCTGCATCTCGTTGAAGATTCCGCGGCGCTGTTCCAGGAACCCATCGCGCCGCAGGTCGCGCGGATCCGGAAATTCCTCGATCACTGAGCCCGCTGCCGGCGGGCGGCGATCGCAAGCGAGAGCGGGACCGCAGCCAGCAGCGGCAGTGTCGCGAGGTTGAGGCGTTCCCAGCCGATCGTCGCGAGCGCAACGCCCGCCATCAACGACGCGACTGCCTGGGTCCCGAATACCATGAAATCATTCAGGCTCTGTACCTGGATGCGTTCCTGCGGCCGATAAGTGCTGGTGAGCAGCGTCGTGCCGGCGATGAACAGCAGGTTCCAGCCGGCACCCAGCAGCACGAGTGCCCAGCCATAGTGCAGCACGCTGTGCCCGATGAAAGCAGCGACGGCCACGCAGGCAGACATCAGCAACGCGCCCGCGATCATGACCGGGCGGATGCCAAATCGCGTGATGATCCAGCCGCTCGCAAGCGATGGCAGGTACATGGCGAGCAGATGGCCCTGGATGACCCGCTTGGTCGCGACTTCATCGTGCAGGTCGATTACGTGCATGCTGATCGGCGTCGCCGTCATGATGAAACTCATGACTGCATACGAAACCAGGGCCGCCAGCACCGCGATGCGGAAGTCCGGCTGCATCGCGATCCTGGAAAGCGGTCGTGGCGGCCGCGTATCCCGGGCTGCCTCGTGTGTCGAAACCGGAGTCAGTACGAGCAGGATGGCCGCGAGCGCGTACAGACCGCTGCCGACGAAGAAGGATCCTGCGTAGTGCGAGCCCTCGACGATGTCAGCGAAGCGCACGGCAATCTCCGGGCCGAGCCATGCGGCGCCGAGCGCCCCGCTCATGACGATTGCGATCGCCTTGCTGGCGCGCGCGGGGGTCACGTACTCGACCGCCGCGAAGCGGTATTGCATGACCATCGCGTTGTTGGCGCCAAGCAACATTGCGGCAGTGCAAAAAACCCAGAAATTGGAAGCCTGGATGCCAAGTCCGGCGGCGATGCAACCGAGGCTGGCCAGCAGCGCAGTGACGAGAAATGCCGGGCGCCGTCCGATACGGCGTATCAGCGCACCGGCCGGCAACACGCTTGCCGCAAGCCCGATGATCAACACCGATTGCGGCAGGGTCGCGAGCGCAGGCGCCGGGGCCAGCTCGGCGCCGATGATGCCGCCCAGCAGGACCACCAGGAAACTACCCGACATGCATAAAGCCTGGGTCGCCGACAGCATCCAGACCTGTTGCATGGACGCCATCTTACACTGCCCTTTCAATGGGTTACGAACGCCTGTGACGGGGCTCACTGTTTGCGGGAGGGGGCTCCGGGATACTGCACAAGTGGCGGACCGCCGCCTTGCGACATATCACAGCCGGCCAGCGCGGTAACATGGCGACCGCGCCAGGGGATGCGGAAATGACAAACAAGGATCCCAACACTCCATCAGATGACGGCTTCATCGCCGAAGACGTCACTCAGCTCATGGAGCACATCGAGCTGACCGGGGAGCGCATCACGCCGAGCGGCCACGAATGGGAGAAGGCCAGGCCTGCCGACGACCTCGAAGACGCGCCGATACAGGTCGATGACGGTCTGGATGAGATACCCGACGTCGAAGCCGTCGAGCTCGGCGAGGACATCGAACTATTCACGGAAACCGAACTCGATCTCACCCGGCGCTTGTCGCAGGTCGAGGACGAGCAGCTCGAGCTGGCTGCCGGCATAGGCGCCGAACGGGAGCGCTGGAAGAAACGCGTCGCAGATCTGCGCGCGGAAATGAGCGAGCGCGGTCGCCTGCTTGCGGAGCGCGAACGCGAAATTGAGGACCAGTCCGCACGGCTTTCCAGGATGGCAATCGAGCGCAACCACCTTGTCGAGGAACTGCGTGAGCTTCAGCGCTCCGTCGGGCAGGCTGAGGTCGTGGAAATCTGGCGCGCCGCACCGTCGCCAGCGGATCAGATCATCGCGAGCCTGCACGAGCGGCTCCGCGAGCGCAGCCGCGCGCTCGTGGTCGCGCGCGAGGAACTTGACGAGTTGCGCGCGGAGCGCGATCACTTGGCAGTAGCCATTGCCGAACGTGACCAATTCATTCAGCGATTGCACCTCAGCCTGCGCGAACTGGAAGCTGAGGAACACGGTGGCAGCGAGTTGCGCAAGCTCATGCGCAGCTTCTTCGGCAGCGAAGAGACGGAAGAAGCATCCTCGGCCGTCATGCCAGTCGATCCTGCGCAGACCGCGCAGTTGCCAGTCATGCAACAGTCAGATTTCGAACCAGCTGCGCAGGCCTCCGCGCCGTTGACGATCGCGCCTGATTTGAAAGCCGAAATGCCGCTGCCCGAAGTGCGAATCGAGGACCTCCAGCATGCGCCACCGGAGGTTGAAGCGCCGGTTTCGGCACGGGGCGAACAGCAGATCCGCCACTACTTGATCGGGCTCGACATGGTCGGCTCGGTGTACGAAATGACGCTGCCACGCATCAATGTCGGGCGCACCCGGGACAATGACCTTCGCATCGTCGATCCCACGGTCAGCCGCCTGCATGCGGTGCTTAAAGTGCGCGGTCGCGAGATAACGGTCATCGACGCCAATAGCCGAAATGGCGTGTTCGTCAATGGCATCCAGCTCCGCTACGCGAAGCTTGAAGACGGCGATACGCTGACTTTCGGCACGGTGCGATTCCGCTATCGCGTCGGTTCGGGGCCGTCAGGCGGAGCCCACGGCCCGGATTGAGCGGCCATTCGCGCGATCGAGCGCAGCGCCAGCAGCGATACCAGGCACAGGCCCATCAGGGTCGCCGCCAGCGGCACCGGCGAGTGATTGGCGAAGAACGCGACGAGCTGCGTCGCACCCGCCGCGACCAGCAGATGAACGAATCCCAGCATCCCTGATGCCGCGCCCGCGATGGAAGGGTGGCGCGTGATTGCGGCGGTCGTCGAGCTGGGTGTCGCGAGCGCATTGGCGAATCCGATCAGCATCCCCGGCAGGAACAGCGCGAGCGGATGCCAGATACCCGCCAGCGAAAGCACTGCCATCGACGCCGCGCCGGCAAATGCAAGCAATGCGCCAGTCTGCATCATGCGCAATCCGCCAACCCGGTGGACCACTCGTGAGGCGACGAGGAAGCCGCCGAAGGATGCGATGGCCGGGAAGAACAGCAGCAGGCCCAGGCGTGCCGGCGAAATGCCCAGCACGTCGATGGCGACATACGGCGCACCGGTTACGAATGTGTAGATCATGCTCATGAGGCTGGAGCCGAACGTGAGGTAGATCAGGTAGCTGCGCGAACCGAATAGCTGCTGGTAACTCGATAGCGTGCGCGGCGATGGGCCGGCAGCCGGGTTTGAGGGCCGGGTCTCGACCAGTTTGCGCACCGCAAACAGCATCACGGCACCGCCGAGCAGACCCGACAGCGCGAACACGGCGCGCCAGTCGTACCATTCGATCACCAGCCCGCCGAGCGTCGGCGCGATCATCGGGGCCAGGAGAATCGCGGTGGCCGTCGCCGCAATCGCGCTGGCGGCGCGCGCAGGCCCGAAGAAATCCATGATGGTCGCACGCATGACGGCCATCGCCGCACCGCCACCGAAGGCCTGCACGATGCGCGCGAATACCAGCAACTCGAGCGATGGCGCCACGACGCCCACCAGGCTGCCGGCGACGAACAACCCAAGTCCCGCAAGCACGACGGGGCGGCGGCCATAGCGATCCGACAGCGGGGCAATGACGAGATTGCCGAAAGCGATTGCGACCAGCGAAAGGCTGATCAGGAGCTGCGCGGCGGCAGGATGCACTCCCATCCCGGCAGCGATCGCCGGCAATGCCGGCAATAGCACGTGCAGGCCGAAGGTGCCGATCGAGCCGATGATCGCCGAGCCGATGATCAGCCGCCGGGCCGGGTCGAATTTCTCCAAGCTTTCTGGTCCTTTGCGACATCTTGCGGCGCGCGGGTGTGGCCTGCAACCGGATGACAAGCGCGCGGCGGTCCCAACTGCTTGACTAATAGTTAAACAGTTGTTGAAATGATTCATCGTGAACCGGGCAAGAGCCGTGAAATCGCTCGGCGCACTCGCGCAGGAGACGCGCCTCGAAGCGTTCCGGCTGCTGGTGCAGGCCGGTCCTGAGGGGATTGCAGCAGGCGATCTCGCCACCAGGCTGGACATCTCACCACCGGCGCTATCCTTCCATCTGCGCGGACTCGCAAACGCGGACCTCGTCCGCTCGCGCCAGGATGGCCGGTTCATCTACTACTCGGCCGACTACGATGCGATGCAGTCACTGGTCGGCTTCCTGACCGAAAACTGCTGCGGCGGCGCCAGCTGCGCGCCAGTGCGCGCGACTGTCCGCAAGGCCAACTCCAGGAGTCAGTGATGTCGGGCGATCATCGCGTCTACAACGTGCTGTTTCTCTGCACGGGGAATTCAGCGCGCAGCATCCTGGCCGAGGCGCTGCTGAACCACTGGGGAGGAGGCCGCTTCAAGGCCTGGAGCGCCGGCAGCTACCCGACCGGGCGCGTCAACCCGCTGGCGCTGGAATTGCTCGCGCACATGAAGATCCCCGCGACGGGCGCGCGAAGCAAGAGCTGGGATGAATTGTCGGCGTCCGGCGGCGTCGAGTTCGATTTTGTCATTACCGTCTGCGACAAGGCTGCCGGGGAAATCTGCCCAATCTGGCCGGGGCAGCCGATGACCGCGCATTGGGGTGTCGATGACCCCGCTTCAGTCACCGGTAGCGACGTCGAGAAGATGCTGGCGTTCCGGGATGCATTCCGCGCGCTCGAGCATCGCATCCGCATCTTCGTCAGCCTCCCCATCGCATCGCTCGATCACCTGCGGCTGCAGAGCCGGCTCGACGAGATCGGTCGGTTGCAACCGGCCACGGTCCATGCGGCCTCCGGCGCCTGAACTCGGGTTCTTCGAGCGATACCTGACGATCTGGGTGCTGGCCTGCATCGCAGCCGGCATCGGTCTCGGCCAGCTCGCCCCCGGCATGGTCGCGTCAATCGCGCGCCTGGAATTCGCAAGCGTCAACCTGGCGGTCGGAATCCTGATCTGGATCATGATCATCCCGATGCTCGTCAAGGTGGACTTCAGTCGACTGCATGAAGTGCGCCGCCACTCGCGCGGAATCGGCGTCACGCTCTTTGTCAACTGGGCCGTCAAGCCATTTTCGATGGCATTGCTTGGCTGGATTTTCGTCAGGCACCTGTTCGCTGGCTGGCTCCCGGCCGGGCAACAGGACAGCTACATCGCGGGGCTGATCCTGTTGGCGGCGGCGCCCTGCACCGCCATGGTATTCGTCTGGAGCAACCTGTCGAAGGGTGAACCGAATTTCACCTTGACGCAGGTCGCGCTCAACGACCTGATCATGGTGTTCGCCTTCGCGCCGCTCGTCGCCCTTCTGCTGGGCGTCGCGTCGATCCAGGTGCCTTGGGAAACACTGCTGATTTCCGTCGCGCTCTATATCGCCGTGCCGCTGGCGATCGCGCAGGCCTGGCGCCGCCGGTTACTGCGGCGCGGCCCGGTTGCGTACGACGCGGCCATTCGTGGCGTCACGCCGTGGTCGCTGGTCGCGCTGCTCGCAACGCTCGTGCTGCTGTTCGCATTCCAGGGTGATGCGATCCTCGCACAACCGCTGGTTATCGCGTTGCTGGCGGTGCCGATCCTGATCCAGGTGCTGCTCAATTCATCCATTGCCTATTTGTTGAACCGGCACCTCGGCGTTGCACACTGCGTGGCCGGGCCCTCCGCGCTAATCGGCGCGTCGAATTTCTTCGAACTGGCCGTCGCGGTCGCGATCAGCCTTTTCGGGCTCGAATCCGGCGCGGCCCTTGCAACAGTCGTCGGCGTTCTGATCGAAGTTCCGCTGATGCTGCTGGTCGTGCGCGCGGTCAATGCCACGCGCCCCTGGTACGAGGCAGCGGCGCTGGCCCGGGGTCGGGCCAGTGGCGAATAGCTGCTAGAATCGGTCCAGCCGGCACGCCCGGCACACGATGCTGGCCTACTCGCTGATCCTTTTCCTGCTGATCCTCGTCAACGGCCTTTTCGCGATGGCCGAACTGGCGGTCTTCTCGTCGCGCCCAACGCGGCTGAAACAGATGGCCGAATCCGGCAGCAAGGGCGCGCGCGCGGCGCTCAGGCTGCTCGATAACCCGACCCGGTTTCTGTCGACGGCGCAGTTCGGCATCACGCTGATCAGCGTGCTGGCCGGTGTCTACAGCGGCGCGCGCTTTGCGGAGCCGATTGCAAACTGGCTGGCGGGCTTCGAGCTTCTGGCGCCCATCGTTCAGTACACCGATACGATTGCGAACGGTATCGTCGTGGTCGGCGTTACCTATCTCTACCTCGTGGTCGGAGAACTCGTCCCCAAGCGCTGGGCCCTGGCCAACCCCGAAATGATCGCCGCGCTGATCGCGCCGCCGATGGAGCTGATCGCGCGCGCGAGCTCGCCCGCTGTCTGGCTGCTGCAGGGCTCGACGGAACTCGTGCTGGGCATGCTTGGCCTTCGCAAGTCCACGCGCCGCGGCCTGACGGAGGAAGAAATCCGCTCGATGATTGCCGAGGCGACGCGCGCCGGCGTATTCCACGTCGACGAACACCGGATGATCGAGGGCGTGCTGCGACTGCCGGACCGCACCGTGCGCAGCATCATGATCCCGCGCGGCGAGGTCGTGTGGCTGGACGTTGACGACAGCCGCGATAACGTCTGGAGCATCATGCGCGCCAGCAGTCATTCGCGCTATCCGGTCTGTCGCGGCGACCTGGACGAGCTGCTCGGTATCGTGCAGACCGGCGATCTCGCCGACTGGCTGCGCGATCCCTCGGGTGGCGACCTGGTTTCGAGACTGCGCGCCCCGCTGATCGTTCACGAGTCCACGCGGGTGCTGCGGCTGCTCGACCTGTTCCGTGAATCGAAGCTGAACTTCGCCGTGGTCGTGGACGAACACGGGTCGATCGAGGGGATCGTGACGCCCGGCAACATCCTGACTGCGATCGCGGGCGAGTTGCCCGAGGCTGCAAGTGAGGAGGTGCCGGAAGCGATCAGGCGCGACGACCAGTCCTGGCTGATCGACGGCAGAATGCCGATCGACGACGTCGAGCGGCTGCTGGCCTGCGGCAACATGCGCTCCGGTGATGACTACACGACACTTGCGGGATTCGTACTGGCGCAACTCGGCCACCTGCCGGCCACGGCGGAGAGTTTCCGCTGGCGCGGCCTTCGATTCGAAATCGTGGACATGGACGGCCGCCGGATCGACAAGCTGCTGATCCAGCGGCTGGCGCCGGAGTGAAGCGATGAGCTATGAGCCGCGCCGGCCCGCCCGGCAGGAAATGATGCTCATCCGCGGCCTGATGCACCGCGTGTTGCGCTGGGGCCCGGATTCCGAGGATCCGGTGCTGCTGCTGCACGGCTGGGCCGACAGTGCGGACAGTTTCCAGTTCATCGCGGATGAGATTTCACCACGGCTGCCGCTGGCCGCGCCCGACTGGCGCGGCTTCGGGCACAGCGAGTGGAGTCCGTCCGGCTACTGGTTCCCTGACTACTACGCCGACCTCGAGTCGCTGCTCGACCAGTTATGTCCGTCGGCTGCCGCGCGGCTTGCTGGCCACAGCATGGGTGGAAATATCGCGATGACCTATGCCGGCATCCGGCCGGCGCGCGTCAGGAGCCTCGTCAATCTCGAGGGCTTCGGGCTGCCGCGCACTGATTCCTCGCAGGCGCCGGGACGCTACGCGAAATGGCTGGATCAGTTGCACGAGCCGCCCGAGTTCGGCGATTACACCGACATCGATGATCTTGCACGGCGGCTGATGCGACGCAATCCGCGCCTGACTTCGGATCGCGCCTTATTCATTGCGGAATGCTGGTCGAAACCCCTGCCGAGCGGCGGTGTTCGCCTGCGGGCGGATCCAGCGCATCGCCTGATAAATCCCTATCTGTACCGTCGCGAGGACATGGAAGCCTGCTGGCGCCAGCTCACGGCGTCAGTGCTGATGATATTCGGCGGGAAATCGGATCTTGCGACGCGTCTCGGCATGGAAGGCGGCGAGGCGGTATTTCGCGCTTCCATCCCTGGTGTGCGGGTAGAGGTATTGGCCGAAGCCGGTCACATGCTTCATCATGAAGAACCCGCGGTTATCGCGCGACTCATCGAGGGTTTTCTGGGAAGCGCATGACGAAGTCCGGCAAGGAATGGCCCCGCGCGCTGCTCTGGATCACGCTGGTCGTTGCACCCGCGCTCGCCTGGTCCGGCATCGCGCCGTTCGACCGGCTGACATGGTATCTCGAAGTGTTTCCGGCCGTGATCGCCTTCATGGTGCTGTACATGACCGCGCGGCGCTATCCACTGACCCCGCTCCTGTACTGGCTTATCGGCTTTCATTGCCTGATTCTGATTGTCGGCGGGCACTACACCTATGCGCGCGTACCACTGGGTTTCTGGGTGCAGGATTTCTTCGATCTGTCGCGAAATCATTATGATCGGCTGGGACACCTGGCGCAGGGCTTCATTCCCGCGATAGCGATCCGTGAGATCTTGATACGCTCCTCGCCGTTGAAATCCGGGCCTTGGCTGGCATTCCTGACAGTTGCGACCTGCCTGGCGGTGAGCGCCTGCTACGAGTTCCTCGAGTGGTGGGTGGCGATTGCCGCGGGTGTCGCCGCCGAAGATTTCCTGGCGACCCAGGGCGACGTCTGGGACACGCAGTGGGACATGTTCCTCGCAACCTGCGGCGCGATTGTCGCGGTGGCGACGCTCTCGCGCGTTCATGATCGTGCGCTTGTGAAGCTGGTGGCGCAATGAGGGCTCGCCTGCGCCCCTGGTTGCGCCGGACGATCACCTACAGATGGGCGCGGCGCATCGCGGTCGCGGTCATCGGCGGCACCGTGTTCCTGATCGGCATCGTGATGATTGTGCTGCCAGGGCCGGCGATTATCGTGGTCCCTCTCGGGCTCGGCATACTCGGTCTCGAATTTGCCTGGGCACGCATCTGGCTGCGCAAACTGCGCGCAGCGGCAACCGGCGTCGTCAATCGCGTCCGCGGCCGGCGGGCTGCGGATCCGCCCCAGGACAAACCGCCACAATAGCTGGCCCCTGGCTGGCCGCATCGCGACTGCCCTGCGGCACTAGCTTGCGAACAACTGTCCCGCAATGTCCTTGAATGCCTTGAACTCCAGCGCGTTGCCACTGGGGTCCAGCAGAAACATCGTCGCCTGCTCGCCCGGCTGGCCGGAGAAACGCAGGTGCGGTTCGATCACGAAACGCATGCGCGCTGCGCGCAGCCTTTTCGCCAGCGCCTCCCAGTCGGGGATCGTGAGAACGATGCCGAAATGCGGCACCGGCACATCGTGCCCGTCCACCGGATTGCTGGCAGCAGGTGTCGCGATGTCTTGAGGATTGGCTACATGGCAGACGAGCTGGTGGCCGAAGAAATCAAAATCCACCCAGGTCGCCGCGCTGCGCCCTTCCGGGCACCCGAGCATGCTGCCGTAGAAGGCGCGCGCCTCACCAAGATCGCGTACCCGGATAGCGAGGTGAAAGGGCGTCATGCGGTGCGCAGCGCCTCCAGTGCCTGCTTGATCAGGAACTGCAGGTATTCCTTGTGGGCAACACTGGCCCGGTCATTGCCGCGAGTGACCAGCATTTGCGATATGCGCTTCAGCTCGTAGCGTACCGCCGCCTGATCCATCGCCGTCGGGCCATCCGGATCGGCTGGCTTGGCGAGCACCAGCGCGGCCATCCGTTCCACGTACTGCTGCTGCAGATTCTGCCGGCGGCTGTTGACCGAGGTCTTCGCATCGGCGGCAAATACGGCGTCCGTGAGGTCGGCCAGCATTTCGGACAGGCTGTATTCGTTTCCATACAGCGCAGTATCGAGCAGGCGCTTGTGCACGACCGGGTGCAGCAGGTGATCGAGAGCCCCCTTCTGCACTGCCCAGATGCTGTCGTGCATCTTGGGGTCCTCGGTCTTCCCGTAGAAATAGAAGCTGCGCCGCTGGCTCTGCAGGTGAGTTATCAGGTCGGCCGGCGCTGCCAGGGCGTCCGGCGCAAACACTTGTTGTGTCAGCAACGTCATGGCACGCCGCTGCTCCGCGGCCGGCACCGGCACCAAGGGCGTTGCGGCACCGGCTTGCCCGACCAGGGCCCGGTCCACCTGCACGCCGCCGATGTAGCGCGACAGCACCATGGCGTGGCGGCCGGCGTCCGTCATCAGCAGGCCATAAGCATTGACCAGGTTCTGGTATGACTGCCCGGGGCGTGCCAGCTTCTGTCTCAGGTTTCCCTGCAGTTGCTGGATCAACTGAAGGTGATCCTTGGCAAAGCCGATCGCATCGCTCGACATGTCGAATATCATCGAACGCGGGTCAATGCCGGCGCCGGGTGCCCGCATGTCATCCGCATCATTGCCGAATGCGAGCTGCGGCTCGGTTGAGCGGGCCAGTATCTTCTCCAGGCGGGCGGATTCGGCGGCTGGTTCCGCAATCGCTTCGCTGTAACCGTACTCGATTGCCCAGTCATCATAGGAGCCGGGAACCGTGGACCAGTAGTGTCCCTGTGCTTGTCCCGGTGGCGCCACGTTGGTCGCCTCGTAATCCATCACCGATGCCGAGACGCCGTGCACACCCGTCTCGTTGCGGTCGCTTAACTGCCACAGCGGCCGGAACTGGCTCGCACGGAAATTGTGCTGGAGGCCGAGCGTGTGACCTACCTCGTGCACGACCAGTGAGCGCAGCCAGTCGTCCACCATGCCGGACTGCTGCCCGGCGTCCGCGCCCATCGCCGTCAATGTGGCCAGGCCGGAAGCAAGCCGCCGGTACAGTTCCTGGTGACCGGTGGCCTGGCCCGCGAACAGCCTGCTGTTGTCATAGATGTTCTCGACTTCCTGGTACCGGCGCAGGCTGGAAAACTCAAGCACGACGTCCGCTCCCAGGATCTGGCCCGTGCGTGGATTGGCAAAGCTCGGGCCGAAGCCGCTGAACTGCGGGCTTGGCGCCGCGATCCAGCGCAGCACGTTGTACCGGATATCGCCGGCATCCCAGTCAGCATTGTCCGGCTGGACCCTCACGTCGATGGCATCGCGAAATCCTGCCTTCTCGAAGGCGGTATTCCAGCTGAGGGTCGCCTGGCGTATGGCATCGCGGTACTGCAGCGGCGTCGTGTTCTCGATCCACCAGACGATGGGTTCGACAGGTTCGGAGATGGGCGCACCCGGATCCTTCTTGCGCAGGTTCCAGCGGTTGATCAGGTCGCGCCACGGTGTGACGGCATCGTCACTGGTCATGTCCTGCACGATCTGGCTGAAATACCCGATGCGCGGGTCATCGCGGCGCGGCTGGTAATCATTGTCCGGCACGGCAATGAAACTGTGCCGCACGGTAATGCTGATATTCCGGTCGTCATTGATGGCGAGTTCAGCCGCGCTGAATGCGGTATCGACATCGCGAAACGGCGCCGGATTTTCGTAGACGTATTCAACTGTGGCGTCGGTGTTCTGCGGGTAGTTGTTCACGGCCAGGTAGCGTGTCTTTTCGGCGCTGAGTTCGCCGAGCGGGAACTCGTCGCCCGGCTTCGCATCCGGATTCGGCGTGGGCTTGATCTGGCGCAGCGCCTCTTTCAGGAACAGCTCATCAGCTTTGATGTAAACATCGCCGTTCTTGTCGTCCTCCGCCAGGATCGGCGTGCTGACCAGCACCGAGCGGTTGACGTTGGCAAACCGCGCGCGGTGCAGCGGAGTCTGGCTGTCGAAATAGAGCGAGGAAGGCTCGCTGCGGATTTCGATACGGTTGAAGTATCGCTGGATGGAATAGATGCGGGCATCCGATTGCGCCCCGCGGAAGGAGCCAACTTCGGGCAGGGCGTCCAATACGTGCAGGAAGTGGATGTATTCCTTGCCGATCTGGTCTTTTCTGAGCTGCAGGTACAGCGTGCCGGTCTCCATGTTCTGATACAGCCCGAAAAGGCCGGGATGGGCTGTGGTGTCCTTCAGCAGTTCCGTGACGGTCTTTTTTTCTTCCGGCGCGGCTTTGTCCGCGGCCACCTTCGGCTCGACAGCACCCGCGAAGGCAATCTGCAGCAGCAGCATCGGGGCAAATACCCGCGCCAGCACCCGCGAAAATGAGGTCATCTTGTCGACTCCAGATGGGCGGCAACCGCCGCGTTATTCAGCCGGTGAGTTTCGCGTTCATCGTGATTGCGGCGTTCAGCACTCTGCTGACGGGGCAGCCTGTCTTGGCCTTCGCGGCCGCGGCCTCGAACTTGCCGCGATCCGCGCCTGGAGCGCGGACAGTGACGTCGAGATGCACTTTGGTAATCGAGAATCCGGCATCGGTTTTCTCGAGCGTAACGGCGGCCTGGGTGTCGATACGTTCCGGTCGGATGCCGGCCTCGCCCAGCATCATGGATAGCGCCATCGAGAAACAACCCGCATGCGCGGCGCCAATCAGCTCCTCGGGGTTGGTTCCGGGTGCGTTTTCGAAGCGCATGCTGAAGGCGTACGGAGTTCCGGAGAGTACGCCGCTTTCGGTGCTGATGCTGCCCTTGCCGTCCTTGAGCCCGCCCTGCCATACGGCTGATGCTTTTCGTTGCATGATGCTCTCCTAGTTATTTCGTGTCTTGCGCGTGCCGAGATAGTAATGCCACAGAAGTCGCGCCGCGACCGAACGCCATGGTGCCCAGGACGCGCTGATTTCCTGCTGCTCCGAATCACCGGGTTTCCCCGGCAGCCCCTTGACGTCACGCATGGCGACGGCGAGCGCCAGATCGCCGCACGGCCACACATCGGGCCTGCGCAGCGCCATCAGATAATAGACGTCCACGCTCCAGGGACCCAGGCCGCGCATCGCGAGCAGGGTCTGCCTGCCATCGGCATCTTTGGCGCGCGCGACCCGGCCGAGGTCCAGCCGGCCATCCCCCACGGCGAGTGCGAGTTCGTGGCAGTAGGAAGCTTTTTGCTGCGTCAATCCAAAGCGCCGCAGGCGCGCGACGCCGTGCGCCGCGACCGCTCGCGGCGTCATCTCGCCAAGCTGATGGCGGAGGCGGGAAAACAACGTTCGGGCTGCGGCGATCGAGACCTGTTGCTCCAGCACGATGTGGATCAGCGTCGCGAAGCCGGGTCGGCGGGCCCACATGGGCGGCAGACCGTGGCGGCGGAACAAATCCGCGAGATCCGGATCCCGGCGGGCGAGGGCGCGTGCCCCGGCCGCGAGGGTCGCATATGTCAGGGCACGGGGCGGCTCAACGATCATTGGCACGGCACTTGCTCAATCGGCCAGGTAATACTCGACGGTCGAAACGACCCGGACTCTCTTGATGTGCGGCGTCGTGCTGTCGCGATTCTCGATCGAAAACTGCCCCTGCTGCGCGGAGCGGATCTTGCCAAGCCGGCTGTCCGAATCCGCTGCGAACTTTTCGGCAACCGAGCGTGCGTTCCTGGTCGCTTCCTCGATCATGTCGGGTTTCAGGATGCTCAGGCCCGAAAACACAAACTGCGTCTGGCCCTGATAGCCCTCTCCTGACAGGGCGACACCCTTCTTTCCAAGCGAGATGACATCCTGCATCGCCGCGCGCACGGCCGCGACATTGCTCGAATACACCGTCACGGTGGAACTGCCGGTGTAGCGAAACAGGATATGGCTCTTGTCGCCATAACTTTGCGCATATTGATCGGTAACAGCCGGCGGCGCGACGGTGATTTCTTCGCGCGGGATGCCGTGACCGACCAGGAATTCGGTGATCAGCGTGTTCTTGCTCTGGATGGCCGCAAAGATGCCATTCAGCTCCGCGTTCGCTTCCTGGAAGGTGAGTGGCCAGATGACGATGTCAGCCGGCACTTCGCGTTCCGAAAGACCTTTGACGACGACCGTGCGCTCCAGCTCCTTGACCGATAGCGCGGCGTGGCCGACCTGCCAGCCCAGTGCAATGAAGCCGACCAGCAGGCAGCCGCCAAGAATCATGATGCTTTTAGCGATCGAGTCGTTCATGTCGATCATTCCCGGGTGAGGAGGGGCATTTTTATCCGGCAACGCTTGCATCGCAATTCGCCAACACGGCTATGCATCTTCGGCAAACACTCGCTCGATCCGCCGGTCCGGCACCAGCCAGATCAGTGCGACCAGGACATAGATCGCGATCGCGAGCCATTGCACGTAAAAGGCCAGTCCAACTCCGATGGCGTAAAGGAACAGCGAGAGCTTGCCTTTCCAGTCACCCCTGATGGCTCTCTTCAACAATGACTGCGGGCCCTGCGAGGCGATAATTAGCTGCTGCAGCGTCCAATAGGCGAATGCAGCCAGCAGCAGTACGATTCCGTAAAGAGCCGTGGGCCCCGATGCGAGCTGATTCTCGCTGATCCAGCTGGTCGTGACCGGAAACAACGACAGCCAGAAGAGCAGATGCAGGTTGGCCCACAGGATCGGCCCCGTAACCTTGTGCACCGTGTGCAGCATGTGGTGGTGATTGGTCCAGTAAATGCCGATGTACAGGAAACTGAGCGCATACGCGAGCAGCATCGGCAGCAGAGGTCTCAGAACCGCAACATCGGTACCGTGCGGCACCTTCAATTCCAGCACCATGATCGTGATGATGATAGCGAGCACGCCGTCACTGAAAGCTTCCAGCCGGCTCTTGCCCATTACGGCCCGTCCCGTAGGTGGTTCGCTCATGATTTCAACGGCTGCGCCGCAATCCTCGCAAGCAAGGCCTCGCGTCGCGCCAGGCTTTCCTTTGGCCAGTACCGCTCGCGGTCGTAGTACTCGGGCACCGCTGGTGTGTCTGGTGGCAGTACGATCCAGGGCTGCTTCGACTTCGTGAATATGTGGATCTCGGGTGGCAGGTGATCGGGCTCGTCAAGCGTGCCGACCCTCACAAAACGGACCGCAGCCCCGGCACCCGCATAGTTGCTCCACACCGCGACGCGGCACCTCGGGCAGCGCGCGATCTTCTGGCCCCGTCCGCTCTCGGAGGGCGTATCCACGATTTCGGGTTCACCCGCGAGCAATGATATGCGATCAGCCTCGATCATTGCATTCAGCGCGAATGACGCACCGCTTTCGCGCTGGCACCATCGGCAGTGGCAGCAATGCACAAAAAGCGGCCGCGCATCCATGCGATAGCGCAGGCTGCGGCAATCACAACCGCCAAACAGGGGGAAAACGTCAGCAGCGGGCATGGGTCAATCTGGCTCCTCGTCCGTGAGCCGGTGGTCGTAACTCAGGACGCGCGATAGCCTCCAGCCGCTCGCATCTTTCTTCCACACATTCGTGAACAGCGAAACTTCGACCAGTTTCTCGGGCTCGCCCGGCAGCAACTGATAGAAACGATGCCTGCCGACCTCGATTGCGCCATAGTTGTTCAGTGGATAGACCTTCATGCTGCCCGGAACCAGTTCGCGCCGCGCGCGATAATCTTCGCCGGTCTTCTGACGTTCACAGGTTCCCGCGATCGCCTTGACGAATTGCTCGCCGGACGTGGACGAAAGCCCATCCTTGTCGTGAAAAAACTCGAAGTCGTCGGTAACCAACGTGGACAACTTGGCGATATCGCAGGTATCGAAGACAGCGGCGAACAGCACGCGATCCATTTCGGCAATCTCGTCATGGAGTTCTTGCGTCTGGCGTGGGCCAGCCCTCGGCCCACCGTTTGGCTCCGCCGCGATAGCGCACGTCCCCATGGCCAGCCACGCCACGGCTACGGAAGAAAGGCTGACAAGTGATGGAAATCGACTGATCATCAAGTGCGGGCGTGCGACTCGTGCCACAGCATCGTCGCAATTCCGCCGGCAACGACAAATGCGATCCCGCTGAGCCAGACCGGGATGGTCAGGCCGTTGACAGTCACTTCCCACGCCAGCACGAAGCGTATCAGCTGCATGGTGGCAATCAGGGAAAGCAGGATTACAGCCAGTGTCGCGAATGGTTTCATGGTGCATCGCCGCATGCGAAGACGGGGTCGCAGCGTACCTCTGTCCTGACCGAATTGGCAATGAAGCACTGTTCATGCGCCTCGTGGTGCATTGCCAGGACATCGTCGTTCGTCGGGTACTCGTGGCCGCTGAAGTGCGCCTCGGGATGGAGCGTCACCCGCGTCAACGCCAGCTTGCCAGCTGCATTCTTTCCGATGATCCCGGCCGCGTGGTCCTGATAACTGTCGACCACGAAGCCTCGCCTGGCGGCGATGGACAGGAACCACAACATGTGACAACTGGCCAGGCTGGCGACAAACGCCTCTTCCGGATCGATGGCCGCCGCGACGGACATCGGCAGAGGAACGACATGCGGGGATGACGATGCGGGCACCTCGATGCCGCCATCGAACAGCCAGCGGTGACTGCGGCTGTAGCGGTTATCCGTGAAAGCCACGCCGTTGCGGCTCCACACGATCACCGCCTTGTATTCAGACATTGCCGCCGACGGCTCTGCTGACCGGCGGAATCGCCACACTCGTCATGTCAATGATGAATCCCCTGAATCTACTGTCGACATTCCTGATGAGGGAGCCTAGTGAACAACTTTGCGGCGCCGCGTTCAACCGGTAGTTGTCGCGTCTCATGATCGGGTGCCGGGGGGGTGGCCGCGCTACACCTCCAGCGGCTTTCCAGCGTCATCTGGGAGCGCGTAGATGAGGAGCGCCCCCGCGATGAAGAAAGCGGAGGTCAGGGCCAGCGCGGTGCCGATGCCGAATCGAGGCATCGAGGCCAGCGTGCCGATCACAAATGGAGCGAGAGCGCCGAGTCCGCGGCCGGCATTGTAAGCGAGCCCCTGGCCGGTTGCCCGTGCAGCAGTTGGAAAGAGTTCGGCGAGGAATGACCCGAACAGACTGAAGAAACCGTGACCGGCGAAGCCGAGCACGGGGCCAAGCAGCATGAGCACCGCGGGGCTGTGCGCCAGCTGTCCGTAGATCGGCACCAGCAAGGCCGCGACGAGCACGAACAGCACGAACGCGCGCCGGCGTCCGATCAGGTCGGCGATGAAACCAAACGAGAGATAGCCAAGATACGCGCCGATCTGCATGGGAATGATCCAGCTCATCGAGCGCAGCAGCGTCATGCCAGCACCGCCCTGTTCGACGGGAGCGGCGAGAAATCCGGGCAACCAGAAGAACAATCCCCAGTAGGCAAACTGGAGACAGCCTGCGAGGAGCGTCGCCAGCACGGTGCGGCGCCAGAGTTTCGGGCCGAACAGGATGGTAAATGGATTTGCACGGGGCACGCCGTGGCTCCGGCGCTCCACCCAGATGCGCGGCTCGGGAACTCGTCTGCGGATCCACAGCGTGAAGAAAGCGGGCACGGCCCCCAATACGAACAGCCAGCGCCAGGCTTCCGCACCGAGGGACAGGACGTCGAGCATTACCGCCGCAACAATGGCTGCCAGGATGTAACCCAACGCCCAGCCGGACTGCATGATGCCGATCGCCTTGGTCCGGTGTTCTGCCGGCCAGGTCTCGCTCACAAGAGCGGCGCCGGTTGCCCATTCTCCGCCCATGCCGAGTCCAAGCAACGCTCGCCAGATCATCAGTTGCATCAATGTCTGGGACGTGGCTGCGCCAAGCGAACAGAGTGAGAAGATCAGGATCGTGAAGATCAGTGTCCGGGCCCGGCCGAACCGGTCTGCGATGAATCCAAAGAACAAACCACCCGTTGCGGAAATCAGAAGAGTGATCGTTCCGAGCAGTCCGGCCACCGCGTCATCGAAATGGAAATACGCCTTCAAACGGCCGATCACCATCACGTAAAGCATGAAATCCATGGCATCCAGCATCCAGCCGAGCTTGGCGGCCAGCAGCACGCGCCATTGCTCCGCCGTGATCGTGCGATACCAGGGGATCGACATCAGTCAGCAATCCGCTGTCCCGCAGAGACTGGCGATGCGCCTCACTCCGAGTTGAAGGTCTCGTCCAGGTCCATGGGCGGTATGGCGTGCGCAAGAGTCGTGAATGTACCCTTCGTGGCGATCTCCGTCGCCGCCTGCATAAAACCGGCCCAGGCGGCGCGAGCCAGTGCGCCACCGACACTGATGCGCCGCACGCCGAGATCGGCGAGCTCCGCCACGGTCGTGAAATCGCTGCTGACCAGCACATTGACCGCCTTTGGTGCGACCGCATTCACGATGGTGACAATGTCCGTCCTGTTGCGGATGCCCGGCGCGTAGAGGCAATCGGCACCGACTTCAGCGTAGGCAGTGAGCCGGCGAATTGTCTCCGTGAGGTCGGGGCGACCCACGATAAAGCCCTCTGACCTTCCTGTCAGCAGTATTCCCGTGCCGCTCTCGTCGATTGCACGTCGTGCCGCACGGACTCGTTCCACGGCAAGTCCGAAATCGAGCAGAGGGCGTGATGCGTCGCCGGTGGAGTCCTCGATGGAGAGTCCGGCGATCCCGGTCGCGGTCGCGGCGGCGACATTGGCGCCGACTGCGGCCGGTTCGATGGCGAAACCGCCCTCGAAATCCGCATTGACCGGTATCTTGACGGCGCCGGTGATCGACCGCAGGTGCGCCAGCACTTCTGGAAGCGTTGCACGGTTATCGGCCTTGCCCAGGCTCCAGGCAAATCCGGAACTGGTCGTTGCAAGTGCCGGAAAACCGAGCATGGCCAGCAGGCGGGCACTGCCGGCATCCCAGGGATTTGGAATGACGAAACAGCCGGACTGGTGCAGCTCGCGAAAGACGCGACAACGCTCGCCGGGGTTCAGACTACTGTCGGGCATCTGGTGCAGACCTATGTCAGGGGACGGCTGATTGAATGCATCCGTGCTTCTTGACGATCCGTTCCGTCGAGGCGGGATGCCGCACTAGTTCCTCCGGCGACCGGCCGGGCCTTTGTGTGAGCACCCCTCCGCAATTGGGGCAGCGACCATGAAGGACATCCAGTGCGCAGCTGCGGCAGAACGTGCACTCGAACGAGCAGATGAACGCATCGGGGGAATCGCCGGGGAGGTCCTTGTTGCAGCATTCGCAGTTGGGACGCAGCTGCAGCATCAGGCTACTCGAATGACTTGCCGTACACGAAGAAGGTCTCGTCGCGCACCCAGTCCAGCGACTCGTAGAGCGATTGCGCGATCGTATTTGTCCTTGCCGTCGAGAGTTCCATGCGGGCGGCGCCGGTCTTCTTCGCGTGTACTTCGGCGACCAGCATAAGCGACCTGCCGGCTCCCGTGCCACGGGCTCCGGGGCTTACAAACAAATCGTACAGCACAAAGGTATGCGCCGCCCTGACCGAGCAGAATGTTGGATACAACTGGCAGAACCCGACCACCTTCCTGGCGTCAGTTTCAGCGACGAACAATACTGATTCATTACGCTGCAGGCGCTCCTGGATGAATTGCCGGGCGCGCGGCAAGTCGGGCGGTTGCTTGTAGAACTGCCGGTACGCATCAAACAGCGGTGCGACGGAATCGAGGTCCTTTATGGTCGCGAGTCTGGTCGTGATTGTTGTCATTGGATGGTCTTCTCCAGCACCTCGAATTCAATCGACGGTGATTTCGGATATCCATGAGTATCGTCGGCGACGAACGGCTTCTTCCGGCTAGTCCGTCGATAGCCGCGGCGCTGGTAGAAGTCAATCAGCTCGTGCCGGACCGAGATCACCGACATTGTAATCACTTTCACACGCCAGCTTTCCCGGGCCACGCTCTCCGCTGCCTGCATGATCTCTTTTCCGATGCCCCGGCCTTGCAGTCCCGGTTTCACCACCAGCATTCCGAGCTCGCAGCGGGTGTCGTGGAGCTCAAGATGTGCGCAACCTATGATCTCGGCGTCTTTGATGCAAAGGAGGATCTTGGATCCTTCCCGCGCCATCAAACCCTCGATATCCGCCTTGTTCGTCCGGGTGCCGTCGAGGAGGTCGGCCTCGGTCGTCCAGCCTTGCCTGCTGGAATCGCCTCGATAGGCCGAATTGACCAATGCGGCAATCCGCGCCGCCTCAACCGGCAACGCCTCGCGAAATAATAACGCTTGATGTGCTGTCAGATACCCGCCTGCAGGTATTCCCGGAGGGATTGCCGCTGATTCACGGGCAGGATGCGCAGCGCTTCCATCATGTCGATCGCGTCGCCATGAGCATAGTAGAGCATCAGCGCAGCGAATGATTTCTGCAGAGAGTCGGTTGCCGCGCCGTATTGTGCGCGAAGAGCCTCTTCCGGCACATGCTGGACATGAATCGTCTTGCCAGCGATCTGCTCCGCCAGCCGCACGACTTCCAGCGGACTCATCGCATCCGGGCCGCCCAGCTTGATGACGGTGTTCTTCGCCTGCGGATTGCCGACCGCGGCCGTGACGAAGCGGGCGACATCCTGGAAGGAAATCCAGCTCGTCTTTCTCTGCCCGTCACCATAGATCCTGGCGGTGGCGCTGGCGACGTCGAAGCCCAACGCTGGACCCAGCCACACCTCCATGAAACACGTCGGTTGGAGGATTGTGTAAGACATGCGGCTGCGTCGTATGCGTTCTTCGACGGCGCGTTTCGCGGACTGCAGCGGGAAATCCAGATCAATTGTCGGAAACGAAACCAGGATGAAATGCCCGACGCCAGCCTGTTCGGCTGCCTCGACGAGGTTCAGCTGACCCTGCAGATCGACACTCTCGATCGAGTCGCCTTGCTGTCTCGCAACCGTCGATGAGACAGTTGAGATGACGGTGCTTGCACCGCGGCACGCCGCTTTCAGCGAGCCGGGATTCTTCAGATCGCCGTGGATGATCTCTGCGCCGAGATCCTTCAGCCGTGCGACCTTGTCCGGATTCGACGATGTCCTGACCAGCGCCCGGACCGCGCAGCCCTGTACCGAGAGCAGGCGGCAGATCTCGCTGCCCAGCATGCCGGTTGAACCTGCGACGAGGCAGAGGTCGCCAGTCATACTTTGTGTGGACGTCATGATGCCTCCGTCAGTCCAGCCCGCAATTCACTTCGCAGCCAGCCAGGTGGCGCATTGATGTCCGAATCGTGGCTGGGGAATTCATTCGCTCGCGGCTCACAGTTTTAAGAACTTTGGAATAATTATAAGCACGATCCCGATTGCGACAAGAACGATCGTGTTGGAAACAAAGTACGGGAAGATCATGAGCGCCAGACCGCAGACAAACGGAACGACAGCACGCTGCTTCCTGCCGTACATGAAAAAACCGAGCCCGATTGACCCGAACAGCAGACCCCAGATGATCCAGGACTCATTCATCGTTCCTCGTGACCTCGCTGGCAGATGGTCATCGCCGGGTGGCGTTCACAGGAGCGCCTTCACTTGCCTGCGTAGCGCGGGTACGACCTCCCGCATGAACCAGGGATTGCGCCGCATCCAAAGCTGATTCCGGGGGCTGGGGTGCGGAAGAGGGAGACGGGAAGGCCAGTAGCTGCGCCAGCTCTGCGCTGCTTTCGTCACGGACCCTGCGGCAGCTCCGAGATGATACGCCTGCGCATACTGGCCAAGAATCAATGTGAGCTGGACATTTCTGATGGCGGCCAGGAGCCTGGCCTGCGATGAGAATCTTCGCTTCGGCGTGGATCTGAAGCACGGGGCGCGCGCCAAAAGGGAGTGCAGGCTCGCAGATCCTGCAGGCGCGCACCCGTGGCAGCAGCTGTCGCAGGGAAGTCATGTTTATCCGATATGACGGAAGTGACTCACGGGCCAAAGTCAGTGATCGCATATTCCAGTTCATCGTCCGCGCCCCCGAACACAGGATCGATCCGGAGCGACGTGGGATATCCGAACATGGGATCGAACTGCACCTTGAAGCAGTCAGGATGCAGCGCGACCTGGCTCTCGATGTATTGGAACAATCCGTCAACCGTGAGTGACTGCAACCAGGCCGAATCGACGCCCTTGATATTGCCCGATGCCCGGCCGTCACGAACCGTGAGTTTCAGAGGCGTGGAATTGGGCCAAACCGGCAGTTGGCGGAATGAGGCCCGCTGGATCGTCATGCTGTAGCTGTTGATGCCGGTTCCCTGCCACCTGGTTTTCGCTGCCGCCAGCGCCGCTGGCAGGTCATCGTACCGGCAAGCGTCAGGTACGTTGGCGGGACTGATCGTCCTGTTGTCGACCGCGACACCGGCGGGCTGCGGCCGGGCCTCCGGCGGCAGTTCGGGTGAAGCGCGGACATTTGCCGGGCGCGTCGCCGCTGCCTCGCCTTGCGCCGTTTCTCCGCGCCCCGGCTGCTCATTCGAGCAGGACAACACCACGACGCAGACCATGCCGGCCAGGCTGATCTCGACCATCGCCAGCAAGCCACGAGGGCCAGTCATTTTCTGACCGGCTTGCCATGGGTGCGCGAACGACTTGCATCCGCTCGCGCAAGAATGGATGGCATCAACGCAAACAGCAGCAGCATTGCCAGATAGACACCGCCGGAGACGGGATCTCTGCTTGCGATGTACTGTGCGATTGACTGATCCTGAATTACGACCGTAAGCAGGAGTTCGGCGGCGATCAACAGGGCCAGTGCCAGGCATCCGGTAGCCAGCCGAGTTCGGCATGAGGGCGCCAGCGCGAATCGGTTCGCAACGTATCGGGCGGCAACCACGATGGCCACAAGCATGAGCGGCATTTCGATGAGTTCGGCCGCTCGAACGCCCAGGCGTGGCACGAGAAATGGTACGCGAATCGAGCCCAGCACGAAGCCGGTGCCAAATACCAGCGCGAAATAGCAAAGACCAGCCTTGATGATGCTCATTCGATGATCTAGTCGAATACCTGCCCGTCGTGTCTTATCCACCCGGCCGCGTGGCTTCCTTCCGGGTCCCGATGGGTCCAATGGACGATGCCGCCCTTTGGATTCCATTCGTATTCACCACTGAAGGCGACGACGTCGCCTTCATGCAAGGGCGAAACCCTGGGGGCCAGATCAATGTTGTGGGCAATCAACACGGTCTGCCGCGGGCTCACCCGGACGATGAAGCGCTGATGATGGCTGCCGTCATTGTCATCGGAAAGGATCTTGACGACAGTTCCCTGGCCCTCGACCACGACATTACTGGCGTGGCTGTCGAAAGCGGCGGCAAGTGTCGAATCATTGCCGGCAGCGGCTGGTGTGGCAACGGCAGGCGTGCGTCCAGCATGGTCCCGAACGGATGCCAGGACCGCGACGACGATGACGACGACCGCCGAAAGCAGGAGTCTTTTCGCGCGCAAGCTCATCTCATGTTTGGGCTGTGCTGCTGGCACACGCTGCGTTCAAACGAGCCGTCAAGTCGCATATCCCCGGGCCTCTCGAAGCGGAATCTTGCTTCGTGCGAAAACTCCGCTTCCCCTGCCGATCTCGTTTCCCGCTGAGTCATAGACCACCGCTTCAGCGATGAACTGCGCTCTCTTGCGATCAACCACGCGCCCGACGGAACGAAGCGTTCCGGACGAAATGGGCCTCGTGAAGCATGTCGTGAACGCGGTCGTCAGCACGAACATATCCCGTTCCAGGGAATTGGCGGCGAAGAAAGCGGCATCATCCAGCATCTTGAAATAGACGGAGCCATGCACGGCTCCCGCAGAGTGAAACAACTTTTCGGACACCTCGATCTCGATCGTTGCCTCCCCATCGGATACCTTGATGCTCGGGCGGTAGAACGCGTTGATGGGAGCCGCCAGGTACATGTTCTGGAGAGCGAGAAAATGCGGATCGTCACTCATGTTTTCGCACCCGCATCCAGCGAACAGCGACCACTATGACGAGCAGATCAAGCAATAGCGCAATCAGGCCAAACATCCTGCGCCCGGGAACAGACGCTTGCCAAGCGGTGACAACGCGTTGTCAGGCCGCATCGTGACCTTGCCGTGCCTCAGGCACCAGCCACAACAGGAAGCGACCGTGGATGGCGCCAACGGCAGCACCTGCGGCCGCGAGCGCGACGCCAACAGCGAGCGCAACGGAAATCTTGTCCGTCAGGTAGCTGCTGGCGTGGGCCCCAAGAAAGATGATCGGCATGCCGACAGCCCAGGCCAATGCATTGGCCGGCAACCACCAGCCGGCGCGGGCGACCTGGTGGCGAAGACTTCGCCATTGAAAGAAAGCCAGGATCGGTCCTGCGACCAGACCCATGCCGGCGGCAAGCGCGAGTTGCAATGACTCGCTGATTTCGGGCGGTGGGGTCGTATCGGTCGACTGGCTGAGGCTCATGATGGTGCTGGGCACCATGCCGATGGCCCAGGCAGCTATGGCGCCGACGACACTTGCGCGCACCCAGCCCGCAAGTTCCGGCAGCCTGGCTTTCAGCACCCTGCCCTGTGCCAAGCCGACCACCAGTCCCTCGAACGCGCCGAGCAGGATGAAGACGGCAGCCAGCGTCAACGCCTCGGGAAGTCCATGCGGTTCGCCCATCCGGCTGGCAAAGACATAGCCCACCGCGGCGACTGTGCCGAGGCCCAGCAATTCGGCAAGACTATTGGCAGCCACCCAGCGCCACCAGAAACGGCTGTACAGGAAGGTTGTGTGGAACATGAGCTTGTCAAGGCTGGGCTACTCGCCCCGACTCCGTATTGGCATTGAATTTCGGGGCGAAGTCTTCGCGTGGAACGACCGGAGCGCGCTTGTCGTCTCCGGTCTCTCGCACGGCTGGCAGCAGGTACCTCGGGGTGATCTCCATCTGGACATAGAACGTTCCGCTGCTGCTGTAGTTTCCGCCATAAGTGGCGATCACAAGATCAAGCTCCGGAATCACAATCACTGCCTGTCCGCCCGTGCCACCTGCGAAGAAGGCGCGCACGGTGCGAGCCTTGTAGGGATAGTCGATGCTCCACCAGAGATAGCCATAGTACATGCCGCGCAGGTGGTACAGCGGCGCGGTCGCTCGCGCTGCGTATTCACGACTGAGAATCCGTTGATCCTTCCAGGTTCCGCCATTGAGCAACAACTGACCAAACTTCATGAAATCGCGCGGCAGAAACTGCACGCTGCCAGCGCCATAGGGATGCCCTGCGGGGTCCAGTCCCCATCCATAACGGTTGATTTTCAGTGGCACAGCGACCAATCGGTCAAAGGTGTCAAGCGGCGATTCACCCATTGCGCGATCCACAACTCCGAGTGCGAGGTTTGCATTTGCACTGCAGTAGACGGCCGTATCGCCAGGCGCCGTGGCCATCGGGACTTTCAGCGTGTATCGGTAGTAATCCGGTTCGTCGGTTTGATCAAGCATCGCGTCTTCATTGCCTGGCGCAGCTTCGTCATTGTCGTCGCAGTAATATCCCGATGACATCGTCAACAGGTGCTCCAGCGTCATGGCGCGTTTCCGGGGCTCCAGGTCCGGCGGGAAAATACCGCCATTCATGATCTGGTAGACGGGCGTTGACAGCTGTAACGGTGCGCCGGCCTGCATGGCCGCGCCCGCGATCACGGCCGTCACCGATTTCGACGCGGAGCGCGTCTCGTGCAGCTCGTCGCGGTGCTCGCCGTGAAAGTATTCTTCCAGCACAAGCTTTCCATGCCGCGCGATCAGCAGACCGTGGACCGTTGGCGTTTCCGGCTGCTCCATGGGCGCGTCGAGGAATACCTGGATGAGCTTCTCGATGCCAGCCTGATCGATCTCCGCCTCATCCAGCGTTCCCGTCGGCCAACCGTCATCGCGAGAAAGCGGTGGATGATAGGCATAGCGACCCGGGTGCCTGCCGCGGGGATAGAAGTCACTGGAGTCGCCATCGCGTCGGAAATCGTAACTCCCTCCACGGTCCGGAAATGTCAGTGTAATGACTTCGTTATCCGCATCGTAAATGCCACTCGCCACTTCGCGTTCATTGCCATGACGTCTGCCGATCAGCTTCACGGCATTCCCGTCGCGAGTCATCCGATCGACGCCGAGCCAGGCGCCGTAGTCGCGCTCGGGATTGCGCAGCAAGACGGCCAGCGTGCCGTCCGGTCGTTTCCGTGCCATGAGATAGAAGGTGAAGTGGACAGGGGGCGGATCGACGTTGCCCCGCAGGCGATCAGGCCCATCGGCGCTGAGCAATATGGGGGTCGCACTGGGATTTCCGCTGACGGGTGTTCCAGTCGAAATCCAGTGACCGGCGAGGCGGCGCCCGCCTGGTTCCATGCGTCCGCTGAACGAGCCCTCACCATTTGGCAAAGCGAAGGCGAATTTCTCGCCGTCAACGTGCACTGGAATGGTCCGGCCGAGAAAATCGGCAGTCCACCCGGAAGGTGTCCGCTGAATGATCAACGGTCCATGTGAATCGAGGCTAAACCAACGCTTTGCTTTCCAGAGACCCGCAAGTTGGTCGACCGACCCCGCAGGCGATTCGACCAGTTGCGCCGGCGTCTGGGCGGAAGCGGCCAGCGAAAATAGGATCAGCCCGCAGGCGAGTCTGGAGTCAAATCGCATACGTGCCTCGGATCCCGGATCCCGATCCCATGGTGCTCGCGGTACCAGGCGCGCGACGCCTGAGGATCCTCTTGCCTTGAAGAACGCGCCAGCGATTCCAACGACGCGAGTCCTCGTCACAGCTCATAATTCGGCGAGCCATCGGCCAAATTCCCGCTCGGTGCGCTTGCCGACCTTGACGGCTGCGCTGCGCGCGAAGGAAGTGCTCCCGTGGATGTGGATATAGCCGCCGAGGTCGCTTGGCAAGTAGAAGTCCCCATACTTCAATATTGCTGTCTTCTTCTTGCCGAAGTGCCCGTAGAAGTAGCCGAACTCGAAGAGCACATTGAGATTCGGCACGAGGACGGATTTCTTTCTGACGGTTGATCTGGCTTCAGGCGAGAACAGCAGGACAGCACCATCCACCCTGCCGCGGATATGGTCGAGGTCCTCGAGCAATGTTCTGCCCGCGGTGAAAGCGTCCCACCAGGGCAGAAATCTCAGGACCGGACTCTGGAACTTCGTGACAAAGGCTCGTGCCTGCGACTTTGCAGCTGCCGACGAGCCGATGAATAAAGTGGTCTTGGGCAAGGCTGCCTCCCGCATGGCTTCTCGCTGCCAACTCCAGCTGTCACCGGGCTTCCGTTGAATTCACCGCCTTCCGTAGTGCGGCTCGCGCCAGCAGCCGCGTCGAATCCAAGGTGGGCAAGGGCGAGTTCGCGTCGCTCAGGATCAACGGTATCTCGGTACAGCCGAGTATGACCGCGTCGCAGCCCTGTTCCCTGAATCCCTGGATGAGCGACTGGAAACAGGCGACGCTCCCGGGCTTGAACACGCCATAGACAAGCTCGTCCATGATGATTCTGCTGATCTCGTCGCGTCCGCGTGTGTCGGGCCTGACGCATGCGAGTCCGTGCTGGCTCAGCTTTTCCGGATAGACCTCGCTGTCGACGAGCCAGCGAGTACCCGTGAGGCCGAGGCGCCTGTAACCGCGCGCGGACGCCTCCGAGGCAACGATTTCAGCTATGTGAAGCCAGGGGAGGGGGGATCGGGCCTCGACGTACGAGAACGCCTGGTGGATCGTGTTGTCCGGGCAGATCAGGAAGTCGGCGCCCGCGCCCGCCAGTTTCCGGGCCGACGCAAGCATCAGTTCACCGACTCCGGCCACGTCGCCGCGGTCAAGGCACTTCACATACCCGGCCAGCGAGGGCGTGTGCATCGATATCTCGGGGTGGGCGTGCGGCCCCAGCAACGCCGCCCCTTCCGCACAGATGGTCCTGTAACAGAGCGCAGCGCCCTCAGCCGAACAACAAACGATACCGATGTGTAACGGCACTTTCGTCCTAGCGCCGCTTGAAGAACTGGATCTCTCGCTCATGCTGCTCGGCAGCCGCACGCGTCGCGAATGTCCCGAGGTTGCGGCGCCTGCCTGTCTTCGGATTTATCGACCGCGAGTACAGGCGGTACTTTCCCGAGGGGAGTTTCCGGATCACTTTCCAGTCCTTTTGCCCGATTACCAGGTTTCTCCGAACGGTCTCGCCTCAACCTCGAATGACCATGCTGAGCGGTCCTGTGTGCACAGCTGATATACCGTCGCCGCGATCGCGGACGGTTTTATGAAGAATTCCTCGCTCTTTCCCGGCATCTTCTCTCTTGTCGATGGCAGGTCAACGACGCCGTCGATGATCAACAGTGAGACATGAATTCCAAGAGGCCAGAGATGCCGTGCCATTGATTCGGCCAATGCTCTCTGGGCCGCTTTGGCAGGAGCAAATGCCGCCGTCTTTGCGCCGCCACGTCGCGATGCGGTAGCGCCAATGAATACAATGCTTCCATGGCCCGATTTCTTCATGGCAGGTATGACCTGCTGCGCAGCGAGAAAGGAACCGAGCGCATTGACTTTCCAGTTGTCCTCAAGTGTGGATGCCGTGATGTCCTCGATCGTTCCCCACGACCCGGATCCGGCGTTGTAGACGAGGACAGCAATGTCGCCCAACCGCTTGCGGACCTGGGCAAACGCCGCCTGCACGTCCGCCTCGATCGTGACGTCGCAGGTCACCGCGATGGCGCCATTCAGTTCCTTCGCCAGCGTGGACGAGAAATGCGGGGTACGCGCCAATAACGCGACCTTGTAGCCGGCCTCCGAGAATCTACGCGCGATCGCGGCGCCGTTGCCAGGTCCTGCTCCTACGACCACGCATACCGGGTTGCTCATGGTCGGTACCTTGATGAAAGTTGTAGCCGCCAGCCATCAGCTAGTACTCGACAGTCCGCGCCAGCGAAGGCGCATGCGCCTGGGTGCTGAGTCATTCACCATCTCGCGTATAGCGCTCGTGCAATTCGACCGGCCGACCAGCGCGTTTTCTCATCCGGATGTTGAGCACCTCGACAGCGACTGAAAACGCCATGGCAAAGTACACATAACCCTTCGGCACATGATGATCCAGCCCGTCAGCGATCAATACAACGCCAATCACCAGCAGGAATGCAAGGGCAAGCATCTTTATCGTTGGGTGTGCCGAAACCACGCGTCCGATCGCGCCTGCGAAGGCCATCATCAGCAACACCGAAATGACGATCGCTGCGACCATGACTTCCACCTGGTCGACCATTCCCACGGCGGTGATGATTGAGTCGAAGGAAAAGACGAGATCAATGATCGTGATCTGCAAAATCACGGCCGAAAACGTGGCGCGGACCGCGGCCGACGCTGTGCCCGAAGTGCCCTCAAGTAACTGGTGGATTTCCTTCGTGCTCTTCCAGAGCAGAAAGAGCCCGCCGCCGATCAGGATCAGATCGCGACCGGAAAGCTCCTCACGGAACAGGGAGAAGAGCGGCTCGGTGAGTCCAATGATCCAGGACAGCAGGAACAGCAGCCCTATTCGCATGAACATGGCAAGGAGCAGGCCGATCTTTCGCGCCAGCTCACGGCGGCCCTTGGGCAGCTTGTCAACAAGAATCGATATGAAGATGACATTGTCGATTCCGAGCACCAGCTCGAGGGCGGTGAGCGTAAGAAATGCGATCCAGATCTGTGGGTCGGATAGCAGGTCAATCATGTGACTTCTCTCGCAGCAATACGCCTGGGTCTTTGTTCACACTTGCGCGCGCCCTGGAAGTTTCATCGCGGCCCGATCCGCAGATTGGCGGTCGCTATGAATATTTCGCGCAGAAAGCACAATAGGCCCACGAAGAACGTGGACATGGCGCCGACGAAGAGGACGGCAACCGGAATTGAGGCATCGAACTGCAGGAAGGCCCCGACGAACAGGGTCGCGATCACGGCGCAAACGAGGAGTGCCGTGATCGTGCAGAAGGTAATTGCGAGGTTGATGAACTTGGCGCGGCGCGAGAAGATTCGCAGGTGCCCATGCGAAGACGCGAGATCGCCGGGGGCCTCGCCTGCGAGACGAGCTTCAACTGCGCGTGCGCGGTCCACAACACGCGCCAGGCGATTGGTCATCACGGCGAGCATTGCGCCAATGCCCGAGAGCAGGAAGACGGGCGCCACAGACAACTGGATGACGTGGCCAACGGTGGCAAGGGCGGTTTGTTGTTCCACTGCGACTCCTAGAGCGACGCCGGCATATTATCGGCTACCAGGACCCGTGCACGTCTTTCAGCGAACCAATCGTGGTCTTTCATTTCGCCTCATCAACCATTCTTATGGTCTTCTCCTCGACCTCTTTCGCAACTTGCAGCAAGGCCGCATCCTGGGACAGCATCGAAAGCATCTGTAAGGGCTTTACAAGCCCGATCTTGGTCTTGCCGTTGTCGGTAAACACCGAGATACGACAGGGCAGCGCCATGTTCAGGCGCATGTCGGCGGACAAAACCTTTGCGGCTTGTCCCGGGTTGCATACTTCAAAGACCCTGCACTGCTCCTGGAACGGAATGCCCTTGCCGCGAAGCGTGGTCCCAAGGTCGTGGATGTGCAGCACACCGAAGCCATGGCGCTTGACCGCCGACTCAAGGTCCACTGACGCCTGGTCAAATGACTTGTTGGTGTCAACGAGGTAGTACACGAATCACCTCAGTCCATGTGGTCGACTCTTGATGTCGGTGCTGAAACACTGGCGGCCGCTAGCTTCGGCTCGATATGGCACTGAAGCCAAGCCACACGGCAAGCAAGCCAATAACTACGGTAGAAAGCACATAGCCTCCGGCCACCAGGACATCACCCCGGCGCAGGAGAAAGAACGTTTCGAAGCCGAACGCGGAAAACGTAGTGAAGCCGCCGACAAGGCCGGTAAAAAGAAAGATGCGCGTATCGCCCATGAAGAAGTCGTGCTTGACGGCTAGACCCCCGAGAAGTCCGACCACGAGGCAACCGATGACATTAACGGCGAAGGTGCCCAGCGGAAACCGCCAATCTACGGAGTGATGCAGCGCCCAGCCGGAGAGGAGATAGCGAGCGATCGACCCCAGCGCGCCGCCCAGACCAACGAGCAGGAGTGAATTCATCTCATGCCTGATTGCGGGCATGCCTGCCCCGCTGCTCGAGATTACTTCTCACGTCCCGGGCCATTGCAAGGGCTTCTCGGGCATGTCCTGGTCGCGGTTGATCGGAGTCACAGACCGAGGTCGGAAAGTGCTGCATGGTCGTCGGGACGCCGCCCCAGTGGCCAACGATATTTCCGGTCGCTCTCCCGGATCGGCAAGTCGTTGATGCTCGCGATCCGGCGCTGCATGAAGCCGTGCTCGTTGAACTCCCAGTTCTCGTTACCGTAGGATCGAAACCAGTTTCCTGAATCGTCGTGCCACTCGTACGCGAAGCGGACCGCAATGCGGTTGCCGTGGAATGCCCAGAGTTCCTTTATCAGGCGATAGTCCAGCTCCTTGTTCCACTTGCGGATGAGGAACTGGATGATCGCTTCGCGACCGGTCAGGAACTCGGAGCGATTGCGCCAGGTGCTGCCGGGGGTGTAAGCGAGCGCAACGCGTTCCGGGTCGCGGCTATTCCAGGCATCTTCGGCCATGCGCACTTTCTTGGCGGCCGATTCGGCATCGAAGGGAGGAAACGGTGGCCTCGGGCTTTCAGTTGCGCTCACGTCGATTTCCTGTGTGATGGATGGCGGGTCACCGAGTGGCCCAGAGGATGACGCCCGCGTACACCAGTGCATTGCATGCCAATACGGATATACCTGCCACAAGCTCCAGCTGCCGTGGCATCCCTCGCGGGTAGACCAGTTGTCCGACGTAATGCTGCACAAAGCCGCCCGAATATTCCAGCTGGCCGGCGCGGCTTCGCAGGGACTTTTCAAGTGGCGTCAGGGGGCAAGTCCAGCTCATCAGGTTTACGACGCCAGACCATAGCACCACCGGAACATGCACCCATGACCACGCGGGGTTGTAGAAGGCCAGGGCTCCCCCGAAGACAGCAAACGCCGCGAACAGAAAGTGCGCCAACAACACCAGATCTGCGCCAATTCGATACAGCATACCCGTAAGACTATGACTGGCGCGGTCCTTCACTTGCCGGGAGGGGGTTCCCAGAGTTCAACCTTGTTTCCTTCCGGGTCCATAACCCAGGCGAACTTTCCGTATTCCGACTCCTCGGTCTTCTCGAGCACATTGCAACCTTCCGCCCGCAAGACTGAAACGAGAGCGTGAAGGTCCGCGACGCGGTAGTTGATCATGAAGGACGCTGTACTTGGAGCGAAGTAAGCGCCGGCGGCAGTGCCGATAGACCAGACGGTTGTTCCCGCAGTTGGCTTGCCTTCTTCGTCAGTCCATGAAAACGCAGTGCCACCCCAGTCCTGAACATCGATGCCCAGATGCTGCCGGTACCAGGCCCGGAGCGTCACGGGATCCCGTGCATTGAAGAAGATCCCTCCGATACCAGTGACTCTCTTCATCTACGTCTCCATGGCGCATGAGTGCCCGAAGTGTCGCCCCTGGCTGGCGGCAAGCGCAAGCGTGCCGACGGAGAGGGCGAGGCCCGTATTCAATAGCAAATCAGTGAATGGCCCCTCGGGCGGTACGGTGCTGCGACCGGAGAGATGGGCCACCAAGCGCATGGCAGCCCGGAGCAGGACAATCTCATGGATTCACTTGTCTGAACCCCAGTGCCCGCAAGAAGCCCATTGAGTCGACGTAGACGTCCTTACGTGCGACAAGGTTGCCGTGGAACGGAATTACATCAACGCCATTCCAGGAGACGATCTTTCCTGTTGGCTGCACGGTGGCGGCGTCCTTAGTGTATGGAATGGCCAGCGTGCCAGTCGCTGTCCATTCCTGCGTCACCAAACCGTCCCGTACGTAGGTCCGGCGCGCATCGAAATGGATATCGGGAAATGCGGCGAAGATCCCCTTCAGGAGCTCGCGTATGGCGTCCTTACCGACAGCCTTTCCGCCGCTCGTGTGGTTCTCGAAGACGGATTCCTCGGTATGCATCGCGAGGATGGCCTCTACGTTGTGGCTATTCCATGCTTCTCCGTAAGCGGCAATGACCTTCTCGAGCGGATGCTCAGCGCTCATCGTACCCTCCTTAGCCGGAAGCAAAGCCACTCATCAACTGGGCGCAAGGTTGAAGTGACGCCCAACGACCCGGTCCACCACCGCAGCGTGTCGCCGACAAACACGCTGCAGGCCGTCAGAGGCCCAACGCCCAAGGCGAGCATCGACCGGCCGACCATTACTTGCCACCCGTCTTGGAAGCGAGCCAGTCCAAGAGCAAGAAGCTGCATACGATGTACGGAAACACGCCATAGAGAGTGTCACTGACAGAGTGGGAGTGCCGATCAATTGCAATGAACACCTGAACACAAAACGCCAGGACAAGTAATGACGCCACCCACCCCGCAGCTGACACTGGCCAGAACAGCCAACCCCAGGAACGAAACCAACGACGATTCATGCGATCGGTCCTGTGCAAATCGAGATCCAGGCTCGATGACTGCCCGGAAAGATACGCCGCAAGGATGCGGTTGGGTAGGCCGGGACCAAACTGGCTGCGATGCCGCCCGGAAAGTCGCTGCGGGCGCGCTTGAGCGAGGGCTTGAATGGCGCCGCTGTTTGGGACCCGGACAGGAGAAAGAACACCCGGTCAGTTTGGCGGTCGGTGCTCACGAAGAAGTCGTTGCTTCCGACGCAGGAAAAGCCCGCCTTCGAGCAGAAGAAGCTGGCTCTTGGATTGCGCTCCCACATGCCTGGCCATAGGTCGCGACCGCCGAGCTCTCTCTGTGTTTCATGCACCGCGAGCATGAGTGCGTGTGACGCAGCCTGGCGGCGCCTTGCGCCGAACCTGTGCGTAGGCGACAAGCACTCGGTCCTGGTGGGCGAGCAAGGTGATGACCTTTGGATCCGCAAGCTCCGCCGCAATGCCATGTAGCGCCGCATCCTTCATGCAGACTCGCTGTGAGTCACGATTTCGTATTTCATGCCTTCGGGATCTTTGAAGAAGAACGCGTAGTACCCGGCGGGCGAGTATTCTGGGTACTCTCGAGGTGATGAAACGATCACGGCCCCGATGCCGGCGACTTTCTGGTGGAGCTCGTTTACCTCGTCGCGAGACTTCGCGCGAAATGCCAGGTGGTGCAGGGAACCCGGTCGTCGTCTGTGGATCTTGTCGGCTCGAAAGGCCTGTCTTGGAGAGGTGATCGCGAACGCAAGTCGGGGGTGACTGTATTCCACTACTTCGAAGTCATGCTCCGGGATGGTTGCGCGGGAACGCTTCTCTGGCTTGAAACCAAGCAGAGGCATGAGACGGTCGTAGAACTGGATTGCCTGGGCCAGGTCTCTGACCGTGATCTGAATGTGGTCGATTATGGGTTCCATCAGATGCCTCGCGGCTCGCTCAATCGCGCAAGCAGTCTCCGCCCACGGCTCTTCATCGCGGGGCCTCCGGTTCGAGTGAGTCTCTTCAGTCGCTCCATGATCGGAGCGCGCAGCTCAGGATCCTGAATCGCGATGTCAGCCAATGCCTGCATGGCAAATGTTTTCACAATCCTGCTTGAATCTGTGAGGTATTTGGTTAGTACATCCACGGCCTGCCGACGCTCCGTTGCGTTCAGCTTCAGGCGGGAGAGGAGTTGCGCGAGGTGCCAGCGGACTTCCTGTTGTTCAGCGATGGCTGCCAGCCGGAGGACGCGCTTTTTGTACGGGGCCAGGTAGTCCGGACGGACCGCGGTGATCTTCTCAACGGCATCGGCACACCGCATACGGACCAGTAGATCAGCGTCGGTCATGCCGTCGAACACGACCGGAAAGAGCACAGGATTGGCCATGACCTGGTCCACGACTTCCGGAACACCGCGTATCGAGCGTCGGTCACCACCCTTGAGCTGCCCGAGAACATCCTTCATCCGGTGTCACCCGAAGTGCTGCCCATTGCGTCGCTAGCGGCAGCCATGATGGAAATCACGAGGTACCGAAGCGCAATTTCTCCGGCATAGTCCGGCAGGCAGTATGGGCTGACAATCCCGCCCCACCATTAGCATGGAGACCACGAAGGGTACCGGCCGGGTCGGGAAACCAAAGAGGAGCAACTTGATCATTGAAACTGGTGTCGTTCCCATCTGTACGTCGCGAGCGTGGCAGGTATTGGCGGCCTGACGTCCACGATCAGCGGCAGCGCGTAGAAGCAACGGCAGCGCCACGAACAGCGTCAAGGAAGGAAGCGCGAGCCAAAGTATGCTTTGCGACAGATCGGCGACGCGCTGCGCGCTCCCGGTGCCCAGATACAGCCAGATGAAGGCTAGCAGCAATGTCAGTGGAAGTGAGGCGAGACCGGCGGCCGAATAGATGCGCGGCATCGTCATAAGCATACGTTCCGCACGCCGCAAAGCACGTCCACAGTGAAGGGCGCGCGTCGCTTTTGCACGCCTCCCCTCGACTGTGCTGCTAGAGCGCAACCGCGCGAGATATTGCCCAAACATGGCAGTCGGCATGGTGCTCCTCGGGATGTTTGGCACGTAACTCGACCTGCACTTGTAGCGCCCGAGCGTGCGACGTGAGCAAGCCCTTGGAAGAGAGTTCGTTGTTCGAGAATACTTCGGGAAAACCGCCGCAGTTTGTCAGTGCGCTGGCGCTTCCCTTCACATCCACAAGGTCGTAGCCCAGCAATTCAAACTTGACCGTCCCCTTGTAAGAAGGCGGTGGTCCTTCCGGGTTTCGATAGACACACAAGAGGTTTCGTCCTCGAATATCTGGCACCTGCTCGAGGAGAAACTTCAAATCGACAAAGAAGTTGAGCATGAAGTTTTCATTGACGATGTATGGCCAGTAGTCGTCCTTTATCTCTGGAAGGACAGTCGGGCACAGTATGGGATCCAGAGACACCACCTCATCCAAGTGCCGAAGGCCAGACCAGGCAGTGTACTTCGCCCAAGCGTCCTTATCACCGGAGGTGAAGCGTTCGGTGGCTATGAACCAAGGCTGCATTTGTTGGGCCCTGATGTTCGAGCTAAGCGGTCGTTGGAGGCCCGCTTGAGCGAGGGTTTAGACCGCACCGGTGATGATTCACAATAGCGTGGGGTTGAGCGTCCATGTGGAGAGCGTCAGGGCAGAGGCGAAAGTTATCCAGACCAGGTATGGAAGCAGCAGCAGTGCAGCAAGAGCGCTGAGCCGCCAGAACAAAATGACCGTGGCTACGATGAGACACCACAGCAGTAGGATCTCTGCGAACGCGAGCGCACCCTGGTGCCAGACGAAGAACAGCCAGGTCCAGAGTGCGTTGGCAGCGAGTTGGATGACGAACAGGGCAAGGGCAGTGCGACCTCCCTTGAGTCCGTGCTTTCGCCAGACAATCCACGCGGCTATGCCCATGAGGAGATAGAGAAGCGTCCAGACAGGCGCGAACAACCAGCCGGGTGGTGCCCAACCCGGACGCGAGAGCTGGCTGTAGAACGTACCGGCGTCGGCCGAGGCAACTGCACCGACGGTAGCGGCGGCAAAGGTCAGCAGGAGCCAGCCGAGAAGACCGAGCGCTTGACGCGAGATTGAGGCGGGTGACATGGGCGTTTCGCTGCGGCGCGCAGTCAGGCAACCGCTTCGCCTTGTTGCGCTTGGGAAATGAATCCGGCAGCAGATGCCATCAATCCAGGCGCAATGAAATAGCCCGTGGCAGAACCGAGCGGCGACGTGATCCACCAGGAGGCCAGCCAGGGGGAAAGCGCCACCAGGAGAAACGCAGCGCCTGAACAGCCATAAAACATGAGTAGTGTAGTCACCCGAAACTTGCGTGGATGCACGGACTTAAAGCGGGCCTCGATACGGGCAAGCCACCGAGAATAGTAATACAGCACAAGCGCAAGGGCAGCCGATGCCAGAAGCGCAAAGGCGAGATATCGGCCTGGGAGGGCGGTGTTGCGCGCAGCCAATGCCAAGGAAGCAGTGCAGAACACCCAGAATATCGTCCGCCGCCAAGTGAAGTGGGAAGAATGCGGCAGCATCATGTTGTTGTCCAACGTGGAGCCAAGCGGCCGGAAAGAGCAAGGCCCGCAAGTCGCGTTATGAACCTCGGCGCTTCGCGGCCCCTGCTGTTGGAGGTCCGCCTGAGCGCAAAGTTAAGTATCACTCCTTCCCCCAACGCCAACGCGGCGGCTCCCCTTTTGCCCAGCATATCGCGACGAGGGCAATGGTCAGAATGGCAGTGTAAGCAAGGCAGGCGAGGGACCCTTTCGAAACTTGCAGCACCGGGATCCCGCCGAGGACAAGGACAATGTAAACGATGAGAACTGCCCATCCTTGCCAGGTAGCTGGAAGCCCCCAGCCCCAGCCGTAACGCTTGGCGGAAAACCAATACTTCGGGGTTGTCATCGTTGGCCCTCCCACGCCTCCTTGCCAGGTACCAGCGCGCCAGGGTCTCTGCACTCAAGGTGAATAAGGGTTCGAGCACCAGACCGAGAGGGGGACAGCATACTGCTGCCGCTCGCCGTTGGGGACGGTGGGCATCTGCTGCCTCATGCCGCCTCCTGCCAGAACTTGGTCGACAGGCGCAGGCTTGTCCGCACAGGCTCGATGCGGTCGCTGGTGGTGTTGAGCGAAGTGTTGGGTCTCATCTCGCGCCGTCGGCAGTTGCGGGCATTTGCCGCATGAGCACGACGCCAACCGCAGTGCCCAAGACAGCGAGCGACAGTAGTTGGACAAGGGCGAGCAACTGCGTTTCATACACGGCCAGGGTCAAGAGCCCGGCTAAACCCCCGAGAAGACCGATGACGAGAACTGCCACGGGCAATTTGTGACCGCGCCAGAGTAGACAGCAGTAAAGAACCTGACCAACCCCCCGGGCCATCAGGCCCGGATCCGCTTGAGCAGAGGCAGCAGTGGTCAGGGAAAGGTTTGCGGCGCTGGCGACGAGCGCGGTCTCGGTCAAATTGATGAAGCCCATCGTTTGAGCTCAGCCGCCTGCGAAGGCTTGCGGAATCAACCGTAGCAGGTCGGCTGGAGCGAATGGTTAAGACTCACCGCGTCAGCACTCAAGCTACTTGGAACGTATTTGATAGCGCGCAAAGTGTTTCCAGGAGCCATCAGGTTGCGAAGCTTCAATGACGAATGACCAGGAGCGATCTTCGGGATGGAAAGTCAGTGTGTCGCGGAAGGGGCCATCATCGTATTGAATGGTGAACTGGATGGTGTTTCCAGAAACTTGGCCGGTTCCGTGAGGGATGGAGTACTTCGCGCCAAAATTGTCCAACCAGTGTGTGATAACGAGCTGGCTGTCCGGGTCGACACCGATGAATACACGTGCCTCATACTCTGAAGGGACCTGCACATCTTTCATGTGCATTTCGGTAAAGGTGTCATGAAGAGTGGGTGCGGCCACCATGTCATAGGTGACGGCCTTGCCAAGGACATCGCCTGTCATGACCCAATGTCCATCCAATGCTTGCAAGAGAGCTGGCCTCTTGTCGGCCTGTTGCGTCTGATCTTGCGCGAAGCCGCTAGATGCAGCGACAACCATCGTCAAGAGTGCGGGTATTATGCGGCGCATACGGAATGACTCTTGAGTGCTAATGGTTGAGCTGAGCGCCACGCGCGCTCCAGCGACTTGTTAGGTGGCAGGCCGATCTTTCTCATAAAGCGTCTCTGCTCCATGACGGACATACCAGATTTCCGAGGCGTCTGGTGTCCCGATCCAGATCTCCGAGCCGTCCGAAAGGCGGTATACATATATGTGAATACCGCTACCCGCGTCCTGATCCGGCTCTCCGAGCGATTGGATCACCTGAACCATCGTCGTGCCCTTGGTGATGAATCTGAATTGTTCGATTGATCGTGGTCGTCGCGCCAAGTCTGACGGCGCAGCACGTTCGGCGATGGCCGAGGATGGATCAGCCGTCGGTGAACAGCCGGTGCTTGCGCAGGCGATCAATAGAGCGGTCAGCGCTCGGATAGTCACTTGCCTTGCCACCCGGCGTCGGCCGCAAGCTGCGGCACGCTCTGGCGCGGGATGTGCATTGCGCTTAGTCATCGCCCAGTTCCTTGCATATTTCCCTCAGCACATAGGCCGGAATCGAATCCGCCACGTTTGCCGCCGCGCGGTGCAATCCCTTGTTAACCGGCACGCGACACGACTGAATAGAGATAGAAATCCCGAGGGACGCCGCAGGCTAAGCGATGCCCCGTAAGTATCTTCTCTCTCCGAAAGCCAGTGCGTTCCAAAACCGCGATGGACGGCTCGTTTGTTGTCATCACAAACGCCTCCACACGACTGAGCAACCCAGTACCAAGTGCCCATGCCACTGTGGCTCGTACCGCCGCGCTCATCAAGCCAAAGCCCCAATAGGCGGGAGCGAGGTCATATGCGAGCTCCGCAGTGCCCTGCTCACCTGACCAGCGTGTGTATCCACATGAACCTATGAGCTCGTCGTCATCTTTGCGAGCGAACGCCCAGCGCAGTGATTTCAGCTCATCGTAATCAGCGACTATTCTCTCAACCAAGGAAGTGATTAGCTCAAATGTGATCGGCGGCCAGCTGGTGTGCTCGGTCACGCGCGGGTCCATTAAGTAGGCATACCAAGCAGCGGCATCGTCATTTCGAAACGGTCGGAGAACGTACTCACCGAGCGCGAGAGTCGGAGGAGTGAACGCTGGCGTAACCACTGTCCGGCTAACGTCCACGTTGAGCGGGCCGCGCTGGAACCCGACCAAGCGTCACGGGCGCAAAACTATTCAAGGCGCCCGCGGTGCACCCCTGCCAAGCTGTCATGGACCGCTCCAACGCATAGTCAGACCGAACCTGAGAGCAGGACCGTGCTCCATTTACCGAGCGCCGAAATGGCCTGCGCTTCGGTAAGCTTTTTCGCCTGCCGTTGAATCTGGACCGAGACCCACGCCGGAAAGGCGGTCTCTTGAACTTCGTGGCGCCCCGTTGCGGTGTGCACCTCGTGAATCATCGCCAACTGCCGTCGTGGCAAGTTCGGCGCAATGCGAACAAGCGCAGGCCAAAGCCGGCGATGAACATAGGTAATCTTTCCACCAACGATCCGGCAAACGCAGACATCCTTTGAATCGCGCACTGCACGAGTAAGAGCAAAAATCTCGTGACCTTTAGAATGTCCCCACCAGCTACCACGAATTGCTCGTCCGGCCACCGCATCCGCCAGGCAAATCACTGGCCCGCGTCCGGCTTCGAGTACGACGCCATGCTTTCGAACAAACGCCAAGGCTTGCGTGCGCGTCATGGTCTGCGCAGTCTAATGTTGCGGCAAGCGGCGCGCGACAGGAGGCGAAGCCGACTCTGGCGCGTCTGGTTGAGCCACAGATTAGGCCGCAGCTGATTCATGGGATGATTCGTTGAGCACGAGCACGATCTTGCCTGCCACGCCTCCCTTCCCGAGCAGTTCGTGAGCCTGTCTTGCCTCGGCCAGGGGAAATCGCTGCGCAATGAGCGGCTTGATCTTCTTCTGATGAAGGAGGTCAAACAGGGCGATCAAATCCTGTCGAAACATTGCCGGCCTCAGCCTCTTGAGCCACTGGATGCTGTAGGGAACGACCCGTTTCCGGCCCGGGAGAAGCCAGCCGCCAGCGATGTACACGCCGAATATCGCGATTCCACGAATGCGATAACGACGACCTGAGCGTCCTGAAGCCAATCGTCCCCCACGTAGCGAGGAAGTAAGACCGTAGGCCACTACCGTTCCGCCGGGACCGAGAGCCTCGCGGGAATGCCAGATATGGCTGCCACCGACGCACCCGTACTTCGGGCCCGCCGTAGTGAGTCACGATGATGCGCGTGTGTCTCATGGAACTCTTTCTGTCCTTGCAGACGCTTCAGTGTTAGCAGGGTGAACTCCAAGAATCGGCGGCAATGACGGGCCTACTCGATGAACGCCGCGGATTCTGCGCAAGCACGTCCCTGCACCAGTTGCACTTCGTCGCCAACGGTAATCTCGCCGCCTTCGATCACGAAGCAGTTGAGCGCAAGCTTACCGTCGAACCGCCGATAGATGCTTCGCGTGATTTCCTTATCCTGGACCAGGGTGTCGGGGTCGTATGAAGTCATGATGCAGCGCAGACGCAGATCCTGGACACCGATGAGAACTTTGGCGGTTCGCAGGCACGCGCCCGGCCACTCACGTTCGGTCAGGCCCTCGACGCCGCCAATCACGATGTTTGGCCGCAAGCGGCGACGGTCGTGGCCGAAGGCCGCGATCGCGCCGTCGGTGGCCACCAGCAGCGGCAGCACGTCGAAGCGCTCGGCACCGTCGTAGCGCACGAGCTTTGCATCCGGCCCGACGATGTCCACAACCTTGGCGGCAACCTCCGGACTGTCCCAGGGCCGACCGTCCACCATGATTTCGCCATTCGGGCCCAGCGAACCCTTATGGCCCAGAAAGCGCGGATGCGAACGGGAGGTGATCACCTTGCCCTTGGCGTTCTCGACATGCACGACCCGATCACCTTCGATACCGAGAGACCCCACGGCTGCCCGTCTCAATTTCTCTCCCGCCATCGTCTTGACCGGATATCGCCAGATTTCCGCGATCTTCATCGCCACCTCTGGTTTCGGGCCGCTACACGAGCCTCCTAACTTCCACGTTGAGCGGCCGCGCGCGGCGCCCGAGGACTCGCATCACCGCCTGCTCGAACGGGCAGTTAAGCGGCTCTGGAATAGGTTCTCTCATCGAAGTGAATATAGAACTGGCGCTCTGCGCCTGACTACCTTTCCGCGCACTTCAAGTTCTCTCAGGCAAGTAATTGTGTACCAAGGAATGGAACCGCTGAAACCGCGCACTTTGCGTGTGACGCGAGTAACGAGTTCTGAGAACGTAATAGGCGTCTTGGTCAATGACAACAGAATTGCTCGGGAAATGGTCTCGTATTTGTCTGCAGCGATGGAGCTGACCTTACTCCACCCCTTGCCACGAACCTGGACGCGGGTGCTCTTAGACTGCTTACGCATTGTTGTCACCTTGCCGCCTAACGCTCCGGTTCAGCGGCGGTCCGCGCCGCGGACCGCCGCTGCAACCGGTTGTTAGGCGACGGCACGTGCTACTGGACTCGGCGATCCTTCCAGGTCACAAGGACACCGAACATCAGGGCCGCCGCGAGGCCCGCGGAAAAGTCGGTGACACGATTGCCCACGGGAACGCCGGGAAGGGTTCGAGCCAGCGCCACCAACATTGCCGCGCACGCCGCCACCAAGAACCATCTGCTCTTCTTGCTCATGTCAAGAGCTCCTCAAGGTTGTTCGCCGAACGCTGCATCGCATAGTTAGGCCGCTGTTACTTTGAGCGTTTCCACGTCTCGGAGATCAACGCTGCGTTTCGCTTGCCACAAATCATAGCTGTGCTGCATGGCAAGCCAACTCTCAGGGGAGCGACCGAGGCACTTCGACAGACGCAAGGCCATCTCCGGGCTGATACTGCTGACACCCGTCAGAATGCGATTCAGGGTGGACGGCGCCACGCCGAGCTTGGCCGCCAACTCGCGACCACTGATGCCATTCGGCTCCAGATACACCGAAGCAATGAACTCGCCCGGGTGAGGGGGGTTATACATGGCCATTAGTGATAGTCCTCGTAATTCAACAAATAGGCATGCCCGTCTCTAAACTCAAAGGTTACGCGCCAATTGCCATTGACCCAAATCGACCACCGGCCCCGATCGGAGCCCTTTAGCGGATGCAGTCTGAATCCTGGTATGTCCATGTCGCCAATGAGTTGGGCGGTTTCTAGGGCGATCAGCAACATCCGCAGTCGTTTCGCATGCTTCGGCTGGATTCCGCTGAGGCCGCCGGTTTCATGAAATCGCCGCAGCCCCTTGTGGCGAAACGACTGAATCATGGGCCAAGTATAGCGCGTTGCGCATCACGCAACAAGCGCGGCCTAACGTTTGAGTTCACCTGCGGGCGACAGGCGGCGAAGCCGGCTGGCGCTCGTCAGGTGGAACGAAGGGGTAGGCCGCATTATCCGCCGCTGATTCTGCGGCGTGAGGCCAAGGCGCGGACCATGATTGCGACCACCAAGACATTGACCAACAGTAAGGCCAAACCGTGCCAAGTGGGCTTGCGGAACAGTTCGAACAGCTCAAACGGGACATAGACGGCCCCGCTCAACGCGGCAAGTACTTCAGCCCACGGTCGTTCGTTGAAGAGCCCATACGCCTCGACAAGGCGAACCGTGCCGTACGCGGCGGCTCCGATGGCCAGGAGAAGAAGTTTCGTGTCTTGTATTCGACTCGCTGCGTCGAGGAAGATCCGAGGGTACTTTGACGCTGGGTTGAGGTAGGTGTGCTCGACGAGCATTGCCGCAACGGCGCTGACATCACGATGTATGAGCGACAAGAGGCCCGTGGCTGCCAACAGAACCACCGCGCCCTTTGCTGCTTCGACGAGCGCTACGACGTCAATCGCGCGAGACCTTGCCATGCGGCCTAACGACAAGCGCCGAACGCTGCATCGCATGGTTGGGCCGCAGTGCTCTAGTTAGTTGGACTCACTGAGGGAACAGTATCGGTAGATCCCTCATACGCAATAAAAAGGATGCAGGGATCGCCATTTGCGCAGCTCGCCTTGTGAGGCAGCTTGGCAGGACCATATGCATACATGCCCGGCTTGAGGATGATGGGCTGCTGACCGTCATAGGTAATTTCCAGTTCTCCCGAAACCATGACTATGCGTTCAGACGAGGTATGCCAGTGACGGGGAATAGTAAAGTTTGCCGGCACTTTCAAGAAGATATCTGCATTGTTCTTCCACATGTCTCTGTGCAGGACCGCAATTTTACATCCCTTCGGGATGAAGGCAGGGCAAGACCCCCACTTAAGCTGGGTGTCATTTATTGAGAAGGCTTGGGCCGGCGTATCTGCCAATGCAAAGGGAGTGATAAGTAATAAAGCGACTGACAAGACATCTCGAAGCAACTGCAACACGTTACATCTCCCTAGTTGAGTGAGTGAGACAGTCCTTCGCACAGCATAATCGCTGCGGCCCAACGCTCACGATCAGCGGCGGCGCGCAGTCTGCGCGCCGCGTGCCTTGGTTGCAAGCGGCGTGACGACAAGTGCCGAACGCTGCATCGCATTGTTAGGCCGCACCGGACCTCTAATCGTGGCGCCTCAAGAATGCCCGAAGCTGTTCAACGAACGTGGTCATCGCGGTGCGAGGCGCTGCATGTCCGCCGGGCAACACCGCTGTTTCGATCTGTGGAAACGCGCGTGCCAGCAAAACGTTGATCCGCCGGTGAAATGCCACCGTATCTGACCCAGTCAGCAACAGAACGGGGTGCGGGAATCGCGCGAGGCGCGCGAGATCCTCGCTATGCGCAGGTATCGCGGCGAGGCCACGCATCGCCGAGCGACTGACATCCCACTCGGCGCGCGCAGCATCTCCCAGGCCGGGAATACCCGACGGGCACGCGCCAAGCAAACAGCGGAACCGAAAAAACTGCTCGTCTGACGGTGCCGCCGATGATGTCATGGCGCTCGTCAATTCGAGCATCTCGCGAAGGACAGGATCACGCTCGTACTCTTCATCCGGAAGAACCCAGAAGGCGGGTGGCTCAAATAGTGTCACGGTTCTGACGCGCTTGGGATATGTGGCGGCGAAATGAAGCACGACGACTGCTCCAAATGAAGAGCCAACCACATCGACTGGATCGACTATGCCGATCGCATCGAGCGTACGAGCCAGCGCATTGGCTTCAACCGCCACAGTGTAATTCGGCGGCATCGGCGCGCCGCTCTGGGCAGTCTGCACATTCAACGTCTGGACACGAATAACGTCAAACTGGTTCGATAGTTCGTGCGCGTGAGGTGCGAACATAGCCGCGCCGAAAGTGCCGCCTCCCAGCATGACCACTGTTCTCCCAGCACCTTCTCGATACCACTCTCGCGGTGCCGTCGGTGCATGCCCACGGCTGGTCGCGCAGCCTTCATAAGCGAATACAAGCAGAATCAGGACAGCTACATGGGTGCCGGTTTGGTATGGCCGCATTGTTTCCGCCTCGCCGGCCTAACGCTCAGCATCAGCGGCGGCGCGCAGCGCCGGCCGCTGCATACTGTTGTTCGGCAGCCACCTATCAAGGCACGCACTGGCGGTACCAGTCATCGCTTCTTGATCTCCTGTGCGCCCGGGTCAGCTGCAGCTTTTGGTTCGGCCGCGACCGCCTTCAGGAACAGGGACTCGGTGGTGTAGTCGATCACGGCCGCATGAGCGTCAAACACGTCCGCCCCGAGGATCACTTCGACCTCGGCCGACCCGTTCGCTCTGAGGGGGGGCGTTCACGTGCTCGAAGTCCAGCCCGGCCGGGCCGGCCAGCCGCGGGATAAACGATCCGAGCTGCAAGACCGCCCCCTCGACCCGGTACTGATCGAGGGCACCGCCCGCCCCGCCCGCCTCGCAGTTCAGCCATTCCGAGCGGAGACCGACGGCCTGAACCACTGACATGGCGACCACTGTGATAGCGGCCCCAGTGTCCACCAACACCTCGACCGGGCGACCGTTGAGCGTTCCGTCCGTGTGGAAATGACCCACGACGCTGCGTCTGAGCGGCACGCGCACATAGCCATGGGCCGTCAGGAAGTCGGTCAACTCACTCACTTACCTTACCCTGCGCGGCCGAACGCATGTCGGACAAGTCTGCCGCCCGCGGCGCTCACCACCAGACCTTTCACGGACCGCTCCAACGCATTGCTGGGCCTCATCATCGCTCAAAGAACTTACGCGCAGCGGGATGCATGCGTGCAACCATTTCGGCGTCGTACTTTCCTTTGCGCCTCCAGACTTCCCATAGCGACTCTCCCGCTGAATCGGCGATACCTTCGTCCTCAGCCTCCCTCTGTACGATCGTCAATAGTGCTTCCTCAACCGCAGGTTCGTCGAAGGAGCCGAGGTCCATCGCTGCATCGCTGCGATCTCCGAATTCAGCGCTCGTGTCCAAGAGAACCGCGATGAGCCCGCTGGGCTGTGTTGTTGGATTAGTCATAGAATTGCGTGGCCCGTCTTGATGAGGCCCAACGCATAGTTAGGCGTCACTCAACGATTTTCCAGTACGAATCTTTTCGTACAACTTTCCCGTCGCGAAATTCATAGTGATCGCAACCTCGAACCTCGATGGTTACTCCCGACTTCAGGGTTCCCGTAATGAGCCACTCAGAAACGCCCATCTTCTCAGTCGCAAAATGGCGCACGTCGCCGTAGTGGACATCTGGCAACATCTCAAAGCGGGTCTGTAACCCCTTGCGAACCGCAGTCTTCCCGACATACCGGGTTCCCCACGGAGCCCGACCACGCGGCATGTCTAATGTACAGTCATCAGAGAAGAACTCCATGATCCTTTCGAGATCGTGGTCGTTAAACGCTTCAACCAACCTTTCGAGAACCTTCAGATTGTCGGATACGTCAGACATGTCGCTGGTGACGCCTAACGCTCGCGTTGAGCGGCCCGCGTGAAACGCGTGCCAGGCACCGCGGGCGTGAAATTGTTCCATGCGCCGGCGGCGCCCAGTGCCAATTCGTTCACGGACCGCTCCAACGCATTGTTAGCCGCCGATCACGCCACACGCTAGCCGAGCGCCACCGCCGCCAAGCGGCGCCGGATGATCGGAATGATTGTCACCACCGGCGTGAACCATCAGCGAACGATTGACTACATCTGCAAACTTCAGTCTCGGCGCCAACACGGGGTTGCTCGCGCTACCGTCAGATGCCACGTACAGAGCAGGCAGATCTCCGAGATGTCCGTCGCCCCACGGCTCGCCGTGTCGCTTCGTTGCCTGTGGGTCCAGATGGTTACCGGCGGCTAAAGCAGCCACAGTGACACCGTCACGCACTCCAGGCGCGCATGATGGATTCTCGTGTACGTGGAAGCCATGAAGGCCCGGTGGTAAGCCCGTGAGCGCTGGATAGAAGACCAACCCATAGCGCGTTTCGACAATGCGAATCGTACCCACAGAGACTCCAGTACCCTTTGCGTTGACAATGTTTAGTGCGACGGTTGTCTCTGCACCATGGGCAGTAGCAGCAAACGCAAGACTAGCGACAACTACCACGGAACGTTTCATAGACGACTCTCCTGGTGAAACACGGCTGATTCTCGGCGGCTAACGATGGAGCTCAGTTGCGCCGCGAAGCGGCGTCGGCTGCAGCGACGTGTTAGGCGGCATCACATGCAACCTCACACTGTCAGTGTGAATCCGCCATCGGGCGTCAGTGTTGTACCGGTGATGTAACTGGCCTCATTCGAGCATAGGAAAATAATGGATTGAGCGATCTCCTCCGGGCGACCTGCGCGCTGAAGATGAACACTCGGGAGCAACCCCTTGTCGTACAACTCGTCGCCGAGCAACCCTCGCGCCCGGCGGTGCATCGGCGTATCAATGAATCCCGGACACACAAGATTGACTCTGATCCCCTGCGACGCTAACTCAGCGGAAACGCTGGTGGTCAGCCCGATCAGGCCATGCTTTGAGGCGACATAGGCCGAGCCAGTCTGGAAGCCGAGGAAAGAATTGACGGAACCGATGTTGATTATTGCCCCACCGTGTCCGCAATCGAGCATGGCTCTGGCTTCATACTTTAGGCAGAGAAAAGTGCCTTTCAGGTTGATGTCTAGAACTCTGTCCCATTCGTCCTCGGCCAAGTCTGTGATTCCAGCCCACTGTCCCTCGATGCCAGCATTGTTCACGGCATAGTCGAGACGGCCGAAGGTCTCAATCGCGTGGGCCACCATCCGGTCCACTTCCTTCGCTGCGGACACATCAGTCTTGATGGCGGTCGCTTTCCCTCCCCGAGCTTCAATCTCGGTCACAAGCGAAGCGAGTTCATCTTGCCGCCGTGCGGCCAGCACAACCCTTGCACCCTTCGCTGCAAAGGCCTCGGCGGTTGCCCTCCCAATCCCACTGCTCGCGCCGGTAATCAGTGCAACTCTATCGTTCATATCTGACATCTGAATCCTCCCGTGTTTTGCTCACCCATCAACTTGCCGCCTAACG